>Ga0209137_1000635_pt1 | contig 36575 bp, 32 predicted proteins | sample SaaInl5LU_22_DNA_FD_184642 | JGI IMG/M metagenome (GOLD analysis project Ga0209137, IMG submission 184642) | Marine microbial communities from expanding oxygen minimum zones in the Saanich Inlet - ESP_105LU_22_DNA (SPAdes) (version 2) | ecosystem: Environmental > Aquatic > Marine > Intertidal...
GATAATGTCATTCGTTTCTTTGTGTGCAGCCGTCTGGAAGCGGATTCCCATCCAGCCATGACCTTTGAATGTCTTCGTGAAATTCACCGTAGCAACGGTATTCGCATAAGCGAAATACGTCTTCTCAGGGTGTAAATTTCGATCTAGACGCTTCTCGATAAGGTTGTACTCGTGCTTAAGCATTTTCCTCAAACGACTCTGAGTTACGTAGCGACCGTCTTCCTCAATGCCGTAAATGTCATCAGAGAAGGCTTTATCGTATGCGCTCATAGCCTTTGCTATCGTACCGGAAGCCGCTCCAGCACGGAAAAATTCACGAACAGTTTCTTGTCCTGCACCAATTTCTGCGAACGTACCGTAGATGTCCGGGTTTAGGTTAATTTTAAGTGCCTTTTGGGCGGTAGTTAGGATAACTCGATCCTTCATGAGAGCGTGTGTAGGTTATACTTAGTTACAAATTTAAGTTTCCTGATGCGGTAAGCGAGGAAAAAGCCAGTAAATTATATACAAGAAATGGACCAAAAAGCAGAATTGATCGTAATGGGCTCCGGTACCTCACAAGGGATACCCGTAATAGGCTGTGATTGTAGGGTGTGTAAGAGCACAGACCCTAGAGACAAACGCACCCGAAGCTCGGTACATTTCATTCTAGACGGTCTCCATGTACAGGTAGATACTGGACCCGATTTTCGGACTCAAATGCTAAGAGAAGAATTGGGTGAAGTAGATGCCGTTCTTTTTACTCACGAACATCAGGATCATATTGCAGGCTTAGACGACGTTCGACCGATGATTTTCAGAACTGGAAATGCTATGGAGATTTACGGCCAACAGCGCGTACTAGATAGAATACGAAAGGCATTCCACTATGCTTTTGAAACTCAGCCGTATCCTGGCGCACCGCGTATAGAAACAAATGTGATTGACGAGTCAGCTTCTTTTAAGATTGGGGAAATAGAGATACTACCCATACCGGTCTTGCACGGTAAGCTTCCTATATTGGGTTACCGAATAGGGAAGATGGCGTACATCACAGATGTGAACCATATCGATGAATCTATACGATTGGAACGGCTCCAAAATCTAGACGTTCTGTTCTTAGACGCACTGCATCACAAGGTGCATTACAGCCATTACACACTTGAACAGGCTATCGAAACAGCAAAATTGATTGGAGCGAAAACCACCTATTTCATTCACATGAGCCATTACATGGGGACTCATGAAGAAACCCAGAAACAACTCCCGGAAGGCATGTATTTATCCTACGATGGTATGCGGATTGAATTCGACTACGCCTCTAAAGACAAATAGTTTTCCTTAACGTAAACACCTCGAACAGAGCTTTTAACATCCATACCTTTAAATGGATTATTGAAGGCTTTTGAGGCAAATGCAGTGACTTGCTGCTCGGCATTTCCTAAGATGGTGAACTCCGCAACTTCGCCTTCTGCTATTCTCAATTCAGGTAGACCCAATAGCTTTCTAGGCTGGATACTGAAAATTTCTTGAAGGCGCTCAGGAGTGATCTCGTAACGATCTAAAAAAGCGCTCAGTGCACCTTCGAAACCTGCCATACCAAACGCAGCATTATCAAACTCACATTGCTTTTGTTCGATATCCTTTGGCAAGTGGTCCACTGCTAGGCAGTCTACAGTTCCGTCTAAGACGGCTTCCCAAAGTACAGCACGCTCGACATCCGTACGAATAGGAGGGGACACTTTGAGTGATGTATCATAGTTGGTTAAATCCTCATCAGTGAAGATCAAATGATGCAGGTTTACGCTACAAGTGACATTCAACCCCTTGCGCTTTGCTTCGCGAATCGCTTCAACACCATCTACTGTAGATACACTTGCAATGTGTAAGTTGCCTTCGGTGTATTCGAGTAAGCTTAAATCACGAGCGATCTGAATCGTTTCTGAAATCTCAGGAATACCCTTCAAACCCACGTAAGTACTGGTAGCTCCTTCATGCATCATACCGTTCACGCTGAGATTGCGATCTTCAGGATGCACCATAATAGTTCCGAAAGGCTTGGTGTAAAGAAGGGCCAATTTTAACAAATTCGCATTCGCGACGCCTTGCTTGTAGTCCCCAAAAACGTTGGTGCCGTAATTGTTCATTTCGAACATCTCACTCAACTCTTCGCCTTTACGCCCTTTACTCATCGTGCCAATTGGGACAATGTTCACGGGTACACTTTCACCTTTGCTTAATAGAAATTCAATACCCGTCTTTTCATCCAAGTATGGACCTCCATTACTCACTACGCCTACTGCTGTAAAACCTCCTGCCGCTGCGGCGGCTGCACCTGTTTGCAAGGTTTCGCTCTCTTCATTTCCTAACTCGCCGAGGTCGCTGTGCAATTCCGCAAAACCAGTCGTTAACGTATCGCCGTTAAGATCTATCACGGTCGCACCTTCCGGAGCAGCTATCTCACCAATACTTTCAATGGTATCACCATCTACTAGAACGTCTACAGTTTGCAGGTGGTAAGGGCTTTGCGCATCAATAATGTGCGCGTTTTTGAAGAGCAGCTTCATCTGATTAAATTTTAGCAAAAATAAGGGCTAATAGTGCTGAAAGCAACGCAAGAGCCAAGGCAATTTTTTCACGAGTCCAAAACAACGGCCTCGAAGCGTCGGAATCGGCCCGGTCATCATAGTTAATAACCTGAGGTAAATTCAAATTCTTCGAATACTGATCCTGACCTAAAAACTCATCAACTCTAGTTTCCACAGCACTTAGAGCGCCTGCCCATTGAAAAAGGGCCGTATAGTAAGGATGTTCATTTTCTAAAGGGAAAAAGGATTGTTGGTAATAGTGCAGATCCTCTTGAACCTTAATTCCTCCTACTGGATTTCGTTCTGCATCCAAGAGCAAGGGTTCCAAGGTATCCGCGATGGGCGTCCCTATAACACCTTGAGGCCAAGCATTCTGTAAAGAGGGGCCAAAAAAGTAAGTTGCGTAAAACGGATGCTGAAGTTGTGGAGTAAGCGCCAAACTTTTTTGGACGCTGGAGGGGTAGAAGTGGAGTAACGTACCTTGGAATTGTCCTAAGGCCTGAGGTATGAAATCTAATCCCTCCAACACACAAATGTCGTAACCCAGCACAAGTTCACTAGACACTTTAGAGAAGGGCACGATAGAGTCCACAGCAAGGTAGTTTGAAGACCATGCTTGTGCATCTTCCGAAACGATCGCCAAAGTCTTAAATCGCGGCTTTTGAAATAGGATCGAGGTATTGTCTTCAAGGACGGAATCGCCATGAAATTGGATTTCAAAAGTGTCCTGAACCCCAAGGTCTGCAAGTGCCAATTCCGCAAACGACGAGAATTGCTTCGCATAGAGCGTTCCATTTCTAAAAATACGCCAATCACCAAGTTCACCAGATGTGTTCTCCCAGATAAATTTTTGATCGTCCAATCTATAGTCCAACTGTATGTTCTTTAATTCTGAACGCTCAGGCATAAAAACGCTCTGAAAATCAAAGGGAATTGAATCGAAGCCATAGGTGAGAAGATCAGCCTCAGGAACTGCACGCCATGCGCTATTTGCAGGTTGAATAGTAGAAAATAGTCCTGACAACGCCGTTTTATCCCACTCACCGAGGTAGGAACCGTCCCTTAAGTAAAGTCGATAGGTACCATCATCTAGTTGATTTACAGCCGCTTTGAACCATTCGCTATCCCAGCCAGCAGGGTGGTGGTCCACCACGAGATTCTGAGCAGTTCTACTTTGGCGCCAATTAAATAATGAAAGCACAACGAAAAATACCGTTAGCACTCGGAGCAAGAGCACTAAGTAATCCTTTAACCAGCGTTTACGTCGTTTGCTCGTCTTAAGCTCATCCAACCACATTAACGATGGAATGACAGCAGTTTTACGTGCGTTTCGCCCAAACAAATGAATGAAAATGGGTACGAGAACCGCTAGAAATGCCCAATAAATTAACGGATTCTGGATGCTCATTGCTGTACTGCACGTTCTAAGGTTAGAGGAAATTTAAGTGGGTCCGAATTTAAACGAATCACCCCAATAAAAGTCACAATGTCGTCCGTAGTGAAGCTCTCAGGCTCGTTCAAAACCAATTCAAGCACGGTTTCCGGCCCCGCAGCGCCACAGAAAAAGCAAGAAGCAAAAGGAAAGGCACTGAGTGCATACTCTTGACTTTCGGTATCCAGACTAATGACATATCCGGTAACCTTCACCGTTTTTCCATCCCATCTTAAGAGGTCCTCGGTCCATTTCGGTTGCTGTAACCATGTAGCAGAAGGTTCATCAAAAACCTCCTCGAATTGCAACCGTTCAAACGTATTCCAGCTGAGGCGCTCTTGAGCGTAAATGCCGAAGGACAGGAATAAAGACAGTATCAGGAGTACATTTCTCATTAACCGTGAAGACTTGCATTTTGCAGGATAAAGAACAATCGGAATGGGTCATTTTCATTGAACACAAGAGTGCCCTTTATCACTACAAATTGGTCCGTAACAAACGCATCGGGGCGGTCTTTAAAAACCAATTCTACCACCGTATTCGGCGCAGCATTTCCACAAAAGAAACAAGATGAAAACGCGTAACGACTCAGCGCATATTGATTGCCCTCGACATCGACAGGTACCAGATAGCCTTGAATCACTACCTCTTGATTTTTGTATTTATCCAACCAAGAAGGAAACGTCGGCTCGTACAACCCATCAGGCGTTGTAGAGTAGGGTACCGCCAATACATCCCAAGGAATCACTTGCTGGCCCCAAACAGATGTGGTACTCAATAGGAGCACTAAAGAAAAGAGTAGTTTTTTCATGAACGAATACGGGTAAAGAGCAGGGCTGCTATTGCGGTAGGAAGTACTGCCAGCCAAGCACTGTGAATAGCTAAAGGAAAGTCAAACCACTTCACGACGAGCACATGTAAAGTATACCCAATCAAAGCGCTAAATAGCGGCATGCCGTACAAGGTAAAAAATCGCGTCATGGTGGATACCTTAAGGTCAAGTAAATGAGTACGAGCCTCGCGTTCGCCACGTGCTAAAAAGAACATAAAGGCAATAAACAGCAGGGCTACTGCTGCCGGAAGTAACATTCCCCAGGTAGTCAATTTTTCAAGTGTAGGCGCCCATTGCTTCTGTAAACCGGCAAAAATGAAAACTGGAAAAGCGCCTTGTTCATTCGGGCGATTGTCGAATACACGTGGCAACATAACCAGTGCAGACTTCGATTTAAGCTTCAGCATCAATGCCGTAACCGCGCCAGCGCCTTTACCATGGTGCATATCGTAATAGGCTTCGACCGGAACAAAAAATGCTTCATTATCCGCTGCTCGTTCACCTTGGGTGAAACCCACGACAGTAAGATGGTGGTGGTCGTGCGCTTCTCCGTTTGCATCACTTCCATGGGAGCTGTGAAGATGGTCCCCAATAGAAATTTCCAATCGCTTGGCCAATTCCTCCGAGAGCACCAATTCTCCACTAGTCAAAGGCCAACGCCCCTGCAGCAAAGTAATGTTCATCCACTGAAAGTAATTGGTATCGGTGCCAACAATGGGATAACCGTCAATATTGTCACCCAATGCGACAGGACAGCTTTCAGCAACCATCGGGTGCTTCTCCCAAAATGTAACACTTTCCTGCGGTAAATTCCCCGTAGGGTTCTCTAAACGATACAGGGTGTTTGCCACAATTTGAAGCGGCGAGCCCTTGTAGCCGACAACAACATCAGCATATTGCGCACTTTCTCTCCACTTCTTGTAGATGTAGGACTCTGTTATTGAGGGGATTTGTACGAGTAACGCAGTAAGGAGCGACAAAAACGCTACGATTAAAAGCGGGGTAGTCTTTCTGCGCAGTTGTGCACGCCAAAACTGCACCATCATTCTCATAGCGCTATAGTTTTAGCATCGGCAAAAGCCTCAATCATACGATCGTCGTGGGTAACCGCGATGTAATAACTTTTAGGATGTGCTTGGATGTGCTGTTTTAAGAACGCGAAACTACGGGCTGCAAGATCGGTATCTAATGCACTAGAAGGTTCGTCTAACATGTATGCTTCAGCGTCCACAGATAGGCAGCTTAATAAGGAAAATCTTTGAAGTTGACCTACACTAAGCTGGTGTGCGAACTTTTTCTCAAGCCCCTCAAGACCGAGTTGATCAATTCCATCACGAGAAATGCCTCCGGTGAGCATCATGTGCTCTCTCATTGATAAATAGGGAACCCAAGTATGCTGTTGCGGCATTAATGATGTACGCTCCAGCTGAAGCGGTAATTCGCCTTCAATCTGGCCCGTTAAAGTACCGTGCAATGCGCGTAGCAGGGTGGTTTTACCTACTCCTGAGGGGCCTAACACTAGGGTTAATCCCGGTTCAATCTCCAGAAGAGGGTACTGGATGTTGTGTGTGCCTAAGGTTACGATCATAAGGCCCATTCTGTAGTGTAGATGACAATAATTCCTACGCAGTAGACTACTTTGACTACTATCCCTGAGACGACGCCGAGCATCGCAAACAGCGCTGCCTTGAGGCTTTTACTGCCGTCACTTGTTACGGTATATTCTCCTATGAACGCACCGATGGCACCAGAGATGAGCATTCCCGGTCCGGTGAATATTCCCAGTAACATACCAATCAATGCACCTTTCGACGCACGGGGAGATGCTCCACCTTTCTTGGTGAGGTAGGAGGGCAGTAAGTAATCGATAAAGAAAATGACGACACCTAATACCACATACCCCCAAAGAGAAGCATCGGAAGGGTCGGAGTATTGCGCAAGAGCGAGTGCGATGGCAGTGAAAATTGGCCCAGGTAAAGCTGGAACTACCGCTCCGACAAGCCCCACAATCAATAAAATCCAGATCAGTATTTCCATGAGGATAAATATACAATGTCACCCTGAGAAGGCGTGGGTGTTTTAAGTAATTTCACTCCCGTGAAATATGTAGTTGTAGATATCGAAACCACCGGTGGAAAACCGAGCGGAAATGACATTACCGAGATCGGTATTGCTCATGTAGAGCACAAAAAGATTACACATACTTGGTCGAGCTTTGTACGCCCAGATCGGTCCATACCTTATAACATACAGATGCTTACCGGAATTACGGACGATATGGTAGCGGATGCACCGACCTTTGAAGCCTTGATTCCTGAACTTTTAAAGGAGCTCGAGGGAGACGTCTTTGTTGCACACAGTGTGAATTTTGATTACAGTTTCATTGAACGAGCTTTTAAAGAAGCAGGAACACCCTGGCGCATGCCCAAACTCTGTACGGTGAAATATGCGCGTGCCGCGTTCCCAGAGTTCGGGAGGTATTCGTTAGCTAATCTCGCGAGGGAATTGGCCGTGGAGAATGATAATCCGCACAGGGCCCTAAGCGATGCGCTTTGTGCCGCGGAAGTGCTGATACATTGCCAACATGCTGATTATGACGAAAAATTACTTTCAGATTCGAAATTGGGCTTGCTCAAAAGAATACAGATGCCCGACCACCTTGATGCGGTAATCTTTGATGAGCTTCCGAAAACACACGGCGTTTACGAATTTCATGATGCATTTGGAATGCCGCTCTACATCGGCAAAGCGAACAATATCAAGCAGCGCATCACACAGCATTTCAGCACGGACACAGAGAGCACAAAGTATCAGCGACTTATGAAAGAGTGTCACAACATCCGATACACCGAGTGGCCGAACGAAACACTGAGTTTGATCTATGAGGATCACTTGATTCGCCAACACTGGCCGCCACTAAACAAAGCTCAAAAAAAACAAAGCTTAAAGTTCGGCCTATATGCCTATGAAAATGGGAGAGGAGAATTAAAGTGGGTGGTTCAAAAGTCTATTGGATCTGGAGCGCTGCGCAAATTCGGTTCCTACACTTCAGGGCAACAATGGCTCGCTGACTTTATGAATACCATGCGTAGAGAAGAACGCACCGACCGAGAAGCTTTAGCGTTATTGCAAGGGGCCAATACCCAAAAATTACTGCTTGATCTTCGTGAAGAGCAGGGCGCCGTGTTTATTGACTCGGGAAATGTGGTTGGCATTTACCCTCAAGACGACTTTCTTCATAACGAAAAGTGGGTGAGAGACCAATTCACTACGATTAGTCCATCACCCACTATAAATGCTATTGGGATGAAGCTCGCTGAGCAACACCCCGATAACGTTATTCTCCTGTAGTATTCGATTCTTCCTCAGAAGGAGTTTCCTCTTCAGAGTTCCCATTTTCTGGGAGTAGCTTGGCAGCATCTGTAGCACCAAGAAGCGCGCCTTTTTCAATATCAAAGACGAGTTCCTTGTCTTTCAGGCCAATCACCACTTTATCGCCTTCTTCAAGCTTTTTGCCGATGATGTGCTCTGCTAGCGGATCTTCAATAAGTTTCTGCAAGGCCCGTGCTAGTGGACGCGCGCCAAAGGCTTCATCAAAACCTTCGTCTGCTACAAAACCTTTTGCCTCATCGCTGAGGACAATACCGTAACCAAGGTCTTCAATACGACCAAACAAGCTACGCAATTCAATATCGATAATTTTATGGATATTCTCTTTCGTCAACGAGTTGAACAAGACCACATCATCTATACGGTTTAAGAATTCAGGTGCAAATGCCTTTTTCAAAGCACTCTGTATCACACTCTTCTCAAGATCCGATTTCGTCTGCTCTCGAGCTCCAGTTCCAAAACCAACCCCTGTACCGAAATCTTTCAACTGACGTGAACCTAAGTTCGATGTCATGATGATAATGGTGTTTTTAAAATCGACCTTTCTTCCTAAAGAGTCCGTAATCTGCCCATCGTCTAGCGCTTGCAATAAGAGGTTAAATACATCAGGATGTGCTTTTTCAATTTCATCTAATAAGATGACTGAATACGGTTTACGACGAACTCGCTCGGTCAACTGACCTCCTTCTTCGTATCCTACATATCCTGGAGGCGCACCTACAAGTCTTGAAATGGCGAACTTCTCCATATACTCACTCATGTCAATGCGGATCATATTGTCCTCACTGTCAAAGAGCAATTTAGTCAACTCCTTAGCTAACTGCGTTTTACCAACACCAGTAGGGCCTAAGAAGATGAATGAACCGATCGGCTTCTTCGGGTCTTTGAGTCCCGCACGGTTACGCTGGATAGCACGGACGATTTTTTTCACCGCATCGTCTTGACCAATCACATTTCCTTTAAGCAGGTCCTCCATCTGGGCCAATTTATCCAACTCTTGCTGTGCCACTCGTTGCACCGGCACACCCGTCATCATGGCAACTACTTCAGCAACTTCAGCTTCGTCTACTTTTTTGCGGTTCAGCTTAATGCTATCCTCCCAAGCCATGCGAGCTGTTTCTAATTCAGCTTCAATCTTTTTCTCGTCATCACGCAGTCTTGCCGCCTCTTCGTAGCGCTGGCTTTTAACAACCTGAACTTTCTCTTGTTTGATGCTATCCAAGCGCGATTCCAACGTCTTAATTTCCTCAGGAACCTCGATGTTCGTAATGTGAACACGCGAACCTGCCTCATCAAGTGCATCGATCGCTTTGTCTGGTAAGTGACGATCAGAGATATAGCGCTGCGTCAATTTCACACAAGCCTCAATCGCCTCATCGGTGTAAACTACATTGTGATGATCCTCATATTTATCCTTGATATTATTCAATATCTGAACCGTTTCCTCAGGTGAAGTAGGGTCCACAGTTACCTTTTGGAACCTGCGCTCTAGTGCACCATCTTTTTCGATGAACTGTCTGTATTCATCTAAGGTCGTTGCACCAATACATTGAATCTCACCACGAGCAAGGGCAGGCTTGAACATATTCGAAGCATCTAAGCTACCTGTAGCTCCACCGGCACCCACAATAGTGTGTAACTCATCGATAAAGAGGATGATATCATCATTCTTTTCCAATTCATTCATCAGGGCCTTCATGCGCTCTTCGAACTGTCCACGGTATTTTGTTCCCGCCACGAGTGATGCCAAATCCAGACTAATCACACGCTTGTCAAAAAGCACGCGACTCACTTGCTTATTTACAATACGCAAGGCAAGACCTTCAGCAATCGCACTTTTACCAACACCTGGCTCACCTATTAATAAAGGATTGTTTTTCTTTCTACGGCTTAAAATCTGACTAACGCGCTCAATTTCTTTTGCACGACCAACCACCGGATCCAAACGATCCTGCTCAGCAGCTTTCGTTAGATCCTTTCCAAAGTTATCCAGCACTGGGGTTTTTGACTTCTCTTTTTTCGTGCTTGCGCCACCAGATGAGCGGCGCGAACCACTGGTCGGCTCATCCAAATCACCGCCGTCTTCAAAACTCATTGAAGGAGCGTCCAATTCTTTTTTCTTCGACGAATCTGTCTCAATGTAATTCTGTTGATACTCGCTTTTAACAGCATCGTATGAAGCTCCCATTTGAGCCATCACACTGCTGATAGGATCATTGTCGTTACGCAGAATACACAACAACAAATGTGGGGTGCGAATCACAGGGCTCTGAAACAACTTGGCCTCTAGAAAGGTGGTTTTCAACGCTTTTTCAGCCTGTCTAGTCAACGGTAAGTTCTTCGCCGTACCAGGAATATTCGTAGCATAAGGCGCCGCTATACCTTCGATTTTCGTGCGAATATTTGCAGCATCTAATCCAAGGTCATTTAAAATCTTGATGGCCGTACTCTCACCTTCACGCAGAATGCCGAGCAGTAAGTGTTCCGTGCCTATATAATCATGTCCCAAACGCATCGCTTCCTCCTTGCTGTAGGTGATCACGTCTCTTACACGAGGGCTGAAATTTTCTTCCATAGTAGTAGGGTATTATATGTAAGGGTAGTGCACTTAGTGTGCCATTGCTATATTATTAAATCTACGGGGTTCTTTTAAGACAACACGGCAGTTCACTAGAAGGTTTTGTTAACATCCGCATGTGGATAAAAGTCGAAAGTAAAACCTCCATCAATTTAGAGCTGTCAACCTTAAAAGGTATATTTGAAAATTACGAAAAAACCCGGCTTCGGCCGCACTAAATACTGACAATATGGCGCAGGGAGAACGCATTATTCCCGTAAATATTGAGGAGCAAATGAAAAGCTCCTACATCGATTATTCGATGTCGGTCATTGTATCTCGTGCTTTGCCTGATGTACGTGACGGATTGAAACCCGTTCACCGTCGTGTGCTCTACGGGATGCATGACATGGGGGTTACAAGTACCAAATCCTACAAAAAATCTGCAAGGGTAGTAGGGGATGTACTCGGTAAGTACCACCCGCACGGTGATAGCTCTGTATATGACACCATGGTGCGTATGGCGCAGGACTGGTCGTTGAGATACATGCTCGTCGACGGACAAGGTAACTTCGGTTCGATTGATGGCGATAGTCCAGCAGCAATGCGTTACACTGAGGTTCGCATGCGTAAAATCGCAGAAGACATGCTCATCGATATCGAAAAAGATACCGTCGAGTGGCAGCTGAACTTTGATGACTCTTTGAAAGAACCAACCGTACTACCAACACGTATACCAGGGCTCTTAGTCAACGGTGCATCAGGTATTGCTGTTGGTATGGCAACGAACATGCCACCACACAATATCACCGAATCTATCAATGCAATCAATGCATACATCGAGGATTCAGAGATTGATATTGATGGTTTGATGCAGTACGTAACTGCACCGGATTTCCCTACAGGAGGTACGATCTACGGATACGAAGGAGTGCGTGATGCATTCCATACGGGCCGAGGTAGAATCGTTTTGCGTGGTAAAGCCACGATTGAGGAAGTACGAGGTCGCGAATGTATCATCGTTACGGAAATCCCGTACCAGGTGAACAAAGCAGAAATGATTAAGAAGACTGCCGATCTTGTCAATGACAAAAAGATCGAAGGAATAGCCGATATCCGTGACGAGAGTGACCGTAAAGGTATGCGTGTCGTTTACGTTTTGAAGCGTGACGCAGTTCCGAATGTAGTTTTAAACAAGCTGTATAAGTACACACAGCTACAAAGCTCATTCTCAGTAAATAACATTGCTCTAGTTAAAGGTCGCCCTGAGATGTTAAATCTCAAGGATATGATCAAACACTTTGTGGATCACCGCCATGAAGTAGTAGTTCGTAGAACTGAATACGAGCTCCGTCAAGCGGAGAAACGTGCGCACGTTCTCGAAGGATTGTTGATCGCAATTGACAACCTAGATGCAGTGATCAAACTCATCCGTGGATCTGCTACTCCTGAAGAAGCAAGAAACGGATTGATTACTGAATTCAAACTAAGCGAGATTCAAGCGAAAGCTATCCTCGACATGCGTCTTCAGAAATTGACCGGTCTTGAAAGAGACAAGATCAAAGCTGAATACGAGGAACTGATGAAGACCATCGATTACTTGAAAAGCATTCTTGGCGATAAAGTGCTTCGTATGCAAATCATCAAGGACGAGATGCTTGAAATCAAGGAAAAGTATGGTGATGAACGCCGCACTGACATTGAGTTCGCTGGAGGAGATGTAAGTATCGAGGATATGATTCCTGATACCGAAGTGATCATTACAATATCTCACGCAGGATACATCAAGCGCACACCGCTCAGCGAATACAAGAGACAAAATAGAGGTGGAGTAGGTAGTAAAGGTGCAAGTACACGCGATAAAGACTTTATCGAAAACGTGTTTGTGGCTACGAACCACCAGTATATGTTGTTCTTTACCGAACAGGGTCGTTGTTTCTGGATGCGCGTTTACGAGATTCCAGAAGGTACGCGTCAGAGCAAGGGTAGAGCGATTCAAAACTTGATCAACCTACCACAGGATGACAAAGTTTTAGCCTTCATTAATGTGTTGAACCTTAAAGATGAGGAATACATTAATAATCATTTCATCGTGATGGTTACCAAGTTTGGTGTGATTAAGAAAACACCACTCGAAGCTTACAGCCGTCCTCGTGTGAATGGTATTAATGCGATCACTATTCGTGAAGGAGATACATTGCTCGAAGCTAAATTGACTAATGGTGAGCAAGACATTATGCTTGCAGTACGCAGCGGTAAAGCGATCCGATTCCCAGAAGATAAGGTTCGTTCTATGGGACGTAGTGCCTCTGGTGTTCGTGCAATCACTGTGGATTCTGAAAACGACGAGGTTGTTGGAATGATTGTGGTAAAAGAAGGAGACGGATACGACGTAATGGTAGTTAGTGAAAAAGGCTACGGAAAACGCTCGTCTCTAGAGGATTACCGTATCACCAACCGCGGTGGTAAAGGGGTTAAAACCATCACCGTTACAGACAAAACAGGCGAGCTTGTATCCCTGAAAGCAGTGAATGACGAGGATGATTTGATGATCATTACGAAGAAGGGAACTATGATCCGCATGGGTGTTGATTCACTTCGCGTTATGGGTCGAGCCACACAAGGTGTTCGTTTGATTAACCTCAGAGCAAATGATGAGATTGCTTCTATTGCTAAGGTTCCTGCTTCTGAAGAGGAAGAGGAAGTATTAGATGCAGAAGGTAACGTCATCGTAGCCTCAGAAGGAGAGGAGGGTACTTCAAACGAAGCACCAGAATCAAGCACTGAAGGCACTGATAGCGCGGAATCATAATAAAATTAGAAATTGGCGCGGTGTTTGTTCTTAACTAGTCCACTACATTTGCATCACTTAATAAAGCAGACAAAACAATGAAAAAGTTAATTGTAGCTGTATTTGCATTATCAGCCCTTGCTGTAACTGCTCAAGAAGCTCCAAAGGTAACCAGTGCGATTATCGCATTAAGAGGAAACGAGCTCGTTGAAGCCAAAGGTTTTATCGACGAAGCGTCATCTATCATCGAAGGAAAGAATCAAAGCGAGATCAAAGAAAAGATCATGTCGAAGTTCTTCTACAACAAAGCACTTATCTATGCTAAAATTGCTGGTTCTCAAGATGCGGCAGTTCAAGCTTTAGCAGAAGATGCGAATGACGTAGCTGCGACGAGCTTGTTAGATTTGATCAAATTCGAAAGCACGTTGAAAAAACCACGTTACACAGAAGATGCGAAGCGTGAGATTCCAACGATTGCCTACAACTACTTGGTTGCTGCCGGTGCAGCATATGAAGCGAGTGACTATACAGATGCTTACAATGGATACATGAGTGCTTTTGAACTAAAAAGCAATGAACTCCTAGGTGACTTCGCACAGCTCGATACAGGTTTGTTGTTTAATGCTGGTATCATTGCTGGTATGGCTGGTGAAGACGAGGCTGGTGTTGCTGCATTCCGCAAGTGTCTAGACTTAGGCTATAAAGGAATCACGTACACAGCAACCTACGCTGCGACGGGTACTCCTAAACAGTACCAAAACAAGGCTCAAATGGAGCGTGAGATTGAATTGGGTCTCGCATCAGATCCAGTAGTTGGTGAAGATGTTCGTCCAAGTTTATACATCAGTTTGATCAACGCTTTCAAGAAGCTTGAAAACGCTGAAATGTACGATGCGACACTTGCTGAAGCACGTTCTATGTATCCAGAAAACAAGGACTTACTTGACATTCAGTTGCAAGCATTCCTTGATAAGAAAGATTACGATGGCGCATTGGCCAATTTGGACGAGGCGATTGCTAAGAATCCAGAAAAAGGAATCTACCGTTTTGTAAAAGGAAATATCCTTCAAACGGAACTCAAGGATCTTGATAAGGCATTAGAAGAATACAAGGCTGCATTAGCTATCGAGCCAACCATGAGTGACGCAATGTACATGTGTGGTTTGGTATACATCGATCGTGCGAACAAAATCTCTGAAGAGATGAATGGTCTAGGATTGAATGAAACTCGTAAGTATGAAGCTTTGAAGAAAAAGCAAAAAGAAGTTTTCGTTGAAAGCCAAGGCTACTTTGAAGACGCTTACGAAATGAAGCCTAATGATATGGACATCGTTCGTGCGCTCATGGAAGTTTACCGTAAGACTGGAGATTACCAGAAGTCAATGGACATGAAAAAAGTATTGGAAGCTGCTGGTGAGTAATCATCTCAGTTCCTTGGAACATTTAGAAAGCCCTGAGTCGTTTGATTCGGGGCTTTTTTTTTGATTTCATCTTTAAGGGCTATAATATACATTATGTTAAATAGTAATTTCGCAAATGAATAATTCACTACCCTAAGATGATGCTGTTGTATTTTTTCCGCGTTTCATAGATCTGCGAGATTTGCTGTAGTTGTCCTTTGACCTGGCCATTGTGTCTTCATATCTTGGATCAGGAATCATATTGACTTTATAGACTGCAGAAGCTTCAATACTAAAGAAGCCAAACTCCTCGGCAACTCGTCCCTGAATTTTATAGAGACCTTTACCACGGAATGGAAATTGTGCTGCGACATTTGGGAAATGTACACTATCTAAAAAGTCACCGTTTTGATCCGTGAATGTCGCAAAGTTCATTCGTTCTCCCTTCGCTGTCTTCGTTTCCTTCACCGTAACCAGATATCCATAGGCTACTACAAAATGCCCAAGCTTTGAGGAAAGCTCCTTCGCCGTAGTTCCATACTCCAAAGGCTCGTCTGCTAAATTAAACGGATCGCACAGTGGAAAGCCGAGTAATTCAATCTGATCAAAAGCCGATTCTAGATTCGTTTGTTGTAACAACGGTACCTTGTAGTCATGCGACTGCACTGTGCCTTTGAATAAACTTGGCGGCGCTGCTAGCACTTGTTTGGTATTACGTCCTTTAAGCATATGGTGTGCTTCCCAAAGCAAGGTCTGCTTATCAATTCCAGTAAAACGAAGTGCACCTATTCGTATCAGCAGAGTAATCTGTTCGATACCTATGGGTACGCGATCGACAAAATCGGCCAAATCTTCAAAGGGCCCTCCCTCCTGACGAATTTTACCAATCGCAACGCCTATATGTTCATCTATACCATGTACGAGCACAAAGCCTAAATAAATCGTCTTTCCAATAATAACTGTCGGAAAATCACCATGCTGCACACACGGAGGTTCTATGATCCCTCCATTTCTACGTGCTTCGTGAACATAGAATTCTGTGCGATAAAATCCACCGAAGTTATTGATCACCGCGACCATGTATTCTAGCGGATAATGTGCCTTTAAATACAAACTTTGATAGCTTTCAACAGCATATGAAGCGCTGTGTCCTTTGGCGAATGCATACCCGGCAAAGCTCTCTATCTGTCTCCAAATCTCTGTGGCCAATTCTTTGCTATAGCCACGCTCCCGACAATTTTCGAAATACCGTTCCTCTACCCTTTTAAACTCTTCCCGAGACCTGAATTTACCAGACATTCCTCGCCGTAAGACATCTGCCTCTCCTAGACTGAGACCGGCGAAATAGTGTGCTACTTTAATAACATCCTCTTGATACACCATTACACCAAAGGTTTCGGGCATAATCTCAAGCATTACTGGATGTGCATTCTTCCGCTTTGACGGATCAGTAAAGCGTAAAATGTACTCGCGCATCATCCCACTATTACTCACCCCCGGACGAATGATGGAGCTTGCTGCGACCAAACCTAGATAAGTATCTACTTTTAGCTTGGTCAGTAGCATGCGCATTGCTGGGGATTCCACATAAAAGCACCCGGTAGCTAATCCATTACGCAATAGCTTCTTGACACCTTCGTCTTCTTTGAACATCTGCAAATTCCTAATATCTATAGGCTGTTTTTCAGGATGATTATGCCGTACAATCGCAAGTGCATCTTGGATCTTACTCAAGCCACGCTGGCTGAGAATATCAAACTTGTGTAAGCCTATATCTTCTGCAACCACCATATCAAACTGCGTCGTTGGAAAGCCTTTTGGAGGCATAAACGTGGCGCTGCGGTAATGAATACTTTGATCTGCAATAAGAATACCTCCAGCGTGAATACTTAAATGGCTGGGGAACCCTTGGATATAGGTGCTGTATCGAAGCACGAGGTGCGCCAAATGATCCAATTCGTTGTTGTTGAATTTCCCTGAACTCAGCTTGTCTATCTCGTGCTTTGGAAGACCAAACACCTTCCCTAATTCACGAATAACAGCGCGGTACTGGAAGGTGTTATAAGTGGCCAGTAGTGCTGTATGCGGAAAACGTTTGAAGATGTATTTGGTCACATCATCGCGGTCACGCCACGAGAAATCCAAGTCGAAATCTGGAGGCGATGTCCGATAGAGGTTGATAAAACGCTCGAAGTACAAATCCAGCTCTATGGGATCTACATCTGTGATCTTCAGTAGATACGCTACGATACTATTTGCACCGCTCCCTCTACCCACGTAGAAATATCCACGCTTTTGAGCGTAGTTCACGATATCCCAATTGATCAAAAAATAGGACACGAAGTTCTTTTTTTCAATCAGTTCAAGCTCCTTCTCTATGCGCTCCTTAACCTTATGATTCAACTGGGTATAGCGGTATGCGATGCCGTCATATGCTAACTTTCTAAGCAGCTTCATGTCCTTCGCTTTAGACCCTGTATACGTTTGTAGATTAAGTGCCGCGTCTTCGGGAAGTACTACTTGGCAACTTTCTAGCACCTGTGCCGCATTACGTAACAAGTACGGATGTGCGCTGTAGGTGTGCTGTAATTCTTGGTGGTCCATATACCGCTGATCCTCGGCGGCTTGCTGACTTTTGTCCAGCTTACTTAATAGTGTGTTTTCATCGATGGCTCGTAGTAATCTATGCGCGTTAAAGTCACGCTTCCCCCTAAAGGTAGCCGTAGGCATAGCTACTAGCTTATGCTTGAATTCGTCCCAGCCTGAAATATGTAACGACTGCAGCGGTTTTGGAGGTACACCAATCAATTCCTGATTATTCAATGATGCTACTTCCAGATTTGCAGACATGGGGTAAATCACCCAAACATCTTTCAGCTGTTCGACGGGAGCACGCTGTGAAAAACGGACCTTATGCTCCAAGTGCCAAGAAAGGTGAGCGTTGATTTGACAAACACCTTCCCAATTCTTCGCCAAAAGCACATAGCACGGCTCTATTCCATTTCGAAAATCAACTCCTACTACGGGGCGCTTAGATGCATCTCCTTTGAGCAAGTACAGCACGGTCATACTTGCAGAGGTACTATTGATATCAGTAAGTGCCATCTGCTTCCACGGCTGTGATTTAAAGAAATCTACCCAATCTTTAGGGGACAAGGTGCCATAGCGCAAGCTGTAATAACTGTGCGTGTTCAGTAACATATCGGTATGTACGTTGGGTTCGCTGGTTAAAAGCCTAAGTCTAGTTTTCGCTGACGTGCTGTAGTCATTCCCATTCCTTGAAGTCCTAAATGATTGTAAATCTCATAGTCGTATTCTGCAACGAGTCTCTGGCCGATGGGCTTTAAGAGTTCTGGACCGCTACTTCGAGGGTTCTTTATTGCTGAGGAAATAGGATATGCGTTGAGTTCTTCTGAAGGATATGGTGTGAGTACACCTGTAACTTCAGCTAATGGTGCACTGGCATCCAACCACATACTCTCATCTTCTTCGTGTAAGATCACCGGTGAGCGGTGGTGGTCAATCGCAGCGGTAAGCGTATTGCTAACGGTAGTTATAATCGCAAAAGTATCTAGAATCTCTCCGGTATCTGGATTGACCCAGCTGTCGTAGATTCCTGCAAACGCAAAAGGGTTACCGTCGCGCTTGTACATCACATAGGGCTTGGAGAGGCGCTCTTTCTGAGGTCCCTCTATGAAGGCATCGGCCAGTACTAAGCAGCGCTTTGAACGTATGCTCTGGCGGAATGCCGGTTTTATAGTAATCCCCTTTGCCCCAGTATAGTGTACTGCATTTTCTTTATTGTAATCGCCTTCTGAACGCGCATTGAAAAGGTGGAACGGCTTTTTTGCCCAGTACGGAGTGAAGCCAAACTTGTAATGCTTGATTCGATCTGGATGCTCTTGGGTAATCACCGGTGCCAAACTGCCGATTCCTATGTTTGTATTAGGCGCATACAACTCCGGGCGTTCCACGAGTGCACTAAAGCGCTTCTCCACCGCCTTTACTTTACTGACATTTACATACCTGCCACACATACTGCTTTGCTCCTTGATTAAAAATGGGTTTCCTGATTAACTGTGTCTGTTGGCCAACAACGGTGGTGGTTCTCCGTTAAAAGGGTTCGATCGTCCGATCGTCTTTGCTCCTAGAGAAACAGCGCGTAAAACGGAGCGATCGCCAAAACGCTGGCGAATATGATCCATAGCACCATATAGTTTGGTAAGCTCCTCGCTTTCCTCAAACATATTCATCTGATAGCCGCCGCCCACTAGATGAGAAAAACGTACGCCGACCAAGCGAACGAGTAAACGACGTTCAAAGAGCCGCTTAAAGAGCTCCTTGACCTTGGGTATCAGGACATGATCCGCTGCTGTATATGGAATACGTGCTTGAAGTGTATGGGTGTTAAAGTCTGAATATCGGATCTTTACGGTGATGCACGAGGTTAATTTATCACCGCGGCGCAACTGATACGCAAGGTTTTCTGTCATGGCTACGATGATCCCTTCGAGCTTAACGACATCGATCGTGTCCTTAGCAAAGGTGCGCTCTGTTGAGATACTCTTGCGCTCCTGGTAAGGTAACACAGGACTTTGATCTACCCCCTGTGCTTTATGCCAAATCGCACTTCCTTGTTTCCCCATCACACTCTGCATCATCTCGAGCGGCATCTCTTGTAAAGTTTGAATACGACGCACGCCTAGATTGCGAAGTGTTTGATAGGTCTTCTCACCAACCATGGGGATTTTCCGAACGGAAAGCGGTGCAAGAAAAGGCCGTTCAAGCCCTTTTTCAATGAAGATTTTATTGTTTGGCTTCGCCTCTCCGGTCGCTACTTTACTGACCGTTTTATTGCCTGACAATCCGAAGCTAATAGGCAGTCCTGTTTCTCGGATGACACGATCGCGGAGCTCGCTAGAGAATTTGAAGCTTCCAAAGAATCGGTCCATTCCCGTAAGATCCGCATAGAACTCATCAACAGAGGTCTTTTCATACACCGGAACTTGCTCTTTAATCACGTCCGTGACTAGATTTGAATACTTTGAATAGTTCGCTGAATTACCTCGGATAATGATGGCTTCAGGGCAAAGCTCCCTAGCCATACGCATCGGCATCGCAGAGTGCACTCCGAATTTCCGGGTTTCATAGCTACATGCGGCGACTACACCTCGGTCGCCAGTACCCCCGATAAGAATAGGCCGGTCGTTAAGCCGTGAGTCCATAAGACGCTCCACAGATACGAAGAACGTATCGAGGTCCATATGTAAAATAGAGCGATCCATAGGTGATTGTGATTTAGTAACTACTTAAAAATGGGCATAGTATAGGCAAGTCGAGCGGCTCAAAGGCCGCTCAATGCATCATGATATCCGTGTGTTTTTCTAGGCTATTTAACTGTCTTTCAGCTGATTCATTTCTTTTTTCAAATCAGCCATCATATGCATGAGTTGAGACATATCTTGATTATTTCCTGCAGAAGGCAACTCGAAACTAGTATACCCTACAGCCTTCCACACCTCTACCATGCGATCGACTGGAACCGTGTAAGGTGCAAACTGTGGATTATCTGACTTGAGAAGGAGTTCACCGATGTGTAAGTTGTTAATAACACGCTTGTAGACTACCCCTTCATCCTTAGTAATCAAAACATAGCACTCATCGTTGCGAATAGACTTCCAATCTTGGATATACTCTGTAATGACATAAGACCCGGGCTTGATCGGCAACATACTCTCCCCTCGAATCTGGAATACGCGGTACGTACGGTCCTGAGGAAGTTCAGGGAAAGGCATTGAAAAGCGAGGCAATGCTCCGATGTAATCTGCATCTCCGTAGCCGCTAAGGTATCCTGCAGAAGCTTTTACAGGAACTAGAGTACCTAGCTCCTTTTCTTCTGTTCCGTCTACGACAACAGGTAGAATACGAAGCTGTGCACCGCTCACATCTGCCTTTGGTATGGATGATGCGCCAGAGAGATCTCGGTTCACAAAATCATCGAGACGCACCTGAAAATAGCCGGCAATGTGCTGAAGCGTATGTAAACGAGGTTCTGCTCGACCTTCTTCATAGGCACCAATCATAGCGCGCTTCACTCCTATTTTAGTAGCGAGTTGCTCCTGGGTCAAACCCTCCTTTTTACGAAGGAACTTAAGGTTGTTCTTTACATAGTTCATAACAGCGTATCTTTAGGTAGCGCTTAGGGGATGTGTGGCGCTATTGTTTTACAATGCTAATTTAATTAGATTTCTAATAATTTCATCATTTGTTGATTTATTTTTTTTGAAATGGACCTTGAAACCGCACTGAACGAGCATACTATAGATAAGGATCACGTGTATGACGGCTGGATACAACGTGCATGTAGCGAGTCGGAGGCGCTAGAGCAAGTGATGGATAAGGCGTTTGGAGGAAATGAACGTGAGCGGAAAAGAGGAAATTGGATTTTACACCACGTGAGCGACCGAAATCCGGAGGTCTTTATCCCCTATTTGCCTCGGATGGTGGACCAATTAAGCAAGACAAAAACCGATGCTGAGACGCGGTTCATCTTGCGCTACCTCTCGAAATATACCTTGCCAAAAGACGAGGAAACGGAAAGTTATTTGATTGATTTCTGCTTCGAAAAGATGATGACACCGAGTGCAGCACAGGCTCCACGGGTGTATAGCATGAGTGTGTTGTATCGGCTGGTTTTGAGGTATCCAGAATTGGTCAGTGAACTGGACGAGAGTATAGAAATGGTACTAGAACACGCAAATCCGGGGCTTAAATCACGGGCGAAACATGTGCGAAAGGATCTTGCTAAAGCTGGTCTAATCTAGCTTAAAGGATATCCTGCCATGGCATTTCCTGCCAACCAACCTCCGGTCCAGGCGGCCTGAAAATTGAAGCCACCGGTGATGCCATCAATATCTAAAATTTCTCCAGCGAAATAGAGATTTGGAACTACGCGTGAAGCAAAGTTTTTGAAGTCAACATCCTTTAAATCAACACCTCCTGCAGTTACAAACTCCTCTTTGAATGTGCTTTTTCCAGTGACTTGGAACACAGATGCACAAAGCTCGGCAGCGAGCGCCTTGACTTGCTTTCCAGAAATATCCCCCCAAGTCGCAGTTGCTTTAATGCCAGCACCTTCCACCATAGCCTTCCAAAGACGCAATGGGACACCGTAATGGGTATGGTTTCCGATACGTTTTTTACCCGAGAGCTTCTTCTCCTGCTGAAAATCATCTAATACATCATCAAGCTCTTTCCCAATCCAATTTACCAAGATCGGGAAACGATAAAAGCGGTCGTTTAATTCACGAGCACCCCAAGCGCTAAGTCGCAATATCGCTGGGCCAGACATTCCCCAATGCGTGATGAGCAAGGGACCAGAAGCCTCTAGATCAGACGCAGCAACTTGAATGGTTGCATTCGGCAGACTAATACCACTTAATCCCTTGATTCTAGGGTCTTTGATGTTGAATGTAAACAAGGAGGGTACGGTTGGAACGATCCTATGCCCCAATTTTTTTAATTGGTCCAGCATCGCTTTGGAAGAACCTGGTGCAACCATAAGCTTGTCGGCCTTAATCTCCTCGCCACGAGTGGTTGAGATGGACCAAGTACCGTCTTCGAGCTGCTGAAATGCCTTGACTCCACAACTCTTGCGTACATCAATGTTCGCAGCAGCAGCCATGTCCAAAAGACAATCTGCAATGGTATGCGAAGAATCGGTCACCGGAAAAACACGATTATCAGACTCTATTTTTAGCTCAACGCCACGATCTGCAAACCATTCCATGGTATCACCAGGCTGGAATTTATGGAAAGGACCTAATAATTCGCGCTCCCCTCTTGGGTAATGCGTGGCCAATTCTCTTGGATCGAAACACGCGTGCGTGACATTGCAACGACCACCACCACTGATCAGTACTTTTCCAAGCACGTCTTTCCCCTTCTCTAAGATGGTGACATTCAGTTCAGGATTGGCCTCGGCACAGGCGATAGCGGCATAAAAGCCGGCGGCACCTCCCCCGATAATTACAATGTGTTCGCTCATGGGGCAAAAATACGATAGAATTGGGCGCTAAATGGAATTGACAGCAGGAACAACTTGTTGTAAATAAAACAAAGAGGTACTTTTGCTAACAAATCCAATTCAAAATGAATCTACGCGAAGCACTAGAAGAATGCCTTAGACAACGTCCGTTCTTAGAAGAAGCACTTCAAGAAGACCTGATCAACCTCAGTTCTCTAGCACGCGTACTTCAACCAAATATTTCCCAATTCGTTGGAAATGAAGTAAAAGAGAGCGCCATTGTCATGGCCATTCGCAGACGTGAACCGAAGCTTCGCTTGAAGATGCAGCACCGTTTACAACAGTTTATTGCAAGTCTAGGCGATATAATTGTGCGTTCAAATCTAGTCGCATTAACGTTTGAAAAAACAACTCGACTGCCCGAGAAACAATCTAATTTCCTCAAAGCCTTAGGAACCGACTACAAGGGTTTTCACAGTTTCACAGGAGGTATGGAAGAAACCACCATTGTGATTAGCGAACAGGCTCTAGATGCACTAAAAACCGCTATGAAGGGCGAGAAATTGATCAGTTCACACGCCAATCTAAGCGCCATTACACTCCAACTCCCAAACAGCAGTTCAGAGGTCATAGGCCTCTACTATTACTTCTTCAAGCACATCGCCTCAGCGGGAGTTCCCATTCAAGAAATCATATCAACTTCGAATGAAGCGACGTTTATCGTAAACAGTAATGACGTAAATGCTGCATTTGCAGTGATCAACACGGTCAAAAAGCCAGTGTAAGTAACTTTTACTTTTCCACAATTTTTGGAGGTTTCCATAGCCGTTCCCAATTTATAAGGAACAATAACCTAAAACCCATAACTATGGAAAATCAAGTCCAACTTATTGGCCGTCTCGGTATGGATCCCGAGGCTAAACAAATCAATGACTCGGTGAAGACCTCCTTTACCATTGCTACGAACACCGTATACAAGGACAGTGACGGCAACAAAAAAACACTTACCGATTGGCACAATATCGTTGCTTGGGGTGGTCTAGCGAATACTATGGAGCAATTCTTAAAGAAAGGCGACAAAGTAGGCATCAGCGGTAGACTCGTCACTCGCAGCTACGAAACAGAAGACGGCACCAAGCGCTATTTCACTGAAGTGATCGCTAAAGACATGCTTATGCTTGGCGGTAAAAAAGCCGATTAAGCAACAGCATGTGGAGTTAACTTAACCCTTCTACCCTAGGCTCCTAAGACGCTATGGGTAGGAGGTTTTTAGATTGGCAGAGTCCCTAAAATGATTTGCCCGTTGTCAAACACGAGATCACCAAATGCACCCGTTACCGGGCGGTCTGGAATCAGCGCTTCGGCTAAGGCCATCTGCGAACCATCAATCTCGTATAAACGCGGTTTAGACTTCAAATCCCCCAAATCGTCTACGATATAAATCGTCGCTTTTTGGTGACCATTCATGGCAACTACCCTTTTGACTGCAATATCTACACGCATGTGAGCGTATAATACATTTGTAAATACCCACTCGAGCTGGCCCTGCTGGTTTTCCGGCAAATTCGAATAGCTCCCAGAAGGCGAGTCATCCGCTTGTAGAACGGCCAATAACAACGCAACGCCGAATTCACGTGCATTGTTACGCTCCAAATCACCACGAGCAACTCCACTTTCAACTAATATATTCGCGATCTGATTGGCCATCAAATAGTCACCAACTGCTGTAGGATAGTATTCATCAGTATATCTACCGATGCCTGAAAGATCACCCATGACGTCTAATGCATTGCCTAACCTATTCATTACAGATCTTCGTAATGGCGTTATTTCTCGTGTCACATCAGCGGATGGTACTAATAAGGAAGTGTATGCACTCTGATTATTTACGTGAAAAATGGTACGCTGATCGTGCAGATTGAAACACAGCTCTGGATTATGCATCTTAATCCAACCTATCAATTTCGCACTTTCAACCGTTTGAAACGCTCTGAAATCACGATTCATATCTACTCCCATACCGTTTCTACGGGTATACCGTACATAGGCATCCGGGTTGATCACTGGTATGATGTGCAAAGTATAGCCATCAATATTCAACAGTTTCTTTTGAAACAACTCTAATAACTGAAGTATGATATGAACACCCGTTGTTTCATTTCCATGCATGCCTGCCCAGATACATATAGAAGCGCTACCTGTCCCTAATTCACAAGAAAGTATCGGTCTTTCCTCTGAAGAATACCCAAGTATATCCCAGTTATAGCTTGACATAAGCTCGTTATAAGGAAGGTAGGGGTTGTTATTGTTGCTGTAGCTAAAACTGGTCATGAGCTGCATTGTATTTTAAAATCTTACCGAATTTACCACTGAAAATGCAGAACTTGGGAAAGAATTCATGTTGATACAAATGAAACACACTCTCTTCTTTACATTGTTACTTTTGAATCTATCTTGTGTTACAAATGAACCGAGAATAGAAACCATTGCATTTTCCTCGTGTAACGACCCTCGCCAAGGCCAAGACATTCTTCCTACTCTCCAAGCTGCATTGGACACCATACCGGCGTATGTCTGGCTTGGAGACAATGTTTACCTAACTGAGGATGAATGGGCTAGCGAAGAGTCTGCACTGAACAAATACCATAAGATATTCGATCAGCCTGCGTACAAAAAACTGTTACAAACATCGAATCATTATGCTATTTGGGACGATCACGATGCGGGACCAAACGATTGTGATAAATATTTCGAAGGCATGCAGCAGACCATGGGTGCTTTTAAGCGCTTTTGGAAGCCCTCCTACTCTATGCCTGACACCAACTCCTATTACGGCTCTACAACGCTGGGAGAAGGCGCTGTAGCCTTGTTTTTTCTTGACAATAGGAGTTTCAGAGTACACCACGATAGCGCAAATGCCACGGTATTTGGAAACGCACAGCTCGATTGGCTTGAACAGGCATACACTTCCTCGACGGCAACCTTTAAAATCCTGCTTATGGGAGGCCAGTTTCTTTCAACCGCTCAGGTATTCGATAACGTGAGTAGATTTCCTGAAGAGCGAGATCGACTAATACGCTTATTATCAGAAGATAGCAGCGTTCCTATCGTACTTTCTGGCGACCGTCATCATGGTGAACTTAACAAGCTTGAGACTAAGAATCATGCCATACTTGAGGCAACCGCGAGTCCCTTGACGGCGAAGAGCTACCCGCATCATGAAGAAGTAAATGAAACACGCCTTCACCAAAAAACCACAGCGAGTAATCACTTCGGAATTCTCCGAATGACCTATGAAAACAACACGCCTGTAGCAGTTGAAATGAGACTCATTGGGTTGGACGGAAACGTTCTTTTCAAGTGGCGTGAAACATACAAATGATTTTTCGCAAATATTTGTTAATCATCTTTTTATGACCACCTAATTAAACCTTGGTTTTAACCACATGCCCAAGCTAGTGAACGTAGTTGGACGCTTCTGTTTTCTCTAGAATAGGAACGTGCTGTAGAACTTGCTAGGCCGTTTGTAAAATTTCCAACTTATGCTTTTGGTTGCTTCCAGTTGTGTTTACATTTGAAACATGGAAGAAATCGTAACACGAATCGAAAATTGGTTGCAAAAGCGCGGAATGACTCCAGCTGAGTTAGCCAAAGAGTTGGGCATGAACCGCTCTTCAGTGGTACACATGCTTAGCGGCCGGAACAAACCGTCCCTTAAATTTATTCTTAACATCGCTCGTTATGACGATCAGCTAGACCTTCGAGAGCTGTTAACCGGATCCTCTATTCAAAAGACAATCAAAGTGGATAAACACGTCTCTATCAAAGAAATAGACACTACCCCACCCCAGCATTCAACAGTGATAGAGACGAAGGAAGTGGTCCGTGAGATCGTGAAAGAACGATTGATTGTCCTAAAAAATGACGGAACCTTCGATTCCTTTACCAAAGAAGGCTAACAGACCTTATATTTGCGAAGAGAACACCCACATTATGACAGCAAGAACGAAAATATTCGCAGGTTTAATTATTGTAGCACTTCTAACAAGAGTGATGCCTCACTATCCGAATTTCACGGCAATGGGCGCACTAGTCTTCTATGGCGCACTTTCTACAAGAAGCCTAGGTATGTCATTGGCTGCAATGGTGGGTACTTTGATGGTTTCAGATCTTATCATCAATAACCTAGTGTATCCGACAGGTTCATTTACCTGGATGTATGCTGGTTCTCTCTTTACGTACCTCGGTTTTGCGGCATACAGCCTCTTAGGTCGTTACGCAGGACAAGGTGCCAAGGCAGCACTAGCTTTGGTTGGCGGGTCGTTTGCGTTCTTCTTGATCAGCAACTTCGGAGTTTGGATGACTACAAACGCGTTGTATCCTACTGAGGCAGTTGGTTTGGCTGCAACGTACATCGCTGCGATCCCTTTTTACGCACCTGAGTTACTTTCTACTGCTGCATTCTCAGCATTAGCTTACGGTGCGCAAAGCTGGGCAACACGTACCGCAACAGCCTAATACTTTAGTTTTTACTGGATAATTTGACGAGGAATAACACCTGCGGCAATACTGTCGAGCACAGCTCCTTGTTTGTCACATACGTAGACGACACCTGCACTCGCGAAATCCTTCGCATTGTGCACATATAGTGTATCTCTTAAAATGTCAATGCTGTACCCTACACCTTCGGTCAAAGTTGCAGTGGGCCATGAGGCGGCGGTATTCGGATCAACAGAAACTACAGCGCCGTTATACGTAGCGTTTAAAAAGAAGAGTGTATTTCCGTCCGTGCGCAAGGCTGTGGCATGGTCCATAGTCGTGGGAGCCGAAAGAATTTCAGTTGCGGAGGTCGGTGAAATTGACCACAAGCTGGCGGGCGTAGAAGCTGTGCCTACCCAATCCTGATATCCTTCACAAAGCACATACAACGTACCTAATACCTCGGCGAAAGAATTCGGCTTGTCCCCTACATTCAGGGTATCCACGGTCTTAGAACTTAAATCCACTATGGCAATTCGGTGATCATTTTGAAAGCCACCGTTCAATGCAACGTATGCGATTGGATAATCGATGTAAACCGCTTCACTCTTACCATGAATGTGAATAGAGTCTACGATTGAACCTTGCTGATCATCGAGTACTTTTAAATATTCAGATGCCCAGTTCGTGACAAATATATTACTCTCAGCCGCTGCTAAATAACGAGGAGAAGCTACAGTAGTCTCAAATTTTGCTTGCATCGTTGAAGCGCTAATTCCTCGAACCTTATTCCCGTTGTTTAAGGTGATGTACAACAAGGAGTCGTGCTTGATCAAATGCTGGCCGATGTTACCAAGAGGGAATCCGTTTTCAGAAAGGAATGATTGGGCAATATTGGTGTCCGCATCAAGCGCTGTTATGGTAGCTGTTCCTCCAGTAAATGCGCCTTCATTTAAAATAAGCTTAGCACCTTCATAAACAGATGGTTCAGAAGTCTTATTTGGTTTACAAGCGAAGAGCGTAGCCACACATAGGCCTGCTGTGATTAGATTTAATTTCATTTTTTCGAGGTTAGTCTTAATTGAATTGAATAATACCTCCCCGGCATTGGGAAGTATGGAAAATAGGTCCGATTCGCATTGGTGAGATTGTGAACGGAAAAGCTTGTAGTCACCTGTCCATCTAGGAACTCATGCAGAAATGTAAGATCTGCCCAGAACTCAGGTTTGAGCAGTCCTGTGGGATCGTTATCTCTTAAGGTGTGTCGAGCCCCTACATAATGAGATCGAAGCTGAAGGGCGTTGTGACCTTTTCGATACCCCATGGTTTGAACGGCTTGAAATTTAGGTCTATAAATGAGAGACTTACCAACATCCGTAGTACTGCTGCCTGAAACTCCTACTACTCTAGTGTATTGCTGGGTCAAGGAAGTAGTGCTCTCAAATCCTACATAGCGATAATGCGCCTGCACTGACTGTGTCGACAAAAGCACCTGCTTAAAGTTCTCTGGTGACCATAGCCCTCCATTCTGCGGAAGCCATTGGATTAAACGAAAAACCATCAGCTGGTCACTGTTTGCAGTAAAGGACCAATTCCCTGTTTTCCACATCGCCGAGAGTTTGGTTCCCAAAGAACGTTCAGGTTGTAGATCAGGATTTCCACCTGGTATCCAGAACAGCTCATTCAACGTGGGTAAGCGATAAAAGCTTCCAGAAGCCCACTCCAGAGGGATCCGTTTTTGTTTGTTTTTCCAAATGATTTGCCCCGCGGGATACACCTGCCCACGAAACAGACCAATACGAATCCGTGATGACCATAAAGGAGACAGCTTGATGTATTGACGGAAAGTTGCCGATGGCAATACCGCATCTCTTGAGGTTCCTCCAGCCTTGTAGTAATTCATATCGACGGTCGTCACTGCATGTGTTTGTGTCAGACGATACTGCGCCGTGATCTGATCATAGGTATTCGTATCACGAAGATCTATCGCTCCAAGCGTGTCCGTGTAGCTTTGCCATTCTCGACCGCCAAAAATAGTGATATGCTGTTTGCGCTTGTTCCACGAATACTTTACTCGCAGCGCCTTATCTTCCAACACACTAGGAATAGGAGCATTTAGGATACTGCCCCGATTAAATTTCTCGCTTGACGTATACCAAATATCACTGGACCAAGTCGATCTACGATAAGCCCCCTGATACCGCTGCATGAAATTTAGTTGACTTTGCCCCATGCCTTTCATTTCTAAGCGCTGATTACCAAGAACATATGGATACGAATTGTCTGACTGATCTGTATACAGATAGCTGCGGTAATTTACCTTACCGAAATGCCCACCATTCAACACACCAATCCCTAATCCTCCGATGTTGTCACTGCTTAAAAAAGTGGTGAATTCCCTTTTACCAGATGCTTCTAGCCCTAAATTCAGAGCACCAGAAATAGCGTTTGTCCCGGTACCTCCCGCCGCCGATCCTTCTAAAATCGCGTCATTTTGAAGTAATGCAGCAGGGACCAAACTCAGATCAACGACGCCTGAAGCGTTACTCCCGATGTCTATACCATCCCATAATACTGCAGACTGTGCACTACTTGCTCCACCAAAATTTGACGTAACTACCGAACCCGGTGCATACTGCCGTAGCTGATATCGTGCATCTTTCGTCAAATAATCTGCTGCAGAAAGCAGTAGCAGCTGTAACGAGTCTACCGCGGTTCGCTGGTCATAAGCACGCAAATAGGCACCTGTCACCGTTGTGGTTTGTAAAGTATCTGCAGGCTGCGCATGAACGGATAGCGTCCCAAGCATCAACCCGAGCAAAATGAGTCGTTTCATAATACAGGTGATCGCTTGGCCCAGAGCGAACGGTTAGTTCCTTCTACTTATGGCAAGTCTTCTGGCTCTTCACTCCTAACATTCACCTTCCCGCCTTTGACAGTGGTATTTCGAATGTTACTCCTTGTGAATTACAGCTGCTGGCACAGCCCCGGACTTCAACCGGGTTCCTTTTTATCCTACGCTTCCGCGCAAGGACCATAAGCACTACAAATATATCCTATTCTCTCCCAGTAAATACGGAAAGTGCACTGTTATACGCTGTTTCTATCATTAATGGTTGTAGCGTATGCCCATAAGGCGAAGCCTCCAGGGCTGTCAGTACTTTTTCGGTAGGCATGTTGCCAATCAGCTCATCTGAAGCAAATGGACAACCACCGAAACCTCTTAAGGCTGTATCAATCCGACGGCAGCCGGCCTCTATGGCAGCTGTAGCCTTGACTGCGGCTTCTTCATATGTGCTGTGCATGTGTGCTCCCCAAGGCACATCACAGGAGTTTTCGATGATTTGACAAAGCTCGGATACTTTAGAGACTGTACCCTGTCCGGTAGTATCAGAAAGCGAAATCAGATCTGCACCACAGGCTACTGCTTGCTCCAAGCGTTCCAAGACCATATCTACATTGTAGGCCTCCTGGTAGGGATTTCCGAAGGCCATGCTTAGATAAACGACAAGCTGAACATTGTGACCAGCTGCCAAATCTTTCACGCGTTTCAAATCTTCTATAGCAGCGGGTATATCTTTTCTAGAATTGCGCTGTTGAAACGTCTCACTTACACTAAACGGATATCCCCAAGCATCAATAAAATCGAACTCTGTTGCACGACGTGCACCCCCCTCACTAGCCACAATGGACAAGAGTTTCGTGGAACTGTTCTCGCGCTCAGATTCAAGTGCCGAAAAGAGTTCTTTAGCATCCGCCATTTGAGGCATGGCTCGAGGGCTCACAAAACTCCCTGCGTCGATGGTATGATAGCCACAGCGCATCAAGGTTTTGATGTGCCTTATTTTTTCAGAAGTGGGTATGAAATCGTGAAATCCTTGCCAAGCGTCGCGAGGACACTCTACAATATCGATGGTGGTCATTGGGTTCTTGGGAAAAAGGTTCTACCCGTGAATTTACAAAGAACGAAGCATTCTACGCACCATTGCAGGACCTTCATATAGGAAACCTGTCCACACTTGAACAAGATCTGCTCCTGCATCCAATTTCTCTTTAGCATCAGCACCGGTAAACACACCGCCGACTGCAATAATTGCAATGGATGGATCAAGATGGGTACGAAGGTATTTTACAACTTCCGTACTGCGTTCACGAAGAATTTTTCCACTCAATCCTCCAGCACCAATCGCTTCGACTTTTGCACGACCAGCCTTCAAACCATTACGAGAAATTGTAGTATTGGTAGCGACTACTCCACTTAATTTCAGCGTATTAATGATATCGATGATATCATTCAACTGTCCCTCAGTGAGATCCGGCGCTATTTTTAATAACAAAGGCTTGGCACCTAGTTCATTGTTACGCTTCTGAACTGCAGCTAGAAGCTCCATAAGCGGTCCTTTTTCCTGTAATTCACGCAACCCTGGGGTATTCGGAGAGCTCACATTTACCACAAAGTAGTCGACCACATCGTGTAATGCTTCTACGCCTTTTAAATAGTCATCGGTAGCCAGCTCATTTGGGGTGATTTTATTTTTTCCGATGTTCCCACCAATGATAAGATCCGTCTTCTTTGCTCTCAAACGATCCTTGGCCAATTCCAAACCGCCGTTGTTAAAGCCCATTCTATTGATCACCGCCTCGTCCTCTACCAAGCGAAATAATCGAGGTTTTGGATTGCCGTCTTGCGGCTTTGGCGTGAGTGTACCTATCTCAATAAACCCAAAGCCAAATGCAGCGAGTTCATTGTAGAGCTTCGCGTCTTTGTCAAAACCTGCAGCTAAGCCGATCGGATTCTTAAATTTCAACCCCATTACCCTGGTTTCCTTGCCCTTAGGCGAACCGAAACGCGCATTCACCAGCGCTTGAACACCTGGGATTTTGAATGAAGATTTGATGGTTTTGAACGTAAAGTGATGAGCCTGCTCGGCATTCATCTTGAACAACAACGGACGTAAAACACTCTTGTACATGGCTTAGTAGCTCTTTAATCTCGCCAAATCTCGCTTGGCATCTTTATCTTTTAGTGACTGGCGCTTGTCGTAGTTTTTCTTACCACGAGCTACCGCTATGTTGAGCTTGACCCAACCTTTTTCACTTAGAAACAACTTTGTAGGGATAACTGTAATGCCCTGGTCTATAGTTGCTTTTTGAATTTTTTCCAATTCCCTTTTAGACAACAACAACTTGCGTTCTCTGATCGGGTCATGGTTAAAGATATTGCCGTGTGACCACTCGGCGATATTCATGTTTTTGATAAAGAGCTCATCATTCTTGAAATAACAGTACCCTTCGGCAATAGAAGCTTTCCCCATGCGTACTGATTTAACCTCAGTACCGAGAAGCTGCATTCCCGCCGTGTAGGTGTCCAACCATTCATAGTCGAACTTGGCTCTTTTATTTTTGATTTCTATAGATTTCACGTTGCAAAGGTACGTTACTCTCGGTCTTTAAGCATAGGAACGAAGGCAGCATCTCCTAATACCTTCTGAGCAAAGGTGCCATCCGAGTTTTTTACGATGCGAACCATCTTCTGGGTGCCCTCTCCTACAGGAATGATCATGATGCCACCAATTTTTAATTGGCTCAAAAGAGCTTTTGGGACATACGGTGCACCACAAGTGACAATAATTCGATCAAAAGGTGCGAAAATGGGCATTCCTTTGAAGCCGTCTCCGAACTTTTGCTCCGCCCGATAGCCCAAATCCTTGAGCATGGATTTTGAAAAATCAAACAATTCCTTTTGACGCTCTATCGTAAAGAGTTTCACCCCGAGTTGACACAGAACAGCAGCTTGATAACCACAACCCGTGCCGATCTCGAGTACCTTCATGCCTGGTTGCACTTCTAGCAATTCACTTTGCCAAGCGACCGTACTGGGATGGGAAATGGTTTGCCCGGCTGCTATAGGAAACGCCTTATCCAAATACGCGTGCTGATGAAAACCACTTTCTAAGAAGGCATGACGCGGTATTTGCATCATAGCATCTAAAACGGTTCTTCCTGCTAAACCCTTGTCGAAAAGCGCATTACACATCTGTAATCGCTGTCCTTGAAATATGTTTGAATCTTGGATTATCACACCTCCAAATTACCTTGTAAACGGTGTGTTGAACCTTGCTATTTCTTTGGGTTTTTAACAAAATTGGTTTTGGACTATTGCATACCTTTGAGTCCACATGAGTAAAATATACGTTTTCACCCTTTTCATAGGCCTTATCGCCCTATTTACAACGAGTTGTGATACCACACCTGCACCTGAGGTCGCCTATCTACAGATCGACACCTTACAAGTAAATGCTAACGGTACGCAAGGCACGAGCAGTTCTGAGCTCACCACCTTTTGGGTCGAACAAAACGGACAACAAATAGGTGCATTCACTCCTCCGAGCTTAGTACCCGTTCTTGCTGGTGAAAACCAAAGTATTCGCATCATTCCTGGCATCAATATTAACGGAAGCTTTTCGCAACGTAACCAATATGAGATACTGTCTCCCCGAACATTTAACTTCACGCTCAATCAGGGGGATACTCGTACGCTATCACCCGCGGCAACCACTTTTAGCTACAATACAAACTACACTATTGAGGTCATCGAAGACTTTGATGCGGTCGGCTTGAACTACCTAAGATCAGACAAGAGTGATACGAACCTATTGATCACATCAGATCCTTCTGAGGTGTTCATTCACCCCGGTGAAACCCCGAACAAGAGTGGTAAAATCGTGATGAGACCTTTCAGCAGGGCTGAATTCAAAACATTACAATCCTTCGAACTCCCCCAGTTTGCGGCGAACGTTTGGATGGAAATCAATTATAAGTCAGACATTCCTCTGACCTTTGGTGTTGTTGCGAATGAACAGCTGCAAAGTATTCAGGCTCCTGTAGTTACCCTTTTTGCAAATGAGGAGTGGAACAAGGTGTATATCAACTTAGTTACAGAAGTAAGTGGTTATCCTAACGCTGTCGATTACAACCTTTTCTTTGGTGCCATCAATACCACGAAGGACACTGCGACCATTTTCGTGGATAATATAAAGTTGCTGTATTGAAAGCCTCTAAATTCATTGAAGCACGTCTTCTAAGAACGTATCTAGTACTCGATACCATAGCAGCAGGGATTGCATATACCACACTGCATCTAGTGCGTAAAGTATTTGTAGAGCCCAAGCGGTTCGGACACGAAGTCACTATTAAGTTTGACGAACGTTTTTTCATTGCATTGACTTTTACCGCAGCCGTTTTTCTTGGAATCTCTGCATTAAGTGGTGTGTACCGCGATCTGACTAGAAAGAGCCGATTACAGCAAGCGTTCAACACGATAAGCGGGGCTGTGCTCACTGCATTGGTTTTGTTTTTCGCTATTTTCTTAGACGATTACATCAAGAGTTACAACCAGTACTACCTCACCTTAGGGGCCTACACTTCTGCACTTTTGATAAGCTCTGGAGTTCTCCGCTACCTCCTTGCTACTGGGGTTCGAAGAAAAATTGATCGTGGCCTATTAACCTTTCCAACAGTCTTGATCGGTGGCGGTAAAGAAGCTGCAGAACTCCTTGAATCATTTTCGAAAGGACGCACAAAGGGCTACGAGTTTTTAGGACTACTCATGCTTCAAGGGAACGACATTATCGATCCTAGACTAAGCAATATCCCCGTACTCGGAACCGCGGCACAACTTCGCGACATCGTCCATGACAACCATGTTGAGGACATTATCATCGCGCTGGGAAATGGCCATAACGATGCCATCGGTAAACTTGTGAGTTCCATTGAAGATCAGGACCTTAGAATCCACGTGCTCCCAAATCTATTTAGCATCTTAAGTGGCCAAGTAAAAATGGAAAGCCTAGGCCGCTCGCTGATAGAAGTCAAGCGCGAACTCATGAAACCGCATGTCGCCTTCATTAAGCGCAGCTTTGATTTTATTGTCGCAATGGTCTTACTGCTGCTGTTCAGCCCCGTCCTACTCTTTTCAATCACCATGGTTAAATTGACCTCTAAAGGACCAATTTTTTACTTACAAGAGCGACTCGGAAAAAACGGAAGGCCTTTTAAAATCATCAAACTACGCAGCATGAAAGTAAATGCTGAGGCCGCTGGACCACAGCTCAGCAGCGAAGACGATCCACGCATTACTTCTTGGGGTCGCACCATGCGTAAGTATAGACTAGACGAACTGCCTCAGTTCATCAATGTACTCAAAGGCGACATGGGCATTGTAGGTCCTCGTCCTGAGCGAAAGTATTTCTTCGATCAAATCATCGATGCTGCACCACAGTACAAATACCTTCTTCGCGTAAAGCCGGGCATTACCTCTTGGGGTATGGTAAAATACGGGTACGCAGAGAATGTAGACGAAATGCTAGAGCGTGCGCGCTATGATCTTATCTACACGGAAAACATCACCTTGCTTAATGATATCAAAATCCTCTTCTATACCTTAGTCATCGTATTACAAGGAAGAGGTAAATAAAGAACCACAAAACAACCCGAACAACAACATGAAGAACATCACAGTAATCGGCGCAGGAACCATGGGTAATGGGATTGCGCATGTTTTTGCACAAAGCGGTTTTAACGTCGAACTCTTCGATATTTCCGCAGACGCACTCGAGCGTGCCAAGCAAACCATTGCAAAAAACATGGACCGTCAGATCGCTAAGGAGCGAATGACCACTGAAGATAAAGATGCTGCCATGAACCGACTTAGCACAGGTACGGACCTTGCTAAATCGGTCGCTAACGCAGACCTCGTCGTAGAAGCAGCAACTGAAAACACGGCTATAAAATTCCAGCTTTTCAAAGACTTGGATGCGCATGCTCCTAAGCACTGTATTTTAAGCTCTAATACATCTTCCATCAGTATTACGAAGATTGCTGCACAAACCAGCCGTCCAGATAAGGTGATTGGCATGCACTTTATGAATCCAGTGCCCGTGATGAAGCTCGTTGAGATCATACGTGGGTACAGTACTTCTGATGAAACTATGAATGCCGTAGTTGAGATGAGTACATCGTTAGGCAAGGTAGCAGTCGACTGTAATGACTACCCAGGATTTGTTGCCAACCGTATTTTGATGCCAATGATTAACGAAGCG
>Ga0209137_1000636_pt1 | contig 36570 bp, 55 predicted proteins | sample SaaInl5LU_22_DNA_FD_184642 | JGI IMG/M metagenome (GOLD analysis project Ga0209137, IMG submission 184642) | Marine microbial communities from expanding oxygen minimum zones in the Saanich Inlet - ESP_105LU_22_DNA (SPAdes) (version 2) | ecosystem: Environmental > Aquatic > Marine > Intertidal...
AAGAAGATGCTGCCGTTCCTCAACGATGGTTACAGCATAGACAACAACGACATCAAGTACGATGGCAAGAACAGGCGCACGCTGTGGAATCTATCTAACAAGGATGACGAGGGCTACCTGTTTATCATCTACCAAGTAGAACCCGTCATGAAAGACGATGGCTCCTACGTGATGCCGAAGTACCTGGCTTACGATCAGATCTACTCGGGTGTCGAGTGGCTATGGGACTACGTGGAACTACGATGCCATGTGTCCAACATAGCTCTGCACTCTCGAGGATTCGACAAAGACTTCATGAGGTTCAACGAGTTGACACACGAGCTGTACGAGCACGTGTTCTACCAACTCGATGACATGGACGAAAACATTATTAAGTACGTCACCCTCGATGACGATGACGTATGTATTCACTATCACAAAATCCAATACAACCATGGGTAAAACAAAGATCACCCGTAAACGATGGGATGCTCGCGACAGTCGCATCCTTGCAACACTGGCCAAGAAAGGCAAGAACAACTTCGAGATTGCCAAGGTCCTAAGCAGAACACCCATAGCTATCTATGAGCGTCGACGTAAGCTTGGCTTGAGCTTGGGTGAATTCCCGGGAAGCACAGCTACGGAGAAGATGGTGTCGTACACCGCAACTAAGATCCTATGGGGAACACTGTAGAGTTCGGTCTTATCTTCTACGAGAAGGCTCTGATATGTATCGTTGCTTTCTCTCTCTTTGGGAACACGCTCAGGTGGTACCTCGATGATCCATCGCCGAAACCACCGAAGGCTTTGCAACGTGTCAAAGAGAAGTTCGAAGTAGGTAAACCACCCCGAAGGTATTGGGATACCTTGAGGGCTCACCCCAGCGGCATGTTCGACGAACACTACAGGGCGGTGCCAGGGCGATTGTCCTGCACCATCCTCCCCGCTAGGTACAATGGCGAGAGAGTATGGAAGCTACGTGTTGGCTTTAAGACTACAGCTAGCAGTAAGCCTAGCTACTACGTTGTCATCCCTGTATACAAGAACGGAAAAATCTATGACCAATGAGAAACGACATCGATCAGCGTATCTTCTATTGGGTACGGCACAGCGGCATCGAAGCTGCTTCACTGCGCCCGAGTAAGGGTAAGCGTTACACCGCCCGACTTCGGGTTCTTCACAAAAGTCTGTACCATCTACGTCACATCACGGAGTCTCCTCGCATGAGACGTAAACACTGGATGCTCTGTCACGAAGCTATAGGCTGGCTTACATTCCAGGCAGCCATCGATGGCATACTAAAAAATGATGCCGAAGCCTTGCGTATCCAAGAAGAAATCTTTAGAATAGCAGACAGAGAAACCCAACCCCTACCATTATGATGTTATTCGTTAGCCTATGCCTCGCTGGCATTCCCACTTTGTTCCTGCTCCATCAGTTCCGTAAGTATTCATCGAGACAGAGCACACCACAGAGTGTGCTTCTCGATCACGACATGATCAACACCGGCGTCATACCGTCGAGACTTACCCATCAGATACCTATGGAGTATCAAGAACGTGAGGGTTACAAGATGTCCTCATCCATTGACACTATCTTTGTCGATGGCAGCCTCAAGCCATTCTGGTGTCTCGTCATCAAGTTGGCTAGCAGGAAGCTTACTACTGAAACAATCGTCCTTTATGATAACGACGGTGAAATTTATGATTACTGATCATGGAACCTACTAACTTTTTCCTCGACCACTGGGCCGAGCTCGTCATCGGCGTGATGGCCTTTGCAAAAATTGTCGTCAATCTCACTCCCACCGAGGCTGACAATCAGATCTTTGGTTACCTCGATGTCCTTATTACGGCCATCACTGGTGACCGTCGTAAGAAGAAATGACGACAGCTGAACTTATTGGAGTTGCCATGAAGCTTGGCAACAAAGCAACGCAAATGGAGCTGACTCTGGAGTACGATCCGGAGTCAGTTCCTTCTGAAAAGCTACAAGCTTACAAGGAGTTGTATCGACTCCTGTTTGCCGGTGAGGCAGCTATCAATGCTCTGCTAGAGCAGCGTGATCACATCAAGGCTACGTTGTGGAGTACGCAGCGTGAGCTTGACTTCAATAAGACGACACTTAAAGAGATCATCAGTAAGAACTATGGCTAAAGCAAACATCAGCGAGCAGCAGAAACAAAAGTTCAGGTTGCTCACCGACAAGTACGGTCTTGACAAGGACGACTTCTTCCAGGCGCCGCAGGGTTTTGTGATCATCACCCGTACTGGGATAGAGAAGATCCAGCGTGGACTCGAGATGGTGGTTCAGTACGAAGTGGTTGACACCCTGTGCAACGTAGAGTCTGGCCACTACGTTATCAAGGCTGTGGCCGTAAGGTCTACTACCTTTATGAACGAGAAGACTGGTAAGCCAGGTGAGGTTCAGCACTATGTCGAGAGCTATGGCGAAGCCTCTCCTAAGAACTGCCGTAACGCCTACCCTGTAGCTATGGCGGAGAAGAGAGCCTTGTCGAGGGTTGTGCTCAAGAGTGCCGACCTCTACGAGATGGGTATCTATGGTGAGGATGAGATTGAAAACTCATGACACCGTTGTATATTACACTTGCTCTCATCCTTACTGTAAGTGGAGCCTTAGCCCTTAAGCGATACTGATATGGCCGATTGGATTGACGAACTGTTTAACGCAGGTCCAGAGAACGACTACAGCAACGTGTATCACAACTCACGTCGCTTTGCTTCGTCACTGTGCCGAACCTCTACCCTGATGAACGAAGAGCAGGAAGATCTAATCGATACGCTGTTGGACTTCAATATCGAAATGACATCAGATGAAATCCAAGAAATCATCGTCCGCCTACAACTCAATCAGAAAAGCAGTATGGACTTCTATGCTCCTTCCCAACGAGAAATCACCAACCACATTAAAAAGATCACCAGATATGAGTGAAATCAGCATCCCCGATGTCATGGACGGCATCATCTACCTCACCGAAATTGACAAGAACTTGATTCGAGAGGGTAAGAATGGTAAGTACATTCCTATTCGTGTGAAGGCTACGCCTAACAACGAATACAACGACTGCATGGTCACTCAACGTCTTCCCAAAGAGGAGCGTGAAGCTGGCCGTAAGGACCCCATCCTCGGTAACGTTTCGGTACCGGACTGGTTGAAGGAGCAGCAAGCTCAAGGCCAGAGTAATGGTGGGGCGCCTGTGCAACAGACCCACTCAGAGGGAGCAGCCGATGCGAGCGGCGACCTCCCTTTCTGATGCTTGGGGTATAGGTTAAACAGTGAGAGGGTCGGCCAAGCTGGCCCTCTCTTCTTTCACACTACTATGACACACAAAGCCATCAACAAGCTCAAGACCGAATTCAAATCGGCAATCGATACATACTTTGGAAAGGACGGAATGGGGGGCAGCGATGCCGAAGCAGTATATCAGATCTTCCTCAACAAGCTACACTTCTATGAGATGTATAAAGAGGTAGACAACTTCGAAGAGAGCGAGATGGAGCCAGGTGTCATTGACGTAGACGACGATGGTCTCAACGTATGCTACGACTTTTCTTCCGTTTTCCACAGCGGCATGTTGGAAACCTTTGATCCAATAGCCCGCATCGAATTGCTCGAGGCATGTATCTATGCACTGAACGCGAAGATCAACACTCTAGAATCAGACTACAAGAAGCGATTGTATGGTAAATCAAACGACAGTTGACCAGTGTGTGGAGCACCTCTGTGCTCTTGCTGAGAACGTCGTTTCTCCAGAAAAGATTATTGAAGTAGTTGAGGTACCCTACGATCCCGACAAGTGCAGCGCGAAGAGCGCAGCCGCTATGCTCGGTATCGCTATGCCTCAGCTCAGCAAGCTGTGCGGCAGCCCCCTCTTGGAGTTAGGTGGTTTCCGTAGTGTGTGGACAGGTACGCACTACGAACCTCTAGCTGATGCTCAGATGTCGCGACTTGTGAAGGCGTTTGCCAAAGGTGGGGGATTGCTTAAGCCGAGCATCCTTACGTCAGACTTCGCACGGGAGTTTGACAAAAGCTTTTCTTCGCACGGCAAGCCTTCTTCGGTTTTTGGCCACGAGGCCAGGCCAATACGTGGGATAAACTACATCGACGGGGTCCTCACGATACGCGGACAGAACGAAGCGTTCATTCGTGGCCACCGCCCCGAAGACCTTACCACCTACTGCATCCCTGCCTACTGGGATAGGAAAGATGACAGCAGCGTGTGGGATCAATTCCTTATCGAGTCTATGCCGTGCGAGGATACCCGTCGATACCTTCTTGGTATGTTCGGTAACGCTATAGCCGGCGACCCTATGAACGCACAGAAGATCATGCTTCTTATCGGTGCCGCAGGTGCAGGTAAGTCCACCATGATCGAAGCCATTGTGGGTTGCATAGGCAGCCAGAACGTTATGCGTACCGACAACCTCGCGCAGATAACGCGCGACGACAGCCGACACAGGATGCGGTTGGCCCATGCCACGCTTTGCGTGAGTGCCGATGCCAGCGAAAACATCGGTGACAAGGACGCGCTGAAGATGATCGTGTCCAAGGAGCCTATCATAGCCCGCAAGCTGTACGCCGAGCCTATGGAGATTACGCCGCGTGCGTGCCTCGTGGTCGCCTCTAATGAGATGGGCCTGAGCTATGTGCTCAGTGACCCTGGCGTCGCACGCCGCTTCGACATCATTAACTTCAAGACGGCGAAAGACTGGAAGAAAAGGGACATAGCCCTGCATGAGAAGTTAGCCACGGCAGAGGCACGTGCCGGGATAGGTGTAAGCCTGGGCATGGCGCTTCTCGAAGAGGTGAAGCGTGGCGGTGGAAAGCTTGAGCGTCCCGACGTGGTGCTGCACGAGATCGACAGACTGCGTATCGAAGGCGATCCATTCATGAGCTGGATGGAAGCCAGCGGGATTACGGTCGATGCCTCTTATGAGAATCAGGTGGAGGTACACCAAGACAGGGCCCACGACAGCTTTAAGAGTTACTGCGCCAACTCTGGGTACAACCCATGGAGCATACGCCGCTTTAAGAGCCGCTTGCGTGCGCTCAACCTCGCCGAAGAGGGTAGGCACGGGGGTAAGCACGCCTACTACTTCTATGTAAAAGACTTGAATCTAGCCAAGGTCTCTCAGATTGTGCGGCTTATCTGATTTCTCACATAATGCACTAGTATTTTGTGAAGACTCCAGTGGATATCAACATCAACATATACCTCGACCTAGACGACCACTACATCTCACATGAAGAAGTGGTAGATATGGCCCGCGTGCTAGCGGATGCCTACCCCGACAACGGGCGGTGGGTTAGCTCATTTGGATTTCTCACCTACATCATAAGCCGTAGGAGAGACGACGTGCTAGTCGAAGTGTACGAGGGTTATGGATACCACGGGTTTCATGGCTTTGATGTAAACGTATGTTAATGAAGGGTAAGGAACATTTCTTTAATGCGGAAGAGGTCAGCAAGCTGCTCGATCTGTACCGGGTAGCGTATGAATGTGAAGATGGATTTGGCAGGGCCGAAGGTGCCGCTATCCAGTACTACTTGGTAGAGTTTCTATACCTGCCGTGCTCGCTTGTGGGTGAGCTATTCGGTCGACGCCGATGGCATGTGAACCAGACGATCACCAGAATGAAGGATGCTGCCGATGAGAGCCGCGTGCCGGTGACTATGAATGAGGCATACCGAGAATACATCGAGAACATGGACGACCTGTCTAGAGAGAACTTTGGTGCGAAGAACAGGGAGTTGAGCATGGTCCTTGACGTGAAGGACAGGGCGTACTTACAGTGGTCCGCGCAGAAGGCGTGTGGATGGTTTGACGAGGTCGACAACGAGCCAGATCAGGTGGAGTTGGTCGATGAGTTGCTTATCACAATTGGCCTACCGCGCGGTGGGTGGATGGCTAAGGTTATTCTCGAGAACTACAAGTTAGATATTCATGACTGACATCCTACCAAGAAGCTACTACAAGAAGCGCAAGAAGGACTTGACGATCAGCAAGGGTCGGACGTTCCTCGTACTCTCCGATCTACACTGTCCCTACCACGACATGGCTGCGATTGCAACGGCCATAGAGATGGGCCAGTCGTGTGGCGTTGACAGCATTATGCTGTTGGGAGACATCATGGACTTCCACCGCATCAGCCGCTACCCCAACGACCCAGGCACACTGACCTTTGCCGAAGAGATAGAGGTGGGCAACCAGATGTTGTTCGCCATCCGCGAAGCGTTCAGAGATGCGGAGATCTTCTACATCCAAGGCAACCACGAGGTGCGTCTGGACGCATACATCCAGAATAACGCTGCCGAGTTCTACGATCTGCCCGACCTGCGGCTTGAGCGGCTCCTCGATCTGCACGCGCAGGACATCAAGTACGTGGCCGATGGGTTCATCCACTGCGGCGACATGTCGTTCATCCACGGTCACGAGATGCGCGGCATCGGAGGTGTCAACCCCTCACGCAAGCTGTACGGCAAGATGAAGAAGAGCGCCATGTGCGGCCACCTGCATCGCCCTGAGAGTTTCTACACCAGAGACGGAGCGGGCAAGCTGATCCAGTGCCACGTAGTGGGGCACCTGGGCGATCCTACTCCCAACTACCACCCACGCAATGACTGGCAGCACGGATACGCGCTTGTAGAAGTCACCAAGAAGGGATATGTTCACGTCGAAAACCGCACTATCCGATGAACCTAGAAGACGATGAGTTGATGTTTGCCGACGGCTTTGATAGCTGCATCATTGGCATCTTGAAGATTGACGACTTTAGCCATGTCGTGTACGACAAGTACGAGATGGTAAATGTCGTTAGGAACCAGGACCCCGACATGTCCTACGAGGACGCGCTGGAGTTCTGCGAGTACAACGTGTGGGGCTCCTACGTCGGGCCCAACACGCCTATCTACATGTACACGTTTGAAGGGTCGGCTGAAGAGAAGAAGGCTGACATCCTCGACTACTGGTACGACAGTTTGGAATAATAGAAAAGGGGCCGAAGCCCCCTTCCCGACGACTGCTATAGCTGCCGTCCTTCACCAACCACAATGAAGTCTATAGTACGTCGTTCGACTCGCCGAAGTATTCGTCGATCACCGTTACGCAAGCGTTAAGCCCCTTGCATATCTCTGCCCTCCACCCTCTATCCCGTAGCTTGTCTACCCAGTCTTTCTGGTGCTCACTAGCCCTGCCTGTGGGTGTCTTGATCTCTATGGCCAACCCCACATACCCGTTGCTGGGTTCGAAGATGAGGAGGTCGGGGATACCTTTCTTGTATCCCGCCTGTTTCATCTTGAGTGCTGTGTGCATAGCTACGCGTACCCCGCCTACCGTTGCCGAGTAGAGCGGTGGTACCTCCATAGCTTCCAGGTGATCGATAACAAGAACTTGAATATCGTGCTCGGGCGAACCGTTCTTTCTTCTTGGCTTTCTTCTCTGCATGATTCAGTATACCATTCCCGCACATCGAAGCACGGGCATTCTTTAGTGACGCCTTTGACGTCGCGGTGCCCTATGACACCGGCCCCCGGGAACTTTTCCTGAAGGTCTTTAAGGAGATCGAAAAGAGCTTTGCTTTGGTCAGCCGTTCTATTGTCTTCCGCCACCGAAGTCTCCTGGGCCATGCCTCCGACCCAGCAGATGCCAATGGAATCGTGATTCGCACCTTTAACATGAGCCCCAGGTCGTTCCAGTGGCCTACCATTTTCGATCGTGCCGTCTCGGCGAATGACGTAGTGGTATCCCACATCCGTCCATTTGTTTTCTTCGACATGCCAGGTCCTTATCTCTTCTACACCTATGTCCATGCTAGGCTTGGTGTACGAGCAATGTACGATGAGTCTCTTGATGTCGCGCATCACAGGCCTTTCTTGGCGAGCAGCAGCTTCAATTCGTGGATGCCTTCAACGCATTCCTTGAGCATACCCTTCAGCTCACTCTGGTCGTTCTCTAGTCTATAGACACGACCCTTCAACTTGGCCACCTCACTATTGAGAGAAACCCATACTCCAATGGCGGCGGCGAGAGAGGGGACAAGTCCTACGATTGCGTCTACGTTCATCTGAATACTGTTACTGTTCCGTTGATCTCAACGGCTTTTGTTGATTGAAAGGTTGTGGCCTTGATGGTCCACACATACACACCGTCCGGGACGAAGGCGGCAAGCCTGTTGCCTAGCCATTTGTCGTCCGGATCGTAGCTGATCCACACAAGTGTACCCCACCTGTTGTAGACGCGGCACTCCCACTTCCACCAGCACGCCGATGTCGTGACGGGCTTCCAGTAGTCGTTGCTTCCGTCGTTGTTAGGGGTAAAGGTGTTTGGGCAGAAGATAAGTGGGTCGTTGCAGTTCTCTCCCGCTTCCGGGTAGTATTCGCACGGCCCTACAATAGTACATTCCTCGCAGTAGTTGATGGCGGCTGGGTCTACGCAGCCCTGGTACACACACGAGCCATCATCTTCCGTGGCTTCTACGTTGTAGTTGTATGCGAACATGTCGGTACAGCCTATCACGACAGGCGGAGGAGGTGGGTCACACGCTCCGTTGAGGCTCCACGTAATCCAGCTGTTGAAGAGGTTGTCGTCTCCGAACTCCTGATTGTCGTTGACTTGGGTGACAGCCGTCACGACGCACTCTTCAAAATAGGCTGCGTCCTGAAAGATCTCGATCCAGCAGTTGGCCGTCCCCGACCCCGCCCACGGAGTTTCGAGGAGGTTGAACGTCACCGTGTCCCCCGTCTGGAGAATCTGGTCGTCGCCTTCACCGATGTCGAAGCCGGGGAAGTTGAGAGGGAAGATGAGATACGCCCACCCGTCAGGATAGAAGCACGGCCAGGTTTCCTGTGGGTTTTCTATAGGTGGCTGGAAGGTAAGGCCCAGCAGGAACTCGCCTACGCTGTCGTTCTCAGTCATGCACGCCCCACCGAGGACCGTGATGGTCATATCCGTCGAGATAGGGTTGAACCCTACGATCTCGATGTCGCATTGCCCATAGGACAGGATAGGAATCAGGAACCAAAGCAGCCTCTTCATTGCACAAAGACTTTTTTGGTTACAGTTCCCCACTTCAGGATGTAGACACCTGTCGCGAGCTGATCGATGTCGCCACGCACTCGGCGCCCGGACATATCGTAGATGCGAGGCTTTCCGCCGTAGTCACGGCTGGCCGCTTGCACCGTGAGGTCCTTGAGCGTCCCCGTGCTGAAGTCCTGCTCCAGTGGACAATCCCCGAGGTTGGTAAGCATATAGAGCAGGTCCATGACGTTCACGATGCCATCGTTGTTGGGGTCCGTCTGGCAACCAGATTCACACCCGTACTCAAGCATCATCTCAAGGATGTCGCCATTGCCTACAGCACCATTACCATCGAAGTCGAGAGGGCAATCCCCAATAGAGAAGCAGAAGGTCGTGTCGAAAAGAGAATACTCCGTTTGCTCCGTAGCGAAGATGACGTTGCCCCCGACGGTGGCCGTGATTCCCTCACCCCCAAAGTCGCAGATCCCGTCGTTGCCAAAATCAAAAGCGCACATACCGTCGCCGTTGGTGTCGGTAGCCTCGAAGGTGTAGCACCCCTCGTACACGCAGACCTCGTACTCGTAGGTGGCCTCTCCCAGAGGATAGCCACCATCCCCAATCACGACCTCCCCAAACTCATCGTAAAGCACCCAGTCAACCTCGTTAGCCCAGTTGTCTGTGCCCACTACAATGTCCATGACCTCGCCGGATACGGTCTCAATAGTCCACCAAGCGTAGTCGTTGTCTTGGAACTGGTCAAGTTCGCTGACCACCTGCACCTCGAACATCTGGGCTCCATCAACATATACTCCCTCAAACATAACCTCGTGGGTGCCAGTAGGAACGTCATATAAGTACTCGACGTATTGGTTTCCATTGACGTAGAGCTGCACCTCGATGACGTCCAAAGGGAGCGTACCCTGATTTACCACGTCGATCCAAATGTCTTGAGTAGGTGTGCACCACGTCTGCTGGTAGTAGGCTGTCAGCGGGGTGGCGTCGTAGTCCACAACGGGGACACAAGATAGGTTGTCGAGAAGCCCACTTCGAGATCCCTGCAAGCACTCGTGCATACGCTCAGCCTGACCCACAGTAAAACTCTCACGGCACGTCTCCGGCGTATAGTCCATGAAGTTCTCGATCAAAGCATCAGGACAGTCAACGGCAACACATCCCTGATCGTTAGGAAGGGTCGGTGGTGTGTCGCATACTTGATCTCCCTGCGTCTCGCAGTTGGTTTCTACGCAGTCGTTCGAATTGGAGAAGGTATGCCAGAGCGTAAGGTGGTGGCCCATCTCATGAACGCCTGTAAAACCAAGCTCTCTTCCAGGCTTGAGCGTTCCCACATTCCCCGTCACATTATACAAACACACAACACCGTCGCGGCAGTCACCCGTAGGCCCTAGGTAAGCGAAGCCCTGAATGCCCCAGCCACCGTCGTTGCCGTTAATCTCGCTGACAACATAGTAGTTGATGTACTCAGACGGGTTCCAGCACCCGGCGTCACTCTTGACTTGTGTCTGATCGGCTCCGCTGCCTGAGCCATTGCTAATTCCATCAGCAAGGTAAGACTTGTTCCAGCTGTAGTCGGTGCGAGTGATGCCATTGGTGGGGTTATTGTCCTGATCGCGAGAAGCCATGCAGAACTGGATCTTGCTATCACGAAACTCGTCGTTCAAGACGTCGACCTGCGACATGACCTGCTCGTCGGAGATGTTGTTCTCCGCCCCAGCACCAGTATGTACAATATGAAATACGATGGGAATAGTCACCGTATCCACATCGTTCAAATCCACCTCTACTCGATTCGCCTCAAGCCCCATGAATTTAGGCTCAAAGAGGATGGAGCATTCCTCTTGAGCTGTGATTGCGTTAAAGAAAAGAGTGAAGAGAGAGAGGAGGAAAAGTTGTTTCATTAGCGTCGTGCTTCGAGGGCTGCTACTCGTGCTTCCAGATCCGCGAGGATGGTGTCTACCTCCTGCAAGACTGGAATGAGGAAGTTGTGATCGGTGATGTCCGTCTCGGCATCAGACGTCAGGGTCTGAAGGGCTTGGCTTGTGAATGTCATAGCTTGAGAGTAATTGAGAACATACAGTTGCCCATAGCAACGTTGAGTTGGTTTCGTAACTGGAATGCGATGGTGTCGCCCTTAGAGACGGCGGCATCGACAGTGATGCTGTTAGTTGTACCCGAGGCATAGTTGGGAGTGATGACTGCCGAGTCAATCAGGGTCACTGTGCTTCCTGTATTGACGCTGAACACACCAAACTGAACATTGCCCGAGGTGGCGGCCGTGTACTCCCTGCGGAACTGGAATTCTACAATCGTGCAATCGTATGGGGCAACCCACTTGTTCCACCTTTGCAATGTCGTGTACTCGTTCTCACCGCCTTGGATAGGCAAGTAGACATCGCGGATGGAGTTGTCAAAGAAGCACCCGTTGATATGGTTGTATTGCGTGATAAGCTCATTGCTCCATCGCAAGGTGCCGCCTCCGATGTCAACGAGCTTCAGAACCTGCCCCTTGACAAGCGTTGGGTTCTGGTAGTCGATGTCATCAATCTCATTCAGCTTCGACGTTCTGTCCAGGTAGCTGCTATTCAGTACGCTGACGCAGTTGTCGCGAGACGTGCCGATTTGAACACCTCCACTATCCCTGATGTACGCGTAGTCGATGTTCTTGATGATATAGAAATCATCAATACTCCTTTTAATGCTGATCTGAGTGCTGATAGCCCCGGCTTCTGCAACGAAGTCGCCGTCAGGGTCGCCAAGGAAAGTTTTTGACGTGGGCAGGACTATGGCCACGCCGTTCTGCTTAGATACGAATTTAATACTAGCCATTATACTTGGTTGATGTTCATGTCAAAATCGACACGTTTAAACCAGAAACCTGCTGGAAGAGTTGACGTTGCGTAAAAACTAAATTCAATTTTGTCGATATCAGCATTGGTCCAGCCGCCATCAAGCTGCGTTTGTGATTCAAGAGTCGCGCTGTTTAGGTTTAAGGAAAAAGAAATTTCGGTGTCGGGACCAGCCTCATCTACAGCGACATTATCGACAATATATGTATTTCCATTGCCGATCGACCCTCCCGTGGAGTTGTACAGCGTATATCTTAATTCAACAGATACTGAATCTGAGGCGACTGTAGTAGCACATCCAATGCTTCCAGAGACCTGAACTTTCATGTTAGTCCAGGCACTTATAGGCACTGCGCTCGACGCGCTCTCAATGGATATTAACTCGTTTGCGTAGTCCACGAGGACTGTCTGAGTCCCCTGCGTAACACTCACATAGCCAGATGGTGGCAAAACCATCTGAATAGTAGTTCCATTGCAAATAGTCCTACTATAACCCACACTGTCTAAAACTCCGATTTGAGTCGAAGTAAACAAGCTGCTTGTTGTGCCCCACGTGTTTCCAAAGGTGGTCAAGAACTCAAGCAAGTCCTGCGTGCCGACAGCTCCATTGCCATCGAGATCCCCATAAATACCTGTAGGACCAGTAAACACGCTCGCATCACCATAGCCGGCAGCCACGATATCATTTGCCCCGACCTGGATGATAGCCGCAATGATGTCGGCAAAAGACACTTTCTGAACCACGTTCTCGTCGTCGTGCTCCACAACGAACTTTGATTTTGCAGCGTCTGAATAGAGGGTGGCCGCAGAGCTTGCCCCGCCAGATGTAAGGTCGTCAAGCCCCCCGATATTCTTCATGTACCTGTTGAGCGGCTCTGAGCCGCCATCAGCAATAGTCTCTGCCGGTAAGTCTCCCGTATCCACCGCCGTTCCAAGTCCGCCCGAGATGCTGACTGGCTCGTACTTCCCAAGGCTTGAGTTGAAGACTAAGATTTCTCCGTCTGCCGGCGCATCGGAGGTGACATCAGAAAGGTCGGAGGTCTCTGACGTTGCCGCACTAGCCGTCTTCTCCATGTAGTGAATGGTCGCAACGAGGGTCTCACTAAGGTTGCTGACAGTCATTTGAAACTGATCGCCATTCTCCATAACCCAAGACTTGGTAAGGAGCTCTTGGGCGCTCGACCCAATTGCTTTAAGTATCTTTACGTCTCGGAAAGTGCTACCATTTTTGTAGAACTTCAGATTTATATCTAGGTCTGAATCCTGAGTCGACTGAAGCGTGATACTACTTACAATAGCACTCGTCGTCGTGCATGTCAAAAGAAGCTTTGTTGCGTCCGAGCTCCAAAATATCTCCTTGCTCTTAAAGTTGTTTGCCATTATCGTTCGAGGAAAAAGGATTGCGCTTCGAGGTCGTCTTTGGCCGTATCAAGGTCAGTGATCTTACCGTCGATTACGTTGATGTTGGTGGAGTTGGTAGACGTATCCAAACGTGACTGCTGAATCTTATCGATCACCCCCACGATGCCGTGGCCTGGCTGACCTCCGATAGGTCCAGAACCCTTGCTGCTATTCTCAAAGACTTCTTGGACAGTGCTGAGGTCGCGCGACGCTCCCACCTTGAGGAAGTCGCCAGCCAACTCACCCGCACTATTCCAACGAAGGTTGAGGGGGATAAGGTAGGTGTCGGTAGACAGCGTCAGCTGCGAAGTGAACGAAGCCAACAGTGGCGACATAAGGGTATTGACGTTGGCGCCAGGGTGAGGATACAGCGTCATGCTGTATATGTCGGTGCTACGACCCAAAAGTTGCAGGTGGCTGTGCGCCACGTAGGTGTGCAGGGCATCGTAAGATTCGCCATCACCGTAGGTGGGCTCATCGTTGTTATGCCCCTGCCACTGCAAGTTCTCGCTGTATACGGTCTGGCCAGCAGCCTGTAGGAAGGAGCCCGCTGTATTTGCAGTCTTGACGGGAGCCCATAGCGTCCCGGCATTGTGCCTGTTGTAGAAAGTCTTTCTCGATCCAAGGCGCGAAGACCCCATGTCAAAGACTTCATATCCGCTGCCCCCCGTAAACTTGGTGGTGATGTCCGCCGATTCAGACCCGTCACCTAACGCCACTCGCGCACCGACAAATTCGATGTGCCACGGCTCAGCCATGTAGTATGCGCCTGTAGAATAGAGCTTGGAACCTCCCGTGCCGTCAGCATTGGCGCTGCGCCAGACGGGAGTCTCGCCATCATACTGTGGAGATCCGCTATTGCCGCCTGTCGTGTTGGGTCGTGGCCCGTTATCTGATTCGTACATAGCGGCCCCCATCTCAAAACGAACTGTATCAAAATTCAATACCGTGTCGCCTGCGCCATAGGGTAGCTCGAGCTGTATATCCTCACGGAAGTAGTGGAACATATGGGCGTCTGACACCTGCTTCTCGAGGGTCACACCAGTACCATCGTCTTCGCCCTGTATCTTCACGCCCATAGGTGCGTAAGCAAGTTGGTTCGCATATGGAACAGTGAGTGCGTGGATGCTAGCACCCCAGTCGTCACCCGTATTGTTGGTGTCGCCATGAGGAACCATGATCTCGTACCAAGAGTCGTCATACCCATCCTCCCCTTGCGCGATCCAGTTGAGCTCGTTGTAAAGCTTACGGAAGTAAAAGCGGTCGTCGGCCTGCCCAAGCGTGCCAGCATCGATGGTTATGTAGTCAACCGAAGCATTGCTCAATACGTGAGTCTGCACAGTGCGACTCAGTCGGTAGGTGACGTCATCGATGGTAGTGAACTCGAGCCTGACACGAACGACCATAGTGCCGCCCCACATGTTCTTAGCTAAAGGCGTGGGCAAGCCCGTCGTATCGTTGTAGTTCCTGAACTCTACGTTACCACCAAACGTGAGCCTCACGTTCTCTCCACTAAAAGCCTCTATGTCGGTGGCCGTCTGCTCGGGGAAGCCTAGGTATCCCGATGGATCGGCAGGATACTTGAGGTAATCCTCGTCGACACCCAAAGGCAGGTCGTCGAGTTCGTTCCAAGGAGCGGGGTTCTCAAAGACGTATCTGATGTACGATCTGTACCCCGTATTCATCAGCCCCTCGCCACTAGAGGTAAAGATGTTTGGGCGTCCACCGCTCTCCGCCGCACCGCGAGGATCGAAGTATCCATACTGCACCAAGTTGTCGCTACCCCCGTCTTCGTGGACGAGGAGGGCCTGCGAGTAGGGCATGCTCCTACGGCGCACAGCGCCATTGGCGATCTTGTACGTGGAGTCGAAAGCTGTGTTGTAGTAGGCAGAAGCCGAGGTGCTACGCGCATATGTCTGCGCCGACCTATTGAAATCGTAGGTAGTGCTGTATACGTTCTGCCCACGGAAGAAAGCCATCTCCTGTCGGCAGGCGATGTTTACTCTACCATTAAACATCACAGCTACCGCACCAAAGGTTTTGCATATATCCTCGAGGACATCGGCTGTACTGAAGAAGTCGGGGCGGGGGCTGACCTCACGTAAGCGATCGACCTTCTTCTTCGGCTTATCGAACGTCTGGGCCTTGACGCGCAAGTGCTGAAGGATGGGGTCGTCTTCGTGCCAATCGTAAAAGGTGCCCTGGTAGTCCGAAGATGGCCAAGGGAGACCGACCTCCGAGAAGAGGGGTACGCTAGCGGTGGTAAGCTCGTTCTCTACATAGTCGAGGTATCCAGCCACAGCAGGCAGCTTGAAGACAATTTCTTTCAGGAAGAACTCCAGCGTCTTGAAGCCAGTGTACCTCTCGCCATCATTATCGTCAACCCAATTCTGACCACGCAGAGAAGCCAACCCATCTGTGAACGACAGGTCTACGTCGTGGTACTGGTTGCTGATAGAGATAGCTGCATTCTCGATGACGAGATGGCCATACCAGTACGGCAGAGAAGTCGGATTGTCGTCATTGAAAAAGAGGCAGAAGACCTTGCCCTCATCTTTGTTGAGCAGTGTGTCCCACGTAGCAAGCTGGCTGTCATTGATACGTGCCGTGAAGGACAGCGTAGAGCCCATGATAGCTTTTGAGAACCTGTCGGTGTCGCCCTGGTATTGAAGATTGATACCTGGGTCGTAGATGACGAGCTCGCTGAGGGTACCGCCAACACTATCCGTACAGCCAATGACTATGCGGTGTGCGCCAGTGTCGCCACTAGGCGTCTGCTTAATCCCGTAGGTGGAGTCGAATAGGTATGAAACAGCCATTACCCAAATGTACGGTCGATAGCGCGTGTACCGCGCTGATTAGCAATAACGACATTGTTGCCAGACAGGAAGCCCTCCACTCGCAACGATGGGGCTGAGCCCGCTCCTCCGCCACCGCCTGTGATGCCGAGGTTCCTGATGCCTGGACCTCCGCCAATCAGACCCTCCCCAATAAAGCTTCCGAAGCCGCCAGAGATAGCAGTGCGTGCTACACCAGCGACAGCCCCTGTGCCGCCAGAGAGTACTGAGAGCAAGAGGAAGAGGCTGGTAAGTACGATAAGCTTGGCGATGAGTTCGCGGAAGGTACGCTGCAAGCTCTCCTTGAGTACCTCACCAAAGCGACGACCCTCCTCCTTAGCCTGGCGGAAGGCGTCAGCGATCTGATTGGCGAATCCCTGGACGGCACGGAGCAAGAGTCCCGCCAAGTAGAAGTTGCGTAGCTCCTGCGTGGCTTCCTTCAAGCGCTCCTTGAGCTCCGCTACCTTGTCAGGGTCAATGACTACGCCAGCGTCGGTGAGGATGGTGGCCTTCTCAATCTGCTCGGTCAGCAGCTTGACGCGCTCCTCGGCTTCATCGAATCCGCTGACCAGCCCCTCAGCTTCGAGAGCACCCAAAGCCTTGAGCCTCGACTCGACCTCGGCCAACCCGTCATTGAACTTGTTGATCTCAAACTCTTGGAACAGATTGTAAAGTTCCTCAAACTTACGCATCAACCCCCGCTCGCCAATAGCGATAAAGAAGGGGTCTACGCCAGCTGTCTTTGCCAGGGCAAGGTTCTCTCGGAGGTCCGATATCTCCTTGGTGATACGGCGGATATTATCCGATGACTTACTGGCTGTATCGGGATCTGCAAATGGGCTGAACAGATCCGAATCAAAGTCTTGTCCAGGCTTAGCAAAGAGGATGTCACCGAGCTTCTTGCCAATATCGGTAGCTTCAATCGTCGTGTTCAGGTCGTCAATCTCGTCGTTGACCTCTCTGATGCGATCCTTCGTGGCGCTTGTAGGATCCTCAATCTCGATCAAGCTCTTGAGCTCGGTCGTGAGGGTGCTGAGCCTAGACTTGAGCGTATCGCTAAGTCCCTGTCGGCCTAAGTCCTGAAGACTCTGATTGAGGTTGGCAGCTTCTTCGCCTGTGTTCTTAAGCTCTTGTACCAGGTCGGACTGCTCGAAGGCTTTGGCCGTGCGCTCGTAGCTGTTAGCCAGCTCGATGAAGAAGTCTGCTATCTTCTGGTTGCCTAGCTTCAGGAACGCCTCAGCCGCACCACGGAACTGCTGCTCTACAGCACGCGCTGCCTCAGCAGACACACCTAGCGCGTTGCTTACGGTAGCCAGCCCGCCAAACTCATCAAGGAGCTGGGGAAAGTTACCGATCATAGCCTGCTCGAAGGAGGCCAGATCGAGCTGGTTGAGGTCGCCGATAGCCCGCTTGGCCTCTTCGGCGCTGACGGCGAACTCGGATACAGCCCCCTTGAGCTTGTCGATAGTCTGGGCAAAGAGGTCCTCGTTGGCTTCTAGCGCACCTTCACCGATGAGGCCAAGCTCTTTTTGGATACGCAGTCGCTCTGCCGCAATAGCCGCCCGCTCCGTCTCACGATCCTCAAGCTCCTTTTCAATCTTTGTTATCTCTTCGAGATATTTCCGTCGACGATCAGCAGATCGATTCATCTGCTCTGCGAGTCTGTCTTGTTGATCGCTGGAGACCCCTACGATAGAAGCAAAGAAATTATAAAAAGGCTGAAGAAATCCATCTACGGCAGCAATATCCGCAAGGAATTGTGTAGGTATAGATCTACTGTAAAAATCATCCAGCAGCTGCTGCTCAATGAGCAGCCTATCGTCACCTGGAGCAAACTGGCCCTTGAGTTTGGCCAGCTTACCCTCTAGTTCACCAGTGCTAAATGCCTTAAGATCTCCTTGAACTTCTTTAAGCTCATCCCTATATTCCTTTAGGACTTGCTTGCTCTTTTCAAAGGAGCTTTCGAGCAGAAGGTTCTTGGTGTAAGTTCTAACAGCAGCAGCAGCAACAAGAAATAATCCGGCTGTCAAAAGCCCGATGGGTGTGAGCAAAGCAGTAACAGCAATAGCTAGCTGACCCATGGCAAAGATGAGCGGACCGATGGCTATGACGAAAAGCGCATTGCCAGCTAGTGCCTGAGCCTCTTCGGCATTCATCGCTGCAAACTTGTCGGCAAGGAACTCAAGAAGGTCAGCTACTTTTTCAATGACCGGCTTCAAAGAATATCCGAGAGAGATGCCAATATCTTGGATGGCAGCTTTCGACCGAGCCACCTGGAAGAAGAGCTTATCTCTCATGGTGTCGGCGAAGGCGCTAGTTGCCCCATCGACATCATCGAATAGGAGTGTTAGCTCCTCAATCTCTTGGCCAAGGTTTTGAATTGTAGTTGCCGCAAGAACGCCTCTGAGTCCGAATATATCAAGGAGTTCGGTAAAATCATTACCACCAGCCTGTATAGCCAGCAATCCTTCGCTGGCGTCATAACCCGATTTGGCCAGATTAGTCAATACGCTCTTAAAGCGTGTACCGCCGATGCCAGCTCTCTGTGCGGCATTAGCCAGACCACCCAGCACTGCAACGCTCTTCTCAAAAGAAAGGCCAGTAGCGTCAGCTACAGTACCTACGTTCTTAAACGCTTCTCGGAAGTTGTCTGTTCCGAGAGCGGTCTTTCGGAAGGCGACAGACAGGACATCGGCAGCCCTAGAAAAAGTCAGATCCTCAAACTGACGAGTCAACCCCGCAATAGCATCGCCAGTAGTGTTGAGTTCACCACCAAAGATGGTGACAATATCAATGGTTTTTTCTACAGCTGATACTGCAAGCTCATTACTAAGTCCAAGTTTTTTAAGTTCTCGGGTGAGGGTGAGAACTTCTACGGCGGTAAACTTGGTCGATCGTCCTAACTGACGAGCATTTTGGATGAGAGCTTCGAAACCCCGACCCCCACTAACAGCTTCAAGCTGAGATGCAATCTCATCAAAAGTAGCCGCTGTAGCAACGGCAAAGCCCTCCAAGAGGCCCGTGATAAGTGACAGACTTCTTGTAAGGCCTTGACCAAAGCGTGATGCCGCAACCCCAAACCTGCCGAGCCTGTTCTCCAGGATCTCAGAGTTCCTGAGAAAGTTGCTGTTGTCGAGACTGACAATAAACGCTAGTCTGCTGGTATTACCAATGTTCGGCATCAGAAATGTTTTAGTTTCTCCAGGAGCTCCATAGCCTCTTGAGTAGAGGACACCCCCTGACTGTTCATTCGCTCGAAGGGATGGAAGTCCTTCGGCTCAAATTTCTTACCCTTGACGGAGTTTACATTAGCTATCAGCGACATGATCGATGCGGTGTGATCCCATCGTGCGCTGAGGTTGGACATGTAAGCCTCCCTCATGTATGAATACTCGCGCATGGTTATGTTCCAGAACTGATCGGGTGTCAGCCCCATCTCAAAACCAGCCTTGTACATAGAATCCCAGGTCAACTCCTCCTTGGAATCTCCCTGGGAATGCGTTAGTTTCCCGACTTCACGTCCTCAGCTCCGCCGATGGCTTGCGTCACCGCATCCATCATAGCAGAAATAGTCTCCTCTTCGTCGAGGGCCTGAGCACAGAAAGTCTCAAAGTCGGGGAGCTTAGGGTCCTTGCCCTTGCGGAGCCCATCGTTCTTAACGCCGAAGTAGCAGAAGGCACATACGGCAGTAAGAGGGTCGTCGGACATCCACTTGTCGATCTCGTCGATCTTACGGTTGTGGGCTTGACACATAATACGCAGAGCGTTGAGTGTCAGAGACGCATCGTACTTCTTCTTTCCGATGCTGAAGGAGAACTCCCCTCGCAGAGTGTTGTTCATGGTGGTTGGTTTAAGAAAAGAAGGGCGACGACCCTGTGCCGCCGCCCGTTATGATTATGCTTTGTACAGCTCGTCGATACCCGTCAAGCTCACAGAGTATGTAGCAATCTCGTCTACGTTACCCGTGATGCTCACGTTATCGATCAGAGCCTGACCCACGTATGAGAGGTCGTCGACATCGAACTTCACGATGACGTACTTGCCGTCGCGAGCCAAGTCGAGGAAGTCCTCGCCCGTATCGTTGGTAGCCTTCACGAGGCCGTCGCACGAGACCGTCCAGGAGTTGTCGCTCTGCTGGAGCGTGCCTCCCGATCCGTCGCGAGCTACGTCTTCAACGGTGTTGCTGAAGTCGATGGTGCTAGTAGTAGCTGCTGCGGCCAGGGTGAGTGCAGTCTCAGTAAACGTGTCTGTTGCAGCCACGATAGACCCGAAGCCTAGGAACGTGGAATTGTTGGTGGCAACGATAAGGTTGTCTGAGACATCGGCGGTGACGCCAACTTCAGCAGTATCGATACTATCGTAGTCGTTAAGGACCGTGTATTTGTTTTCGCTCCCGCTACCATGAAAGTAGATAGCGAGGCAGTTTGCGTTAAGTACTGACATGGTGTTATGTTATGCTTGGTATTTGTAAAGCTTTCCGTATCCGCTCAAGCTCACGCTGTAAGTAGATGTCTCATCGAAGCCGCCGGAGAGGCTGACGCTTTCGATCAACGCCTGACCGAGGTAGCTTACGTTCTCGTCATTGTCGGTGGCATCATCCATAGCCGCGTTGTTGAGTACGAAGCGCACGAAGACGTACTCGCCAGCACGGGCGTAGTCCATCAAGTTCATAGCTCCATAGCCAGCGACACCGCCAGTTTGGATAAGACCATCAGCAGACAGGGTCCAGCTCTGCGCTCCCGAAACGATAAATGTCTCGCTTCCGCACGAGCCGTCACGAGCCACGACTTCATTGACCGTATTGCTCAAGTCGAGAGACGTGCTCGTAGCTGCGGCCAAAAGGCTCAAGGCTTGTGGAGATGCTGCGGAAGAGCTAGTCACACTGGCAATAGCTGGTTGGCCAGAAATTTTGTACACGTCATCAATAGAGTCAACCAAGATGGCGTCGCCAGTGGTAGAACCGTTCTTAGTCCAAGCATCGGAAATGGCGGCAGAAGATGTAGCTCCTACGCCAATAGTGAATGGATCTGTCGATCCTTTAGACAGGGCGTAAAGCCCCATATAGTTTGCATTAAGTAGTGCCATGGTTTTTTTTAAGGGGTTTGTACGCCCACTTACAGATTCCCGTAAAGCAGGTCGTCTAGAAAACGTAAGATTTCGTAGTCTATATTCTTTCTCACCTCAGCCACGTTTTGGCTGATGGCTGGCGCGATGTGCGGTGTAGGTTCGTGGTTCACCGTACCCAGTTCCGCCCAGTGGTCGCGCCACCCAGCCAGAGAATACGACAAGCCACCTACGCCTACGCCTTCGCCGCTCACTCCACCTACGCGCCAAGCCCATACATTGGGTGGCGTCTTGCTGATAGAGCGGATGCGGAACGACTCGCGCAAGGCCCCTGTATCGACAGGTGCCAGGCTCGACATATCCCTACGCATAGGCTCCAAAGATCTGCGGATGATACGGTTCAGGTACTTCTTACGGTCCTTAATCTTCTTCATCCTGCGGACAGCACGAGGGAACACATCGTTCCTGTCGATACCTTCGATCTCCATCTGTACGCGGAAGCTACCTCCCTTTCCTACGAATGTCGGCATCAGGTGGTAGGTACTGTTCCCTCATTGTCGCGGAAGCGGCCACGGACATTCATGCCCTCGCGCCTCCCAATGGGGATGATGGAATAGATATCGAACTCGGCACCGTTCCAAACGACGATGTCGTCAAAGCGAAGGCCGCTGATATAGCGGCAACGGAACTCAGCCTTCATCTCGGCCACCGTCTGATCATCGTCACTGAACTCGCTAGCCCCAGCAGAGGGTGTGCCCAGGTGCATAACCCGACAGCGGATACCCTCCTTCCAGGTGGTAGCGGCATCGATGACGTCACCGTAGTCGTTGACGCTACGCGTGACGCGCTTGATGTCGATCTTCTCGTTGAGTTCCCCCGCTCTCATCAGTACTGTCTTGCGCTTGCCATGAGACGTTGGACGCCCTCCTTCAACTCCATGGTGATACCGCCAATAGCTTCGGCTTCACGCATGTTGTAGTAGTGACCCACAAGGAGCAGGGCTGCTTGCTTGTATTGGAGAGGCGCACTCGACAAGGCGACGCCAGCAGTGAAGCTGACCTTGACGTAACCCTTCTTGTACTCCGTAGCTGTATCGGAGACGAGGTCTCTGAAGTTCTCAAAGTAGATGTACGCGGGATAGATATCCTCGATTACGATGTACTTGAGATCGGCTAGGTAGTCGGTCGATGGCGAATCGTCTGTAACGTCAGTGCTGAGCGTACCGTCAGCAAGACGGTACTTTACCGTGATCGTGGCGCCGTCGATGTTGTTTACGCCAGCCAATTCAACAGGGTGCTCCAGCTCGTCGTAGTCTACGAGGACCTCGACGGAGTGGGTGCCCAACAAGCGGTCGGTGAGAGACTGCATGTAATCGATGGCTGCGTCAAGGTATACCTTGAGCAGGTCGTCATCACTGTCGTCGATAGCGCGGACGTGATTACGCATCAAAGCCAAGGCGTCAGCCTCGGCAGCAGCAAACAGCTCCGTACTAGTAAGGGACGATCGTGTGACTTTGATATTCATGCAGAGAGAGATAAAAGGGGCCAGGCCAATTCCTAGCCCCTTTCGTTAGTTGTTAGCTATTAGGCAGTAGCACCCAAGTTGCTGTAGCCCTTCACGCCAGCTGTGCGCAAGATTGCGCAGTCCATGTACATGTTGGCCACGATGCGAACCACGTCTTTGTGGGCCTCCGTGTAAGGATCAACCATGATGTTGATACCGCCCCACTCAGCGCACACGAGGTCAGCAGGCTGAACCATGTATACGTTGTCGTCCGTGAACAAAGAGCTCACGAGCGCGGGGTAGCCAATCACGTTGTTGCGATCGGGAGCGGCCATCAATCCTGAACCTGCATCGAGGGTAGCGCGACGGAGGGTCTTAAAGGCACCGGCTTCCATCAAGAAGTATGCTCCTTCGTAGTCCACACCGGCATCACGCAAAGCCTCCTCCAACAAGTAAGGCACATCGGCTGGGTCAACGCCAGTACCGTCGGTCTCGGTGATACCTTCGATGATACCCTTCAACTCCGTGTTGTATGCCAACTCCAAGCCGCGACGGATGTCGTCAGCCAAGAACGCTTGCAAGTCGAAGCTGTTCTGAGCGAGCAACTGCTGCGACACCTTCGTGTGAGCAGACAAGCGCTCTGGAGACAGAGACACAGAAGACAGAGCGATGTTGGTAGAGTCAACAGGGTCGGCTTCGTTCGTAGTTTTAGCCGCCGTCACGTTCTGAGACTGAACAGGGATAGACACATCGCCCGTCAAGCCCGTGAGCTTGCGTACACCCATCTTGTCAGCAAACGTCACAGGACGGTAGTTAGCGATAGGGCCTCCGATGTCGGTCTGGACGCCTTGGTTGACAGCAGCCGATACGGTAGCCACGGTTTCCGTAGCCATAGGCACAGCGTCACGCAACATCATAGCAGGGATGTTGATACCGTTAGCCACGCTGATACCAGCTTGACGGAACTCGTTGACAGCTTCGGAGTTCATCTCGGCTTCGAGTCCTGACAAGCTACCGGTAGCCGCTTCACGGATAGCTTTGCCCAAATCAAAACGGGCGCGGACGTTTTGGACTTTGTCGCCCAATCCTTGCACCACTGCGGGTGCGTTTTTCTCTTCGTTCATAGAGATTTCAGATTCTGCGCCCCGTTCAATAATTTTATCACTCTCTTCGGCGACGGGGGCGTCCGCCGTTTCGAGCGTTACTTCTTCGCTGCGTGGCACGGGCTTAACCTCGTTATCCTCACAGCCGCAGTCTTCTTCGTCTGCCTCCTCAACTTCTGCTACTACCTCTTCTTCTACCACCTCTTCAGATCGCACCTCTTCCTCTTCGATCTCGGTGACTTCGGCGTTGGCCATAGCCAGCTCCATAGAACGCAAGCCCACCTCGGTGGTGGGGTACGCACCCTGCGTAGTGGGTGACACGTCGAAGAGCAGATCCACCTCTTTGATGGTGCGGAGGTTCATACCACCGTCACGCATCTCCCACTCGTCATCTTTGATAGTAAAGCCGAAGCTGCTGGTCGAGACGTTACCCATACGGATGTTCTCTACCAGATCTTGGGCGTAGCTTTGGTTGCCTACCTCGAAGCGGTACTTCAAGCCACGCTCGTCAACGGTGAGCTCCAGTCCGTGACCTGCACGGGAAAGGGGCTTGTTGATGTCGTGATTGAACAACGCTACGGTGTTGGACATGTCTGCGCCATCGAAGGCGCCGCGATCGATGCGTTCAGCAAAAGATCCGCCAATGACAGTCTCGTCATTGAAGACGGCGGCATAACCCTCCACTACGGTGGGCTTACCCTCGTCAGTGCGAACCTCAAAGCTGCCAGGCAAGAATCGCTTCTCTACATTGTTAGCCATATTTTCTAGGGTTATTTATCGTTTTTATTGATGATCCCGGAGCACCAGCTCTTCATAGAGCTACCACCCCAAGCAGCATACATCACGCTGCCGCAGATCTCCTTGCCGTCCTCGTCGTAGAACTTGCCTTGGTTGTACTCGGCAGCGCGGCTAAGGAATGAGAATGTTCGTTTGATCGTAGCCATAGAAAGCTTCTCTCCAGAAGCGATCTGATTGGCACGCTCCCACCCCACAGTGGTCCCGCACTTGCTGCCCTTCTCGTCGCGATGACGCAGGGCTTTGCGAGCGGCAGCCTTAGCTGAGTCGGGATATCCTCCGTAGGTGTCAGCCATTATGCCACGTTGTGATCTGTGCCCTGTGTGTTCTTTGCGGCAGCAAGACTTGTGGTAGAAACGCCGATAAAATATCCAAATACGGATTTTCCGACACGCTCCGACCAAGGTCCGTTAGCTGCAACGCTGTCAGAACCTGTAGTGGCAGAAATGTCAAGCGCTGCCTTCAAATCACCAGAAAGTCGGCGAATATGTGGGATCGGTGCAGAAGCCTTGGCGGTATCCAAGGCATCAAGAAAATCTGCCTCTGCCAAAGACTGGCTAGCGAGGTTATCGCTAGTAAATTGAAAAACCCAATTCACACCGCCTTGACGACGATGGCCAGTAGTAGCGGTAGCGGATTTTTGATTTTGCTTACGAGCATCGTAAACTTCGAGGTGATAGTGATATACGGCCATTATTCAGTGCTAGTTTTGTTAGTCACCGAGTCGGCGTAGTCGTTCATGCGACTCAGCGGGATAGAGTTCATAAGGATGTGGTGTTCATCGCCGCCATCAACCGGACCAAATCCTTCGCGGCTGCGAACCTCATTGATGGACATGACGCCGTCTTGCAAGAGGGAATGGTAGAACTTAGCCCGGTTCCCGCTATCCGCCCGCAACAACGTGTCGACGTCGAAGGTGCACTGCAAAGCTTTGTCGCCGCGCAGGAGCTTGCGTTCGACTTCGAGCTCGATGCGTCGCACCCAGGGGAGGATACATCCTTGGTGGAATTGGAGGACCTGCTGTTCATAGTTGCTGTACGCCGTGTTGCTCTCCATCCCGATCATAGCGGGTGGGACCTGGTAGATACGCGCAATCTCTTCGGTGCTGTATTTCTTCATCTGAAGGAACTGCAACTGCTCGAGAGGTACGCTCAAGGGCTGGTATTGGAAACCGCCACCGAGGATAGCAACCTTGTGGGCGTTACGGCTACCCGTGTATTCACGCTCCCATGTGGACTGCGCTTGCTTCATCTGCTCAGCAGTCATGTGTTCTTTGGTGGACAGGATGCCTCCGAGCATACCACCATTCTTGAAGAACGTAGATCCAAAGTCCTGCACAGCCTTGGCCGTACCGAGATTCTGGATCTGGACGTGTGTCGGGTTCAAGCCACGGAAGGCTTGGATCTCTAGTACGTCACGCTGGGGAATCTTGCTCGGTGCCCCATCGTAACTGTAAAACTTCTCTCCAGTGAGAGGATTGGTCGTGTAGGAGATACGGCTGGCTGGGATGTGGTACATCTGCACCTTAGAGCCAGACCGATCGATATAGGCATGTCCCGTTCCGTAGAGCAGGGCGTCGCTGACCAAGCGTTGCCAGAACTCATAGGCCCCAATGAACTCGTTAGGTTCCCGAGAGACAAGTTGGTGGATAGGGTTGTTATCCATCTTACGGCGCGAGCCGTCGCGGCCAACCCTAATCACAGAAGCCGGCATCATAGCGATAGTATCAGAGATACGGCTGACACATGCGTACACGGCAGTAAGCTGCAATGACTCGGCCCCAGAACTAACGCCCACCAGGGTGTTGTTAAGCAAACTTGAGGGGCCCATGAAGGACAGCGGCGAGTGCTCCGCAGTATAGCGGTTCTCGGTGAAGCTGTCGAAGATACGTTTGAAAATGCTGGGGGCCCCTCGGTTCTCGGCCATAGAGTGGGATTTGTTGCGAAATTATATCAAGTCATGTGAGTGAAAACCAATCACACACTATCTCCACCTACTACCGCCATGAAGAACTCAAAGTCATTGGTCGTCTCCTCCTCAAAGGTAAGTGCCTCGCCAATAGCCATGACGGCTGCTACAACGCCATCGATCTTGTCTCCGCTCTTAGCCTTGTCGGGTTTGATGTTGCCACTGGGGTCTAAGCGTAGCGTCACGTTGCCCATCATCCAACGGAGCACCTCGTCGCTAGCGTGGACCAGCTTACCCTGGAGTGCGGCCTTCTCGTATTCTTTCGATGGGAACGACATGCTGGCAAAGCCCTGGCCGTATGGATCGCAAGGGACACCATCCCCCTCAAGGTCCCTGATCAGGTTGAGTGAGTTCCACCTGTCGTAGGCCACCCCCTTAATCAGGTACTTCTCCATTAGGTTGTCGGCATCGTATTCTACCTTGCCGTCCATAACGTAGTGGCCGCTGATCATGCGGCGGATGACATTGTAGTCGGTGACGTTGCCCTTCGTCATATGTACGTTCTCAAGCTCCTTAAACCGCAAGTACATGGTGTTTTCATCCCTGTCGATGCGACGCTCTACCGCTCGCTCGGGGAGGAAGTAGTGCATCTCGAATCCCCACCCCACCTCTTCGTTGCCAGTGCAAATGGCTAGTGCCGTCATGTCATCAGTGGCGGCCAAATCGAGACCTAGATAGGCGACGGGTTTGCTCGTTTTCTCGTCGATGACGTGAGTATCGCGCACCTCGCGGCAGTTGCCCTCCACCATCCAGTCGTCGTCGGGGATCCAGACGGCACTTGAGCCCACGAAGACATTCAAGTGCTTGACCATAAATTCTGTGATGGAGCGGCTGCCGTACAGCTTTGCGTTTTGGCATTGAGTCGTCAAGTATTCTTTCGAGATGGAGACGTCGATGTTGGGGTTCGACTTGGCCCACGCAGAGGGATCGTCCCAGTCGTCCCCTTCGTCAATCTCGTAGGGGAGGATGAGAAGCCTATCGTTTTGCTTTATACCTTCCAGTACAGACTTGCCAGCCGACATAAACATGGCGCATGGACCGTCAGCTACGAAACCGGCTGTCGTGATGGCCAGCATGATTGGTGACTTGCGCGAACCCATAGAGGAGGCCAGGACTCGGTAGAGGTCCGCGTTCTTCATAGCATGGAACTCATCGACCACCGCGAGATTCAAATTGAGACCGTCAAGGGTGTTTGCGTCAGATGACAGAGGTTTGATGACACCCGATCGAGGGGCTTTTACCTCAGCCCTGTGCACGTTGAACCTCTTGGACAGAGGCTCGCTAACCTTAATGCAGCGGCATATTTCGTCAAAGACCTCGCGTGCCTGGTCGCGCTTGGTGGCAGCGGTAACCAACTGAGGAGCCCCATCACCGTCAAGGACGGCCATAGCAAGGGCGATGGCTGCCGCCAGCTGCGACTTACCATTCTTACGTGCGACAAATAGGTGGGCTGTCGTAAACCTCCTGCGCTTGTGATCGGCTTTGTCGACCCAGCCAAAGAGTTGGCCAACGAAGAACACCTGCCATGGAGCGAGGATAAACTTCTTTCCAGCAATCTCACCCCTCGTGTGGACACAAACCCTCTCTATGAAGTTGATGTACCTAGCGGCAGATGTTATGTTAAACTCCCACTCCCAGTCATCACGATCACAGTCAGCGATAAAACGCTCGCACGCCTTCTTGATGTAACTGCAAGACACGATGCGGTCCTCGACTACATCTTCGACGTAGTCCCACATCCTGTTCAAAGCTTTTACATCAATACTCAAGATTATGTCAAATCGTCGATGTCATCTCCCTCACTGCTCTTGGTCTTGGCGACACTGGCATTGCTAGCCGCACCCAGGATACGTGAACGGTCCATGGGGCTCAGGCCAAGCTTGGCACTAAGCTTAAGTACCTGGTCCTGGGCCTTGCTCAAGGCGGTGAAAGCGCCCGACACGTTGCTCGTGCCGTTGGGGTAGATCTGGATGGCATCACCATAGCCGTGCATGTGACGTGCCACTTCAATGTAGATGGCAAGGGACTTGGCCAACATCGTGATTGTAATCACGTCGACGCTTTCGATCAAGCCGCGATCGGTGAGGTAGTCCACGACGATATTGAACAGACGCTCGCCATCATCGTCAAGCTGGAAGATAGGCTGCATCTCTGCACCACCAATCTTGCGGATCGCGTCCCTGACCTCATCGCCCTCCTTCGTCTCATTGAGCTCCTGGACGGCCATACGCATCTTGTCTAGTGGCTTAGCCATGGAGTCCGTGGTATGCCCAGACGCGCCACCCGTAGTCTGGTGATGCGCCACCCGATGTTTGCACCGCCACTATATTGACAGCGCTGTGAGCCCTGTTCAAATCGTAGCCCTGAGCCGTCTCCACGCTTTCGCCAGTAGCCGGAAGCAAGCGCACGAGAGTGTTGTTGTCTACGTTGTTGCCCAAGATGAAGGTGTAGATCTTGCCGACATTGTCTTCAGCCGATGGCAACTGCACATAGTGGGTAGCATGGCCAGATGAGCTGAGAAAGTCTAGATAGTAGACCTGCTCCGTCAACGATACAGTTGTTGTCAGGCCATCACCAATCTTAAAGTTGTAGTTGATGTCCATCCGATCGTGACCCTGCCACGAGGGGCTGAGGTAGTTGACGACGGCACCACTGTTTCCAGTGCTGATCTGCCAGGTGCTGCCCACAAGGGCCACGTGGTTGTTGTCGACATCGACGCCATAGCGCTCGTCCTCCAACCTGATGACGTAGGTCGAGCTCACTGCGCCCTGGATCACAGCTTTGACAGCATCGTGGATCTCAGTCGTCTCATCGGCGGTGCGACCATAGATGTTTACGTTGACGCGGTAGGTGATAGCCTCTGTCGCCAGTGGGATGCTCTCGTCGTAACCTACGCTGCCGATGTTGAAGGTGATGCCAGGCATGCTGTCGCGCTGTGGGCGACGGGCAAACGTGATCTTCTCCTCCGGAACAAGGTCGGTGACGGTGCTGTTATTCTTCAGCAGGTTGCGTACATCAACCAGCAGGGTTCGCATGCTCATGTGCGTGTTTGTTTACGGTAGTACTTGCGGCGGAGATAGTCCTGCCACTCTTTCTTGGTTTCGAAATAGACGCCCTTGGCAGCGTAGCTAGCGCGTCGAGTGTTGCACGAACGGCAGCTCCCTACGATGTTGTCCTGATCAAAGAACTCTGCGTGGGTGGTCGCGTGCGACGACGGGATGATGTGGTCGGCTTCGGTGGCTTCAACGGCAAGACCGCATGCAAGGCACCACTGGCATAGTGGGTCGCGGTAGAGAACCGCATCCCTTGTCGCCAGCCACTCCGCTGTCTTGTACAAAGAATTGGATTGTGACGCCTCGACGTTGTTGAACGGCTTCTTGATGTCGCCCTCGGGGGTGCGATCAGCGCGGCCACGCTTGTCGGACATCCACGGCTTGTTCCGTGCTCTGCGTTTCAGGTCCATGTGGCAATACTACGATGGGTGATGTGAGTGGTGAGATGGAGAGGAAGAATCCGAAAAGTTTTTTCTAAGCCACAGGGCCTAATCCGCCGCTTCCCCAGTAACGACGCGGATCTTGTATCAGATGTACTCTATCTAAAATAAAAAGTTTAGAATCTATCTCTCCATCTCTCCGAGATAGGCTGATAGCTAGAGATGGCGCGGGATACAGACGGTGAGGAAGCGGTGAGGAAGCGGTGATAAAGCGGTGAGGAAGCGATTTGACCCCCCTTGCCAAAATCCCGATATGGTATACAGAACATGCCCCGCCGCCGGTCAGCTATTGCTGCGCGTCAAATTCCTACCTACCCTATGGGGTTTGTTCTGTTGCAACGTATAATATTAACATAATATTTATTATGGTCATATAATTATTATACAAAATTATGTAAAACCTATTAATCCCATAGGATTAGTGGGATTATAGATTATGTCAATATAAAATTATACTATGCGTGCACAGCATATCGTGTCCATTTGACACGAAATCAAAAAATCGAGAAAGTCAAGAGTTTGACGCAAAAGTTTTCAACAAAGTTGTGTTGATACTTTCGAGGCAAATTTATTTGTCACTTTCGTCGAAGTGTAGCGATTCTTTCGTATGCAAAATTTCTTGCAAATTTATTGGTGTATTTCGTCGAACGTTAGAGTTTTTTTCGTAGACGTGCGCGCACGTTCCTTGTTATGCGCGAGGGGGCCGAAATTATATTAACATAATAATTTAACTCACGGTGAAGCGATTCGACCCCTAGCGCACCCCTAGCGCACCCCTAGCGCACCCCTAGCGCACCCCTAGCGCACCCCTAGCGCACCCCTAGCGCACCCCTAGCGCACCCCTAGCGCACCCCTAGCGCACCCCTAGCGCAAAATTTTTTTTGCCTCTGAAACCCGCGTCGTTGCTACGTTTCGTCGATTTGGGTAAATTTTTTTCACGTTAGTTTGTCGAACGTAAGGAAAGAATGACATACCTTTGGACCGAAGGCGAGGGGGAAACGTCCCCCGGCCGCCCCCCTCGAGGGGGACCCCCCTTGAAATAAAACCACCAACGCACGGGAGGGATGCAGGACGTTCCAAGTGTGACAGACGGGAGAAAGCGCGAAGCAACTGCAAAGGGACGACGGCACCACAAGGGGCCGCCCACGTAGAAAGGATAGGCCACTACGGGCCTGGCAAGTACCAAGCGCCGAACGTTCGTAATCCTTCGGGAGCGTTGGTAGGTAAGTAGGTAGGGCGTGCACCCAAGCACGCAGGCATGGCCATTGAGCAACCCGCCCCGCCCCTGAAGAGGGGGCGTGCTACCGAAGTAACGTAAGCCAGTCCGCCCGGGCTATACGCTCCACCTCCCGTAGGCATTACAAAGGAGCTCCGAGGTACTCACCCCTCGAAATACGGGCAACACACAAGGTGTGTCAAAAGTACACACTTTGCGTGAGGGATAACATAACTCAAAACACACGCGGTGTGGTTATGTTCACGCCGTCCCTGCGTCACGCGTCACGCACGCACGCACGCACACGCACGCACATACACACACACACGCACACACACACACACGCACACGCACGCACGTACACACATACGCGCGATATTAAGGAGAAAATTTCCCCCTTAAAAGACTGACTCAAAGGTGGGGCCAGAGCCTGTGACGCAGAGCGACACTGCGCACCTTTGCAAACTTGTTTAATCTAAATACCTATATTATGGCATCTTCATGCACCTTTGCCTTGACTCAAGGCGATATCACGTTCACGCGGACGTTCGAAACACGCGCAAAGAAACTCACCACTGAGCGGCTAATTCACGCAGCGGCGAACCACACGTGTAGCGCCATCTCAGCGATACGCAAGCGATACGACGACCACAAGGACGCGACGGGCAAGGCGCTCAAGTGTCCGTTCAAGTGGACAAAACCCTGCACAATCAAGGTAGTCGTGGACGGGGTGGTAATGCTCGACACAGAAGAGCTAATTGACAGCGCGGGAGTCACGTACAAATTCCGTCCGCAGAACTACGAGAACCTGAAAGCACACTGCCTGCTCGCTCTCGATTGGGCTGAAACGTGGGGAGCGTCAGATATCAAGCTCTGACCCACAACTGCACCACTAGGTACGAAGGTCGTAGGGGAGGTTCGACTCCTCCCCGTACCTCTCGACCCTATCTCTAATTTCTCAAGGTCGTCTCAACTTTTTTCATCTCAACCCAACTTTTTTCTCATGAGCACCTTCCTCGTTGTGGCGGTCTTCACACTTCCGGCGTGGGGTACAATCCTCTACGCCATCATTCTTGAAATCATCAACTACACTCAGTCATGAACTTCACTGAACTCTCTCGTGTCCTCATTGCAGGAGCCATCATCACCTCGTTATTCATCTACTTCATCTGCCTCGTATGAACCAAGAACTCTCAACCCTCCTGCGCAAACTCGATGTGCAATTCGAAGTCGATCGTAATGGTCGACACTACGACAACACCATCCACGGATTCATCGGTGGACAGCCTGCCAAGCTCCGACTATCTACAAAGATAGGTGGCAGTATCAACCCCTATGGTGCACAGATAATCTTCCATGTCATCATGGGCGAACGATGCGTATGCACCTGGGGTTGTGTTGACGACGCCGACACACGACAGCTCCTCGAATGGTGGTTCGCTCTCGAAGAACACGCAAGGACAGTAACACACTGTCAAGGAGAAATGTCACAAACCATCTGGGATAACCTCTAATACCATCTCAAGAATTACGAACCATTCGAATACCTTAAAACCCAAGTACTATGAAATCAGTTAGCATCGAGCTGGACTACGACCAAATCGCAGTCCTCAACTTCGTCACGTCCCAAGTCGATATACTCAACCTTCCCGATCCGTTCCCTGTCAGCAGGTACAACGACGTCGAGCAGTGGTTGTGCTGTCCCGACGGCGGCGGATACGACCTAGATAACATTCATTGGATGCACCGACCACAATGAGAAACGACATCAAGCACCAAACAGAGCACGGCATCGTGTACACCGACGGATGGTTCAAAGCCCCCAACGCTTATATGTACACACGTCAAGAAATGCAAGCCTTCATCAAGGAGGTAGCGCACATCAACAGAATATACAAACCCATGTCCCTTCTCTACTACACTGACGTGATGAACGGACACGCAAACAATTGGTCATGACACGACACTGGATAGTTGACACACAGGTGGGATACCACGACGAAGATGTACACCTCATCGTGGTGTACGAATTGCACGAAGGTTGTCCGGGCGACTACCTCACCCCACCCGATCCCCCCGAAGTAGAGATAGAGGACGGCTTCTATCTCATCAGTCGCAAGACACAACCCGACGTCCGTGTTCCTGTGTTCGACCTTCATTGGGACACACTCGACAAGGACTCCATCAAAGACGACATATTTAACCATCATTTCCCATACTGATGAACCTATTAACCCAAAACTCCAAGCTCAAAAAGACCTCCAAGGCTGTTGGCCTCAAGGTCATGAACTTCGGCATCCCTGCGCTAGTCGACCCCGACTCAGGGCGACGCACCTGTCCCTTCGCAGGGTCATGTGCTAAGTTCTGCTATGCACAGAAGGGTGCATACACGTGGTCTAACGTCAAGCCCGCATTCATCCGACGATACGAAGCCACCAAATGTGACACGTTCGTAGACGTCATGATTGCCGAAGTCAAACGTACCAAGGCTGACATGATCCGCGTCCATGACAGCGGTGACTACTACAGTAGAAAGTATATCGAGAAGTGGTTTGCCATCGCTCGTGCACTACCCCACGTCAGGTTCTACAGCTACACCAAGTCGGTGCCATTGTTCCTTGACCGTGACGACATCCCACCCAACTACGACATCATCTTCTCGGAGGGTGGTACACGTGACGATCTGATCGACACAACCAACCACCGCCACGCTCGCATCTTCGACACCTACGACGACATGAATGCCGCAGGGTACGTCGATGCTATGGCGTCAGATGTGATGGCTACCAAGTGGTTCAATGACAGCAACAAGGTCGGCTTGGTCTTCCACTGATAACAAAACAACCCTTAATACCTATACCCTATGTCTCACATTAAAGAAGAAGCTGTCGACTACGCAGCCAACTACCTCCGTGGTTTAGTCTACTGGCTGAACGCTCGACCCGAATTTCTGAACGATGGATTGACCGTCGAAACTCTTATGAAAGAGTACAACCATGAACTTAATAACCTTTAACATCATCAACAATGCCGTGCAAAGTAACAGAGCAGCAACTGATCGCCATGCGTCGTCAGTGCAAACACCAAGACGACCTCGACTACATCGACGCTATGCTCGAGAAGTACTACGGAGGCTATGGTCTCTACTCACTCGTACCACAACTTCAACCCAATAACCAATAACACCATGGGATTCTTCAGTTGGATTACACAAGACACAGGTCAGAGCATCTCCTGTAACTACAGCATTCGACCTACATTCTCCGTCACAATGACAGACGACAAGGGCAACAAGTGGCGAGAGGAGGACTACGGAGGCTACGGCATCTTCGGAGGCAAGGACTTCTATGAACTGCTCGACGAGATGAATGGTGGCTATGGCGAAAGGGATCGAGGTATCTCGATAGCATTCAGTGGCCAGCCCTACAAGTCACCATCGCTGTCACGATGTGGCGACTACTACGATGGCAAGGCTCCCGATCCCTGCATTAACCAAGGATACTTCTACGATGAATAAAGAAATACGCAAACGCCTTGTGTATGTTGAAGAAACATATGCAGGTGAACATGAAACATGGCGAGACCCTGTAACTGAAAAGTACTATCAAGTCCCTATCGACATCGTTCGTTACTGGGACAAGATCGAAGAATTGTGAACCCCAAACCCTATACCCTATGAGACACACACGTAACTTCAGCGACCTCGAGAGAGTCAAGCTGATCGAACGTATCAGCCATGTGCTGAACTACACCGGTGCCTACACCGAACTACACAAGCTTCTCGTCGATCGCGAAGAGGTCATACTCCATACCGACATGGAGAACCTCCCCGAAGAACTCGAGGACTTCATCTTTAACTGGACAGTAACCAAAGACGATGAGGCTTCCCTCGAAGCAGAGAATGCTAAGCTCCGTGAAGACAAGGAGCGGCTCACTGCACTGGAGATTCAGCTCCGCGACAAGATTCGTGAACTCAAAATCAATCGAAGACGATGAATAACTCAACATACGAGTTGCTTACGCAGCAACTACACGACAAGGATCAGAAGATGATCGATATGGTCAAGCGTATCGAGTTCCTCGAAAGGCTAGTTGAAAAGAACGGACAGGACAGCAACCCATACCGTGACGACATCAACTACCACAAATCAGGTTGTGAGTTCCTAGAAGCTATGGATGCGTATATGTCAGCACGGCAGGACGATATGCTCTTCGATCCATCGGAGGAGCTACCAAAGCTCTACGAAGACCTGGCCTCTATCTACTACAATATCACGTCATGACTAGAGTCAATGACCTGATCAGTGCCAACCCTTACGATGGAGACTACATCAACAGAGTGAATTACATCGAGCGTGAGGCACCAGAAACCACACGGCAGCTCCATCTGCATCTACAAAAATCGCCACAACGAAAGTCAGTGGTAGTCGACTGTGTCAACAGAATTTTCTACGCAACATTATCTTGCAAGTCTAACCTTTAATACCTATAATTGCATCATGAGTTACAAAATTGGCCGACCAACCCACGGTGATGCCCTCAACAAACACGAGTGGGCTCACGACGAACACGGTAAGCTCCTCGTCTTTCACGGGGAACGTGAAGCCGTCAACTTCCTGTCCGAGATCTACCCACACTTGAGTAGGATCGACATCGTAAACACATTCTGTATCGTTCAGCACGAACCCCTAGAGGTAGAGGTATGAAGGATCAGTTTGTAGTAGTTGGGACCACTGCTACCCTTTGCGAAGGGTACAGTGACCCAACGTTCGCCACCTTCGATGACTATGGATTCGCTTTCGAATACCTATCGAAGAAGATGCTGCCCTTCCTCAACGATGGGTACAGCATAGACAACAACGACATCAAGTACGATGGCAAGAACAGGCGCACGCTGTGGAATCTCTCGAACAAGGATGACGAGGGCTACCTGTTTATCATCTACCAAGTAGAACCCGTCATGAAAGACGATGGCTCCTACGTGATGCCGAAGTACCTGGCTTACGATCAGATCTACTCTGGTGTCGAGTGGCTATGGGACTACGTGGAACTACGATGCCATGTGTCCAACATAGCTCTGCACTCCCGAGGATTCGACAAAGACTTCATGAGGTTCAACGAGTTGACACACGAGCTGTACGAGCACGTCTTCTACCAACTCGATGACATGGACGAAAACATTCTTAAGTACGTCACCCTCGATGACGATGACGTATGTATTCACTATCACAAAATCCAATACAACCATGGGTAAAACAAAGATCACCCGTAAACGATGGGATGCTCGCGACAGTCGCATCCTTGCAACAC
>Ga0209137_1000640_pt1 | contig 36439 bp, 35 predicted proteins | sample SaaInl5LU_22_DNA_FD_184642 | JGI IMG/M metagenome (GOLD analysis project Ga0209137, IMG submission 184642) | Marine microbial communities from expanding oxygen minimum zones in the Saanich Inlet - ESP_105LU_22_DNA (SPAdes) (version 2) | ecosystem: Environmental > Aquatic > Marine > Intertidal...
TTAAGGATCTGGTGGCCCTCTTCCTCAAGGCGTTTAGCCTCTTGCATGACGGGGCCGCGAATGTCATAACAAACGTTGTTAAGTTTGTTGGATTTGCGTGTTACAGACATCTCGTTCTCAATACCTGTCAGTTGTGCCATCAAATGGCGAATTCAGCCGGCAATGATACGTGTTTGCTGAGCTTGCGTATAGCACCTCTATGCACAGATGCACGCAACAACTGATTGAATTTAAGAGAGGAATTATGGCTAACGATAAGCCTGAAAAGATCCAAAAATCTGACGCTGAGTGGCAGCTGGAACTGACACCCGAAGAGTTTCATATCTGTCGACTCAAAGGCACTGAACGTGCGTTTACAGGAGCCCTCTACAATGAGAAACGTCAAGGCACATACCTGTGTAAATGCTGTGGCGAACAGCTGTTTGGAGCCGATGCCAAGTATGACTCCGGTTGTGGCTGGCCGAGCTTCTACCAGCCGGCTGATGAGCAGAAGATCGATGAGTACCGCGATACCAGTCACGGCATGATTCGCACCGAAGTCTGCTGCAGTCGCTGCGACGCCCATCTGGGGCACGTCTTCCCTGATGGTCCGGCGCCGACGGGTATTCGTTACTGCATTAACTCAGCATCGCTCAACTTCGTACCGGAGGATGAATGAAATCCTTCGAGCAGCTTAAAGACCAAACGCTAAATCATCACAAGGGAACACCGCTCGAAGCGCTGCTGGGGCCGCGCGCCCGAACTCATGCCGAACTCTGCGCCGTGCCGGACGACCGCATTCTCAGTGCCATGTCTTGGCGCATCTTTTGCGCTGGACTCAAACGGTCGGTGGTTGATGGTAAATGGCCGGCATTTGAGAAGGCGTTCTTTGGATTTGTACCCGAGAAAGTCTCATTGATGAGTGACGAGCATCTCGAGAAGTTGATGCAGAATCGCGATCTGATTCGTCACCTGGGTAAGATCAAAGCGACCCGTATTAATGCGTTGATGATTGAGGAGGCGTCGCGTAAGGCGGGCGGATTTGGCCGCTTCCTAGCTGACTGGCCGGTGGAGGATACCGTTGGCCTTTGGCAGTTCTTCAAGAAAGAGGGGAGTCAGCTCGGGGGTAATTCAGGTGCCTATTCGCTGCGAATCATAGGGCGCGACACGCCGGTGCTTACCGATGATGTGGTGACTGCATTGAAGGCGCAGGGTGTTGTTGATAAACGCCCCACGGCACAGCGCGATCTCAAGCTAGTGCAAGAGGCTTTCAATCAGTGGCAGCAGGAGTCGGGTCTGGATCAGTGTCAGATTAGCCGTTTGCTGGCGCACTCGATCGGTTGATTGGTTTCAGCGAGTAGAGGGGTGTGGCAGGGGTTTTAACTCAGCTAGAAACGCCTTCAAACTCTCAGCAAGGCGTCGCAGCGGTCGCTTCCCCGGCGCCTCCAGCCAGATGCTGCCATCCTCATTCATCAGCGAGATAAACTCCTCGCCATCGGGTTCGGTGCAGGCGAAAAAGAGTGTGAGCGGCTGGCGCATACGGCGTTTGTTTAGCGCATGACCAATCAAGTTGGCTCGTAAGCGCTCGAACTCCTCCAGATTCCAAGCAAATAAGAGTGTCAGTTCCCCATCGGGATGCTCAGCATAGATAGGATCAGACCAGTAACGGCTGTAATAGTTGGCTAGGTCAGGGTGGATAGGGGTATCCAGTGCCTCGCCGAGGCGCTCGAACATATCGATAGGCGTATCGATTGCAACAGGCCGCCAGCCTACATCATCACCCTCTTGCGCCTCACTCATAAGGCAGGGACTTTGCCATTCGGCTTCCCAGGGTAGCTGCGGCCAGCCGAGAGGTTCCTGAACCTCCCTGTATTGATTGATGAAACTATCAAGCTGGGCCTCTAATGTCATCGCACTCACTTCCTCGGGTTCAGTTGCTCAACCAGCGCAGAGTATGCCCTAATCGCTTGGTTGATTGAAATTTGAACGCGATCGTTCACTCTTTGATCAACCGCGTACTGTTTTACAAAAAAAGTGTTAAAAGCGTTTGACACTTATCCAAAAGCCATTAAAATTCGGCACCTGTTCTCGGGCGACTGGGAGCAAGAGTAAGCTGGAGTGGTAGTTCAGTTGGTTAGAATACCTGCCTGTCACGCAGGGGGTCGCGGGTTCGAGTCCCGTCCATTCCGCCACTTACTCAAAACGTTATGGGCGAATAGCTCAGTTGGGAGAGCATCTGCCTTACAAGCAGAGGGTCGGGGGTTCGAACCCCTCTTCGCCCACCATAACGGAGTGGTAGTTCAGTTGGTTAGAATACCTGCCTGTCACGCAGGGGGTCGCGGGTTCGAGTCCCGTCCATTCCGCCATTTCTCTTTAAACCGGTAAGAGAAATTAAGTCGCAAGACACCGTACGTTTTGGGCGAATAGCTCAGTTGGGAGAGCATCTGCCTTACAAGCAGAGGGTCGGGGGTTCGAACCCCTCTTCGCCCACCAAAACGGAGTGGTAGTTCAGTTGGTTAGAATACCTGCCTGTCACGCAGGGGGTCGCGGGTTCGAGTCCCGTCCATTCCGCCATTTTCGCTTTTTTATAAAAAGCATCGCCACGTGACAGTGGCACGCCTCCAAGGTTATGGGCGAATAGCTCAGTTGGGAGAGCATCTGCCTTACAAGCAGAGGGTCGGGGGTTCGAACCCCTCTTCGCCCACCATAACCTACGCCGCTTTTTGTTAATGGGCTGAAGCTCGCTCATGAAACCAGACTTATTGAACCCTTTTGATCACCCGCTTTTTGACCGGCACCAGGTCAGCGTCGATGTTCTACGTCTCGATAAAATTGATCCGCTGATCAGCGGTAACAAATGGTTCAAACTTCAGCCTCTTCTAATTGGCCGAAAAGCTAAGCGTCCGATACTCAGCTTCGGCGGGAGTTACTCAAACCATCTACACGCCCTCGCTCGCTTCGGACAGCGCTATGAGATTCCAACCATCGGCGTGGTACGCGGTGAGCGTAAATATACGCCGACCCTTGAGGACGCAGAGCGCTGGGGTATGCAGCTCCACTTTCTTGACCGCGATAACTATCGGGCAATGCGGGATTCAAACTCCTCACAGCGCTCTAATGTAATACGCGAGTTAACTGCGCGCTTCGGTCGATTCGATTTGATTCCGGAGGGCGGAGCTACCGGCAGCGCTCTGCAGGGCTGCGCAAAGATATGGGGCTTGGTGCCTGATGATTACCGTCCAGATCTTGTCATGGTAAGCGTCGGAACCGGTACCACCCTTGCGGGTCTGGTCTTGGGTGCGCCGGCAGGAACCCGATTGGAAGGCGTTGCTGCGATTACGGATTTCAACTATCTCAAACCTGCCATTGGTGCCGTACTGTTGGGACGCAGGCTGAATCCAGACGTCAGTTGGACGCTTCTGCCCGGTGTTGACTTAGGCTTTGCGCGTTTAAATGCAGAGCTTGCGGCGCTGTGGATGGCTGCGTCCCAGCAGAACCTAGAGTTAGATCCCGTGTATACGCTCAGAATGCTGCACACACTGATTCGACGGCTTCTCAAAGGTGAATACCAGCCCGGTTCCCGTATTATGCTGGTGCACACCGGGGGGCTTCAGGGGCTGCGGGGCCAGCAAGAGCGTCTTAGCCGTTTGGCCTCTGCCCATTGTGGTCCCATCCCTCTATAATCTAGTAATACTTATCTAGAGCTCCACTTTAGAGAGCTTATCTGCGACCGCACAAGGGAAAATTGATGGTTGAATTTAAGAAGATAGGCCTGATTGGCCGTCTTGGAAGCCGCACAGTTATCGATACACTGAAGCAGCTTGGGCGTTTTCTGGAAGAGCGTGGCTTGCAGGTCGTTGTTGATGCCGCGATCGCTGATCTAATGCCCGGCCACGGTTATCAGGTTGCCAAAGGGCGCATGATCGGCGAGATCTGTGATCTGGTGATTGTTGTTGGTGGTGATGGCTCGTTGCTGGGTGCTGCGCGAGTGCTTGCGGCAACCGGTGTACCCGTCCTTGGGGTCAACCGCGGTAACCTTGGCTTTTTGACAGATATCAGACCCGACGAAATCGAGCAGAAGGTGGGCGACGTTCTCGAAGGTCGCTATTCAGTGGATAAACGCTTCTTGCTGGATGTGGTGGTTAAGCGCAACGGTGAGCCTATCGCAGAGGCGACCGCGCTGAATGACTGTGTACTGCACCCGGGTAAAGCGACGCGTATGATAGAATTTGAGCTCTGGATTGAGGGGCAGTATGTCTACAACCAGCGCTCAGACGGTTTGATTGTATCAACGCCTACCGGTTCTACGGCTTACTCGCTCTCCGGTGGTGGACCGCTGATGCAGCCTAAATTGGATGCGCTAGTGCTCGTGCCGATGTTCCCGCACACCCTCTCGAGCCGACCCATCGTGGTAGAGGGTAACTCCGAACTTAAGTTGGTTGTCAGCGAAAGCAACGAGACTTATCCGTCAATCGCCTGTGATGGCCAGATGAATATCGCGCTGGCGCCGGGTGATACGGTGACCATTCACAAGAAACCGCAGAAGCTTAAGCTGTTGCATCCGCTGGATTACGACTTCTATCAGACCTGTCGTGAAAAGCTGGGCTGGAGCTCTAAGCCTGGAGGTAATGTTTAGATGCGATTGGATCAGGGTGTCGACCTTATTGGCGATATCCACGGTTGTGCGGCCTCTCTTCGATTGCTGCTGGAGCGTTTGGGCTACAGCGAGCAGGCGGGCGTCTACCGGCATCCAGCGCGAAGAGCGATCTTTGTGGGTGATCTGATCGATCGCGGACCTCGAATTCGCGAAACCATTGAGATCGTGCGCTCGATGGTCGAGGCGGGTCAGGCCGAGATTGTGATGGGCAACCACGAGTACAACTACCTCTGTTTTCGTACCGAGTCACGCACGAAACCGGGTCGCTATCTGCGCGACCATACGCCACGCAATACTCGCATCGTTCAGCAAACACTGGATCAGTATGCCAATCATCCGGCCGATGAACAGGACCTACTGAGCTGGATTCTGGATATTCCTCTGTTACTCGAGTACGACAGCTTACGTGTGGTACACGCCTGTTGGCACAAGCCGCTAATCAAGCGTCTGCGCGCCGGGGTTTCGGCCGATGCGCGTATCGATATGGAGTTTGTGCACCGCTCGACGGTGCATGAATCTTTCGAGTATCTGGTTATGGATCGCCTGCTGCGGGGCACACATATGCGCCTGCCGAATAATGAGGTGATGGTGAGTAAGGATGGCTTTAAACGCACCTTCTTCCGCACCAAGTTCTGGGCACAAGAGCCGCAGAGAATGATCGACGTGGTGTTCCAGCCCGATCCACTCCCCGAGCATATAGCGATGGAGCCGCTGACGGCGGGCAACCTGACACAGCTTCAGTATTACGCACCTAATGAGCGCGCGCTCTTTATCGGCCACTTCTGGTGTGAGGGGGAGCCCAAACCGGTTGCACCTAATATCGCCTGTCTAGATTACAGTGCCGTGAAGTATGGCAAGCTAGTCGCATACCGCTTTGATGGCGAACCGCTTATCGATCAGAGCAAGTTTGTCTGGGTCGATGTGGATCAGGAGTTTCCGCGCGACGGAGCGAGCGGATGAGGCCCGTCCTGCAAGTTCCATTAAGTCAGGACCTTAGCGAGTTCACCCGTTTTCTCTGGGCCAACGAGGTACCCCATCGCGTCACCGAAGATGAGACCGATCAGACGCTTTGGGTCTCTCCGCGCGTCAGTGGTGAGCGAGTGGTTGAGCTCTACGCGTACTGGGAGCAGGGCGGCGATCTGAATCGTATTCAGGTGAACAGCGCCGCGCGTCGACAGGCTGTTTCTGTCGGCGATCTAAAGCGTCTGCCGGTGACCTTAGCGTTGATAGCGCTCTCTATTTTAGCAACGTTGGCGATTAACTTCGGCGCTAACGCCGATTGGCTAGGTCGACTCAGCTTTTCCCCTTTCGATATGCGTGGCAATGAGATCTACTACTCCGACTTCGCAACGCTGCTAGGCAGCGGTGAGTATTGGCGTCTGATTACACCGATCTTTCTGCACTTCAGCATGCTACACATCCTATTTAATCTGTTGTGGATCTGGGTTATCGGTCGGCGTATTGAGCAGCTACAGGGGGCGATGGCGCTGATTGGCTTGGCGCTATTTAGTGGTGTGACCTCGAACTTTGCACAATTTGTTGACAGTGGCCCGCTCTTTGGCGGTATGTCTGGAGTGGTGTTTGCCGTGCTGGGTTACTCCTGGGTCTGGGACCGACTGCACCGGCCCATCTTCTACACGCCACCGGCGCTAATGGGCTTTATGCTCTTTTGGTTGGCGTTGGGCTACTCGGGTGCGCTTGAGTTTATGGGGCTGGGTGCTATCGCCAATACGGCTCACCTGATTGGTCTGGTCGCGGGTCTGATTTGGGCGGCATTGATGGGGCTGATTCTGCGCCGCTAGCGCCCGTCAACGTCCGTTTCACCCTCAGGGCTGTGATACACTCAGGTTAATCTATTCGTATTGCTATTAAAGCAAAAAAGGAAGAGTTCAGTGAACTACGAACGCATGATCGAGACGATGACCCCCGAGGTCTACGCCTCCCTCAAGCAGGCGGTTGAGTTGGGTAAATGGCCCAATGGTCAGCGCCTCACACCAGAGCAGCGCGAAACCAGTCTACGCGCCGTTATCGCCTACGAAGTTAAACGTGATCTACCGGCCGAAGAGCGCGTTGGTTATATAAATCGTTCGCGCCCTGATGGGTCTCAACACGGCAGTGACCCTCTGCAACCTGACGTATTGCGAATCCTGACTGATGACTGATATTCCAATGCAGATGCAGCACCAGGGAGTGTTGCAAAAGATGCGCGTGCGCCTTGGCGACCCCGTTGAGTACCAGTTGGCGCTTGATGGTGCCGATGAGGGTCCAATCCTTAATCAGTTTTTGGGCAAACCGGTACGTTTAGAGTATCAAGGCGCGATTAACTGTCTGGCCTGTAATCGTAAAACCAAGAAGAGCTTCTCCCAAGGCTACTGCTACCCCTGTTTCACCAAATTGCCGCAGTGTGACTCCTGTATCGTCAAGCCTGAGACCTGTCACTTTGCGCTAGGGACCTGCCGCGATCCAGAGTGGGGGCAGCGCAACTGTTTTACCCCTCATGTTGTCTACCTAGCTAACTCCAGTGGTTTGAAGGTGGGCATCACCCGTGGCTCACAGGTTCCAACACGCTGGATAGACCAGGGTGCGATTCAAGCACTACCCATTCTCGAGGTTGATACCCGCTTACAGTCCGGTTTGGTTGAGACGCTGTTTGCTAAGCATGTAGCGGATAAAACCAATTGGCGGGCCATGCTGAAGGGGCAGGTGGATCAGCTTGATCTAATCGCAGAGCGCGATCGGTTGATGCAACTCTGTGCCGCAGGCCTCGAGGAGCTGCGTGCAGAGAACGGATTTGATGCCATTCGCGAATTAGACGCTCAGCCACTTGAAATTAGTTACCCAGTGATTAATTATCCTACTAAAGTCTCAAGCCTGAATTTAGACAAGGATCCGGTCGTTGAAGGTGTATTGCAGGGAATCAAGGGTCAATATTTGATGCTCGATACCGGTGTAATCAACCTCAGAAAGTTCGGCGCTTACAATATTAAGTTTTTCGCCTAAACCACGCTTGATGTGTGGTTTAGTGCTCGACTCTTTAAGGAGCGGCGCACGTGCGTGACGGTCAACCGAAAACGATCTACCTAAAAGATTACCGTGTTCCTGCCTACCTGATCGATCAGGTCTCTCTCTGCTTCGAACTCGATGAAGAGGAGACGTTGGTCCGCAGTCGTCTCAAGGTGACGCGCAATCCGGCCAGCCATGAGAAAAACCCGGCTTTGGTACTGCACGGTCATGAATCCCTAGAGTTGCAGCGTATCTGCATCAACGGCCAGATAGTGCCAGAGCGTGAATACCAGCGCACGGATGAGACACTGACCATCGCAGAAGTGCCAGACAGCTTCACGCTTGAGACGCTGACAAGAATCCAGCCGCAGTTGAATACGGCACTGGAGGGGCTTTATAAGTCTGACGGTGTCTTCTGCACTCAATGTGAGGCCGAGGGTTTCCGTCGTATCACCTTCTACCCCGACCGTCCTGATGTAATGTCGCTGTTCGACACCACCATTATTGCTGATCCTAAACGTTACCCCGTGCTGCTCTCGAACGGCAATCTGGTAGAGCAGGGCGAGACTGATGACGGTCGCCGCCAGGTGAAGTGGGAGGACCCGCATCCCAAACCGGCCTATCTATTTGCACTGGTGGCGGGTGATTTGAGCCTGATTGAAGATAGCTTTACGACCGCCTCCGGCCGCGACGTGAAGTTGGAGATCTACTCCGAACCAAAAGATCACGACAAGCTCGAATATGCGATGGAGTCGCTTAAGCGCGCGATGAAGTGGGACGAAGAGGTCTATGGGCGCGAGTACGACCTGGATCGGTTCATGATTGTTGCGGTCGACTTCTTCAATATGGGTGCGATGGAGAATAAGGGTCTTAACGTATTCAATACCAGCTGTCTGCTGGCAAGCCCCGAAACAGCCACCGATATGGCCTTCCAGCGTGTGGAAGCGGTGGTCGCGCATGAGTATTTCCATAACTGGTCGGGCAACCGCGTTACCTGCCGCGACTGGTTCCAGTTGAGTCTCAAAGAGGGCTTTACCGTATTCCGCGACTCTGAGTTCTCCGCCGATATGAACTCGCGCACAGTGAAGCGTATCGAAGATGTCAGCCTGTTGCGTACCGCCCAGTATGCTGAGGATGCCGGCCCGATGTCGCACCCGGTGCGTCCTGCCTCCTTTATCGAGATCTCCAACTTCTACACCCTCACCGTTTATGAGAAGGGCGCAGAAGTGGTACGCATGATCCATACACTCTTGGGTGCCGATACCTTCCGCAAGGGCTCAGACCTCTACTTTGAGCGACATGATGGCCAGGCGGTAACGACGGATGACTTCGTGCAGGCGATGGAGGATGCGTCTGGGCGGGATCTGACTCAGTTCAAGCGCTGGTACTCCCAGGCGGGTACACCGCGTATTGAGGTGACCTCAGATTGGGATGCTGAGCAGCGCCGTTATACGTTAACGTTCACACAGAGCTGCCCCGCAACGCCGGGCCAGAGCGAGAAAGAGCCCTTTCATATACCTGTGAGCTACGGTCTGATCGACTCACGTGGTCATGAGATACAAGCGGGTATGTTTGAGCTGCGCGAAGCCCAGCAGAGCTACAGCTTTGATGGTTTGAGCGAAGAGCCGACGCCGTCGCTGCTGCGTGGTTTCTCGGCACCGGTCAAACTCAGCTATGACTACAGCGAAGAGCAACTGCTGCACCTCGTGCGCTACGATGGCGATGGATTTAACCGCTGGGATGCAGCTCAGCGCTACTTGGTCAATCTGATGCAGAGCGCCATTGCGGCGTATCCTGATAAACCGGCTCAAGCTCCTGATCAGCTGATTTCAAGCTGGCGCGAGCTGATGGCAGATACCTCGCTTGATGCGGCGATGTTGGCCAAGCTATTCACACTGCCCAGCGAGGCTTACCTAAGTGAGCTGGCTGAAGTGATCGAGGTTGAGGCGATCCATAGCGTACGTGACCAGTTGCGCAAACAGCTAGCGACGGCGCTGGAGAGTGAGTGGATCGAACTCTATAAACGTCTGCAGAGTGATGCGCCTTACGCGCCAACGGCCGAGCAGATCGCTGCGCGCAGCCTTAAGAACTTGTCGCTGGGCTACCTACTAGCAACCGGTAAAGCAGTCTACGCGGAGCTGGCCAGCCAGCAGTTCGCCAACGCCGATAATATGACCGACGAGCAGGCCGCGCTGTCGATGTTGGTGCACTCAGAGCACCGCGAAGCGGCGGCTGACGCACTCACCGAGTTTCGTGAGCGTTGGCAGGATCAGGCATTGGTGATGAACAGCTGGTTCTCAATTCAGGCGAGTGACTCCAATCCGGGTGCGTTGGAGCGCATCCGTCTTCTAGAGCAAGATCCGCTCTTCGATGCGAAGAACCCGAATAAGCTGCGCAGTTTGATTGGCGTCTTTGCCGGCACCAACCCAACCCAGTTCCATGCAGAGGATGGCTCGGGCTACGCTTACTTGGGCGATTGGATTATCCGCCTAAATGAGCAGAATCCCCAGGTGGCCTCCCGCCTATTAACGCCGCTGACGCGCTGGAAGCGTTATCCTGAAGCTAAACAGATACCTATGCGCGAGCAGTTGCAGCGTCTACTAGCGGAGCCTAAGCTTTCACCGGATGTTTATGAAGTTGTCAGCAAGAGTCTGGCTTAAGAGGATTAAACCCTATGCAGCGTACCCTGAACGCTTCGATAAAATTTGATCTGCAGCAGAACTACCGCCGTTACCTGCGCTTTCTTGATCAGTACGGCGCTGACTCTGACAAGCTCAAGCTAGCCCGCGCCTCTAAGGTGTGGGTAGCGGCTTTGATCATGTTGTTGTTTGCATTGGCGTCTGACTTCTTCCTCGGTGCCAGTGCCGCGCTCTTTGGTCTCTACTTCTACCGTATCGGCGTCGCGTACATCGAGGTAACCAAGGTGCAAGAGGGGCGCGAGCAGTCCGAACGTTGGTTCGCGTCTCAGGGGCTTAAGTTTGAGGGCAGGGTGCTCTACTTCAAAGATGATCTCAAGCTCGATAACCCTCTAGATCCGTTTAACGATAGCTTGTATCGGTAGGACGTAGGCGACCTGCGCTTTGTGAGAGGCTTGTGAGGCAGAGCCGAACGAGGCGACAGGGTCGCGACCTTGGCTGCGCCAAGATCCCTCCTACAACTCCCGGCTGGCCAAATAACTCTCCACCGTATCCACGATCGCCTGGGTCTGCGGATCAATCTCCAGGTTCACTCTGTCACCCACCTGCGCCTGACCAAACAGGGTGCGCTCCAGTGTCTCTGGAATCAGCCAAACACTGAAGGTTTCGTCGGTAACATCGGTCATCGTCAGGCTACAACCATTGAGCCCGACAAATCCCTTATCCAGCAGATAGCGAGCATATTTGGCTGGGCGCTCGAAGCTGATACAGCAGTTGGTTTCGGTACGCTCAATCGCCGTGATTTTGACGGTATCGATAATATGACCCGACATCAGGTGGCCACCAATCTCATCACCAATCTTTGCCGCGCGCTCAAAGTTTACATGGCTGCCCACTTCCAGTTCGCCCAGATTGGTAAGCTTCAGTGTTGAGGCGATCGCATCAAACCAGACACGGCTGCCCTCAAACTTGCGTACCGTCAGGCAGGTACCGTTGAGGGCGATGCTGGCGCCGTGCGCAAAATCTGTTCCAGCGCTAGCCGGAAACACCAGATTAAGCGCGATAAACTGATCGGCTGGCTCAATCGCTAAGACCTTGGCTGTACCCTGAACAATACCCGTAAACATGTGCAATCCTTAAGTTCTTTGTTTGTGACCCTGAGTTACGCGCAATCCTAACACACAGATTCCCTTGTTGTTCGCGACCTTGGCTGCGCCAAGATCTCTCCCACGGAGATATGGTCTGTCCATCGGGCGGGTGCGTAACTTAAGTGTTAACAGTTTTCTGAGGAGAGATGCGTGCGCGTTCTTGTTACGGGTGCCAGCGGTTTTATCGGCACAGCGCTCTGCAGAGCGCTATTAAAGCGCGGTGATCAGGTCGTTGCCTGGGTGCATAAAAGCGAACCAGAGGTGACGGGCCTAGAACGTATCGATCAGCTTGATCAGTTAGAGGGGCTGATAGATGCGGTGGTTAATCTTGCTGGCGCTCCGATTGCGGATGCGCGTTGGAGCGACTCGCGCAAGGCGCTACTGCTCTCAAGCCGGTTGGACACCACCAATGCTCTGATTAATTGGATGTCGCAGCAAAAAGAGCCGCCGAAAACGCTGATCTCAGGCTCTGCTATCGGCTTTTATGGCGCTTGTACTAACGATGAGAAGATTACTGAGGCCTCTGCGCCTCTGTGTCAGGACTTCTCGGCTGACCTCTGTCAGCAGTGGGAAGCTGAGGCATTGAGAGCAGAAGGTCTTGGCGTGCGCGTCTGTCTGTTGCGCACCGGTGTGGTGCTGGGTAAGGGCGGGGCGCTTGCCAAAATGCGTCTGCCCTTCTTGATGGGGGGCGGCGGTCCGATCGCTTCAGGCAAACAGTGGATGCCGTGGATTCACCTGCAGGACGAGGTGGATGCGATTCTACATCTGCTAGATCGCGACGATTTGAGCGGCCCGTTCAACCTGACAGCCCCTGATCCGTCGCGTAATCGTGATTTCGTAAAAGCCTACGCTGAGAGTTTGAAACGGCCTGCGTTTATACCAATGCCTGGTTTCGCGGTTGATTTGATGCTGGGTTCAGAGGCCAGTGCACTGTTGACCGAGGGGCTGCGAGTCGTACCCCAGCGTCTCGAGGAGAGCGGTTTTCAGTTTACTTATCCGATTCTGGAGAACGCGCTGCTAGCGGTTGCTAAAAGCTACTGATACCGATTAGGCCTCATCCGATGGGTGCTGCCGCTTCGGAGCGCGCCGATCCGCTTCGAGTGTCTCCATACGCTGCAGCGCCGATACTGCCGTATGCAGCTGACTCTCGATGCGCTCCAGACGCGCCTCCAGCATCTGGATTTTCAGCAAGGTCGCCTGCTCACGATCAACCATCTCCTTCTCATCTTTCTCGATAAAAAAGACCGAGAAGCTCGCTGTCAGTAGTGAGAATAGGGCAACACCGACCAGTATCAACAACATGCCGACAAGACGCCCCTCAAGCGTTGTTGGTACCAGGTCCCCGTAACCTACGGTGGTCATGGTGACCCAGGCCCACCAAAAGCCGTCTACGGGGTTTTTAAACGCCGGGTCTAAGCCCGATATTAAGAAGGCTGAAAGCACCAAAAAGCCGAAAGCGACGATCAGAGTGATGCCTAAGTTGTGCCGTCCTAGTACGGAGCGCAGGTCTGCCGATAGCCTAAAGAGAATGCCGAAGAAGAGCAGCAGCCGCAGTGAGCGCAGAATGCCCGAGTTAAACGCAACCGTCTGAATCGTCAACGGAATACCGACCAGCACAATGAATAGGCTGAGCCAGTTCTGCTTCAGATAGCGCGCAGGGCTATCCACTAACCAGAGCATTAACGTGAGCTCTGCGGCAAAAAAGCCCCAGATGATCCAGTCTGAAAGCGGAAGGTAACTGGCGTTACCGGTTCCTGAGGTTTGGTGATACCAGTCAATTAGAATCCAGAAGGCTAGAATCAGCAGCGGCCACTCAAGTGCGCGACCCCAGCGCTGAGCGGTTTCGTTCTCGCGCGGGTCTACCCCGGCTAAGCCGATAAAGCGCATCAGTTTGTCATGTTGCTTGTGGTCGCTCACGCTGCTCCTTGAATGCGCTCTGGATCTTTATCTATTAAGATTAGCGCGAGTGGCGCAATTTGTTGAGTATTAAACGAAAAATGGCCAAGACGCCCGAATTTAATTTCACTAAAGCCAAACAGGTGGTGGTGGATCTAAATATCTCCGAAGATGAATTTCTGCGTGTCTACCGCGGCAGCGCTAGGACGGTGCTCGCCTATAGCATTGATGGGCGTCGCGTCAGCTTTCCGGCCAATATCCTCCAGCCCTATGTGACGCGTACCGGTATCCGTGGTCGCTTTAGGATTCGCTTCGATACCGAAGGGCGCTTTAGCTCCATTGAGAAGCTGGTATAATCGCGCCACTTTGAATTTTTGGCGGATTGATAATGCTCTACGACCTAGCCCGTAACCTGATGTTCCGTATGGATGCCGAGAAGTCGCATGACCTCGCACTCGCCAGCATGAACTATGCAGCGGAATTTGGCCTACCGCGTCTGATGGGCGCACAGAAGGTTGAGGCTCCGGTGGATGTGATGGGTATCCGCTTCCCCAACTCAGTCGGCCTAGCTGCGGGTCTGGATAAGAATGCTGCGGCGATCGATGGTATGGCCGCCATGGGCTTTGGCTTTGTTGAGGTGGGTACGGTAACGCCGCGTCCACAACCGGGTAATCCAAAACCGCGCCTTTTCCGCATCCCAGAGCACAGTGCCATTATCAACCGTATGGGGTTCAACAACCTGGGTGTGGATCAGATGATCTCCAATATCGAGAAGGCCAACTACAAGGGTGTGCTCGGCATTAATATTGGTAAAAACAAAGATACGCCCAATGAAAACGCTGCAGATGATTACCTGCTTTGCATGCGCAAGGTCTACCCGCACGCTAGCTACATTACGGTAAACATCTCGTCACCGAATACGCCTGGGCTGCGCAGCCTGCAGGAGGGTGACAGCCTGAATCAGCTGCTGGATGCGCTCAAAACCGAACAGGCTCGCCTCTGCGGTATCCACGGGCGCTATGTTCCGGTAGCGGTTAAGATCGCCCCGGATATGGACGAGGATGGTTTCGTCGCAACCGCGGGTGCGCTGAAGAGCTTTGAGATGGATGCCGTGATCGCAACCAACACGACGATCGGACGTGAGGGTGTCGAGGGCTCGGCCCTGTCGCAGGAGGCCGGTGGCCTCAGTGGTGCGCCTGTGCGCAATCTATCGACTCAAGCCATTCAGATGCTGGCTGCAGAGCTAAACGGTGCGTTGCCGATTATCGGTGTCGGCGGTATCACCGAGGGTTTTGACGCTGTCGAAAAGATTGAAGCGGGGGCTAGCCTAGTGCAGCTTTACACGGGCTTTATTTACCGTGGGCCGCAGTTGGTACGTGAGTGTGCAGAAGCAATTCGAGATAGAGCAACGATCAAAGCGGGCTGAGTTAGTCTAAAACGTAGGCGGCTCCCCAAAGGGAGCCGCTTTTCTTTGCTTGAGTTGAGAATTTGAGTTAGTGCAAGGCCGGGTTGGCCTGTATAGCAGAAACGCCGGACATTCCGCTCCAGTGGGCGTCTCTGCCCTCGCGCCAGCCGTTCATCCAATAACTGCGAAGATCCGTTGATTCGACAGGGCAGTCAGACTGTGATTTCCCTTCCAAACCAGCGGTAAAACCGCGCTTGTAAAGAGTAGAGCTACGATCTCGTTTCTGTTTTCTCATAAACAACGCCTCATTTTTTGATCGTTCTTAGGTAGCTCGGCGCTACCCTCGGCGGCAGGCAATAATGTTCACCTACACTCTATTTCTATCGTAAAAATTGAGGGTGTGCGATTTAAAAATGCTATCTGCAACAGAGTTGCAATAAATTCGTCACTTTCGCACCAGCAAAATAGAGAGCGTTTTCAGCAGCTTAGCGCCGCGATCAGATCGAGTGTAAAATAGCTGAAATATATTCAACTTTGGGCGTTTTTTTGCGTCCTGCGAGGCCAATTTGGAACTTTTTATCACTTGCCCCAAAGGGTTAGAGGAGCCTCTGCTAGAGGAGCTTCAGCTACTCTCTGCAAATGCCGATGGCGAGCACACATTTAAGCTGACTCAAGCCGGTGTTCGAGTGGAGGCGGATCTTGAGTTCGCCTACCGCGCCTGTCTCTGGTCGCGCCTAGCTAACCGCGTATTGCTGCTGCTCGACCTGGTGCCAGCGGCTGACGCTGAGGCGCTGTATCAGGGTGTGTATGCTATCGACTGGCTCGCACACCTGCGCCCAGAAGGTACTTTGACGGTGGATTTTAACGGCCGCTCGGATGCGATAAACAACACCCACTTTGGCGCGCTTAAGGTTAAAGATGCCATTGTTGACGCGGTGCGTGATAAGACCGGCAGCCGGCCCTCGGTTGATCGTAAACGTCCAGACCTTCGCATTAACGTGCATCTAAAGCGCGAGCAGGCGCAGATCGCCATCGACCTCTCCGGCGAGAGTCTGCACCGTCGCGGCTATCGCTTGCTGGCAGGTGCTGCCCCGATGAAAGAGAACCTTGCGGCCGCCATTTTGGCACGCTCGGGTGTGAAGACGGGTGCGAGCGACCTACCTGATCTGATTCTCGATCCGATGTGTGGCTCGGGCACGCTGTTGACAGAGGCAGCGATGATTCTGGCAGATATCGCCCCGGGGCTGAAACGACGTCAGTTCGGTTTTGACCGCTGGGTGCCGCACCAAGCGCCGCTATGGAATCAGCTTAGAGAGGAGGCGCAAGCGCGCCGCGAGGCGGGTTTGCAGCAGTCGCTGCCGCAACTGCAAGGCTATGATGCCGATGCACAGGTGTTAGACAGAGCACGCGCTAACGCCGCAGAGCTCGGCATTGAGCACCTGATAACGCTCGAGCGTTGTGATCTGGCGAGCCTAAAAGCGCCACAGGCGCAGGCGGGCTTAGTTATTAGTAACCCTCCTTATGGTGAGCGCCTCGGCGAGCAGTCTAGCCTCCGTTTTCTCTATGCCGAGTTGGGCAGCTTCTTGAAAACCCAGTGCGGCGGATGGCGAGCCGCCGTATTCACCTCCAATCCCGAACTAGGCAAGGTGATGGGATTACGTGCCGAAAAGATCTACAAACTATTTAATGGTGCACTTCCTAGCCAACTACTGTTGTTCTCAGTCTTTTCGCAACAGCAGCGAGCTGAGGTAGAGACCGAGAGAGAGGCTGCTCAAGCTGAGAATAACCAACAGCCTGCACAGATCTCTGAACAGGCGCAGATGCTTGAAAACCGCCTGCGCAAAAACCTCAAAGCGCTATCGCGTTGGGTTAAGCGAGAACAGCTAGAGGCGTATCGTGTATATGATGCGGATCTGCCTGAATATGCTGTCGCGATCGATCGTTACGGCGAGCAGTTGGTGATTCAGGAGTATGCACCACCGGCATCGGTGGACCCAGTTAAAGCCTTCCGTCGTCTGCAGGATGCTGTCAATGTCGTGGGGCGTGTGTTCGAGGTGGGCGCGGACAATATCATCCTAAAACAGCGCAAGCGTCAGGCGGGTGCTGATCAATATCAGCGTCAGGCGCAGCAAGGACGCACCGATTTGGTGCGCGAAAAGGGTTGTCTGTTTGAGGTTAACCTGCGTGATTTCCTCGATACCGGTCTGTTTCTTGACCACCGTCCTGTGCGTAAACGGATCCAAGAGCTCGCAAAAGGGAAGGATGTTCTGAACCTTTTCTGCTACACCGCAACCGCGAGTGTGCATGCGGCTGTGGGCGGTGCAAAGTCGGTCACCAGCGTCGATATGTCGGCCACCTATCTGGAGTGGGCACAGCGTAACTTTGCACTCAATAAGCTCGAGGGTGCGCAATATCAATTTATTCAAGCCGACTGCATGCAGTGGCTCGATCGCCCACGGCGTGAGCGCTTTGACTTGATCTTTATGGATCCTCCGACCTTCTCCAACTCCAAGCGCATGCAGGATATCCTCGATGTGCAACGCGATCATCAGTTCCTGGTGCGCGCTGCTGTGGAGCTTCTGAAACAGGGTGGTCTGTTGATCTTCTCCAACAACTACCGCCGCTTCAAAATGGACTATGAGGCGCTCTCAGAGTTCGACATTAAAGAGATCTCACCTCAGACGATCGATCAAGACTTCAAGCGTAACGCGAAGATCCATGTCTGCTTTGAGGTTCGTCGGCCTGATCATTTAACTGATTGATTTTATTAATTATATTCTGTTTGGCATACCCATTGCTAAATTGGTGCAACCCTAACGCGGTTGCATCAAATTGGTGCATCAAGATTTCCTTCCTAACTCATTGATTTTAAATGGTATAGACGAAATCAAAACCCGTTAGGCGGATCGGCACGGAGCCGTTCGATCAATCGATTAACGCACCAAAAGAGTGCGTGTGGATGTTAAAAGCGCCCTTGTGGTGCACTTTTAGGAGAATTTAACGTGGAAACAGTAAACAGCGCCGTTGAAACGCTGATGCAGAGTGCGAATACGCTCTTCATTCTGATGGGTGCCATCATGGTCTTCGCGATGCACGCAGGCTTCGCATTCCTTGAGGTCGGTACCGTACGTCACAAGAACCAGGTTAACGCACTGGTTAAGATCATGACCGATTTCGGCGTATCTGCCGTGGTCTACTTCTTCATTGGGTACTATGTCGCGTATGACGTAACCTTCTTCAGCGACGCCGCAACGCTAGCTGAAGGCAACGGATACGACCTGGTTAAATTCTTCTTCCTGATGACTTTCGCGGCGGCTATCCCTGCCATCATCTCTGGCGGTGTAGCTGAGCGCGCACGCTTCTACCCAATGCTGATTGCTGCTGCACTCTGCGTTGCACTGGTCTACCCCTTCTTTGAGGGTGTGATCTGGAACGGCAACTACGGCTTCCAGAGCTGGCTGGAGGAGAGCTTTGGCGCAGGCTTCCACGACTTCGCAGGTTCCGTAGTAGTGCACGCTGTTGGCGGTTGGATCGGTCTGGCGGCTGTACTGGTACTAGGTTCGCGAAATGGCCGTTACCGTAACGATCGTGTTGTTGCATTCCCACCATCAAACATTCCGTTCCTCGCTCTGGGTGCATGGATTCTCTGTATCGGTTGGTTCGGCTTCAACGTGATGTCAGCTCAGACTCTGGATGGTATCTCTGGTCTGGTTGCTGTGAACAGCCTGATGGCGATGGTTGGCGGTATTCTGACTGCAACACTGCTGGGTAAAAATGACCCTGGCTTCATCCACAACGGTCCGCTGGCGGGTCTGGTTGCGATCTGTGCAGGTTCTGACGTGCTGCACCCAATTGGTGCCCTGGTTGTTGGCGGTGTTGCTGGTGCGCTGTTTGTTTGGATGTTCACGATGGCACAGAACAAGTGGAAGATCGATGACGTGCTGGGTGTATGGCCACTGCACGGTATCTGTGGTGTTTGGGGCGGTCTTGCTGCAGGTATCTTTGGTGCGGAAGCGCTGGGTGGCCTGGGCGGCGTAAGCTTCATGTCTCAGCTGATCGGTACTGCAGCGGGCGTTACTGTGGCGCTGGTCGGTGGCTTTGTTGTCTACACAGTGGTGAACAAGGTTGCTAGTATCCGTCTCTCTGAAGAGGAAGAGTTCCGCGGTGCTGACCTGTCAATACACCGTATCGAAGCTTCTTCTAACGACTAAGTCTTCTTTGAACAAAAAAGGCCGCTCGGTGAGCGGCCTTTTTTTGCGACACACTATCCGTTAAGTCTCAGGATTATGAAACGCATCGAGGCAGTTTTTGGCAGCATGTTTTATATCTGCACTAGTGAAGGGTTTGCGCAGTAGCGGCGCGCTAAAACGCTGTGTAAGCCGCTCCAAACCTTCGTCGTAACCCGAAGCGAATATGAATGGCACACCGAGTTTGTATAGCTCTTCAGCGATCGGTTCGCTGCTCTCAACGCCAAGGTTAACGTCCAACACTGCGAAACTAAGTTGGCCGCGAGCAATGATCTGCATAGCGGATGCGACGCTAGCGGCAAGATGAACCTCTTTGAAGCCCATCTCACTGAGTGCACTCTCCTCATCCAGTCCGATGATCATGTTGTCTTCAACAACTAAGGCTACGCTCAATTCATCATTATCACCGACTGATTCAACCGACTCCTTTACTTGTTCATCTAAGCGGGTCTCTCCACTAAGGCCACCAGGCTCATGATCTTCATAGCTATAGGTGAAGTGCTTGTCGGGAATAATAAACCGCGCACGCGCACCGTCGCGGGTGATCTTGTGCTCCGACTCTCCCCCAAGATCCAGCGGGATGGCGCGTTCAATGATTAGCGAGCCAAAACCTCGTCGGGTAGGAGGCTCTTCCACCGTTACCCCTAACTCTTTCCAAGTCAGGATCATGCTGGAGTGAGCGTCGACGGCCCATTGAATATCAATGGATCCGGTGGGGGTTGATAGCGCCCCATATTTGATCGAGTTGGTGATCAGCTCATGAACGAGCAGAGTCATTGTGGTGTACGCCTTGGGTGTCAGTAGGACATCAGGCCCAATCACCTTCACGCGATCGGGTTCGGTTACAAAGGCGTTAAGCTCGGTCTGGATGAGGGTGGTGAACGGCGTGTTGGCCCAGTTGCCCTCGGTCAACATATTCTGGGCCAGAGCCAGCGCCTGAATACGCCCAGCAAGTATCCCTTTAAACTCGTCAACGCTAGCTACAGAGGTGGCGGTTTGGCCGACGATTGAGTTAATCAGGCCCAAGATATTGCGTACCCGATGGTTGAGCTCGTGGATTAACATATCTTGTTGTTGTTGCGCCTCGGATGCGAGTTTATTCCGCTCGTCGATATTGCGTACAACCAGCTCAAGCAGTGTGCCCCGCAGATCGTTGGCCAAGTTGAGGTCCTGTGGCGACCAGGGAGCGCAGAACTCCTCCCTGAGTTGTTGCCATGCAGCGAAGCTTTTGCGTGGTGTTAGACGAGAGCCGTTAGGGCCCAATTCGACAGGTTTTTCTGGGTTGCCAGCCCACTGCACTTCGGTAACCTCTTCACGGCGTAAAAAGAGTAGAAGGTCTCGTGGACGTTTAGAGATCGGTACGGCCAATACGCCGGCGAATCGCTCAGCAATGGTCACATCCATATCCAACCAGTTTCTCAGGTTCTCAACAGCTGTGACACGGGTAGTCGCTTGGCGGTTTAAACGTTTGACTAATAAATCGACATCCTCACTGCTGACAGGATCACCAAAGACTGCGCGCTCGCCATCGATAGACAGTACCAATGCGTCACACTTGATCAGGCTCTTTATGCGCCCGCCAAACGCACTGAGGTTTTCAAAAAGGGGCAAACTAGGATCTAAACTCGCCATCATCTGCACGTGCAGCTTCTGGCCACCCCCCTCGCCAGTACGCGCTTCGCGCTCGAGTTGACTGCGCAGCTCCAGCGCGAAACTCTCAGCGTAGAGCTCTGTATAGGTTTTGGTTGTCATGCTCAGATCACGGGGGCTGTAGTGGTGACAAGCGATTAGCCCCCAGAGCTCACCATCGACCATGATGCTGATAGACATCGAGGCTTGAACGCCCATATTACGCAAGTACTCGATATGCACTGGGGAAACTGTGCGTAGCGTGCTGAGCGAGAGATCAACCTCTGCATCACGGGGCGTTATCAGCAGTCCCGTATCGTCAATGTCGGGTATCACCCGCAGTATCGAGCGCTTGTAGAGTGCGCGTGCCTGTTGTGGAATATCGGACGGTGGATAACGTAGGCCAAAAAAGGAGTCGATATCAGACAGTCGATGTTCTGCGACTACTTCACCTGATCCATCTGGATGGAATTTGTAGATCATGACCCGGTCAAACCCGACCATGCTTGCAACCGAACGAGCGGCCTGATCGCAAAGTTGCAGCGATCCTTCTGCTTTCCCGAGCCGTCTGAGTGCGCTGCGTAGATCTTGCGACAGCATATCACTCGCCTCAGCGTAAGCTGGCGTGAACTCAAGAATCAGTTGATCTGAGCTGAAGTGGGCTGACAGGTCGTAACAGTGCGGGCTTGAAAATAGTTTAATGTCGAGGATTCGCTCCAGTTGATCCTCGTCTTCAAAGCGTTTCACTAAACCGGTAATCGCGCGCGTCGCTTCAGGAGAGATAAGATCGACTAGGGGGTGGCCTAAGAGGTCTTTTTCCTCACGCCGTAGAATTTTTGGCACATTTTCCGAGAAGGCGACAACCAACCAATCCGCACTCAGTACTAGCATTCCGCCACCTGACTGAATTTTGCCCAGGCGATGTATGGGTTCCCTGTCACAGGTTGATAGGTCGTAGGTCATTGGTTCTACTGAGGTGTTCATCTCTACACGTCCTTGCTATGTCTGGGTAGCCAGCGCGCGAGCGCTGTCTGAAGAGTCTCACTGCGAACGGGTTTGGTAATAACCTGCTCAAAGTCTGTGTCACTGATCTGGTTATTGATGTCCGCTTCTGACAATGCGGTCACTCCGAGAATTGGCACACTGGCGCCGTTCTCCCGAATTTTGCGCGCCGCCTCTGCGCCGTTAAGGCGGGGCATATGGAAATCCATCAACACGAGGTCTACTTCGAGGTGTTCAAGCATCACTTCGACCGCCTGCTGGCCGTCCGCGGCCCGTAAAACCTTGTTGAACCCCAGCTTCGTCAGCGCGCCAACCAATACGATTAGATTTGTTGGGCTGTCATCAACACACAGAATCGAGTAGGGCGACAGATCTGTTGGTAGCTGGGGAGTATGGGTGGTCTCCGTAGCTCCATGCTGCTCCAGCTTGATCAAATCTGCCTCTTGGCAGAGTTTGCACAGGGCACTGGGTAGGTACGGGGCCAACCATTGCTGAGTTCCCTTTGCCAGCAGGGCAGTCGCCGGTTCAAATTCAGATGTCAGTAAGCACAGAGCCTGGCGTGGCAGCGTCTCGACCATTTTTCGAAACACCACAAGATTCGCAGCGGCCACACGGTAATCGATTAGATTCAGTGATGCTGAGCTGTGCAGGGCTTCTGCTGTAAGCTCACCGAAGCGCTCTGCCTGCAGACCCCAGCGAGAGAGGCTCATCATCAGTAGCTCGATCTGAGCACTGGCCGGCGCATAAATGTTCACTTGGGTAGCCGGACCGGTCGCAACCCAGCTCTGTTGGGTACCATGGCTAGCTGGAAGATCTAGCGTAAAACTGAAAGAAGAGCCGGAGGGCGCGGAGTCTATCACCAGTTGGGAGGCCATCAGGCGCAGCAGGCCATCTGCGATGTAGAGGCCAGCACCAGTGCCTGAAGGGCGGCTGCCATCGGGAAGCGCAGTTTGATAGTAGGGGGCGCAAATTTTATTTAACTCGTGCGGTTCAATGCCTGCGCCGCTATCCGTTACCTTCACGACTATCTGACTCGATGTGACTTTCTCTTTTTTCAAAGCGACTGTCAGGACTGCAGTGCCGTGCTGGGTAAATTTGGTCGCGTTTGATACTAGCGCAGACATTACTTGAGTGAGGCGCTCGCTATCGCCGATGAAGGATTTACCTATCAATCTCGGATCGAACTGCAGGCCGAGTTCTACCCCCTTAGATTCGGCATCCGCAGAGTACATACGCACACAGTTCTCCGCGATCTCCAACAGTGAAAACTCACGCTGGGAGAAAACAACCTGATTGTTCTGAATGCGCTGTACTTCAATCGTATTGTGCAGCACTCCAAGCAGCGTCTCGGCGGAGATATCCATGCGCTCCAAGAGTTGCATCGCTGGCTCGGGTAGTTCGTACTCTTTGAGCATAGCCAGTAGACCAACCAGCCCATTGAGCGGTGTGCGAATCTCGTGGCTCATCACGTTAATGTCGGCTTGGGGCTGCATGGTTTTGATCATAGGAGCGTCATCCGAGAAGATCTCTCTCTAAGGTGGGCAGGGGCTGTACCTGCATAGAGAATCGCTCAATCAGTGATCTGAACGCAGTACTCGCGCCGTCGACGGCCCTATCCAGCTGGCATTGGTCTACCAATTCCTGTTCAAGCAGACCGATTGTCTCAGCCCAGTTCGCCAACGTATCTTCCCCGTAGAGGCGGTAGAAGTGGGTGATATCGGTGCGTCCGAGAGTTGTTTCGATTCTCGGTGCGAGTATGCGTGCTCCCATGGTGGAGCCTTCGATAACATAGTGTACACCCAGCGCGTAGTATGGATCTGTGGATGCCAGATGAAGCTTTAGAGTTGGGCGGGACTCTCCTAGGTTTTCGAGATCCGTTCGTAGGGCGATTAATTTGCGATCAATCGCTGCGAAAGAGGGCTTTGAACACAGGTGGAGATGTGCTGCCATTTCGTGCAACCAGCTCTCGAGGTTAAGGAGAACCGTCCGATACTCGTATAGCGTGAGATTCGGGCGCATCAGTTGGCGCATCGCTGGCATCGAGTCCAACTCTGCATGAAGGTTTTTAGTCGTCTCTTTCAAGGCTTTATGGGCAGTAATCATGTGATAACGACGTCCTGTGAACTTGATCTGTTAGCGCCTTAGCTAAACTTTTCTTTGCACGCATCATGCCAAATCAGCTCAGTGTTGAACGGGTCCGGTTGGGCAGTTCAATACTTTTTTCCAGATAGTTGATTTCAGGTTTGGCAAACAGGAAGCCCTGATAGAGGTGGATGCCTTGATTACACAAGAAATCATACTCTTTGAGGTTCTCCACCCCCTCGGCCAAAACCAGTATTCCCAACGCTTCACACAGGCTTACGATCGCCCTTACCGTTGCTTGTCTCGGGCCGCTCTCTTGGATGTCACGAATCAGATACATATCCAATTTGATAATGTCTGGGTTCACTTCAACCAACGCATTGAGCCCGGCGTAACCAGCGCCAAAATCGTCCATAGCGATAGAGAAGCCTGCGCTACGCAGGTTGTTTAGCGTGCGGACAAAATGTTTGAAATTGTGAATGATCGAGCCCTCACTGAGTTCTAACACAACGTTTGATGCGCTAATCGACGGGGCTTTTGATGTGAAGTCGATCAGGTATTGGCCCGAATCCTCAATCAGCGAACTGGACGTGACGTTGAGAAAAGTGTGGTAAGGGTTCCCCAGTTCCCGCTGTTTGCGCAGTGCAGCGGTATTGATTCGTTTTTCGAAGTTAGCCGCGTGCTTTTTTTCGACCTGTTCAAAAAGGTACCAGGGAGGTTGGTTTTCAACACCGCGTAGCAGAGCTTCGTAGCCAAAAACATCGCCCGTGTGGATATCGATAATGGGCTGAAAGGCGTGTTGAAATTCTGGTGATGTGAACTCGCTGACCTCAGGGCGACTAAGTGGCACTCCCATCACCAACTACCTCTCGTGAAAGCTGCCAATATTCGACTGGCGCGGCTGTTTAATTCGGTGTGCCGGCTTAAATTTGAAACAGGGTCCTTATCCAGACTCGAGCTCTGCATCGCCCAGTTCGGAAACTCGCGTTCGTGGATAATCCGCTCAGAAATCAGAACAAGATCGCTGTGGCGATCATCTTTGAGTAGGGTTGAGAAGAGACGATTAATGTTATCGGCGGGACCTTCAAGCACCTGCATGAACTTTGGATCTTTCCAGACCAAGGCACCGGTTATCTCAGCTGCAATGTTGTTGGCTCTAATTCGCCTTAAAGAGTCCGGAGACATCACCTCAAACAGCCCACGCGTGCTGACGCTGGTGTATATCAACTGTTTCAAAATTTGATTGGACATGCTCTTCTCCGCAATGATTAGCGCAAGTCCCTGCTAGATCTATTTTTCGACTGCAAAAATTACGTCTCACATGACAGGTTAGTCCAAATTAAAAATTTAACAAAAAAGGCCGCTGAATAAGCGGCCTTTAACGTTAGATGTTTGAAATTGAGATTAGTGGTGATGCCCACCGGGACCGTGCACATGCCCGTGGTCAAGCTCCTCGGCTGAGGCCTCGCGAATTTCAACGACTTCAACATCGAAGTTCAGTACCTGTCCGGCCAGCGGGTGGTTGCCATCCAGCGTAATGTTGTCGCCTTCAACCTTAACGACTGTTACGGGCTGCTCACCCCATGGGGTCTGCGCCATAAACTGCATGCCCACGTCGATCTCATCAACACCCTGGAATGCGCTGCGGTCAACTTCCTGTACCAGCTCATCACGCAGTTCGCCGTAGCCGTCACCCGGTTCAACGCTCACCTGCAGGCTGTCGCCTGCAGATTTGCCCAGAAGGGCTGCTTCAAGGCCTGCAATAATGTTGTTAGAGCCGTGCAAGTAAACCAGTGGATCCTGACCCACAGAGCTGTCCAGTGTCTCGCCATCTGCGTTGGTGAGAGTGTAGTGAATTGAGACGACGGTTTTGTCCGCGATTTGCATCAGGTTGCTCCTGTGAGTGAATGCCTGTGAGTGAATATAAGTGCCGTATGCTAGAGGTCACCACGCACAGGTGCAACTTTTCGCGCTGATTTCTGCGGCGAACGAGGGGGTTTTTCCGGATTTAGCGGTTAATCGGAGCGGCTTGGATGCGCGTATCTTCTTCGAATTAAACAGGAGTTAGGGCTATGCGTGGGATATTAATAGCAGGGTGGATGATTGTGTTTGGAATTTTCGGAGTTAAACAGGCAGTCGCTGAAGGCGAGTTGCTCGACTATACAGTACGCAAGCTGAACGAGGATGTCAGTGTGAACCTAGCCCAAGAGTACAAGGGTAAGGTGCTTCTAGTCGTAAATACGGCGAGTAAGTGTGGCTTCACCGGGCAGTATGAAGGTCTCGAGGCGCTCCAAGCGAAATACGCTGATCAAGGTTTTGCGGTATTGGGATTTCCGTCGGCAGACTTCGGAAACCAGGAGTTTCGTGAGGAATCTGCAGTCGCCGATTTCTGCCGCACGACCTATGGGGTGCAATTTCCAATGTTCGCAAAAGCGCGCGTTAAAGGCGACTCTGCAGACCCATTCTGGAAACACTTGATCGCACAGAGCGGAACTTCCCCCAAGTGGAACTTTTACAAATATCTGATTGGTCGCGACGGCAAAGTGATTAATAGCTACGCGAGCTTCACCGGCCCAGAGTCGGGTACCGTGGTAAAACAGATTGAGGCGGCTTTGGCAGAAGCACCAAAGAGCTAAGGAAAACGATGCAAAACATAGCAATTATCGGCGCTGGCCTGGCCGGCGCTGTTTTAACAGACCGGCTGATAGAAGCTGGAATGGATGTCACCTTGTTTGAGAAGAGTCGCGGGACGGGTGGGCGTTTGGCGTCAGCTCGGCTCGGCGATATGAGCGCTGACCTCGGGGCCCCAGCGATCAACGCTGACGGTGAGTTATTTCGCGCTTGGTTGACACGTCAGGAGCAGTTAGGCCGCGTCGAAGTTTGGCAGCCTCGTGCAGCCAATTTTCGTGGCGAGCCGATCAAGAGCGAGTCGGTTTGGGTTGGTAAAGGACGCAATTCCAGTTTGACACGTGAGCTGATCGGCAGTGCAAAACTCGAAACCCAGCGGCGAATTGGCGTTGTTTGGCCGGACCGAGAGGGTGTGCTACTCCGAGATGATGAGGGGCAAATGCTCGGCTATTTCGACGCCGTCATCTGCACAGCACCGGCTCCACAGGCTTGCAGACTACTTGAGGCAGTGCCCAGGTTCGCTCACCTTGCCGAGGAGTCAGTAACAGACCCCGGTTGGGTTTACGCGGCATCCCTAGCTCAACTGCCGGAGCGACTCAAAGATGTCGATCGAGTAACGCAGGGCCACCCCAGCATCTCGCTGGTATCTGTCGAGTCGAATAAACCGGGCCGTAGCGGCTCGGTCATCAAAGTAGAGATGGAGCGAGATTGGTCCGAGGCACATATCGATCTGCCGGCTGACGAGATAGGGCGACAGATCAAAAGCAACCTAGAGTCTTGGGTCCAGGAACAGTTGGTCGTCAAGGCGGAGCGCACGCACCGGTGGCTGTACAACTGTTCATACCAGCCTGTGCAGGAGCAGCTTTCACTCTGGGACCCAGATACGCGTATCGGTGCGTGTGGCGACTGGATTGGCCCGTCAGGCCTGGAGGGGAGCTTTTTGAGTGCGCAGCATCTAGCCGATCAACTCTTGAAGAGTGGCCAGAGCGCAGCCTGAGGCTTGAACTACACTGGGAAGGAGCCCTATTTTTAGGAGAAACCCTGTGTCTGTTACAGCGTCATTGCACCAAGCGGCCGAAGATACCTTTAACGCCGTCGAATCACTACTGCTCGGTAAGCACGAGCAAGTCGAGCTGGCGCTAGTAACGCTGTTCGCCGGTGGCCACCTGCTGCTAGAAGATCTGCCTGGTATGGGTAAAACCACGCTGGCGCAGTCTCTGTCTGCAGCACTAGGCCTGGAGCATCAGCGCATTCAGTTTACCAGTGATATGCTGCCAGCTGATATTTTGGGCGTTTCAATCTTCGACACACAGAGTTCAGATTTTCGCTTCCACCCAGGCCCAGTTTTTACGCAACTGCTACTGGCCGATGAAATTAACCGTACCACACCCAAAACTCAATCGGCTCTGTTAGAGGTGATGGAGGAGCAACAGGTGAGTATCGACGGTGAAGTGCATCGGGTTGATCACCCCTTCTTTGTTATCGCGACACAGAACCCCCAGACACAATTCGGTACCTTTCCATTGCCAGAGTCGCAGCTAGACCGTTTTCTGATGCGTATCTCTCTGGGTTACCCCAGTGCTGAAACTGAGCGTGAAATTTTGACCCAAGGCGATAGCCGTGGTCGCATTGCCGCGCTGCGCCCAACCCTGGATCGGTCTCGACTGTTGGCGATTCAGGCTGAGTGCGCCAAGGTGCATGCAGCGCCCGATCTGATCGACTACCTGCAGCGGCTCCTGCAGTTCACGCGTGACTCGCAAGCCTTTCATACTGGGGTCTCGCCTCGTGGTGGGTTGGCGCTATTGCGGGCAGCGCGCGCAAGGGCCTGGTTGAAACAGCGTAAATACGTGGTGCCAGAGGATATACAGCAACTGCTGTTGCCGGTGCTGTCGCACCGTATTCGCTCTGCCGATGAGCGCTCAGATCTCAGTGCTCAGCGATTGGTGAGCCTCTTGTTGGACGAGGTCGATGTTATTCGTTAAGCGGCTCAGTTCGCTCTATCAACGGCGACGCGAGCGTTGGATTACACGCCGGCATCCGAGGGTTGAGCAGCAGCGCATCGACAAACGCCGAATCTACATTCTTCCCACTGCCGCCTGTGCGGGGTTCATTCTGCTGCTGCTTGTAATGTTGCTGCTGGCGATCAACTACGAAAACAACCTGATCTACGGTCTCACATTTCTGCTGGTCTCTGTGCTGTTGGTTTCGATGGTTCATACCCACAATAATCTGCGCGATACGCTGGTTTCGTCGCGCGGACATGTGTCGGTCTATGCGGGTGAAAAGACGCGTTACAGGGTGCACATCCGTGCACCTGAGCATCCGGTGGTTGGCTTGAATCTGAGTTACCAAGGTGGAGAGACCGCTGTAGTGACCCTGGGTGCGGGCGATGAGTTGACGGTGGAGCTAACTGCAGCTGCAGGTCAACGAGGACGCCACCATCCGGGAATACTGAGACTCTCGGCACGTTACCCAATGGGGCTGTTTCGCGCTTGGAGTTACGTCAACCTCGGCCAGCAGGCATGGATCTACCCGAAACCGGAGCCGGGTGGCGAACTCCCACCTTCAGCTGCACAGAGCGATACGGGGTTAACTGAGGTGGTCGGAAATGAGGAGTTCAGCGGGCTACAGGAGTATCAGCCGGGCATGCCTTTGGGGCGAGTGGCTTGGGGCACGTTAGCGCGCGGGCTGCCGCTGCAGGTCAAAGAGTTTACTGAACCGGTGGGTGACTCACGCTGGCTGCGCTGGAGTTTCTGGCCGGAGCTAGGAGGGGAGGAGCGATATAGTCGCCTCTGCTATTGGGTGCTGCGGTTGGAGCGTGAGGGTAAGCCTTTTGGACTTGAGTTGCCCTCAAAGACCCTGCCTGTGGCGAGCGGTCAGGCGCAGGTGCAGGCAGCACTGTTGGCGCTGGCCCAAGAGGGCTCGCATGATTCGCAGCAGAGGAGTGTAGATGATGAATAATTGGCTCACTCCCAGAGCCCTGAACTGGCAGTTAGCTGCGCTTTGGGCCGCCGTACTCCCCCATTTGCTGATTCTACCGCTCTGGAGCACATTGATGCTGGTTGCTTGTTCGGGCGTGCGGATACAGATTTACCGAGGTATATGGCGCTTCCCGCCTTGGTACGTCAAGCTTGCGTTACTCGGGCTGCTTTGGCTCGGGCTGATTTTTAGTTTTGACCGCGATACCTTGATGCGCGGTACCGTTGCCCTGTTGATTGGTGGATCAGCATTCAAGCTGTTAGAGATACACACGCGCCGCGATGCTCTGGTAATTATCTATCTGAGTTATCTGCTGATCGCGATTCAGTTTCTGTTTGAGCAGGGCATTCTCTCTGGACTCTACGCACTGGTAGCGTTTGCCGTGGTTATGGGCTCACAAGTAGCGCTGTTTGACCCGCGCTTGAGAGCGCCTCTGCCGAGTTTGCGCAACACCTTCAAACTGATACTTCCGGCGCTGCCGATGATGGTCTTACTGTTTCTATTGATACCGCGCATCGGACCGCTCTGGAGTGTCCCTCTGGATACGGGTGCAGCAGCGACCGGTCTGTCTGATTCAGTATCACCGGGGGATATATCGTCGATGACCCGCTCTGATGAGTTGGCATTCCGAGCCGGTTTCGACGGGCCTGTCCCTGCCAATTCCCAGCGCTACTGGCGCGCCTTGGTCTACTCGGACTTTGATGGGCGCAGTTGGAGCCTGTCTAAACGTTTGGGACGTCCGCTTGAGACTGTAAACAACCCCCTAGGGCGCTTCAGTTATGAGATTATTATGGAGCCGAGTCACCGACCTTGGCTACCAGTGCTGGATGTTCCGCTCTCGGTACAGGGCGCGGATCTGCGTGGAGCCCGGCAGGCGGTCTCCAAAAGTCCAATCGATAAGCGCTCGAGCTACAGAGTGACTTCAGCATCACGCTTTGAGCTGCAGTCCGAACTTGATGCGGGGGCGAGAGAGCGAAATCTCGCTTTCCCAACGGATCAAAACCTACGGACTCAGGCGCTGGCACTCCAGTGGTGGCAGGAGGCTGACGCTGACCTTGAGATCTATATTCGCCGTATCGCTACACACTTCAATCAGAGCTTTGTCTATACCTTGCAGCCGCCTTTGTTAGGCGCCAACTCGGTCGACCAGTTTCTGTTTGAGAGTCAGCGCGGTTTCTGTGGTCACTTCGCCGGTGCGACGGCGCTTATGCTCAGGGCTGCGGGCGTACCGGCGCGCTTGGTCGGTGGCTATCAGGGTGGTGAATACAACGCGGGCGCGGGGTATCTAACAGTACGCCAGTGGGATGCTCACGCTTGGGTGGAGTATCACGACGTTGAACGCGGCTGGGTACGCTTTGATCCTACCGCAGCAGTTGCGCCCGAACGCATTGAACAGTCCGCTGAGGATCTGTTTGCGGATCAGCCAGGTTTCCTAGCGGATAGACCCCTCTCGCCTCTGCGCTTTACCAACAGTGGCTGGTTGCTTGAGGCGCGACGGGCAATTGATGCGCTGAACTTCTCTTGGCATCGCTGGGTACTCAACTACCAAAACCAACAGACCGACCTGCTGCGATCGCTGCTCGGTGAAATTACACCTGTGCGCATGGCGCTGGCCTTACTGATACCGGGTGCGCTGATTATGGGGTTTGTCGGGTTCAATCTGCGCCCAAGACGCAGCAAAGATGCGTTAATCCGAGCGCAGCAGAGGTTCGAACGTGTAGCCGCAGGGTTGGGGTACAAGCGCCAACCGAGTGAGACACTCGGCGAACTCGCCAGACGCCTTAAAACCCAGTATTCTGAGATCTCCCCAGCATTGGATCTGCTGGCGTTTATAGAACAGCGCATGCGCTACTCGCCCGACGAGGTGGATCGAGCTGAGCTGATTCGAGCCCTGAACAGAGTTGCCAAAGATCTGCGGCGGGAGTCAATGAAGGTCTCGCGGCAGAACGCACTAGCCAGCTTAAAGAGTAGTAAGGAGAGAGATGCAGGTTCAACTGGCCGATAATGCCGAGTTTAGCTACCGCATCGAGCGCAGTTCCCGACGCCGCACCGTCAGTATTCAGATTGATGCGGGAGAGGTTGTGGTGCGCGCTCCTACCTCGGCCGACACACTCTGGATCGATGGCTGGGTACAGAGTAAAGCGCAGTGGATCTATCCAAGGTTACGGCGTCAGCAGGCAGATTTAGAGCGACACCAGATTGATCTAAGCAGTGGCCAGATCCAGCTGTTCGGTGAGGCTTACCATCTTGTTCATTCACCCGTGCGACGCGCACCCTCAGAAGCCGTGGATAGAGAGCTGCGGCTTATCTACCTGAGCGGGCGTGATAGCTTCAGTGATCCAATGAAGTTAGAGCAACGCCTAAAACGCCTTTTGAGAGAGGCGGGTAGATCTCACCTGGAACAGCTAACTCAGCAGATTGCCCAACGCACAGGCCTGATACCCTCGGCTGTCCATGTACGCAACTATAAGCGTAAATGGGGGCAGTGCAGCTCACGTAAAGAGATCACTCTGAACTGGCGAATTCTGCACTTACCAACCACACTTCAAGAGTACGTAATCGTGCATGAGCTCTGCCATCTTCTGCAGATGAACCACAGCTCGGCCTTTTGGAATTTGGTCGAGCAGCACTGCCCAGACTACGTACAGCGGCGCAAACAGCTGAAACAGTACGGCGCCTGTCTGATGTGGTAGCGCTCGGAGCTCTTCACATCGGCAACTTGTTGAGAGTTTCGGTCGGAGTCCTTCATGAGCCTGTATCGCAGTATCGAGAAAACCTTCTTCAATAGTCTGACGAAGAAGATTGTGGGTAATCTTCTCTTCGTCTCTATCCCGCCCATACTGATCGCACTACTGGTCCTGGTACTCCTCCCGTCAGAGGGAGAAACGCTAGATCCGAGCGCTACACTGTGGATCAATGGGTTGCTCTACCTGCTCATCGCCTTTTCGGTTTTGGCAGGTCTCTTTACCATCGGTTTTATGCGTCATCTATTTCTCAAGCCGGTGCGGGCGATGATTGAGGTTCTGACCGGCATACGTGATCGCAATGGTGATATCTCGGCTAGCTTACCAGTACAGACCCAGGATGAAATTGCTGAGATGGCGCAGGCATACAACGCCTTTGCCGACAGTCTAAAGAAAATGATCGCCGAAACTCGCCAGCGTTCAGTGCGAGTGGCGCTGGGCGCCACCCGTGTGCGTAAGGTGACGCTGGAAGCGGGTGTGGTGGCAGCACAACAGGAGTCGCAGGCGCAGCAGGTGTTTCAATCAAGCTCTGAGGCGACAACGGCTATTAGCGAAATTGCCACGACGACGCTGCACATCAATGAGAACAATGCCGACAACCTAGAGCGCGTTAACCAGTCCGGTGACGAGCTGCGCAAAGTGCTGGAGCAGGTGCGTGCGATTCGCGAGCAGGTGATTGGTTTTCAGGGGTCAGTGGATAAGCTGCTGGATAACTCAGCGAGCATGACGGAGATAGTCTCTACGGTACAGAGCTTCTCCGACCAGACCAATCTATTGGCACTGAATGCTTCAATTGAGGCGGCGCGCGCCGGTGAAGCAGGGCGTGGCTTTGCAGTTGTTGCCGATGAGGTGCGTATTCTGGCGCAGAAAGTGAGTCAGGCTACCGGCGAAATCGACGCCAGCATCAATACCATGAAGGGGCTGGTGGGTCATACCAACGACAGTGCCAAGCAAATTTTGGGGTATGTGGAGAACACCGAGGATTATATTAGCAATACAACCGACAACTTTGGCGCGCTGATTGATCAATTTGAAGCCGTCGGCGGACAGCTCACCGGTATCAGTGCTGCGCTAGATGAGCTGGCCTACACCAATAAAGAGTCGCACAGCAATGTCTCGGAAATCACCCGTATGTCGGAGGGTATCCGTGATGAGATGGAGGAGTCTAAGGTGTACTCCGATGAGCTAGAGTTGGCGACTGAACAGACACAGGAGCTTCTATCGCGCTTTATTATCGGGTTCGGCGGCTTCGAAAATATGATTCAGACCGGACGCGGTTGGGCAGAGAAGGTGAGTAAGGCGCTAGAATCGCTACAGGCGCAGGGGCTCAACCTTTTCGATGAAAAGTATCAGCGTACTAACGAGGGGCAAAAGCCCGAGAAGTACAACCTGAGCTACACGGATGCCTATGAGCGCCTGCTGCGGCCGATGTTCGACAGTTTCATCTCGCAGCGCCCGGAGTTTATCTACGCGATTGCGGTTGATCGTAAAGGGTATGCGCCGGCGCACCACACTAAGGTCTCCAATGCGCTCACTGGCAATTTTGATGTGGATAATTTGAAGAGCCGTCATCGCCGCATCTTTGCTGGCAACCGCGCGGAAATACGCCGTGCCAGCCATACCGAACCCTTCCTGCTACAGACCTTTGTGCGTGACACCGGAGAAGTGCTCAACGACCTGTCGATTCCGCTCTATGTCGGTGGCCAGCATTGGGGTGGCTTGATTATGGGGTTTGATCCGAAGCAGTTATTGGATGAGTAGAGCGTCAGGAATACACCAGTTTCGCGAACGTGCGACTGGCGGCGCAGATCGCTGGTACACGACTTAGCCCTCATGCATTGCCAACATTGCCTCTTTGGTCCACTGCAGGCTCTGTCGATAGGCGCTTTCAAAGACGTTTGAATCAAAGTCGGCCGGTAGCTGATCCCAATCACCAGCCTCGTATGCGATGGCATGGGTAATGGTTTCGCCCATCAAGCCCGCACGGTCACGCACAGCTTGCTGAATGTCCTCACCTAGAGGTATTTGATCCATCAGCTCTTCCGGCGTGATATCCAACATTAGATGAAAACCTGACATCATACCGGCCATAAAGAAACCTGAAGGGTTAGGGTACTTCAGCCCTTCAGCAATCAGCTCGCACATACGTCCGCGTATCAGTAGTGCACGTGATAGCTCTTCAGGTTTCTCCTGGTGACTGGTCGCTGCAATCAGTGTGGCCCACTTTTTTACCTGTTCCATACCCAGCATCACTACCGCTTCAGCAATGGATTCGACTTTACGCACCAGCGAGTAGGCTGCGGAGTTGACGATGCGTAATAGTTTGTAGGTGAGCACAGGGTCGCGCATGACCAGTTGCTCGATCTCCTCGGGCTTTACGTTAGGTTTTTGAAGTGATTGTATTAGCTGCATCAGCGCCACCTCATTAGCGTTGATCTTGCGGCCTTTAACCACCTTCGGTTTACTTAAGAAGCTGCCCTCAAACAGTTTACAACCGGCTTCGATACACTCTCCGAGCTGATCCATACTGGCGATCTGTACCGCCATCACAGCCACTTTATGACCGCGCAGTACCTTGACCCATTTAGCAATCTCGGCGGCATCCTTAGTACTCACATCAACGCGCGCGATCTGCACGGCATCAAGCAGCGGCACAATCGACTTGGTGAGTCGGTCAACCTGAATAGCGATGCGGTAGCCGTCGGCTACTAAGCTTCGAACTCTCTCAGCCAGTTGAGGTCGAGTGGCTTCGGCTGAGTGGACCTGCATAACGACCTGGCGAGCAGGAAGCTGGGGTAGCTGATCGTTAAGAATCATACTCTCAGGGATAGTGACAAACCCCGGTACACGCTTCTCTTCACCGTGCTCCGACAGGGTGGTGTAGACACTCAGAATCAGTTCGCCCGAATCATCTTCTGCCATCAAATTGAGATCAGAAGCGGCGCCACTGCCAAGCAGTTCATAGCCGACAACGCGTTGCTCATGGTCGAAGATGGGTTGGCGAACAAGCAGTACCTGGGAGTTTGCAGCGGTCATGAGTCTGTTCCATCGGGGTTGATAAAATGAGTATAGATCAGAAGTCTCGCACCGGCTGAGCTGGTATACTGCGCGCTGGATTATTTTTCAGGTTAGTTATGGAACGAATTAACTGGTTCCCCGGACATATGCACAAGGCTCGCAAAGAGATTGCTGAGCTGATTGCTGAGGTCGACATAGTTATTGAGGTGCTGGATGCGCGTTTGCCGCGCTCTAGTGAGAACCCGCTGGTAGAGCAACTGCGTCGCGGCAAGCCGGTACTGAAGTTACTCAACAAAGCCGATCTTGCTGACCCTGAGGTGACGCAGAGCTGGTTGGATGAGTTCAATGCCCAGCCAGAGGTTACGGCGATTGCCCTGACTACCGCGGATAAAGCGGCTGTTAAACGTATTCCTCAGCATTGTAAGCAGGCTGTGCCAGCCCGCGCCGATAAAGATCGTCCTGTGCGGGCGATGATTATGGGTATTCCCAATGTCGGCAAATCAACGCTGATTAACGCACTGCTGGGACGCAAGATCGCCAAGGTGGGTAATGAACCCGCCGTAACCAAGGCAAACAAACGCTACTCCGAGTTTCAGGGGCTAGTGCTATCGGATACGCCTGGAATTCTCTGGCCGAAGATCGAGGATCAGGACTCGGGTTACAGATTGGCGGTTAGTGGCGCTATCAAGGATACAGCGATCGACTACGAAATGGTTGCAGTGTACGGGGCGAGTTTTATTCTAAACGCGTATCCAGAGCGACTTCAGGAGCGCTACAAGCTCAAAGCGATGCCCGAAACCGGTGAAAAGTTGTTGGACGCGATTGGCCGTAAGCGCGGCTGTTTGCGTGCTGGCGGAGTTGTCGATATTCACAAAGCTGCAGAGATCCTGATGAACGAAATGCGCTCGGGTAAGTTGGGCCGTATCAGCTTTGAACAGGTCGAGGAGTGGCGCGAGAAAGACCGCATCGCGGCAGAAATCGCTGCCGCTGAGGCAGAAGCTGCTGCTGCAGAAGCTGCGCTTAAGCAGTCTGAAAAACAATCTGATAAGCGCCAGCGCTAAGGTTTTAGGTAGAGATTTAATATGACACGTTTAAAGAAACAGCGCCGTATGGCGAACAAAATCGTGCTGGACAAGACGCCCAAAAAACAGGAGCGTCTGGCCGATCCGGATAGCTATGAAAGCCGCAAACAGCGCGCAATGGCGAAGAAGAAAAAGTATCAGTCGGTGGAGCAGAAACGCATAAAAGCTAAACCGACTAAGTCTGCCATTGAGCGCGATACCGAAGCGGGTCGCCGAGGAGAGCGCAGTGGCGGGCGTTTGGCCGATAAGATCCGCAAGCTCAACGCGCAGAAGCGGGATCAGGAACAGAGCAACAGCGACGACA
>Ga0209137_1000644_pt1 | contig 36295 bp, 11 predicted proteins | sample SaaInl5LU_22_DNA_FD_184642 | JGI IMG/M metagenome (GOLD analysis project Ga0209137, IMG submission 184642) | Marine microbial communities from expanding oxygen minimum zones in the Saanich Inlet - ESP_105LU_22_DNA (SPAdes) (version 2) | ecosystem: Environmental > Aquatic > Marine > Intertidal...
AACGTAGAAATGTTTGTATTGAAAACGCTTCCGTCAGCTGTTTCTATCGTATAAGTATTATTCGCATTATACCAAGTAGTTGATGTTACTGCAGCTATGTCAATTCCAGATGCAGAAGTTAAACGACCATCTTCATCAACAGTAAAGGAAGCTATTTGAGTTGAAGAACCATAAGTCCCTGCAGTTATACCGGTGTTTGCTAATTCTGTTTGTACTGTAACCGCACCATTTGCGGAGATTGCATTACCCGTTACTTTACCTTCGAGTGTAACTTCTATAGATGCGTCTGGTACATTTGTAAAGTTATCATAATCTAGGTAATAAGATCCTTCTTGACCATCAAGTAAATCGGAATCAAGATTAGATCCTGCACCGTCAACGGTTTTAATTTGGTTTAAAACATCAGTTGCTGTTGGGGTATTGGTAAAATTATCGTAGTCAAGATAATAGGTACCTTCTTGACCATCTAGTAAATCAGAGTCAAGACCAGATCCTGAGCCATCTACATTTATGACTTGGTCAATAATGTCTTGGTCGGAAGGAGTATTCGTAAGATTAGTATAATCTGTATAGTAAGAACTGTTTGAACCGTCAAGCAAGTCGGCATCAAGGCCTGAACCTGCACCGTCTACAGTTTTAATTTGATTTAAAACATCAGTTGCAGAAGGAGTGTTCGTAAAGTTATCATAATCTAAATAGTAAGTACCTTCTTGACCATCTAGTGTATCTGAATCTAAACCGTTACCTGCACCTACATCACCAGTTGTTAAAATACGACCAGTTGTACCACCTGACGCAATTTCCCATTGACCTAAACTTTCGTTCCATTGTAAAACAACATTAGATTCTGTTCCTCTCTCAACTTCAATTCCTGCGCTTTCAGTTGGCGTGCCAGTTGCATCTGAATTTAAAGTAAGGATATTATCAGAAATTAATATTTCTTGTGTGTTGACGTATGTGGTATTTCCGGAAACAGTCAAATCACCGGTGATTGTTAAATCGCCATCAAAGGTATCATTTTCATCAGATCTTAAGAATTGAGAAGAATCAATTCCATCTAATAAATCGGCGTCTAGTCCAGAACCCGTACCATCTACAGTTTTTAATAGTGCTAACAAATCAGCTGCGTCTGGGCTAACTTCCCTAACGACAGGTGCTGTATTTGCATCTATTTGCTGCTTGAAAAAGACTTTGCCATCGGCCGTATTAACCGCTAATTCACCAAACTCCAGTTGTTCTGGCGTAGGTACGCGGCCGGCTACATCGCTTTTTCTTAATATGATCGTAGTCGACATTTACGCTTATTCCCTAATTCTTTATTATTCTATTTATCGGTTAAAAGGTTCCGCCTTCGATGCGAGTTACCGTAACCTCCCCTGATGTTACATTAAAGTTACTAGCTGCGAAAGATGCGATACCTTTATTTGTATCAGTTGCCAATTCACCACTTATCACTATGGAATTGCTTACAACTGAAGTATTAATACCTTCACCACTTAGTACAGATAATGTTTCTCCGAGGTTAACTGGATTTGAAGTTCCAGTATCAGCATTTAATGTGATATAAGAGTTTAATATTTTATCGTTAGTGATTCCATTATCTTTTACTTGTAATATATCACTAGCAATTTCTATTGTACTATCATCAACATTTACATCGAATGTTTGAGTTAAAGATGTATATGTTAAACCGTCCCCACCAACGAACGATGAAACTGAAGTATCAATTGCATCATCTATTTCAGTATCAACATAACTCTTAGTTGCAGCATCGTCTGTTTGTGTAGGTTCTGCCAATCCACCAATTCTTGATGAACTTACATCAATGAATGCGCTTCCTGGGTTTAAAGTAAGATCATTATTCGTTACGATAGAATCAGAATCAATGATTAAATTATTAGCAAATTGTATAGTATCTTCTATTGCTAATTGTTTTAAGTATGAATCTGCACCTGAAGGATTTAGTAAATACGTTTGATGATCGAAATCTATAAATCTTTGCGCAAGTACATCACCTCTTTCAACAACCCAGTTACTCGTATCTCTTTCTGCGTAAGTAGCAAAGTTAAATGTACTATTTAAGAAACCGAGTTTACCTTCTGTACCATACATAAATGTAGAACCAGACGTGCTATCTTGGAATTCAACTTGAGATACACTACCGCCATAACCTACTTGTAAACCACTTATACGCGATACGCCAGCAGGATCTACGTAATAATTAGGATCATTTGCGTCAACAAATCTAGGAGCACTAATATTACCTGATAAAGCACCGCCAGTCAGTTTTAAATATCTGAAATCAAAATCAGTCGCGGAATGAGATTGAACATGACCAAACTCATCAAACGTTAATGCAGTGATTGCTTGACTTGCTACTTGATAAGTGGTATCGTTAACACTTGATGTATCACCGTGGCGAATATCTAAAATAGATCCAGCTTCAATTGTTCCATTAACATCGATACCAGTATTTGCTATTACTTGCTCTACATAGTCTGTTGTAATATCAACAGTTATAGTCGTGTTAGAATTTCTATATACTTGAGCAGTACCATCAACATCGCCATCTAAAGTAATATCATAGCTTCTTGCGTATAAGTTAATCTTTCCGTCTACGAAATCATTTTCAGCAATAATACCGTCTTCAATATTAAATCTAAACATTTCTTGAACGGTATCTTGGATTGATTCTGTAAAGTCAACAACCGCGTTAGATGATACTGATAATGGGATATTTACAGCAGATACGACACGACCAAATTCATCAACCGTAACCTTAGGAACAAATCCGTCTTCTCCATATATGCCAGTATCGACAGGAATAGATCGTAAACCTATTGTTACTTCATTGTTAGAAAGGTCATAATCTGTTACTTGTAATGTCGGGTCGACTGCTATAGACGGAGCGCCAGATAATAAAGATAATACATTATTATTAGATCCGTCTCTTACAACAAAATCTCTTTCATAAGTATTTTCTAAATAATTTTTAGTAACTGCATCTGAACTATTGACAGGCTCAGCCAACTGTGTTATAATAGTATTACCAACATCAAATAAACCATCTATGTCAAATACAAGGTTATTACCATTATCAGTTGATATTGCACCCGTGTTTGAAACAAAGAATTGTTTTTGACCGGCGGTAAAGAATTGAAGTTCATCATTATCTGCGCCAGCAGATGATTCTGCTGATATAAACGTATCACCATCTGTATCAATTACACCACCTACTCCAGTCCATGCAGAACCGTCGTATGCTTCAAATCTAGCATCATCAGTATTATAACGAATCATTCCAATTGAAGCAGTTGGTCTTTCAGCTGTTGAACCAGTAGGTAAAGTAATAGCACCCGATAAATCAAAATTCACAACATCAGTATTACTTAATATAGTACCAACATTTAATTTATTCCAATTTTTAGCTGAGCTACCAAGATTAAACGTTGCATCTGTATCAGGTATTAAATGACTTTCAAATTCAGCGGCTACGGTAATAGAATCTGTATCTTGATCACCTAGTGTAAGATTACCACCGACTGTCACAATACCATCTATTGTAACATTACCTGATATATTGGTGTCGCCAGTTGCAGAATTTATAGTAAATTTATTTAAAGAATTACCATATGAAAATAACGATTGTGATAATCTTAAAGTTTCAGTACCACCGACAAAGAATCTTAATTCATCATTATCCGCACCAGGGCTAGTCTCTGCTTCGATGTAAGTATCTTGGTCAACGTCTTTCACGCCACCCAAACTTGCCCACGCAGCACCGCTATAACCTTCGAATACACCATCTGACGAATTGAATCTTACAAGACCTGCTTCCAAATTAGACGGTCTTTCAGCAAATGTTCCAACCGGTACTTTAATTGCGCCGGTGGTATCAATGCTTATTACATCATTTGTTTCACTTGTAATCGAACCTTCTAAAGTAAGATTATCGGCTATCGTTACATTTGCATTGAATGTAGAAATTGTGTTTGCGGTAAATTCTGTTCCATCAAATGATAATGAAGTATTACTTTGTAAAACACCACCTTCACCTATGAATACTAATGTATTTGCTGATAAATTACCGACTGATAAACTATCACCACTTAAACCACCACTCGTAGAGAAATCACCATCAATGGTAAATCCACCATTAAGTATTAAGTTTACGCCATCAAATTGTAATAGATCAGAAACTTCAATTGCACCGCCAGGGCCGGTTAACACAATTCTTTGTGGCGTTAACGAAGAAATTCTAAGATCTTGTGTAGTTAATTGCGACCCATCAAATGTTAGATTTTCGTCAGAATCAAACGTACCGCCAGGGCCACCTAATACAATCGCACCATCTTGTACGGAGTCTACACTCAAGTTTCCAAACGTACCTGTACCGCCTGCAGTAATATCTCCGATGATATCTAATTCATCTGCAATTACGTCAGCTGTAATATTTAATACGCTGCCATCAAAAGATAAACCACTATTCGTTTGTAGCGAACCATTCGGCCCAGTGAATACTACTTTACTTTGTGCTAAATCAGATACACTTAAACTTTGAATAGAAGCATCGCTTTCAACAACGAGATCTTCTGTTACTCGTAAAGTACTTCCATTAAATTGTAGTATATCAGAGGTTAATAATTCACCATCATCGCCTACATATACAATTCTATCTTTATCTAAATTTGTTATATTTGCGCTTGATAATTCAGCGCCATTTAATGTAATAATTTTGCCAACGGTATCAATATTACCAGTGACATAATTCATTGTAATACGATCTAACGTTTGACCGAAATTGAAATTACCAAATCTATCTAATCTTAATCTATGAGTGTTAGCGGTATAGAAATTTAATTCATCTTCATCAGACCCAGCAGATGTTTCTGCAGTGATATAAGTATCTTTATCAATATCTGATATGTTACCACCGAGGCCATTCCAAGCGGATCCATCGAACCCCTCAAAGCGATAATCGTCTATATTAAAACGTATTGTACCAATTACATTAGCAGGTCTTTGACTTGTATCGCCAACTGGTACTTTAATACCGCCATACATATCAAAATCAATAGTACCAACATTACTCGTCAAACTACGAATATGTAATTCATTCCAATCTTTTACAGTTGAACCTAAATTATACGTAGCATTAGTATTTGGAATTAAATGGCTTTCAAAGTCTGCAGCAACTGTAATAGAGTCAGTTGGTTGGTCACCTAACGTAATATTACCGGCAACAGTTACAACACCATCTACACTTAAATTACCAGCTATGCTAGTATCACCAGTAAATGCGTCGATAGTAAATTTATTTAGATTATCACCAAAGCGAAATTCGCTTGAAGAAATATTAAGTAATTGGTTATCAGCAATTACAAACTTTAATTCGTCGTTATCAGACCCAGGAGATGTTTCAGCAGTGATATAAGTATCTTGGTCTGCATCAATTACACCACCTAATCCAGTCCAAGTGGTGCCATTATATGCTTCAAATCTAGAATCGGATGTATTGAAACGAATCATCCCACTTTCAGGGGATGGTCTTTCAGAATTATTACCTTTTGGTAAAATAATTGCGCCAGAACTATTGACATCTAGCACATTTGTTGTTATAATAATATTATCAACTAAACTATTAATAGATTCTAACGTTACATTGTAATCTAATTCAAATTCAGTATCATTTAAAGATAAACCTCTTCCTGCAGTAAAAGTACCTTCACCTTGGAATTGATTGTAAGTAATATCATCAGAACCTAGAACAAAGTTTTTAGAATCAGTTACACTCGCAACCCATCCTGTATCTTTATTATTATCACCATTCGTAACAAACACAAAAGAAGCAATGATTTCTTGTTCTTCATTTGAATATTCAGATCTTTTAAATATCCAAGGATCGACGTGATTACCTTCATCTATTAATACGTACTTGCCATTTTCATTGCTATTAGTTTGATCTTTTACTAACAATGTATCGCCAATAGACCAATTATCAACACCATCTATTTCTAATGTATTGTTGATATTTGAAGGAATAGAAATAGTATCTTCAGCACCTGCAGTATAAGTTGCATTTAAGTCTGCAGTTGTTGCACCATGAACAGAATACTTTTTAATTAAATCTAATGCTAGGTTATCAACATATCTTTTGTTAGTCGCATCGGTATCTAATACAGGATCAACAACATCTAATAAATCATTTTCTAAATTCGTTAATTCTTGTTCTAGATAAGTTTTATTAATAGCATCAGAATTGTCTACTGGTGTGCCAACACCAGATATTCTAGATCCATTTGCGTCAATTAAGTTATTATCAGAGAAAAGTTCTAAATTACCTAAGCTACTAATTTGATCGCCAGATAATATAATATCACCAACTTCTAAAGATGTCAACTCTTCAAGAGAATTAACTGTATCACCAAGATTGATTGATGTATTACCAATTACGAATTCTTGTGATGAAATGAAACCAGAGTTTGCGATGAAATTGTTTGAATTAAATGCAGCAATACCTTTATCGGATAAAGTTGCATCTACACTTGTCACATTAATAGTAACATCTTGAGAACCATCGAATGATGCACTACCTTCTGCGTCACCAGAGATTGTAATTGTTCTAGGAGTTTCTAATTGGGAAGCAAATTCAATTGTGTTGTTAGAAGCAAATGCGGTAATATGACCAAAATCATCTATAGATATATTTTGTATGAAATAACCGACTTCGTTGTTTGTAGATTCTGCTGATGAAGTATTTGCGTGGTGTATAACAAGGTTAGCACCTTCTACTGATGTATTACCAGATACGATAATCCCATCACCTGCGAAGATGTTCTCTACATAATTTCCTGTAGTGTCAACACCTAGTGCGACAGAATCTGGAACTATGACTGGTCTTTTTTCACCAGCAGCCACGATAGGTGTTGATGTCTCTTGTTTTGGTACTGCTCTAATTGCTTTAGAACCACCAACTTTGACTTTGATGCTCATTAAACCTCCGTGATTGTATCTACCACGAACGCTAACCCTTCAACAACTTTCGTCAATTCACCGGTTGGTTTTCTCATAATAACATCGTACTGGTATTTCCCAGGCTTGAAAGAAGCAGTCTGTTCGTCGGTTAGAACAAGAGTGATGTCGTTACCACTTTTCTCTATTGCGAAATTCAACAAAGTAGTGGTTGAATATATTTTTTTCATGCTGGCAAAAAAGTCATATGTACTTATTACCAACTCGTCGTCGTCAGCGTCGAACATCTCTATGGTTGTTCTGAAGTCTGTACCTTGATCTATGTAAATGTTTGCTCTGGATGCCATGTTGAATTCTCTTTTTAATTCTATTTATAAAAAAAGGGCAACGAAGACGAAGCCCTCTTTCATTTATTATTGCGAATTAAAGTTTCTTCAGTTTTTCAACTTCAGCCGATAATTCCTTCACTGCTTCGATAAGAACGGAAACCATGTTAGCATAAGCAACTGATTTAATACCTTCTTTATCTTCTCTTACCAGCTCAGGTAATATTTCTTCAACTTCCTGTGCGATAACACCTACTTTTCTATCTTCTTCGCCGATCTTGTTATAATAAACACCACGTAGATTGTTTACTTTATCAAGCGCGGAATCAATAGTATAAACGTTTTCTTTAACTCTCGCATCAGATAAACTGTTGAAGTCTCCTCCTGCGATAATATCACCACTGGCAAATAAATCGCCACCCATTACCACACCTGCATCCCAAGAAGCGCCATTATCTTCAGGGAAAATTGAGAATATATCGGTTCCAGCAGCGTTTCTAAATCTGAATGAATCAGTGGATGCCAATGGATCGAATCTTAATTCGCCTGACGTATTATCCCATGATATAGTAATATCTTCGTCAGTACCAAAATATAACGGAATACTATCATTAAATCTAAAAGAGTTAGCTGATTGAATATTGACAGCGGTACCATCGAAACCACCGAGAGAGTTACCTGTTATCGTACCAACAACATTAAGGTTACCTTCTACCTGTAAGTTTTCAACTGTTAACTCGTCATTTGTTGCAGTGTAAATAAAGTTAGCTTCACCACCTGGGTTTGGACCGGTTGTACCATATAGTTGTCTCGGACCAGAACCTGCTTCAATAAATGGTATGAACATTGCAGTTGATTGTAATGAAGTTAGGTAAATGTTTTCTACATCAATTTCACCAGCATCACCACCACCACCGTCAGCACCTTGCGGTCCAATTAAACCTTGTATGCCGTCAGCACCTTGTGGACCAGCAGGACCTTGTGCACCGTCTTCACCGTCAACACCATCAACACCGAGAGCACCTGCAGAACCTTGAATACCAGTGAAACCTTGAATACCGTAGTTACCCTGAATACCGGTTGTACCTTGCGGTCCTATAGCACCATCTTGGCCATCAATACCGTTAGCACCATCAATACCTTGTGCACCTTGGAAACCTCTAGGACCTTGAGTACCCCCAACACCATCGGATCCAGCAGAACCTTGAGCACCTTGGAAACCACGATAACCTTGAACACCTAAACCGCCTGATTCGCCAGTAAAACCTTGGAAACCGCGAGCACCTTGTGAACCTTCGCCAATAGGACCTTGGAGACCTTGGTCACCATTTTCACCAGCTGTACCTTGAGGACCACGAGCACCTTGAATACCATTTCCGTCATTACCAGCTATACCTTGTGCACCAAATGGACCTTGTATACCCTGTATACCTTGGAGACCTTGTTCACCGGCGCCAGCAGCACCTTGGAAACCTAAATCACCTTGTACGCCTTGAGGACCAGTAGCACCTTGGGCACCACCTCCCCCATCAGGACCTTGAAGACCTATAGGACCTTGTGGGCCAGCTTCGCCTTGAGCACCTGGTGCACCTTCACCGGTAAGACCTTGGAAACCTTGTGTACCTTGAACACCTTGGGCGCCAGTTTCACCTTGTAAACCAGCTCCTGGGACACCTTGAATACCCAATGGGCCTTGAACACCTTGAACACCTTGAACACCAGGGTCACCAGCACCGCGAGTACCTTGAACACCTTGGAAACCTAATGGACCTTGGATACCTTCGCCAATTTCCCCTTGGAAACCTAAATTACCTTGGATACCTTGAAGACCTTGGGTACCTTGCGGACCATCAGCACCAACACCAGGACCACCTTGAATACCTTGGAAACCTTGATTACCTTGAACACCTTGTGCCCCTGTACCACGACCACCTTGGAGTCCTTGAGTACCTTGGAAACCTAAACCACCTTGAATACCAGTATTACCAGAACCACCTTGGACACCTTGAATACCTTGTGTACCTTGAGATCCTAGTACACCGTCAACACCAGCAATACCTTGAATACCTTGGAAACCACGTTCACCTTGAAGACCTTGTTCGCCGCCTTCACCTTCTTCACCGCGGAAACCTTGCGTACCTTGAATACCTTGAATACCTTGTGGACCATCGGCTCCGGTATCACCTGGTTGTCCATCTAAACCGGCATCACCAGTTGTACCTTGAACACCTTGGAATCCTCTTTCGCCTTGAACACCTTGGATACCTTGCGCGCCTAATGCCCCAACGAAACCAGATTCACCTTGGAAACCACGTTCACCTTGAACGCCTTGAGGTCCTTGAGAACCTTGAATACCTTGAGTGCCTTGTAATCCCTGAACGCCTAAATTACCTTGAATACCTTGAGAACCAGTAGCACCTTGAGCGCCAGTACCTCTTTCACCTTGAAGTCCTTGGAATCCCTGAGTACCTTGAACACCTTGAGTGCCTTGGAAACCTTGAATACCTTGGAAACCACGATCACCTGTACGAGTAAACGAAATGATTAAACCGTCGCCATCATCAAATCCAGATACAGAACCACTTGTATAATTTAAAGTAAAGTCAAAGTAACCAGATTTTTCAGCAACATCGCTAAACTCATAAACCGCAAACAATGAAGGTTGTGCTTTATCTGTTACTACGATATGACCTTTTACTGCAGATAAAGGTTCACCTGTTGATCTAAAGAAAGCTTCTAAAGATGTGAAATTTATATCTCTATCATCAATATACAATCCAGTAGCTGAAGATAATGTTGAATTATCAAATCTTACGTTACCAACACCAGGATCAGAATCAGTAGTAGAATCGCTATAGTTATATTCAAATGTTAGACCGCCGAATGTACCTGGGCCACCTTGAATACCTTGAACACCTTGAGTTCCTTGTGGACCTTGCGGACCAATAGGACCTAAATCGCTAATTGATAATATGCCAACCATTGCTGTATGATTAGAACATTGATAATATAAAGTATCTGGCGCATCAGAAGGTACTCTAAAAAATAACTTGCCATTTTCAACGCCTTGCCCAGAAACACCATCATCATAACGATCGCCTGTTCCTGTACCAGGGTCAGTCTTAATAAAGAATGGATGACCTGTTGCTGCTACAGTAAATACGTAAGAGAATCCTCTTAATAATCTAAGAGTAGGATTACCGCTAACGCCATCTACAATCCAATCAGAATTACCATTATTTGAAACTGCATAATCTCGAGAACCTTCAATACCTTGAACACCCTGAGAACCCTGCAGTCCTTGTAAACCTTGAAGACCTTGGGCACCCTGTAGTCCTTGAAGACCTTGTAGTCCTTGGAAACCTTGCATACCCTGTACGCCTTGCGGACCACGTTCACCGATATTACCAGCTTTTGAGAATGTAACAATAACATTAGAATCAGTTGTAAAGTCTGCAGATGTTGCACTTCCTGACAAATATGTTACGAATATTGCCCAAGAACCTAACCCTTCTTGCAGATCAGATATTTCATAAGTTGCATATTTAGTTACATCGTCTTGTTCAACTATTCTTATGAAACCTTTAACTGGGTTTGTACCTACGTCAATAGAATTTAAAATACCTTGTATGTCGGTACCATTTCTATCGTCATCACTGATAGTAATTCTATCACCGATTGTTAGGTTTGAATTATTGACTTTTACTTCACCGGTATTAGCAGGGAATGTATCAGTTGCTGGGTTGAAAGTAAATTCAAAGGATAAACCACCAAAGATACCAGTTGTACCCTGTAGTCCTTGAACACCTTGGAATCCTTGAGTACCTTGAACACCCTGTGGACCTTGTGGTCCTTGTAGACCCTGAACACCTTGTAGTCCTTGAAGACCTTGCATACCTTGAACGCCTTGTGCGCCAGTATTACCGGAAGGTACGAAAGTAATGACAGTATCTGGCCCATGATCAGATAAAACGTTATCCCAATTATCTAAAGGAACTGCACCTGATGCAATATAAGAAACTGAAAATTTAGCCCAGTTCTTAGATACGCTATCCCATGTTACATCACTAACTTCATATATTACAAAATGGTGACCAGCAGGGCCATCATTATCAGCAGAACTTTCAATAACCATCGTAAACTTACGAGGACCGTCGATTGCGTCTAACCAATCATATAATTCGTCTAATTGATTTGAATATTGATTATTAGGAATATCGTCAATTGCTAATGTAGTTGCAGTCGATATATCATTAGAATCTATTTTCCAGCTTCTTGCAGTTGGAGCTACATCTGTATCGCGATCATCGTCAAATAAGAATTCATATGTTATACCACCATGATCTCCGGTATGACCTTGCAGTCCTTGTAAACCTTGAAGACCTTGAATACCAGTCGTTCCTTGAGGTCCTTGTAACCCTTGTACTCCTTGTAGTCCTTGGAAACCCTGAACACCTTGAACGCCCTGAAGACCTTGTAAACCCTGTGGACCTTGAACTCCTTGAACACCTTGGAATCCTTGAGTACCCTGAATGCCTTGAGTGCCTTGTGGGCCCTGAGAACCTTGTACTCCTTGCAGACCTTGGAAGCCTTGTACACCTTGGACGCCTTGTGAACCTTGAACACCTTGGGTACCTTGTCCACCTTGGACGCCTTGTGAACCTTGCATTCCTTGGATACCTTGAGTACCTTGAACGCCTTGGTCACCAGTTCTTATAAACGATATACGGAAGTCTGAGTTATTTGGAAAGCTTTGACCTGCTACTAAAGAAGTAACATTTATTGTATGATATCCAGTTGCGGCATCTCCAACTAAAGAACCACTTGTAACTTCAAATAAAGCATAAGTGTAAGCATCCGACGCATCAGATAATTTTAAATAGCCTTTATTTGTTGGGTTAGTAGAAGCATAGAATCCAGCAAGTAGATCATTAATTACAACACTGTCTCTATCTTCAACATCGATATAAAGTTGTGTTGCATCGCCCAACACAGCATTGTTACCTTTTAAGAAACCTGCTGTCGGGTCTGAATTTGTAATATCAGTTTGGTTGTAAGTATACTCAAATGTTACACCACCATATTCGCCGGTATAACCTTGAAGACCTTGTAGTCCTTGAACACCTTGAGAACCAATGAAACCTTGTAGACCTTGAACGCCTTGAAGACCTTGAATTCCTTGTGTACCTTGCGAACCTTGGAAACCCTGTTCACCTTGAATACCTTGGTCACCACTTAGCGAGAAAGATAAAGCGACTGGATACATGTAAGTAGTTGGACCGATAATTTCTACGAAGTCCGATTTAACCGCACTACCATCAATATAAGTTATTTCAAATTCAAAATAACCAATTTCTTCTGTAACTTCCTGTATTGAAAAGAAAGCAAATTTAGAAGGATTTGATAATAATGTTATCTTTATGAACGCTTTATTTTCTGAATCGGGTTCATCTAGAGCTCTTAGGAACCCTTGGACATCCACATCGTTGATCTGTTCATCATCAATCCACATGCGAGTAGAAAGAGATAGATCATTGTTATTAAGTATGAAATTACCTGTGCCTGGGTCAGATTCTACTACATCAATTAGTTGTCTATATTCTAAAGTTAATCCTGAATTAACACCAGTGAAACCTTGTAAACCTTGAAGACCTTGGACACCTTGGAATGCTTGCGGTCCTTGAATACCTTGAAGACCTTGGAAACCAATTGCACCTTGAATACCTAAGTCGCCTTGGATACCACGGAACCCTTGAACGCCACGATAACCTTGAGTACCTTGGAAACCTAAATCACCTTGAACGCCCTGGACACCTTGAATGCCTTGAATACCTTGGAAACCACGATAACCACGTTCACCTTGAATACCTTCGTAACCTATTGCACCTTGTACACCTTGGTTACCTTGGACACCTTGAAGACCTTGTTCGCCTCTAAACGATCCGATATTAATCCAGTTAGTACCATCCCAAATCCACAGTTCTTGATCTGTTTCATCAATAACACCTTCACCGATAGTAGCAGTTGGAAATTGTGTTTGTAAATAAGCGTCTGGATCTCCAGTTGTATCTACATCAGCAACTGATCCAATAATAGTAAAACCAGGGCCATAATCACCTTGAACACCCTGTGTACCTTGTGCACCTTGAATACCAGTTGTACCTTGTGCACCAGATATCTCGAGCCAATCTATGCCATTAGAGTATCTTATTTCGCCGGTGGTAGTATAAACCATTGCACCTTCAAACGGCGCAGGATCTAATTGGATAGGAAATTGTTGCGGGACACCTTGCCCTAATAGTTGCGTTTTACCGCCTAGCGTCTTGAGTCTACTCGACATCATCTTCCTCCGACTGACCTAAGGTGAATGATAACGTTGCGTGTAAAGCGTAATCAGTATCACTCATTATTTCTAGTGTATCACCAGTTTTAAAGAATTGACCATTTAACGGAATTGGAATTGTATCATAACTTGGAACCTGCATATTTCTTACCATGTAATATGTAGTATTTTCTAAGTTTCTGTATACTCTAACATCAAGAGATGCAGTATTTGCAGTAGTGTTACATACAATAAGTGGACTGATAACTTCACCAACACCTGGCTCAACTGTTGTCGATCCACCAAAAACAAGTTCCGGAACCTCATAGTTTGGCACGTCAATCACCACTTGCCAATTCGTAGTAACGTATAGATTTTTGGCGACCGGTTTTGCGTCCGGCGCCTGTGATGTTGTTATAGTTGTGATATTAGTGTTTGCCATTATTCCGTTGCCTTATATGATTGCTCTACTGTTAGATGCACGTCTCGCGAGTTTTCTTACCGATGACGTAAATGGTCTACCTTCAATTCGACCAGTTCTACCATTAATTCTTAATCCTCTTGCGAAGTATTGGTTATTCAATTCATCAGCACCTGACCAACGAATACGACCACCATCTTCCGAGAGTACGGATGCTTTAGCTGAAATAGCAGCACCCAAGTTTCTAAAGTTTAGAGGAAGCGCCGTTCTGTTAACACCTGCCGATGCACCGTTAAACTGGTGGGCAATTGACTCAACTAATGAACCAAATGTTAACGTTTCAGGAACTAATACATTGTCAATTAACGCTTCGTTAAATAAAGCTTCAATCATAGCATCGTGAGCAGCATCAGGAGTATATTCTGACTTAATGAAATCTCTCATACGTTGCCACGATTTATAGAATGCTTGTAATAACGCAGTATTGTTAGCGCCATCGTTAACCCAAGTTGTTCCATTCCAATAATAAACGTCTCCGGAATATTTATTCGTGGTGATGTCAGCTGCTACAATGTAAGCATGATTTGGTTTTTTCTCAGTTATATCCTGTAAGTCAGCAATTTGATTTACAGTTCCTTTATATTTTAACCCTTGTGTTTGTGGATTAAATACTGGGAATACATGAGTTCCATCATAATCAAACAATGAAGAAACAAAAGTTCTTGTAGCTTTCTGAGATCCATACTCGTCAAATGCTGCATTGAAGTATCTAAAGTCATTGGCAATAGATTTAATTAAGTTTGTTGCATCGCGTCTTGTTAAATTAATATCAACGAACTCATATTCGGCATTAACAAATCTTACAACTTCCATCGCAAGGTTATTACGAATTCTTAAATTATTCAATACAGTTTTAGCGAATATTAACTTATCTTCCTGCCAATTCATATCAGGTTCAATAAGTACCGGTAATTCCTCTACATCTTTATTTATATGAGTTCTGTAGAAGACATCTGCCAAGTCATATACCTTATCGGCTTCAACCAACGTACCTAGTTCGCCATTTGCTACTTGTCCGTCAAGTTGTCCTATTACTACGTCTTTACAGATTTCGCCAAGTTTACGATACGCTTTAGCAGTAGCAACTCGTTGATCTTCAGGGATACGATATGTGTTACCCCAGAAGTAGAAATCAGCATTCCATCTTGTTGCTGAATTGCCACCGTAGTTTAAGTCATAACTGAATGCATCAATTAAGTATCCTAAATCACGACGACATTTCGCTTTATTGTAATCTAATACATCAAACTCGCTATGTAAATATTCAATCATGTCATCAGCAAGATCAGCTGTATTTTGGTCAATTAAGTAAGCAGCATCGGTTAGTTCAGAATCAACCCAAGAAGTATCAGGTAATTCTAAAGGAGGTAACGCATTTAAACTATCTTCTCTGATTACGTCTTCAATCATAGCAATTAAAGATTTAACCTTATCACCTTCAGTTGACGTAGCCGGAGTTCCAGTTACATCTTGTAAAGTACTTGTGTACAACGGGTTATTAGTATCAGTTTCTTGTACGATATCACTAACAAGATTGCTTAAGTAATCGTAGATTTCAGCAGTTTGCTCTCTCGTATCAAACGGTAATACACTTATACCATTTTCGAAGTAGATACCTGCTGCTATTCTTGTAGCATAGTTACCATCGTATTGAACATCGTGAGATACTGCATCAACTAAGAAACCAATATCACGACGACACTTGTTACGAGGGAAGCTTAATCCATCTTGCGTATTAGAGATGAAATCTATTGTACTTTCTACTAAATCGTTTACTTCATCTTCAATTGACTCTTTAGAAGTAACATAGTTTGAAGATACCCAAGATACGTTAGGATCAATTCTAACAGGTAATCCAGTATCGTCTGTATCATCGGCAATATCAGCAATAATTTGTACTAACGCTTTAGCAGATGCAGCAATTGTTGGGCTCGCCGGTAAAATTGTTCTATCTTGTGTTTCCGTGTTTCCTGCAGAAGCAGTGATAGCATAATCTTGTACGATATCTTCAACAACTGAACCTAGATGTTCAAATGCATCTTTAGTAGGTTGTCTTTGTTCAATTGGTAATACATTGACTGCATTTTCGAAGTAGATACCTGCAGCGTTAACAGTTGCGGCGTTGCCTCCGTATTGAATATCGTGAGATACTGCATCGATTATATAACCAACATCTCTCTTACATTTTGCTTCGTTGTAAGGTAATGCATTGTAATTTTCTGCTAAGAAATCAAGAACAGTATTTTGTTCGAATTCTTTTGCATTATCTATTGTCGTAAATGCAGTATTTAATTCTTCAGTATAACCTGTACCTAAACCTGCTGGTTCGATCGCATCAGGTAGAGAAGATAAAGAGTTAGCAGTAACTGCATCGGTAATGATAGCAATTAAATCTTCAATTTCAGCAGCTACAGCAGAACCTGCGACTGAACCGCTAAAGTCTTGAGTCTCAGTATTACCTGTCGTAGGAGTAACTACAGTTTCGTTGGCAACATCCCCAGCAACAGACGCCAAGTGAGCGAATGCAGCAGCAGTCGGCGCGCGTTGATCTAACGGTAATATACTAACCGCATTTTCAAAATAAATTGTTGCGTTATTGATAGATGCAGTGTTACTTGCATGTTGAACATCCCAAGATACTGAATCTAAGATATAACCAACATCTCTTTCGCACTTAGCAGAATCATATGATAAGCTAGGATAATTATCAGCAATCCAAGCAGTAACTTCAGCTTGTAAGAATGCTTTGTTATTTTGTAGCTGTACTCTACCATTTACTCTAGCAACACTTCCATAGAAATTACCGAAGTTGATAGTATCAGCAGCGGCGACATCGTTAGTCATAATATCAATTAATTCATTAAACGCGTCAGTCGTGTCTTCTTTAGCACCTACACCTTCCACTTGGTCAACGACATCATCTCTTACATTTTCAATCGCTGCAACTGTTTCTGCTAACTGATCTTCTACAACCAATGTAGAACCAACAGTACCTGAACGATATGCTAAACCAGCAAAGATTGCGTTGAAATTAGAACCAGTCTTAACATCACGTTTAACTGAATCCATTATATAACCAACGTCTCTCTTACATTTTTCGCCATCGTAAGTAAAGTATCTGTCATTAAGATACGATATAACTTCTTGTTGTAAGAATGCTTTATTTGCTTGTAGAGATTTGCGAGCAAATGCCTTTCTAGGATTGTATGCAGGAGCGCCTGATACACTTGGTAATTCTAGCGGAGATAAATTATCAACAGTGTTAGCGACAATCTGTGCTAAACTGTTTGCTTCAGCTGCGATAGATACAGAACCAGGAGTACCTGACTTATCTTGAGTTGCAGTATTTCCTGTCGTAGGAGTTACTGTTACTTCGCGGATGATATTATCTAAAATGTTACCAAGATATAAGTAAGCTTGTCTTGTCGGTTCACGTTGTTCGACCGGTAAAATATTTACCGCATTGTTGAAGTAGAATGTAGCAGCATTAACAGTTGCAGCATTTCCACCGTATTCAACATCTTGCGCAATTGCGTCAACGATGTAACCAATATCTCTATAACATAAATCTTGATCGTATGCCAATCCGTCGTTATTATCGGCTAAGAATTCAATTACTTCGCCTTGTAAGAATGCAGTTTGACCAAAGATAATTTTGTTTGCTTCAGTATATTCTAAACCATTTGTATGAGCAGGTTCTTCAATAGCAGGTAATTTACCAAAATCGTCGTCTTCAATCATATCGGCTACGATTGATACTAGATCATTTGCTTCCTGACCTTCTACGACATATGATTGTTTGACCGATCCTGAAGTTGCACTGACGAACGCGTGAACGCCTGTGTAACCATTTGCATCACCAACGTTAACAGTGATCGTAGTAGAATCACTTGCTAAAATCTGTAATGGATTATTGAAAGCAGGATCTGTAGCTCTAGGATGCGATATTTGAACTGCAGGAGAACCACATTCAAATGTAATTCCTTCTTCACTTATGACAATGTAATCGCCGGTAACCAATCCATGACCTGCACCTAATGTAAGTACAGTAACACCCGTTGCTACATCGTAAGTTGCTCCGGTTGGAGTTAGACCAGTTGAGAATACCTGAGAAGTGGTGTTACCTGTCGTTGGCGTAACTTCTCTTTGTTGTACAATATCTTCGGCAACTTGCGCGATATGTTTAAATGCTTTTGCAGTAGGAACCTTTTGTCCTTCAGGTAATATACTTACCGCATTATCAAAATACAATCTTGCGTTGTTAATTGCTGCAGTATTACCGCCATTCTTAATATCAAACGATATAGAATCAACTAAGTAACCAACATCTCTTTCACATTTAGCTACATCGTAAGTTAATGAAGGATAAGTTTCTGCAATCCAAGCTGTGATTTCATCTTGTAAGAATGTTTTGTTATTCTGTAATGAATCTACTGCAGCTGAACGTTCAACTGTTAAATCACCTGAACCTAAATCAATTGAATCCGCATTACCTGTACCATTCTCCATGATATCGATGATTTCATCAAAAGCAGCGCCTGCTCTTGTTAATGGAGTACCAGATAATTCGTTAGAAATTCTAGATTTAATAAAGTTAATTGCATCTACAGTTTCACTTAATTGTTCGTTGATTACAGCATCAGTACTTGCGTTACCAGAACGATATGCTAAACCTGCGAAGATTGCATTAAAGTTAGAACCAGTTTGAACATCTCGTCTTACTGCATCTAAAATTAAACCAACATCTCTTGCGCATTTGTCACCTTTATAACCGAAATAGTTATCTTGGATCCATGCATATATTTCTTCTTGAATAAATGTTCTGTTAGCCATTAATTGCTTACGAGCATTAGAACCGTCTTCTGTAATTGATACTTTAACAATTGCTTGACTGATTGCACTAACGAATGTATGAGCACCAGTATAACCATTTGCATCACCAACATTTACTGTAATTGTATCAGTAGTAACTGCAGTAATCTCGACCGCTGATTCGTATGCAGGATCACCTACACGTGGATGAGATATTTCTTCAGCAGGAGAACCGCATTCAAATGTTAAACCGTTCGGTCTAATCATAATATTATCGCCAACTTGTAAACCATGACTTGCGATTGTAATTACAGAATCACCAGTTAATGGGTCATAAGTAGCAGTTGTTGGAGTAAAGAATTCTAAATCAGTTGTTGGGTTTGACCAAGTAATATCATTTACTGCAGTTAAACCGTTGTTCATAATATCAATGATTTCATTAAATGCAGCATCAGTTCTTACAATTGAATCTGCATCAGATAATACGTTATTAGCAACTAACTGTTTTAATTCACCAACAGCAGCAACAGTTTCTGGCAATTGACCATCAACAACTTCACTCGCTGTTGCAGAATAATAACCGATACCTGTTTGGATTGCGTTAAAGTTAGTACCTAATAATAGATCTCTTTGTACTGCAGGCAAGATATAATCTTTAGTATCACGTTGACATTTTTCACTATCATATACGAAATAGTTATCATCGATGTAACCCATGATATGATCTTGGATATATGTTCTATTATTTTGTAATTGTATTCTTGCGTTGCGTTTATCAGCAGCGATACCAGTATCATCACTGAAGTAAATTTTAGAAGCAACAACTTGCACTGCCGACGCATCAGCTTTAATAAATGTATGAGTTGATGTTTCAGTAGAAGTACCTACGTTTACAGTAACCGTAGTATCAGTCGTAGAAATAATTCTTAATGGCTGATTGTAAGCAGGATCTGTTAAACGAGGATGTGTAATTGTAGAACGATCGCCGTCTGAACCACAAGTAAATGTAAAGCTGTTAGGAGTAAGTAATATACTTGAACCTTCAACTAAAACATGGTCACCTAATGTGATTGTAAACAAACCAGATACTGGATCATACGCAGCACTGCTAGGAGTATATGTCTTATCGCCATCGTTAATGATATTAACAATTTCACTTAATGCTTTATCAGCTCTTGATGTTGCTAAATAAGTATTTGCGTTATCAATTAATTCCATCGTTTGGTCTTTCAAACGATTATATGCAGCAATTGTTTCTTCTCTTTGATTTTCTACAACCTTAGAAGCAGTTGCCATATAATAAGCATTACCTGCAGTTACCGCATTGTAGTTTGTATCTAACTGCATATCTAATTCAACAGCAGGTAAGATATATTCTTTTGTATCACGACGGCATTTTACGCTATCGTATGAGAAGAACTCGTCGTTATTTTCGATCCAATCAATTGTGGCATCTTGAATTAATGTTCTGTTATCTTGTAATAACTCTCGAGATGCAGTCTTAGCAATGTCTCCAGTATCAGTAAAGATAATAGGACTTGCGTACTCTTCGCCATATTCGATTGTGTTTAATATTTCATTAAATGATGTGTTAACAGCGTCTACAACAGCTTGATCTGCGTTTTCGAATGTACTTGTCAGTTCAGATTTAAGGTGTCTTATAGCACCTGTAGTTTCATCTAATTGCTCGTTGATAACTGTATACGAGATAGGTGAACGGTAAGTAATACCTGCCAAACGACCCCAGTAGTTTGATTGCGTAGCAATATCCAACGCAACACGATCAACGATAATTCCTGAGTCACGTTCGCATTTATCTGCATCGTATGCTTGATAACCTAAACCGCCTGCCGCAGTATTTGCTGTTAAGAATTCAACAACATCATCTATAATGATTTCAGATTGTTCTTCTAGCGTATCAGCGAATACAGTGTTTTGTAATAATACATTAGAATCGCTAATTTCTTTAGGAGCAAATACGACAGTTGAACCTTTAGCTCGCATTGAGATATCACCAAACTGAGTACCTGAGTTATTCAGAGTCATTTGGCCACCGTTCAATGCATAGAATGCGCATCGTACGAATATTGATAGTGAACCGATACCGTTAATACCAGCACCGTCACGAGCAACATATCCCATACCGTTTTGCGTACGTGGTGTAAAACCGAAACATAATACGTAAGTATATAACGAGTCAGGATCTAGTACTCGTCTATCTGCAAGTACACAACCACCACCACGACCAACTAACGCATTAGGGAAATCTTCAGGACCAACCGTATCAATAGTTGCAGTACCACCAGATTCTGCGAATAATAAATCGCCATCTGAAATTGTACCTTTAATGTTACGTACAAATAATTCGTCATCTGAAACCAAATAATCAGCAGTCGATATAAACCCAGTAGCACCGCTTGAGAATGTAACTTCATCACCTTCTGCAAAATCACCAGAGTGTGATTGTATATAAAGTGTGGTACCTAAATCAGAAATACCACCTTTAGAGTTGAATGGTACTAAAGGTGCTTCAACATCTTCACGTAAGAAGTTTGATAACTGTGTGGAATCTCGTAAATATGGAGAACGACGTAATTTAGCGCCTGGGCGATATGCAACACCAAAACCACCTTCTGGATAATCGAAGTTGTCAATTTCCCAACCTAAGTATGAGAAACCTTGAACATAACAACCAGAACCAACTAGAATTGCGTTATTTCTTTCGTACCCAGGAAGTGCTTGAATAACTGTCGCATATTGTCCTGATGTTGAAGATAAAGAACAATCATCAGGTAAAGCAACATTACCTTTTGTGTAATATGTACCAGGGCCACAAGAAATATGAACTGCATTATTAACATCGTTACGATCATATTTACCGCCTGCTTTTTCTAAAGCAAGTTCAGCAGCTCTTTCTAATGTTTGTACTGGTTGTAATATTGTACCAGGGTTGGAATCATCACCATCTACGGCAACGTGTACTTTTAATGATTTTTCTACAGTCTTTGAAATTTCATCAAAGAATTGTTTGTAGCTGAACTGTTCTGTTTCGCCAGTTATGTTATTTTTTAATGCAAAATAAGAATCTTCGTCAATTTGTGGTTCGTCAAATTTCTTAGTAAGATTTAAATCAATATCAGTTAATGTTGAATTTGTGATTTCACCATTGTCGAACGTAGATCCAGTTACTTTACCATCATCAAACGTTGATTGTCTTTGGTCAAGACCCGCTGCAGATGAACTTGAAATCTGTAAGTTGGTAGCGACAACATTATCCATAGATCCTTGGAATTCTGTATTTGAAATGACAGAATTAGTAATTTCACCTTGATCTATTGTTGTGTTAGTAAATACATTATTATTGCCTGTACCATCAGAAAAATCTGAATTGACAATAGTGGCATCATCAACATTTACTTCAGTAATATTACCTTGATTGAACTCAGAATTCGTGATTGTTACATCGTCAGCAGTGCCTTCGTTAAATTCGGAATTCGTAATTATTACGCTGTCAGCAGTACCATTATTAAACTCAGAAGAAGTAATGACTAAGTTATTTGCATCTGAATCGGCTAGTGTACCGTCTGTAAAATCAGAGTTGGTAATAACTAAATTATTTGCGTCAGAGTCAGCTAATGTACCATCGGTGAAAGAAGAATTAGTAATTGTTACGTTGTTAGCGGTTGCAGTTTCAATAGAACCGTCTTCAAAAATAGAATTTGTAATTGTTACATTATTTGCAGTTGAATCTTCGATAGATCCGTCTGCAAAGCTAGAATTTGTAATTGTTACATTATTTGCAGTTGAATCTTCAACAGAACCATTCGCAAAGGAAGAATTGATAATAGTAAGATTATCTGCTGTAGAATCTGTTAATGAACCGTTCGCAAAAGAAGAGTTAGAAATTTCTGATTCGTCAATCGTGGAGTTTTCCATCGTGACGTTATTTGCGTAAGCAGTGTATATTGTACTGTTGTTTAAGGTAGAATCATTAATTACGTTATCGTTAATGATTGAGTCATTGATTGTTACATCAAAAATAAGAGAATCCGACATCTCAACGCCGGATATTGTTCCGCCAGTGATCGTGATTCTTGAGAATATTTCGTACTGAATTGCCTCTACAAGTTCTTTACGTGAAATGTTCTTTGTGCCATCATCACCTTGTACTAGGTTAACGATAACAAAAAGATCTTCTGTTCTTGTATTGGCGCCTGTAATCGGCCCGAGTTCTGAAATCTTAGACATATATGAGTCTACCTTCTTCCTTTAATTTTTATTACACTAAGACTGCTCACTGTAGACCATTCTATATTAGCGATATGATATTAACATTATTTATCGCCAGTCTTACGCTCTAATTCTTCAACTTTGTGTTTTAATTCTTTAATCGCTTCGACAAGAAGAGAAACTGTATTTCCATAATTAATACCTTTACGATCAGTGCCATCGTCATCTTCAAAAACAAAAACGGCTTCAGGTAATACTTCTTCTAATTCTTGAGCTACCAAACCAGTTAATCTTTCATCAGGTCTCTTTTTAAGAGCGTATGTATAACCGTTTATCAATTCAATTTTTTCTAAAGGACTATCTATTACTTCTAAGTCCGTTTTTAAATTTATATCAGATGTGCTATAATCAGTTATAACAGAGCCAGTTGCTCTTATATCAGTGCAATTCACATTAGTACAATTCACATCTAATAATGTAGTAATATCCTGTTTAGCGACAATTGTTTCTCCAGTCGTTAAACCTTTAAGTGTGGTAAAGCCTCCATCTGCACGCACGTACCCACTAAAGATTTCACCTACTTGATCTGTTCTAGCCAAGTTCGCTAATTCTACACCACCTACTGATGCTGCATCTACATCCAAACTATCTACGTGTGCCTTTGTAACTGCAGTTCTTGCTCTTTCTTCTGTAAAATAAAGATTAGTTGAACCTTCATCTATAGAATCAGTAGTTGTACCACCTAATGAACCAACTACATTATTTGCTGTAATATCACCATCTACGATAATATTTTTAACATATAACGTACCTGCTGGCGATAGCTCAAATTTGTTATCACCTATACCAGTATTAATGATAAAATGCGCATCCGTGGAATCTTCCATACCAATATCCCAGGCAGTAGTTCCATCAGTGTATCTTGTTTGCCCGCCAGATGTACCGTATGTGAATGTTGCACATATAGCAGTAGTTGTACCTGTTATATCAATAGGTGATTGAAAATCAATCTCAGCACCACCGGTTTGCGATGCAATTGCGTCGGTTGATAATAAAGTATCAGCAGTTATATTAGTTGCCTCGAAATCGCCAACTAACGTAGCGTCGCCTGTAGTGGTATCGCCACCTGAAGACGCAGTAACTACTTCACTTTTAAATATGTTTACCATTTCATTGGTTTTGTCTAACCAATTTTGAAACGTCTGTGAAGTTGTGATATTTGTAATTGACGGTTTGGCCATTTTAATTCTGCCCTTCTAAACTCTTTATTTTTTGACAAATTTTAGATAAGCATTCTCTAATCTCTTCAAGATCATCTTGCATCCTATCTACTTTATTGCGATATTTCTTTTCTACTTTATATTTATTAAGCGCCTCTTTGTCATTATTCAAAACGGCGCCACTTTTATCATCTTTTATCATGTTAATGCAATTCCTCTATAATCTTTCAATGTTGGCGCATTATATAAATTGTCAGATAACAAATCAATACGAATAGCAAATTTTCTGTATCCTGAGAATGTACCTGCGTTGCTAATGTATGTTAATGCACCGTTAGAATCTTTATCAGAATCGGCGACTCTGTAATTAAATTCTCTGTAATCATTAATGTTTGAAGTAGAAGAATAAACACCAACTCCTTCAAATAACTCTAACTCTATCCAATCAATAGCATCAAAGTTATCACTATCGAAAGTATTTTGAGGTTTAATGTAAACTTTAATATCAGTATTAACTGGACGATAACCTGTTAATATTACATTAATATCTTCTGCATCAAAATCTTCAGCCAATTCAATTGTTTTAGAAATATAAGAAGACGTAGTATCTGCATCATTAGTAATTCTATATTGGTAAGCAATTAACTTAGAAACTTCAACATCAACGAAAGGAGTAGAAGTAGAGTTTCCACCGTTAGTCATATTCACATTTAATTCAAAAGGTTTAGCATCAGCTAAATCATTAGACTTACTATATAACACAGCACCTTTATTATTAAAGTAATTATTATCGCTAAATTTCATTGCGGTAGTGTATGAACTATTTACGTCTGAAGGAGAAACGAATTCACCAGTTAACGTTGTAGTCGACACAGAATCATTTGATTTTAAAATCATAGGTTGAATGTAACTTAACTGTATATTATCTACACTTGCTAAGTTAGCAGTAGACTCAGAATCAAAGCCTACGATGTCGAAACTAGCATCAAATCTTCTACCTGTTTTAGCGCTACTATCTTGTAAGTGCATTTCATTTGGTGTTCTCTTATCGTAATAAGATAATGTACCAACGACAATAGGATCACCTTTACCATTTGATATACCAACAGCTGCTGGTTTGTTTACGGTGATTTGCGAAGTACTATCTACGCTCACAACTTTAAAAATATCTTTATTTGTATTACTTGAAGTTTGTACTAAGATATAATCGCCAACTGAGTAAGTTGCATCTAAATCAGTACCGGTGATAATAGAAGTACCTTGTGCTATACTTATTGTTTGACTTGTTGGAGATACCAAAGATTTAACTTGATAAACTGTTTCACCAACATTAAATCTTCCAGTGATATCGTCAACAGAAAGGAATTCTTGTTTCTTAGTTGTTAACGTTAATGTACCAGATGATTCATTAAAATCATGACGATAAAGATTAAATTTAACATCTTCATCTTGATATGATTTCCATGCACGGTTGTTAGTAGACGTAAATAATACACCGTCACCCCAATCTTGAACAATTGCTTGCCCTTGAGTTGCGCCTGGAGTTAAATCAGTTCCACCAACTTTTGAAGTATAAATTAAGTAATTAGGATCATTAGCATCAGGTTGTACTACAACTGAATATTCTTTTTCCACATCAAGTCTGATTGGTGCTTCAAATGTAAATGTAGTTGCAGAAGATGCATCATCAGAAACATTAACTTGACTTGGCGTATAGTGAATTTTAGAGAATGGAATTACCTGATCGCTAGGGTAACCATTTACAACCTCGCGTAACATTACCGTTACTCCATTCACATCACTCTTACGTTTGAAGAATAAATCAACTTTAGAAATGAATACTGAATTTGAACCTCTACCCATACCATTTTTAATAAAGAAAGTTTGTGCAAGTGGATCACCAAATACAACTGGTCTTCTAGGTAAGTTGCGAGTAGTTGTAGTAGAAGAAATCTCAAAGTCAGGGGTTCTTGTTGCCGCTGTAAGAGAAGATCTTTCAACTGAGAAGTTATATGCTCTATATGTTTTAAATCCATAAGAAGTAGATGCAGATTCGATACTTGCGTATTGATCCACGTCAACAACTTCTAAAACACGATCGCCAACATAAAATGTTTCGGCAGGAATTTTAAATACTGCTCGTAATACACCATTGCTATCTGTTTCAACTGCATCGCCGAAAGAACCAAAACGTTGCACGTCTTCTACTTTATTAACTGCACTACCTGGGATAACATGCGCATCTACATTGATTTCATCAAAGAAGAAGTAGTGGCGAGTGTTTGGTCTCAATCCTGACATGTAAACTTTAACTTCACGAGAAGACATGAACGGATTAAATTGGAAGTTAGTAACAAAGTCACCAACGAATTCATTTGACGTTCTAGTCGCTGAGGTTAATTCGGTAGTAGTTGAAGTAAGAGTGGTTGTACTAAATCCACGACGTCTTCCAATTCTTTCAATTGATCTATCAGCAATAACTGAAGTATCAGTCAGTGGTAAAAATGATTGTATGTTATCTACGAAATCTTCAAACGGAGACTCTAGATCAATATCCAAAGTAACTGGGTTTGTCGTTGTATCATATGCAGCATCATATTCAGGAGATAACGCACCAACACCATTATATTGATAGAAGTTAGATACACAGTTTCTAAATTCAGAAGCATAAGGCTGATTTAAAATACTAATATCTGCGTTTCTTCCTAGGGTAGCAACTTTAGGATTCTCAGCAGAGAATAAAGAAGTACCTGTTGAAGATTTATATTCTAAATCTAATGGGAAAGTTTTCAAAGACGGAGTTAATATCTTTTGATTAAACTGTACTGCTGCATTGAATTTAGCATTTTCTACGTTCGATAAAGATAAATTGTTAAACGGATCTACTAAGAATCCATTTTTAAATCTTGATAAACCATCTTCATCGAGAATAGTTAAGTTCTGAGTTTCTGTTTCCAATTGGTTTAGAGAAGTATAATACGCTAAAGTATCTATTCTCTTTTCCATGTTATGGATATCTTTCATTGTGAAGTTTTTAATTCCAATCGATTTGGCTTTTACTGCGTATTCTGATTTCTTTTGTACTGCAGCAGCAGCTCTAGAAAGCGCAGGATAACCAGGGATTGTAACTTCAGCAACAACTAATTTATCGCTATCAACTTTAGGTGGAGTAGCAAATCTTTCTTCTTCACCTTTAATTAATTTTATTTCACCGTATGAATCTACAGTAATAACATCAACACGGCTTAAGTAATATTCTATGTCAGTCGTAACAGATGTGTTAATTGCTGGTATTAATCCTAAACCATTTCCAATAAATGAAGGAGGAGTTACATCAACATTTGCAGACACAGTTCCAGCCGATGCAGGAGTTGTATCAGTGTAATCTACATTACTATCTTTTACGACATGCGGTCTGAAATCTAAACATTCTCTTAAGTTATATCTAACACCATTAGAACCAGTGTACACTGGAATATCAGATGTATCTAAAGTATTTGGATAACTGTTAATAGAGAAATAATATTCACCAGTATTAACATTGACTTCAAACACTTTTAGTTGAATAGTTAACGTTCCTGCTGGGCGAGGGCGTCCGGTAATATATTCCATATATGATAGATCATAATATTGATCTTTTTGATTTGTTACTAATCTGAAGCTATCAGTAAAGTCGGTACCTGCAGAATCTTCTATACTTTGAATTTCAAAAACATCAGGGAAACCTAAGCTATACTTATCTTTTGAATTGCTATGAACAACTTTTACATAAGGTTCATGTACAATTTTAGAATGAGGTTCAATATTCTGTAAACGTTTATTAAAGTAAACAGTTAAATTAGTAGTTGCACCATCTGCTGGATTTAACGAAATATTTAATTGTGAATCGTTTAATGTAGTAGTTACACTTGTTACGTTAATAAATGTACCCGTGCTATCAAGAACAACTATATCGCTGTTATCAACCGCGAAGTCTTCGCCAGGAGATGCAGAAATTGTAATTTGGTTTGAAGTATGCGTAGCAACTAATTCAGTTCTTACAGGAACAATAGTATCAGTCGTTTCTTTAACGCTAAGTAAACCAGTGTCAAAAACAAGTGGTGCTTTGTTATTATCTTTTAATGTAGCAGATACCGTAGTATTCGCAACTACCATTTCGCCGTTAGATCCGTCTATTTTAATTACGTCAGAAAAACCTTTTCCTGTATCCATTCTTACGCCAGTTAAATAGGCTTTATTTGGCATTACATTTAATACAAAAGCTTCACCTATTTTCGTATCGCCATTATCTAATAAATCTAATGGTTCGTTTGGATCCATAAATCCATAACCGTTATAACTTAATACATCAACATATCCGCCGTAGCTAAAAGATACTGGCTGATTTTCTTGGATCTCAGTTGTTTCTATTTGGTCAATAACAAATGGTCTTTCACCATTGTTTTCGATTCTATAACCTTTAACATACGCTGTACCTGAACCTAATAAAGCATGTACTTCATTGTTAGATCCAACTAAACGATCATCAGTCTTCACTTTAAAATCATTTAAAATATAGTTTCCTGATTCTTCGTAAGTTCTTCTTGCTAATTCCTCGCCCAATACGTTGTATTGAGAAACATCTCTTAGCGTAACTTCATTACCTGCTTGATATCTAATTAAAGTAAAGAACGTAGGATCAGTATCCGCGGCTGCAGTTCCTAACACAGTAAGAGTAGGAATCAATCTTAATCTATCTGCACCTGGGGCGTTTTCATTGTTTGAACCGTTTGCATTATCATATAAATCAGCATCTTGTAACGCTGAAATTAGACCTTCTTGAACTCTATAACCAACGGAAACATTATCAGGTTGGTTTGTATATTTTGAAACAACTAATGTTTGATCGTCAGCATACAGGAAATGACCTTTTTGGAATACAACACCAGGACTTGCTTTAATACCGTAAGAAGCACCTGTTGCATTTGCATCTATGCTAGCAGCTGGGACTGAAATTTGGACAATACCTAAATCGCTATCGACTAATGGATCTACTGCACTTACTTTGTACTTATATAAGTTAACAGTTAATGTTTCACCATTTTGGAATACTTTATAATTGCTAGTTTCATTAGAGTTTAAATATCTAATAAAGAATGTATTTAATTCAGGAGCTCTTGAAGTAAAGCCACGAGATGCAGAAATAACTTGCGCTTTAAGACCAGTTGTAGAACCTTCTATTTCATATACGTAATCAATTTCTACTTCTTGGCCTGCTATCTCTTCTACCTTTCTTTCACTAACATAAACAGTAGGATCGAAACTATTTCCGTTACTATCGTTGTTAGTTAATTTAACGAATTGAAGATCGCTGATTTGAGTAAAGTTACAACCTTTAATGATACTACCTTCTTTAAAGATATTATCACCAAATTGCTCGATTTGCGATTGTAACATGCTTTGTAGCTGAGTTAATTCTCTAGCTTGTACTGCATACCCAGGTTTAAACAATACTCTATAGTATTGGTTTTCGACGTCAAAATCGTCAAAGTATGGTGCTGTATTAAGATCGGTATTAATAGGCATCTAAATAGTCCTTTCCTTAAAATTCAAGAACGATTTTGAACTCTTCGCGTGAGAGATCAGTTCGAGCAAGCGGGAAGAAGTCTTCCATAAAGTACACTTTGCCTGTTCTTTGTATGTATTCTGATTTTATTATATTGTTGTCCACTGGTGTATTTATTTCAATTGTCTGACCTGTCTCATTTCTAAATGGAACAGTTGTGTCTAAAGAAATATCAGTATTGCCCACGTTTTGGTATGGGCCATTATATTCAGCGATAAACATGGTATTACTTGATAAATCAACTTCGTGAACAATCCCTGAAAATATGATTTCGTTATTGTCGTCGATTTGATTTACTATCGTATTTTCTTCAACCTTTCCAATATCGTCTGTTGTAATAGCAATTCTGTTATCAAAAACTCCAGGCGCTGTATTAGCAAACTCTGGATTTTTTACTATACCAACAGTTGCATATGTATTAGTTGCACCAATTTGGTTATTGTCTTCGGCAGTAATATATGCGTATAGTAAGAAATGTTTACATTTAAATTCATCTATAAGATCAAACGCATGACCATCTTTAGGAGAAAGAATAGCTCTTACATCTGCTCTTGTATCTGTATCATTAGGATCATCTGGTTTGAAATCATATAATGGATCAATTACTCTAACTGTTACGTTATTGTATCCAACACCATTGTTTAGCATTGTAACAGAAGTAATGCGATCATTGTTATCTATGTTAGGAATACCTTGAGCACCAGAACCATCACCTAGAATTTCTATCGTAGGAAGTATTTTAAGACTTGCGTTACTAGCAACCCCATCGGTAGCAGGATTTCCATCAACTCTTATTTCTGCCAAACCAGTATTCTCGTTATACGCATAGAACGTTATAACATATAGAAAAGAAACACCACTAGGATTAGTTAAATAAACTGATTGGCCTGCATAATAATTATCAAGCTCGCTCCATGCAGGAACTTGCCCAGGAATAACTATTAAACTAGAACCATTAGGTGATCCATTCATAGATCCAAATACAGATTTATATCCTAAGTTTACATCAGGATTTTCTACGAATATTTCAGCAATTTCAGAACCACCTGTGTTTGCGGTCGGATCAGTTTCAAAAGTTCCTGTGATAGGAATATAACCTAAAGCATTGTAAGCTTCAAATTCTAATTCTGAAATTGCATACATATATTTCCATACGTAGCCATCAGCAGTTCTATATATTTGACCTGCGGTCTGTCCATCGTAATTAGGCGGTGAAGTAACTTGCGCATCGTTATTATTAAATAAACATTTATATACTCGATAATCGCCGGTATCATTATTATTAGGACCAACAACTGCATAAAATTTCTGTTCTTCTAAATCTTCAGCATCATCGTATTGTACGTAGACATCATCTTTTTGCCAAGGATAATACTTGATCATGAAGAAAACATCGCTGTTAAAAATTTGTTTACCAAATAAAGTTTTTTCTAAAAAATCATTTGTCGATCTGATATGATTTGCCGATTCTGTACCGTTTATACTAGATACGAACAAATAGTAATCATTACTTAAAACGTCGTCCACGAACAACCGTGTCGTATCAGTCTTAAAGTTTGTTGTCAATATTTCTGCCATGATCGTTCCGAGTTAATATTATTCTTGATAAGTTTTTATTATTTATATGAGAGAGCAGCTAACCTTTTCTTCTTATTTTAGGTCTTGGATAAACTTGTTTTAAATTAGCTCTTGACGCAATATTATTCCTAGGGAAAACTCCGCCGTCAACTGGTCTTACGTTTTTCCAAAACATCATTAAGTTTGGTGAACCTTGTAAACTTGTTCTATCCATTGCATCATCAGCTTCGCTGTCAAACATTAGTTCTTGTGTTGCGTTATATACCAACCAATCAGACGCTTGACTGTTTGTCATCCCAGGCCAAGTTTCCGCTAAACAAGACAATAGACCGGCTGCCTGTGGAGAAGCCATACTAGTCCCTTTATATTTTCCAACTCTATAAGAAGCGTTTCTTGGGTCTGTAGCTCCACCTGTTAATAAAGAACTATTGATACCTTCACCGGCCGCGTAAACATCTACGGCATTACCACAGTTACTAAAATCTGATTTTCTGTCATCTTTAAAATAACTTAAAGCACCAACTACTATTACACCATCAATACTTGATAAAGAACCACCTCTATGTAAAGCAAAGTTGAATGAAGAACCAGAGAATGGTATAGACGCTGCGTTATTGTAATCCTGATCGCCAGTTTTTACCATCTTCCAACTGCTATTACCAGCAGAATGAACAACGATAATACCATCAGATATCGCATCTTGTACGTCTGCTCTTATTGAAGTCGAATAAAAAGAAAACTCTATTTCACCATCTGCGTTAGGGGCATAACAACCTCTTGCTTGTAGCTCAGCTTGAGTTAAATCTCTCCCTGGGTTAAAAGTAGTGCCTCTATAATTAATAGCCGTTACGTTACCGAAATTACTTCCAGCGCCACCTGCATTTATATTAGATCCGTAGCTGTGGTTAGTGATAGTAGGATTTCTTCTACCTGTATCAGCATTTATTGGTTTTGTATTATGCCAAGCTCTAATATAATCCCATAAGTTACTAACACTATTTGGATTTGTTGCGTAAGGACTGATATTATAAATGTTAGCATCTCTTGCCCAACCGTAAGTATTTCCTGCGGCTGTACCTGCTACATGAATGCCATGATTATTATCGCCAGTTCTCTCAGGATTAGTTCCATCTATGTACGGTGGATATACATATGTACCTGCCGCACCTTGACCAATATCTGGATTTAAAGAAAACCAATTAAATTGTTGTACTCTTGAACCACCAGTTCCGTCTGAGTTAGCAGCCATTTCCGGATGGCTTGGATCTATATGACCGTCTACTATTACAACATCTACATTTTTACCTGAAGCAGTGATATTTAAATTATCTGTTACTCTTACAGTATCACCATATCCCCAGTCAGTTCTATTCTGTCTTTCAGAATGTCTAAGTAATCCCCAATTAATATCGTCTGCATTAGAAAAAGGGTCTTTATCAAACTGCCCATTGTCTATAGAATAACCTTGAGGTTTAATAGTGACTGCGTCTAATATTTCTTTTAGTTCAACGTCCCATACTCTTTCATCCTGTCTAACTAACTCTGCTTCCTCTGCAGTTAACATATAATGAGTATTTCTACTAATGGGTCTTTTCTGAGCAACTTCAACTTGTCTATCAGGAATATAAAGGTTACCGCCAGGAGTTTCCATGTCATCATAGAAACTTTCTAAATCTTCTCTGCTATGAAGAGTAACTACATATTCCTTTAAAGACATTTTACGCCTCCAACTGTAATACTGTTAGGTCCACAGCAACCGCTGCAGTTGAACCCGATTTATTTGTTACTTTTGCGTATATAGTTGTGGTTGGAGTGGATTCTGCATTAAAACCAATTGTCGCTGGTGACATTAAAACAGTTTCAGCGCCAGTCGTAATTACTTCTGCTATTACACCTGCATCAGGTAAAGGATCTGTTAATTCATCTCTCGATGCGTCAGATGTTCTTGACGCTGCATTTGCATATAAAATAACTCTCGCTGCTCGATCTGTTTCAATAGAAAGTAATGCGTATGATTTAAATCCAGTGATATCTAAATTTGCAGAAGCATCGTCTGCTAAAGATGAGGTCGTACCACTTGCAGCTGTTCTTGATTGTAAAGAACTACCACCGCCACCACTTGCATCAACAAATTCTACACCGTCTGCTCCAGAATTAACAGCAAGTACTTGACCTGCGGTTCCAAAAGAAGCAGGCGTATCAGTTAAACCTAAAAGAGTTCCTGTTCCTGTTGTTGCATCTGCAGCATTAGTCCAAGCAGATCCATTCCATTTTAATACTTCGCCTGATGATGGGCTTGAGATAGAAACATCAGATAAGTCGTCTATTGCAGAAGCACCACCGCCACCAGAAATAGCTACGAAAGAAAAAGTACCATCCCCGTCTGCTTGTAATACATGTCCTGCCTGCCCGTCAGAAATACCACCACTTAAATCTAGTAAACTTCCAGTATAAGCAACTGTCGATAAGCTATCAGTATATCCAGTAACACTAGAACTTGCATCTGTTAATAATTTTGTCCATTCTCCACCAGTTGCATAATAAACCGCTGATTCTGCATCAACGTAAGCAATCATACCTTCATAAGTATTTGCATCCGGTAAATTAGATAATGCGTTATATTTAAACGTGATTTTATTGGCACCGGTGCGAGTAATTTCGCCATTTGTATTTAAAAGCGAAACTAGAGAGTTACCACCTAAAGAAGTGTAAATCTCATTGAAGTTATCATTAGCTTTATCAAATGCAGTGCGTAATGGATCGCCTGTTCCATCATTTGCTGTTGTTCCGATATTAATCGTCTGCTTTGACATTATTGTCTCCTGAGTGTTTAATTTTGTTTATTTAATTCGCATTAACTATTTATTATACAGTTGAATCATTATCAACGGTCAATTCTATAGAATCTACGCTTAAGTTAAATACATCTGCCGTTACTTCAGATAAATCTATAGTATCTAATGGAGTACCAATTCCTTGGTCATTAAATCGTCTAATGAATCTTTGCTTAACATTGCCTTTTGCTTTTGCTTGATAAGAAAACTTACTAAACATTTTAGTGCCAGCCAAATGCATGTTTTCTTTTAAAAGAGTTTCATATTGTTCTTGGCCTAACATCGATTTTATTTCATACGAGTATTCTTGATAGTAATCACTATCTTGTATTTTCATTCCTTCGTTAGAATAAGATAGAGCGCCGTTTGCAGATTCTTGATAACCATTTATGTGAGACGTATAATCAGACCAATATCCTGAAGTACTACCTTGCGTCTGTACAACAAGATTACCTTCGACTGCGGTATCACCGTCGTTATTCAATAACTTGGCAGCAGCATCATCTACATATCCAAAACCAGAATCATATACTTGTACTTCTTTAATTTGACCTATCGCAAATTCTGTTGTAGATTTAATACTAGCATTTTCGCCATGTATTTTAGAATCATAATCAGTGTCTGCTCTTGTAATAGCGAATCTATCTGAGTTTGATTTAATTACATCATTAGTTCCAGAAAAACCATAATAATCAAAAGGAGTAATTTTAATATACCCATCAGTTGGATTTGTTTCTTGAATTACACCAATGATATTTGTATTTGCTTCTGTAATTGTTTCGCCAATATTAAAAGAACCTGCCGCAGCTGGTGTTTCAAACGTAATGACTTGATCTCTTCTATTAAATTTAGAATAGCTTTCATCAACCGCGATAGAAAATACATCGTTAGTATAATTTTCGCCAGGAGAAACATTTACAAAATCTAAAATCGAACCTAATGTAAACTCTGTTAATTCAAATGCTTCATCCAATGGAGTTGCTAACGTAACAGGATCTGCAGTACCCGACATTGCTTGCGCCGTATTATAGTTTGCACTATTTAGAGCAACACCTACGTAAGGTAGAATATCATCGGTAATTAAATTAGCGGTAACTGGATTTCCTAATTCTTTTACTCTTACATCGTTAGGATCCGCAGTATCAGGGAATAGTGCGCCAGGAGAAGAAGTATTTTTTAATGATACTTCACCTGGGACAATTTGTACATTAGGAGATCGGTTTTGTGTTGTAATATTTCTTGTAATAGAAAACTCATCGCCGGTGTCCATTTTTAAACCAACAGAATTTTCATTTTGTCCTACTACATAACCACGGTTACCTGCGGTATCAATTAAATATTCTCCGACAGTAAAAGATAAATCAGAATTATCTAATATTAAAGATTGATCTGATACAATTAATTTAGTATTTTCTAAAGTATAACCAAAACCACCATCTAATATTTCGTAATCTATTTCGCCAGTAAAACTTTCTGAAACTTCACTAACGATTGCTTGACCGCCATAACCGTATTGAGTTTCTAAATCTAATATATCACCAACTTTATTTCCAGAAGTTCTTGCTTTAGAAAAGTCGAGAGTAATTGCATTAAGAGATCCATTAATTTTACCAAAAGAAATAACTTCATTATTTAAACTAGTAATAATAGATTCGAATTTTTTAAACGTACCTTGTACACTATCAATATAAACGATAGGAGTTAAAATATTATTAAGTACAATAAAATTAACTTTATCAACTGCAGCCTTTGCGCCTGACGCAGAACCAGTTATGTTAGCACCTAATATATCATTATAAGAATATTCTAAACCATTTACAGAAACAAAGAAATCGTTATTAGGAAACATCTGTAAATAAACACCTTTCTTCCATTTGGAATTAGAAGGCTTGAGCATAAATCTAGCAGGATAGAA
>Ga0209137_1000650_pt1 | contig 36083 bp, 38 predicted proteins | sample SaaInl5LU_22_DNA_FD_184642 | JGI IMG/M metagenome (GOLD analysis project Ga0209137, IMG submission 184642) | Marine microbial communities from expanding oxygen minimum zones in the Saanich Inlet - ESP_105LU_22_DNA (SPAdes) (version 2) | ecosystem: Environmental > Aquatic > Marine > Intertidal...
GGAAACGCCATTTTCCGGAACATCCGAAAAAATAAAATTTCCGAAAATGGAAATATTCAATATCTTGCTGCCCAATTCAGCCAGCCGCCGCTGTCCAAAATCAACCGCCCGCCCCAAAGGGCCATTGGCAGTAAGCAGCGTTATCGATGAGGGGGCAAGCGGTAATTTTACATGCGCTATTTTCGGCACCGCCAAACCATACAGGATCTGCCGCAGTCCGAATGCCGCCTCTTGCCCGCGGTCATTTTGATCAACATGGGGGTTTGTTCTGTATCCGCAAATTAAATCAACCGAATGACACATCTTGTCAGAAATATTTGCATGCAGGTCGAGCGTCATGATGATTGGCGTTCTTGGCCCAACTGCCGATCGAACCATCTCAGCAATGGCACCGTCAGGATCGTGCAAATGCTCGGCCACCATAGCGCCATGATGGCATAAATAAACCGCATCAAAACTTTCGTCCAACTGGCTGATGGTTTCGGCGCAAAAGCTCTCGAAAACCGCCTTTTGCACCACGCCAAGCGGGCGCGATGCCATCAAGAGGATCGGCACAGGCTGCCAATCACCAGTTGCGTCCATTGCTTTTACAAAGGCAGAAAATTCGATGGCGATTGAAGGTGTTGCCGATCTTGCATCATCAATCAATGCCTTGCCGCGTTTTACCGTGAGGCGTTCAAAATCGTCCAAAGAGGCTGGCCGGGCAAACCGGTTTGACTCGAGGATCAGACCGAGAAGAGCAATTTTCGGGATATGTTTGCGCATTTGATCTTTTTGCATCATTGACTTTGGCGAGGCCAGCAAAGCCTAAACAGGCCAGCGCCAAATATTAAATCAACATTGACCATCAAAAGCAAATTTAACCCGATGCGTGCCAGCAATTGAGCAAGTCAGCAGACGCGCGGGATAACCGGCGAAGCGGTTGCTTTTACGGTCACTATAATGTCATGCTGTGATGGCTTGGCGATCGAGGCCAAGCCGGTTCAGTTCACGCCATGCGACGAGTAACAATCATGAAACAGGTTATCCCCAGTTTACTGATCGGGCTAAATAACAGCATCATTGTAGTTGTTTGTTTATATCTGATTTTATCGGATGATATTACGTTTCAAGAGCGCGGCATCTATGCCGGAAGTTCCATTTTATTTTGGATGGGGGTTCAGCGTTTAATCAGAAAACTTAGCAATTCAGCAAGTTAGAAGGCCATTATGTTTCCAGCCAAATACACCCAGCTTATTTTTAGCTTTTTCCTATCAATTTTCATGTCATGCGTTGTTTCGGCGGTTTCGGTGGTAAACACAATCGAGCTGATTGACGGATTTTTCAGCCTGTGGATGACCGCTTGGCTGAAAAGCTGGATTGTTGCGTTTCCAACGATTCTTGTTGTTGCCCCTCTAACCCGCCGCCTTGTCGGCAAGCTTGTTAGGAACACGCCAAGCTAGGGGCTTTGGTGAAGGATCTTGCTGCGAATAGGGGGAAGAGTGCCCCCGTCAACCAAAACGCCAACCCACGCACCAACCCACACGAACAAATGTCAAATTGCGTTATGAAACGGTGCCATTGATGCGCTAATGCGATTTACCAATCAGTCTTTAAAATCATAGACGTTTGGCATTTCACGGATATCATTATCAAATAATTGCGCCATATCGCCAAGCGTCTCAACAATCGCTTCTGGGCTCTCAGCTTTCCACCAGCAGAACATAACCTTGTCTGCCTTTCCAGCATTCCATTGCATTTGAAATGATGCTTTATCATTCTTCATTGCGCCGCGGATATCAGCTTCGCTCATTGTCTCCAAAGCCTGAAAATATGCCTCCATCGCTTCATCTGATTTCAGCGTGTGCGTTACCATGTAATGTTTCATTTTTGGTTCCTTTCGTTTTCCTGTTTTCATGCGCCATTAAATCGATTTGTATCAATATTTTGAATGGACGTTCGATTAGAAAATGGTTAGCCGGCGGTTTTCCAAGGCCCAAAATTTTTGCCTGAGTCCATGATTTCATAGGCAATGACAGTCTCATCACCAACGACCCAGCCATCATGACCGGGGGCAAAATAATAGGCATCACCCGCTGACACCTCGATTTCGCTGCCATCGTCATGCACGCACTTTAACGTTCCTTGGATAATTACGCCAACATGACCAGCTTGGCAGCTATGCCCACCAACAGCTGGCTGCACACACTCTGACCACTTCCATCCCGGCTCAAGAATGAGTTTTGATGCTGTGACATTGCCCAATTTTACCACAGCAGCGTTAGTCTTCGGCGGCGTTTTGAGCTCATCGGGCTCGGCGAATGATTTTTTTGACAAATTAGCCATATCTTGGTTTCTCCTAACTTTTGTAAACGTCAACAACAGTACTCTCTAGAACATGGCCAGACTCAGCAATCATGGGGGCATTTGCTTCCATGAATTTGTCCACCTCACCCTCGTTAGCTTTTAAGATTACGCAAACTTTGGATGCATCATCCTTTCGAGGGCCTCGAAACAAAACTGCAATATCGGCCGCGTCTAAACCTGGACGGCTCTGCTCAAAATGAGTTAGCCAATCTTCGTAAGGCTTGTTGATTTCAAATGAGACTATGTAAGTTTCCATTTCCTCACCCCAATCAGATTTGTTTCTCGAATACAACGGTACCAGAAACAGGGTCCGTAACACCAAGCTCGGGCGATAACTCCTCAAGTAAATGACGCGTGCTATCGAGCAAAGCAATCATTTGGGGCATCGCGTTTTTCATTTGCTCTTCGTTTTCCCAGAGGCCATATCCAACATAGCTCTCTTCACCGGTTCGCGCCAAAATGTGAAGTAACTGGCCGTCCCAATTATCAGCTTTGCTGAACAATGATTCAAACTCTGCCTGTTTCCCTGACTTAACTCTGAACCGGACTACGTTTGTGTGTTTTGACATATTATACTAGCTCCCTATTAACCCTGTTTAGGCCGGGTCTTTTATTCTTTGCCGGGTGTTTTGTAGCTCGACTTGACTGCGTTGATTGCCTTTAACCCCTCATCAAGGTCAAATTCAGGCAACATCATCATGTCTTCCCAAGCACCCGAGTCATTAACCGCTTTTAACAAGCCGCTCGCTGCCTCGATACTTGGCAATTCCATAAGTGCCGCCATATCGTAATCGCCCTGCAAATACATCAAGTCAAGCAGCTCTCCACCAGCCGCTTTCGCAATCGAAGCGGCAGCTTCTTTGCGTTTAGCCAAGCTGCTGCTCTCAAGACCCTCAAGTCCCACCTCACTATACATTCCAATGTACAATACTCTCATTTTTCATTCCTTCACCGTCAGCCAAATTTTTTGCCAAGAACGCTACCTATCGTTTCATCATCCACAATGGGCGTGATAACGATTTCAATCAGGCCGTTCCAATCCAGCGCATAATCTGCAAGTGCCGCAGCATCTGTACTCTCAAGAATTGCGAAGCCGCCTGTCCCATCTAGATTATGATAGCGTGACACCAATTCAATGTTTTCTGGGGGCATTCCTCCAGTCTCCATAAACTGCTTTATTGTTTTATCTCTTGCCTCCGGTGAGTGTGTCCAAGCCATTTTAAAAAGCATACTCAATTTCTCCCTATCAATTCGTTGGCACATATTCGTAACTTCAACGGCAACCTTTTTGCGCATTGTTTAAAGATTTATAATTCAACAAAAACCTGTGAATGATCTTTTTCTAATTTTAAACCAGTTAAATATCCTATATGGTTTTGGTTTGAAGATTTAAATAGGGCGCAGGCAACAATGGATGGTTTTGTAAAGAGGAGTATAGCCATACGCGGCGACATAACCTGTCCAATCGCGGTGGCAGCAGAAGTGCTATCAGACCAATGGGCCGTTATTGTGCTTCGTGATATTGCCTTCTTTAACCAAAGAACATTTGGCGCAATTCTAGATAATAATAATGAGAAAATTCCCCGGCCAACATTGGCAAAGCGTTTAAAACGACTTTGCGATATCGGGCTACTTAGCGCTCGCGGCGATGTTGGGCACGCGCAGCGCAAAATCTACAGCCTCACTGAGCCTGCATTGGGATTATTGCCGATCATGGTTGGCATGGCCGAATGGTCTTTGAGCCAAGAAAATTTCAAAGCGCAACAATTTGAGTTTTTAAAAGACCTTTATAGCCCTAAATCGCAAGCGATGGCTGAATTGATTGATGAATTAAGGATTACACATGCAATTGAATAGCGGTCAAGCGGCAGAGCAAAGCTTTCTTGCAATCGATCGTAATAGCGATTATCACATCGCCAGAACAGCAAAGACAAGTAAGCCGGATTAGCTCTCAAGATTGGCTTCATAAAGAATAAAATCACCAAGCGCGGCAACACCGTCATTCTTGCGCATTGACCCAAAGATAAATGGTCGGCCATTACGGGCGGTTGCCGTATCTGCGGCCATAATTTCAAGATCTACGCCAACATGTGGCGCAAGCTCGATCTTATTGACAACCAGCATATCAGATTTGGTCAGGGCTGGGCCTTTCTTGCGTGGAATATCGCCGCCCATGCAAACATCAATCACATAGATAGTAAGGTCAGCCAGTTCGGGACTAAAGGTTGCCGCAAGATTGTCACCGCCAGACTCAATCAGGATGATATCAAGATCAGGAATAGTGGCACACAGATCGGCCACGGCTGCAAGATTGACTGATGCATCCTCGCGGATTGCCGTATGTGGACAGCCGCCGGTTTCAACACCCCTAATCCGTTCGGCTGGCAATGCCTGAACCCGCATCAAATAGTCAGCATCCTCGCGAGTGTAAATATCATTGGTGATCACCGCCATCGAAACCCGTGATGCCAAATAGCGGCAAAGGGCCTCGGTCAAACTTGTTTTACCCGCCCCAACCGGTCCGCCAATACCAACACGCAACGGGCCATTGCGGCTGGCCAGCTTTGCCTTCGTGCCAGCGGGTTCTTGCTCTTGACCAATCATGTCCGATAAATCCTTGTTTCGAGGGTTTCATGCAAGATCGAAGCATGGTCGGCCAGAGTCGCATAGCCACCAACATCATCAAGCGGGGTTGTCGATGCCTCGTCAGCAAGTGCTGCCACAGCCGGCATTAATCGGGCGAGGATAATCTGCCCATCGGACTGTCCAAGTGGCACCGCCCGAACCACGACTGAAATTAAATTACTGATAAAGCTTTGCAAAAAAAGGCTCAAACTAAGCTGCAATTCGCATCCGAGGTGCCACGCTGCAAGCCCAGCTGCAACCGGATAGGCAAGCGGCGGGGATAGCCCAATATCAAGCTGATAAACCTGCTCGGTCATGCGCGTGAAATTCACCCCAAGTTCGCGGCTTTCTTGCGCACGCTCGGCACCCGACGATAACGCAAAGGCCAGCTCATTTATTGCCTCGATCTCGGCATTTCTGCCGCCCGCCAATTGCCCATCTTTGGCAGCATGCAGCTTTACAGCATTATAGGCATTTGCCATCAAAATTGCATCGTTGCGACCACTTCCCCCAATAAGAATCGTTTCAATCCAGTCATGCGCGGTTGTGGCATCATCAACATCACCCGATGCAATCGCCGCCTCGATACCATGCGAATAGGAAAAGGCACCAATGGGAAAAGCTGGTGAAAACAGCGCTGCCAGAAGCTGTGTTTGACGGATGGTGTCTGTTAATTCTGTCATGATCAATGCGTATGGCCATGCGTGCGACCAAAACCATAGGCACCGCCTTCAGGATTGAACGGTGCCTCAGTTTTTGCCAATATCGCCCCAAGCCGCACCAGCAAATCTTCTAAGACATGATCGCGGCGGATAACAAGGCAATCCTGCCTGATCTCGCATGGGGTGTGCCGATTGCCGATATGCCACGCAATTTTGGCAAGGTTTTTATGGCGTATTTCAACCACCGGCTCGGCCGCAGCTTGGATAATAATTTGGCGGCCATCATCCAGCAGGAAAGCATCACCCGCATCAAGCGAAACCGTTTCGGCAAGATCCACCATAAACGCCATTCCGCAATCAGTAGCCATTCGTTTACGACGCAAAAACCGCGCTTCAAAGTCCAAGGTAATCGTCATATCACCATCATGGCGGGTTACATCGCGGTGGATATGACCGGCATATGATGGCGCCTCAGATTTCACTCGGTCCATTGTCTCACCCTGCACTAATAGAGGAAATAGCGCTGTGCCATTGGCAATTCATGCGCCGGCTCGCACGTTAACAAAACACCATCAGCGCGCACTTCATAGGTTTCCGGGTTAACCTCAATATCTGGGCAATGGCTGTTATGAACCATGTCGGCCTTCGAGATATCGCGTGTATGGCTAACCGGCATAGTCACCTTTGCAAGACCCAACTGGGATTTAATCCCCATTGCCTGCGCGGCATCACTGACGAATGTAACTGCCGAATGTTCAACCGAACGGCCAAGGCTGGCAAACATCGGGCGTGTGTAAACCGGCTGCGGTGTTGGGATAGACGCATTCGGGTCGCCCATTTGTGCCACCACGATACTTCCCCCCAACAAGACCATCTCTGGCTTTACCCCAAAGAATGCAGGCTTCCACATAACCAGATCTGCCCGTTTGCCAACAGCAATTGAGCCAATATGGTTTGAGATACCATGAGCGATTGCTGGATTGATTGTATATTTGGCGATATAGCGCTTCACACGCATATTGTCATTTTCACCAGTTTCTTCGGGCAAGCGTCCACGCTGTATTTTCATCTTATGCGCAGTTTGCCACGTCCGAATGATAACCTCGCCAACACGTCCCATTGCCTGACTATCCGATGCAATGATCGAAAACGCACCCATATCATGCAAAATATCCTCGGCCGCGATTGTCTCACGCCGGATACGACTCTCGGCAAAGGCCACATCCTCTGGAATCGATTTATCCAGATGGTGACAGACCATCAACATATCGAGATGTTCTTCCAACGTGTTGACGGTATAAGGGCGCGTTGGGTTGGTTGATGATGGAATCACAAATCGCTCGCCGCAAATTTTGATAATGTCGGGCGCGTGACCACCGCCTGCCCCTTCGGTATGGAACGCATGAATGACCCGCTGTTTCATCGCCTTGACAGTGTTTTCAACAAAGCCGCTTTCGTTAAGCGTGTCAGTATGGATCATCACCTGAACATCCATCGCATCGGCAACCGACAAACAAGTGTCAATCGCCGCTGGTGTGGTGCCCCAATCTTCATGCAATTTCAACGCGCAGGCCCCGCCGATCACCTGTTCTTCAAGTGCTGCCGGCAGTGATGCGTTTCCCTTGCCAGCAAAAGCGAGGTTCATTGGAAGGGCATCGGCCGCTTGTAACATCCGGCCAATATGCCAGCTGCCCGGTGTGCAAGTGGTCGCCAAAGTGCCATGGGCTGGACCGGTCCCGCCACCAAGCATCGTGGTGAGACCCGAATGCAGCGCATCATCTATCTGTTGCGGGCAGATGAAATGAATGTGACTGTCAAACCCGCCCGCCGTCAGAATATGCCCCTCAGCTGCAATGGCCTCGGTTCCGGGGCCAATAATGATATCGACATCTGGCTGGGTGTCGGGATTACCGGCCTTGCCGATAGCGCAAATCCGTCCATCTTTTAGCCCAATATCTGCCTTGTAAATACCGGCTACATCAATGACTAACGCGTTGGTGATAACCGTATCAACCGCGCCATCGGCACGGGTTACCTGCGACTGGCCCATGCCATCACGGACAACCTTGCCACCGCCAAATTTTACCTCTTCGCCATAATGCGTCAAATCGCGTTCAACCTCGATAATCAAGTCGGTATCAGCCAAACGCACCCGATCGCCCGTTGTTGGCCCATACATGTCAGCGTAAATATTGCGGGAAATTGTTGTTGTCATTTATAGATCTCCCATTATCTGTGCATTGAAACCAAAGACCCGCCGCGCCCCAGCCATCGCAATAAGCTGAACTTCCCGTGTTTGTCCTGGTTCAAACCGAACGGCAGTTCCAGCTGCAATATCAAGTCGCATCCCGTGCGCAATTTTGCGGTCAAAATCAAGCGCCGCATTGGTCTCGGCAAAATGATAATGGCTGCCAATTTGTACCGGCCTATCACCAGTATTGGCCACTGTCAGGGTTATGGCTTCGCGCCCTTCATTCAGGATGATATCGCCTGCGGCAACAATAATTTCTCCGGGGATCATGAGATGTCCTTTTGTTATGGGTTCGTTTCAGCGTATTGGATGATGCACGGTTACCAGCTTGGTGCCGTCAGGGAAGGTCGCTTCAACCTGCACGTCATGGATCATTTCGGCAATGCCGGGCATGCAATCAGCCTCGCCCACCACATGTGCACCAGCTTCCATTAAATCCGCAACGCTACGACCATCACGCGCACCTTCGACAACAAAATCTGTAATCAGCGCAATCGCTTCAGGATAGTTCAGCCTGACCCCACGTTGCAGCCGCCCTCTGGCAACCATAGCAGCAACACTAACCAACAATTTATCTTTTTCACGGGGGGTTAATTTCATTGGCAAAATCTCCTTGTGACCAAAATGCGCAGTCTTATCAAAATAAATAGGGGCCCGTTAATTCCAAACACGCGGGTTGGCAATTTGACGAAACTGTTCGATAAATTGTGCCGACAGTTTTTTCAGCCTTGCCGTATCATTGCAAAGGCAACGGACAACAAGCTTGCCCTGCCATGCAGACACTGCGGTTTGCACATCGGCAAAGCGATTGAAAAACCCGCGCACCGCGTCAGCTTTCGCTTCGGCATCACGGCTGACATATAAGGTTGTCGCAAAGCAGACATTGCCAGCCGCGCTTGCTTTTTGATGGCGTTTTTGAACAATCTGGCCATCAAGACGAAATGCTTCAGCATGGATTAGCCTGCCGTCACACCAAATCCGCCACTGATCCCTTACACTGCCCTGACGCACAGTTTCCTGCATTGCCGTACGGCCGAACACCATCATTTCACTGCCAAGAAAACTGGCACCTTCAACCATCTGAACATCCAAATGACGCGCAAATCCGGCCCCATCAAACAAGATTGTTTCCTGCGGCAGCCAATGAAGAGTGGCGGCGCCAGCCACTGTCATATTGACACGCATTTCTGCATTTTTTGGGCCCAATGCGCGATAGACCCGTTCGGCGGTTTGCGTTGAAACGGTCAAATGCGTGTTACCTTCAGCGCCAAGCTTGACCCTAAATTCATCGCCACCAGTTAGCCCACCAGCCGTGTTTACCAGAACAGCCTCAATGGTTCGAGCGTAGGTTTTTGGCAAAAAAATCTTGGCTGAACCGGATTGATAGAACCTTTCTAACTTGCCATCGGTCATCACAAGATCAATGGTGCCACGGGCACGCTGTAAATCAGTCTGTTCAGTTTTTGTAATTGCTTGCACCTTTACACACCCACTGACGCCCGTAGTTTTGACTTATCTATACTAGACTTTCTGCTTTCATATACAACCTCACCACGCTTCACTGCATAGATTTGATCCGCAAGTCCAAAAGCAAAATCGAAATATTGTTCTACCAAAACTATTGCCATGGTTTTCTGGTTACGTAGAAATGAAATAACTTCACCGATTTGAGCGATGATATTCGGTTGAATTCCCTCGGTTGGCTCATCTAGCAGCAGCAGCTTTGGCTTTGTGATGAGCGCTCGGGCAATCGCCAATTGTTGTTGTTGCCCCCCTGACAAGTCACCACCACGGCGATGCAACATGGTTTTTAGAACCGGAAACAGCTCATAGATCTCATCCGGCACAAACCTCTCATCACTCGGTAAACAGGCAAAACCAGTTTCAAGATTTTCACGAACAGTAAGCAGTGGGAAGATCAATCTTCCCTGCGGAACGTAGCCAACGCCTCGGACTGCAAGCTCATAAGGCTTACACCGCGATACATCTTCACCGTCAAGCACATAACTGCCTGAACTACTGGGATGAGTGCCAGCAAAGACCTTCAGCAATGATGTTTTACCAACTCCGTTTGATCCCATTACCGATGTGACCGCACCTAGGTCAGCGTTCATTGATATGCCGTGAAGAATTTGTGAAGATCCATAATGAAGGGTAAGGCTCTTTGCTTGTAACATATTCATCTTCCGAGATAGACGTCAATTACGTCTTGCCTTTTGGTTACGAAATCAAGCGATCCTTCGGCCAGAACTGCGCCTTCATGCAACACAGTAACCCTGCATTCCAGCTGACGAATAAACTCCATGTCATGCTCAACAACAATAATCGATCGTGTTTTTGCAAGGGCCTTCAAAAGTGTCACAGTGACCCGCCTCTCGGATGCAGTCATCCCAGCAGCGGGCTCATCGACCAGCAGCAATTGTGGATCTTGCGCCAAAAGCATACCAATTTCCAACCATTGTTTTTGCCCATGGCTTAATGCGCCCGCACTGTGGTTTAAACTGCTTTTGAGATTAATTAGACTCGCAATTTCAGCAATTTTTGATTTATCCTTGGGAGATTCCGTATATCGAAGAACGGCGAATGGATTGCGTTTATTCGCTAACGCCATCAAGAGGTTTTCATAAACCGTTTGAGCCTCAAAAGTAGTTGGCTTTTGAAATTTACGACCAATTCCTAACTGTGCGATTTTTGATTCGGATTTTCGAATAAGCGAGATGTTCTTTGCACCCCAACGCACATCACCCGTGTCAGGGCGTGTTTTACCCGTGACAATATCCATAAAGGTGGTTTTACCAGCACCGTTCGGACCAATAATCGCACGCAACTCAGCGTGACCAATATCAAAACTCAAGCCATTGATCGCCTTAAAGCCATCAAACGCTACTGAAATATTATCGACTTGAAGCAAAGTTGGCATCACGCGTCTTCTGAGCGGTTAATACGATCAACCAACCCGCCAATGCCGTTTGGCGCATAAAGCGTTACCGCAACAAAGCTGAAGCCGAGCAGTACCAGCCACCAGTCAGTCCAACGCAAAACACCAAAGCCTAGCGGAATATCTGGCGCCTGACCCCCAGTAAAGTAGCTGGAGACAAGAGAAACGAAAGCCGCTCCAATCACCGCGCCATAGATCCGCCCACGTCCACCAATTGCAACCCAAACAGCAAGATAAATAGACGCGATTGGTGCCAGCTCAGCTGGATTAATTATCCCAGCTTGCGGATAATATAGCGCCCCAGCAATGGCAGCCATAATTGCCGTTATGGTGAATACAAACAGCTTATACCCCTCAACATTATACCCTAGAAAACGAACCCTTGCCTCGTTATCGCGGATGCCCTGGATGATATTTCCCAGCTTGCTTTTGACAAGAAAGATTGCCCCAAGAAAACTCAGCGCAAGTGCAAACGCACTCCCAAGAAAAAACCAGATTGATATGATAGCTTGTGGCACATCCTCATGCCCGGGCAGATATTGTAAACCTGACAAACCGTTATTGCCGCGTAGGCCACTCTCGTTCTGGAAGAGATACAAGGAAAGCGCAAGCGTCATAGCCTGTGTTAAAATCGACAGATACACACCATTTACCCGTGACCGAAACGCCAGCCAGCCGAATAAAAAGGCCAGCAGTCCCGGTACCAGAACAACCAAAATCAACTGTACCCAAAGCAGGTCGGCAAAGCTCCAAATCAGCGGAATATCCGCACCTCCAACAACGCCAAATATCTGCGCTCCAACAGCGTCAGTAATTTCTGCCGATGTGGGGGGTAATACAGCATTATGGGCGGCCTCAACCACGATCAATTTCGTTCGAGCAAACATAAGCCACATGCCAATCATATAGCCACCAAGTCCGAAAAAGGCGAAATGCCCCAGTGATAAAATACCACAATAGCCCCAGACCAAATCCATCGCGATGGCGATGATACAAAGGCATAGGGTTTTGCCTAGCGTCTTAACAAAACTGGTCGAGATCAATCCCAGGCCAAAGCCTTCGCCAAGAATCGTTACGCCAAACGTGAACAATCCAAGCGAGGCCAAGAAGATCATAATTGAGGGATTACGAAACAAAAATTTTGTAAAAATCGTCTGGTCTAGCAGCCGGCCAGTGTTCTTATTGAGTGGTTGTCCCATAATCTAATCTCCGGCAGCCCGGCCCTTAAGCGCAACAATGCCACGCGGCCGAAACTGGATAAATAGAATGATAAAAAGAATCATGTAGGTTTGTGCTGCCAGAGTGTTCGAAGGGTTCAACCATTCGATGCTTTTTTGCAAAGTACCAATCAACACCGCCCCCGCAAGCGTGCCCCAAATATTGCCAACGCCACCGACCACAACCGTCATAAAGCTCTGCACAATATAATCAGATCCCATCTCAGATGTAACTTTGGAAAACAGGCCAATAGCAACACCGGCAATACCAGCGATGCCTGACCCGAAGCCGAAGGTTAGCATGTTAATGCGGTCAGGGTTTATCCCCATACTAGACGCCATTGCAGGGTTTTGCGTCACTGCACGCGTATCAAGACCAAATCTCGTGTGCTTCATAACATAAATAAGCAGTGCCAGAAAAACCACGCCTAGCAGAAAGATAGCAATACGGATGTTGCTGATCGCCAGCACATCGTTGATTGCCAATGCACCGTCCAACCAATCTGGTGAGGTAAGCGGCCGCGCTTGTGTACCGAAGATATTTTTTGCGATCTGTTGTAACGCGACACTGATACCAAAAGTTGCAAGCAACGTTTCTAACGGGCGTTTGTAAAGATGCCGAATCACCAGCCGTTCCAGCACCAAACCAGCGGCAAATGTAACTAAAAACGCTGCTGGTAGCGCCACCACCAGTGACAAACTATAATTTGGCACAAATAGCTGGACCACATAGCCTGTGTAGGCACCCATCATGATAAATTCGCCATGGGCCATGTTAATCACGCCCATAACTCCAAAGGTAATTGCAAGTCCAATCGCTGCAAGAAAACAAATAGAGGCGAGGCTTAACCCATCGACAAGCAGGTCGATAGCCTCATAAAAATTTACCGCACTTTCAATGTTGGCAAGAACTGTTTTGGCCGCAGTCACAATTTTCTTTGATGGATTGTCATAAACCGCGTAAAAAACCGCCCCGTCAACCGCCCGCTGGCGCTCATCCTTGTCAATCATTTTTGCTACACTGCCATTGAGAGCAAGGCCGCTGTAGGAAGCGCTTCGCGCTGCCTCGTTATTTAAGCCAGCGGTTTCTTCAACTCCAATGCGGCCATCTTTGACAGCGTCCACCAATGCCGCATTGCGCGCCTCTAACGACACCGAAGCTGTTGACATCCCAGCATCAACAAGCATGTCATAAGCTGTGTCAACGGATAATTCTGCCGGAATGCCACCTATAGTCGATCGCCTTCCAGCCGCGCCATCAGCAAGTTTAATGGTTTTGCCTGGAACAATTATCCGCGCAAGATTTATTCCCTCGGGCAGCTTCGCAGCTACATATAGTTTATCAGTCAGTAATGGGTTTAGAACAGCCCTTGTCTCCAAGGAAAGATCACCCTCCAGCCCATAAATCGCCGCCACTACAGCATCTTCATCCCGACCAAAACCAATCAGGCCAAACCTGTAGGCGCGTTCTAATCTGCGCTTCAGGGCTGCATTGGTTTCTTTTTTTATTGCTGCGTCAAGAAGCGCCAAATGACTTTCGTTAAAATCACGCGCAAGCGCGTCCAAGCTAGCCGCACGCTCATCAGGATCGGCACTTGCAAGCAGAAAAGGAACTAAAGATGCAGAGATTTTTGCGCGCACGCCGCTGTTCGGTTTAATCTGCTTTATTGCAGCTTTGGTGACAGTAGCAAAACCCGCACCCGTTTCGACATTTATTAGTTTTAGGCGGCCATCACCAAGTTTTTGTGCATAGGCGAACTGGCCGCTTTCCTTCAGGAAATAAAGGTCTTTTGACCGCCATGTAAGCAGAAATTTCTTCGCGATTGGCCCACCAAAATCAGCAATCTCAGCGAGGACTGGGGCAACCGTTTTAGAAGAACTTTTATAGATTAAAGGCGCATGTCTGGCGAGTAAATTTTCAAATGTTTGCGCCGCAGCTGGAGGCACAAAAACAACAGCATTTAGCAAACTGAAGGCCAGCATGCAGAAACCGAACAAACTGGGCTTGACTAATTCTACAAACATGGGAACGGGGCGAGAGATTGCCATCTGAGGTTATCCAATAATATTTAGGAAACTTGAAGACACCACTTAATCAGTGTCTTCGAGTCTTTTTTGAGAGGAAAGGGATTACCCTGATACCTTAGTAGATCGACTTTAGCTGAACACAAGATGCTGTTGTTTGATTGTACATGCCGCATTTCAGATTTTTCCAATCCGAAACCAAAACCTTTGATTCCGGAAGGTAGTCTGTCCACGCGTCCCCTGGGACCTCGGCAGTCTTGCTGACAATGTCGAACTGGCCATCAGCCTTTATTTCGCCAATCAAAACTGGTTTTGAGAGATGGTGGTTTGGAAGCATTTCAGCGATACCACCGGTCAGGTTTGGGAAAGTCAAACCATACATATTCTCACGAACCTTATCGACATCGGACGTTCCAGCTTTGGTTACTGCCTCAACCCACATGTTAAAGCCTATATAATGGGCTTCCATCGGATCGTTTGTTACCCGCTTTTGACCCATTTTTGCCTTCCAAGTTTTGATGAACTCGGCGTTTGCTGGTGTATCGGCCGACTGGAAATAATTCCAGGCAGCGAGATGGCCAACAAGATTCGACGTATCAAGTCCGGAGAGCTCTTCCTCCCCAACCGAAAAGGCTACAACTGGGATATCGTCTGCCGATACTCCAGCAGCGGCGAGCTCTTTGTAAAATCCAACGTTAGCGTCGCCATTGATTGTAGAGATCACGCCAACCTTTTTGCCCTCGGCGCCAAGCGCAACCACATCCGCAACAATTTTTGACCAGTCTGCGTGACCAAATGGGGTGTAATTTACGAAAATATCAGAAGCAGCGATGCCTTTGTCTTTTAAATACTGCTCAAGAATTTTGTTGGTTGTCCGTGGGTAAACGTAGTCTGTTCCCAACAGGGCAAACTTCTCAACGCCCAACTCTTCAAGAAAGTAATCGGTTGCTGGAATCGCCTGCTGGTTTGGCGCAGCTCCGGTGTAAAAGACATTCTTGGAGCTTTCCTCACCCTCATATTGAACTGGATAGAACAGCAGGCCATTCAGCTCTTCAACCACTGGAAGGACTGATTTTCGTGATACAGATGTCCAGTTGCCAAAAATCACATCAACCTTGTGAACAGTCAAAAGTTCACGCGCTTTTTCAGCGAATAAAGGCCAATTTGACGCCGGGTCGACGACTACAGGCACGATTTTTTCACCAAGGACTCCTCCTTTGGCATTCTGCTGATCAATCAACATTAACATGGTGTCTTTCAATGTGGTCTCGGAAATTGCCATAGTCCCGGAAAGTGAGTGGAGAATGCCGACCTTAATGTCGGCGACTGCCTGTGTGGCCACACCGCACACAAGTGCCGAAGCGATAAGAAATCTTTTCATTTTATCCTCGTCTGCAGGCCGCAACGGGACACTGCTTTTTGGTGGTTGGGGAAACGGCCAAATTGACCGCTATACAATTCTAAAAAACAGGGAAATCATTGGCAGCAATACTGCTAAAAAGTCGCAGTTGTGATGCAATTTTTGCAGCACATAACAAAACGTTCCTATTAGTTAGGGTTTTGCAAGGCAAGGCAAAGCTAGACTAAACAGCTGCAAATTAACCAAAATGAGCAGGGTTTTGACGCCTAAAAGTGATTTTCTAAAAACACAGTCCATCAATCTGGATCAATCGATTCGGATCGAGGTGTCGTCAAGCGCAATTTTGGCAGGTAAATTAGCGTCTGCAATTGCATCTCGGGCAATACAATGCCAGTCATAATTAGCCCATTTTCGCTCGGTAATTCGAGAACGATAACGGCCACGCTCAATTGCACTGGCGGTCTTGCAGCTTGAAAGTGATGAAAACTGATGGCCGCGGGGAAACTCGTGGCAAACTGTCTGGCTCTCCAATGTAATACAGGTAACCAAAACCATTACAAACATTAAACCTCCCCCCCAAGAGCTGCCGAATTTTTATTTCACAAAATGCTAACACGGTTAGCTCAAAGGTTAAATAAACCACGCAAAGAGACGGTCATTTAATGAATTCAAAATCGCCATTACCCCACGTAGCGGCATATCCGGATAGGTTCTTTCACGCATGTTGAAAAAAAACATTTTCTTCAAATTCTACCTACTAATTGGAGCAAATCGCAGCTTAAGCGCAAGCCAAGGGATGTAACGTCCTTAGCATCAAAAAATAGAGATGTCTTCGGAGCTGGAGCATTAGGCTGTAGAACCATCTGGGTCAGTCGAACTGAAATAGCTAGGGATAACCTTCTCGTGAAGCCCAACATCATTGTTAACTCCATTTCAGAAGCGCAGCTAAACAATCCATTGTAGTTTAAAATGTAGTGATGAATGGTGGATAGACACTTTGGCAATGGGGCGGGGTTTTACGTGCCATAAATCCGATCGCCAGCATCACCCAAGCCGGGCAAAATATAGCCCTTCTCATTTAGCTGTCGATCAAGTGCTGCGGTAAAGATTGGCACATCAGGATGCGCTTTGCGCAATCGTTCGACCCCTTCTGGTGCTGCCAGAAGGCACATAAAGACGATATCTTTGACCCCATGGTCACGCAGAATATCAATTGCCGCGATCGTGCTTCCCGCTGTTGCCAACATTGGATCAGCAAGAATAACCTGACGCGCAGAAATATCGTTTGGCAGCTTGGTATAATATTTTTCTGGCTTTAAGGTTTCATCATTTCTAGCCATGCCCAGATGCCCAACCGATGCCTCGGGAAGAATATTCAGCAAGGCTTCAGTCAAGCCGTTACCAGCCCGTAAGATGGAGACCAAACACGGGTTTGGCGCTTTCAGTTGATGACAGTCAGCAACTTCAAGCGGTGTTTCAATACGCACGGCAACCATATCCAAATGCTGCGTGACCGCAAAGGTCATCAAATAGGCAACTTCACGCAAAGTCTGGCGAAATAGGGGCGTTTTCGTTTCCTTGTCGCGCAAAACAGACATCTTATGCGCAATGAGGGGATGTTCAATAATATGGAAACGGCTCATCTCATCAACCTTTTGGATATGGATTCGACTCAAATCTCACTGGGTCGTATCAGCATCACCAGAACAACAAATGGGCGGGTTGATGTCACTGAAAATACTGACTTTATCGTTTTTTACAAACCTAATGTTTGACCGACGCCAAAAATCGCCCAATAGTTTTAGACTATTAATGTCATGGTGAAGTCAAGTATGCGGTCGCTGCAGACCCAGTGCAAAAATGTTTTCACCCTGCTGAAAATATAGACGTATCTTTTTTCGGCGGTCCCGATACGGTCCATCACAGCGCAGGAACAAAATAATGAACCAGTTGAAAAACCACCTTGATTTGATTGACCTTGAAAAGCGCTATGGCGAAACCCTCGCCGTTCGCGGGATTAATTTATCGCTGCCGGAAAACACATATTGCTGTCTTTTAGGGCCATCAGGATGCGGTAAAACCTCGTTGCTGCGCATGATTGCCGGACATGAGGACATTACCAGCGGCACTGTTTTGCTGGACAACCAGGATATATCAAACGAACCGCCAGCCGCGCGAAGCACATCGATGATGTTCCAAAGCTATGCGCTGTTTCCGCATCTGAAAGTAATCGACAATGTTGCTTTTGCGCTAAAAATTATGGGGGTTAGCAAAACTGAGCGTCATGCGCGCGCGATGGAGCTTTTGGAAAGTGTCCAGCTTCACACGATGTCGCAACGATATCCAAGCCAATTATCAGGTGGTCAGCAGCAGCGCGTGGCGCTGGCAAGGGCATTGATCACCAAGCCAAAACTGTTGCTCCTCGATGAGCCATTGTCGGCACTTGATCCTTTTTTGCGCATTGAAATGCGGTCGGAACTAAAGCTGTTGCAACGTCAACTTGGCATTACCTTTGTACATGTGACGCACAGCCAGGAAGAAGCAATGGCACTCGCTGACGTTATTCTGGTGATGAATGACGGCAAGGTTGAACAGCAAGGCTCGCCAATCGAATTATTCACCAAGCCCCGCAATGCGTTCGTTGCACGTTTCATTGGCGGGCATAATGTTATCGAGGGTGAAGGGCTGCCAATATCAATCCGAGAGGATCGGATAAAGCTGACACCAGGCGGCAGTGACAAGGTAACCGGCGTTGAATTTTTAGGATCAGTGGTGCGCTTGAAGGTCCATTCAGACCGTGGCCCTCTTACCGTTGTTCAATCAGACATGGAATTTACCGAGGCGAAGCTTGATCTGGGAGATCAGGTAAAAGCCAGCTGGTCACAAAAAGACCAGCTACAACTAGAAGCATAGGAAAGGAATAGAACTATGGCTAAGCAAATCGATAGACGCTCACTTCTGAAAACGGCCGGTGCCACCGTCGCCCTTGCCGGTTTTGGCCTAAGCGCACCAGCAGTACATTCTGCCAATGAAAAAGTTGTTCGCTATCTTGGCACAGCAACAACAATGGGAAGCGAGATTGACAAGAAGCTTTTCGAAGATACTGGCATCAAGGTAAAATATATACCTGTGACCACTGATGAAGTCACAAAGCGGGTTTTGACCCAGCCAAACAGCTTTGACATTGTTGACACTGAATATTTCAGTCTGCCAAAGCTGGTACCGTCAGGAAATATCCTTGGAATGGACTCAAAGCGGATCAAGGAATTTGACAATATCAGCACGACTCATACGCTTGGTGAAATCGGTGGCAAAAAAATTGGCGATCAGGGCACAGCTCCAAAAAAGGTTTTCTATCTTAAAGATGAAAAATCGAGTGAGTTCTCATCTGAGCCAACCCGCTGGGCAACACTAATCCCAACTGTGTTCAACGCTGACACACTTGGCATCCGCCCTGATCTTATCAAACGCCCAATCAGCAGCTGGGCCGAACTTCTGAACCCAGAATTCAAGGGCAAAGCATCAATTCTGAACATTCCATCAATCGGAATTATGGATGCGGCGATGGTTGTCGAATCGATGGGCGAATATCAATATCCGGACAAAGGCAACATGACGCGCGATGAAATTGATCTGACAATCAAAATCCTTATCGAAGCGAAAAAGGCCGGCCAGTTCCGCGCCCTTTGGTCTGATTTCAACGAAAGTGTCAACCTGATGGCATCAGGCGAAGTTGTGATCCAGTCCATGTGGTCACCTGCGATCACCGCCGTGCGGACACAAGGTATTCCATGTGTCTATCAGCCGCTGAAAGAAGGATACCGTGCATGGGCAGTTGGCTTTGCATTATCTGCCGCGACCAAAGGTTATCAGGCTGATGTTTGCTATGAATTCATCAACTGGTATCTGTCAGGCTTTGTTGGCGGTCATCTGAACCGTCAGGGCTATTACTCAGCCGTCCCATCAACAGCCAAGCAGTATATGGAAGACTATGAGTGGGATTACTGGATGCTTGGTAAAGCGGCGGCCAAAGACATCACAGCCCCTGATGGTAAAAAGCTGGCAAGTGTTGGCGAAGTGAGAGACGGTGGTTCATTCGTTGAGCGGATGGGCGGCGTTGCCTGCTGGAACGCCACCATGGACGAGAATAGGTACATGGTTCGCAAATGGAATGAATTCGTAGCGGCCTAAGAGATATTGATCTAATCTGCGGCAGCGTTTACCGTTGCCGCAGATTTTTTGGGGGACACATGTTGGATGTAAAAAAACACAGCGCTGCACTTCTGTCGCTTCCCTTTGCATTTGTTATTTTCACTTTCTTCGTTGTCCCGCTTTGCCTCGTCGTTATGGTTAGCTTTTGGGATTATAATTCTTATTCGATTATTCCAGATTTCATTTTTACGAATTACCAAGATATTTTTTACGGCTGTGTGAAAAGCCTGCCGGATTTATGCACATCTTTTGCAACCTATATTTCAAGCTTGAAGTTTGTTTTCATCACTTGGTTGATTACTCTGTTGACCGGATTTCTGGTCGCGCTGTTTTTGTCTTTTTGTGTGTCTAGCTTACAGATGCAGATCGTTTTATTTCTGCTATGCACAATCCCATTCTGGACCTCGAATGTCATTCGGATGATTTCATGGATTCCGCTACTAGGACGTAATGGTCTGGTAAATTCGACAATGCAGAATATTGGACTTACGGACTCGCCCGCTGAATGGCTGCTTTATTCCGAATTTTCGGTCATTCTGGCATTTGTGCATCTTTATACGCTGTTCATGGTTGTGCCGATTTTCAACTCGATGATGCGCATTGATCGCTCGCTGATCGAGGCTGCGCATGACGCTGGCGCAAGCAGTTTTCAAACTTTGACCAATATTATCATTCCACTCAGCCGCCCCGGGATCATCATCGGATCAATCTTTGTGATTACCATCGTCATGGGCGATTTCATTACCATTGGCGTCATGGGTGGACAGCAAATTCCATCAGTTGGCAAAATTATCAATGTGGAAATGACCTATTTACAATTTCCGGCGGCGGCCGCAAATGCCGTGATCCTGATCATCACGACATTAATGATTATTTTCGCCATGACAAAACTCGTTGATATTCGAAAAGAGTTATAGATGTTTGGTCGCGGTTTTAAATTATCTCTTGGTATCTTCTTTACCATATTCATTTTGTTCCTATATGGGCCAACCTTATCGATCTTGGTATTGTCCTTTCAGGGGCCTAATGGCGGTCTGACATTTCCGATGCGCGGCTTTTCAACCTTCTGGTTTGAATCGCTCTTTGATGGCGTCGGGGTGATTGATATTTGGGGTGCATTTGGCCGATCGATTCGTCTCGGACTTGTTGTGATGGTTCTAACAGTGGTTCTAAGCCTGATGGCAGGGATGGCTTTTCGTAAACGCTTTCCGCTTTCAAGCTTTTTATTCTATGCCACCATTTCATCGCTGATCGTGCCATCAATTGTAATTAGCCTTGGGGTAGCGCTTGAATTTCGGATCATTGATGATGCTGTCAAAGCCATTGGCGGCGATATGAATATCCAATGGGTGATTGATGATTTCCGCACCACAATGGGGCTGTTCAGTTCAGGGCTTGGTGCCCAGCTTACTTGGACATTGCCCTTTGGTTTGTTGATTATGTTTGCTGTTTTCAACCGGTTTGACCCGTCTTATGAAGAAGCGGCGCGCGATCTTGGCGCTGGGCCATGGCAAACTTTCCGTGAGGCTGTGCTGCCGATCATTGCGCCATCATTGATTGGTGTTGCGCTATTTGGTTTTACGCTAAGCTATGATGAATTGGCGCGTTCATCACAGGCAATTGGCGGGCTAAACACGCTACCGCTTGAATTGCGTGGCCTGACCACGACGGTGACTGATCCAACAATTTACGCACTTGGCACATTAACCACAGCCGTCAGTTTTGCAGCAATCAGCATATTTTTGATTTTATTCACCCTGCTGCGGCGGCGAACCGCCAAGGCACCGCGGCCAGAAAGCGCCGCATCGTGACCCGTGTTGCTTTTATCAATCCGAACTCGACAATTGCGATGACCACAAGCTGCGCGCGATCATTTGCCGCCCAGCTTCCCGAAGATTATCATGTTGACGCGATTACCAACCATCAGGCACCAGCTGCGATTCAAGGCCCTAAAGATGGCGATGCTGCCGTTCCGGGGGTGCTTGATATCATTGCCAATGGCAAGTTCGATGCCTATGTGATTGCCTGTTTTGATGATACCGGATTGGCTGAGGCGCGAACAATTACCCAAAAGCCCGTTATTGGAATCGGTCAGGCATCATTTCATTTGGCAGCATTATCATCGGAGCGGTTTTCAGTGCTGACCACGTTGGCGGTGTCAATTCCGGTGATCGCTGGAAATATCGAGGCGCAAGGATTTGGCCAAATCTGTGATGGCGTTTATGCCAGTGGCGTTCCAGTTCTTGACCTCGAAACTGCTCCTGACAAATCATGTGAAATCATCTCATCACATTTGCAAAAAATGGCCATAGAGAATCCCAGCAATGCGGTGATTCTTGGTTGTGCTGGCATGACCAATATCTGGAACAAGCTACAGCCAGATCATCAGATTACCTTGATTGATCCAGTGGCCGCCGCAGCAAAATTAATCCCCGTGCTTGTCTAACTTGCCGTTCCTTAGATCTTTCAACTGCGCTCAGACAAAATTGCAAACTAGCGGGCAAAGGCTTTGCGTTGCAGAATTGCCGGAATGATGCGCCCCTCTACCAGCACGCAATAATCGCCCTTTTCCAGCGCCTCACCACCATATGTTCCGGTTGGCGGTTCGATCAAACAAAGCCCCACAGCGCTGCCTTGCGCGGCCGAGAATGCCCCGCTTGTAACAAAGCCAACAATCTCTCCATCGCGCAATACAGGCTCATTGTGATGCAACATCGCATCGGGCAGTTGTAATTTGATTGAGCATAGGAAAGGGCCTTTTGCTTGGGCATTGCGGGCAAGATAGGCCGCCTTGCCGGTGAAAGCGATATCCTTGTCAAGGTGGCACGCAAAATCCAAACCGATTTGATGGGGCGACTCAGTATAGGCCATATCAGACCCCCAATGAACAAAGCCTTTCTCAATGCGTAAAGCATTCAAAGCCTCGCCGCCAGCAAGCCGCAAATCATATGCTTGTCCCGCTTGGTAAAGCTGCTCGAATACATATTCGGCAAAGTCAGGGGTGATAAAGATTTCCCAGCCCATTTCGCCGGTAAAGGAAAGACGCTGGGCAAAAACAGGCGCGTGACCAATATAGAATTGCTGTAAGCTGTATGGCGGAAAATCTGTCTTGGATAGAGAAATATCGGCAAGTGTTTCCAGCACCGCACACGACAATGGCCCAGAAAGCGCCAGAACAGCATAGGCACTGGTCACATCACGGATGATAACATCTTCACTGGTCAAAACCGCGTGTTGCAAATGGTCTCGGTTGCGTCGGGTATGGGAAATTGCACTCATGACCATAAAGCGTGTTTTGCCATGCCGCGCAATCGTTACATCCCCCTCGATACCGCCGCGTTCATTCAGCATAAGACTGTAGATAACGCGCCCATCCTCGATCGACACATCATTGGTGGAAACACGTTGCAGAAACGTCTCGGCATCTTTTCCTTCAACCATATGTTTGCCGAGCATCGAATAATCAATCATCACGACGCCTTCACGCGCCGATTTCTGTTCGGTCTGCGCATGGTCAAACCAGCTTGGTCGGCCAAAGGCATAATCGTGAACCAATGCAACCCCTTCCGGGGCAAACCAGCTTGGACGCTCCCAGCCTTGCATTTCTGTGTAAACCGCACCTTTGGCCTTTAGCGCATGGTAAAATGGTGTTCGCCGCAAGCCGCGTGCGGTTTCGCGCTGGCGTCCGGGCCAGTGCATTGCATAGGTCAGGACCAGGGTTTCTGGACAGCGCTCCTGAAGGTAGCGATCCTGCGCCTGAAACGCCTCAATCCGTGCCGGATCCATTTCCGACAGATCCATTGTCGGATGGCCTGCCATAATCCAATCGGCAACGGCCTTTCCAGCACCCGAACCAGATTGGATTCCCGTTGAATTAACCCCGGCAAGAACAAAGTAATTTTTTACATCAGGCGCTTCACCCAAGGTAAACCGCCCATCATGTGAATAGCTCTCAGGGCCATTGAAAAAAGTGCGAATACCAATTTCGGTTAAGCATGGCACCCGCGCCATTGCCAGTTCCAGCACCTCCATGACATCATCTTCGATGAAAGGCAGACTATCAAATTCGAAACTATCTGGAATGCCGTCTTTTGACCATGCCTTTGCATGGAAATGGGCAAAGCCAAATAACAGCTTGCCGGCATCCTCTTTCCAATAAGTGCCATCACAATATGACCGAAGAACCGGCAAATCCGATGGCAGACCAGCAATCGGTTCGGTAACAAGGTAATAATGTTCGCAAGCATGAAGCGGAACGCCAACACCATTTTTTCGGCCAAGATCGCGCGCCCACATGCCAGCGCAGTTAACAACAAACTCGGCAGAGATGATGCCAGCATCAGTCTCAACGCCAGTTACTTTTCCGCCTGAAGTCAATACGGTCTCAACCTTGATATTCTCAAAAATCTGAGCGCCATTCATCCGCGCCCCACGCGCCAACGCTTGTGTCAAATCTGTTGGATTTGCCGATCCGTCACTTGGCATATAGATTCCGCCAAGCACACCCTCGGCATTCATTAAGGGCCATCGTTCGGCAATTGCATCTGTTGCGATAAAGGACGCTTCGACGCCAAATAGCCTTGCAAAATCGGCTTTGCGCTTCAATTCCGAGAGGCGGCTCTGATTCACCGCGATCGAGATTGAGCCATTTTGCCGAAAGCCCGGACTAAGCCCTGTTTCGGCTTCAATCTCCTGTAAAAGCTCAACACCATAGCTGGCAAAGGCGGTCGTGGCATGGGTGCCTTGAAGCTGGCCTACCAGACCGGCAGCATGCCATGTGGTTCCGCTTGTAAGTTTTTTCCGTTCAACAAGCACCACATCCTTCCAGCCATTCTTGGCAAGGTGATAGGCAACCGAACAGCCATGGATTCCGCCACCAATGACAACAACTTGCGCATGTTTTGGAAAGGATGCTGACATGGAAGAAAACCTTGAGATATTGTGTTACATACGAAACATAGCATTACCGGATATGCCGTTCTTTATTCCAATGTGAAAAGCCGTCCAAAACCGTCGGGCTGGTGATTTATGCCGGACAACCGCATCATATGCCAAGCAAGTGCCTGATTGGATGACACCACAGGCTTGCCAAGCATGGCTTCTGCATGGCTAAGAATATCCAGAGTACGCAAACTGGTGCAAGATACAAACACGCCATCGCACAAATCAGAGTTGCCAGCTTTAAGGACTGCGTCAAGAACACTTTGCTGGCTGATCCGGGCAACGGTAAAATCATCAGATTGATTGAAGGAGGCAACAATTGTTGCGTCAAAACCCGCTTGTTTCAAATTGTCACGCATCGCCAAAGTGACCTCAGGCGGGTAGGGCGTAACCAGCGCAAGCTGGCGCACGCCCAATGTAGCGAGCCCAGCCTTACAGGCTGATAGCGGGTTGGATATTTTCGCCTGCGGATGAAGTTCTTGAATGATGCCAGCTACCGTATCCTCGCCAATCATGGTTGCGCCAGAGGTGCAAGCATAGCCAATTGTATCAAAGCTGAATGATGGCGGCAGTAGCTTTGCCGTTGCCGGTAAGTCGGCTTTCATCTTACCAAGCATGTCTGGCGACACCTCCATCGCATTCGGAATTCGCGCATGATAAAGCGCAATGTCCTTGGCGGTGAATAATCGGGCAAATTCATGCTCGATTGTCTGATCGGTTTGCAGAACAATCATGCCAAGCCGCGCCGCGGAACCAAGCCCATGATCAGTCTCAAAAGCCAACTTGTCGATGATGGTGGTATGATTTTGTGGTTTCATCAGCTACCCCATTGCCGCATTACATATCAGCGCCTTCTTGTTGGGCAAAAAACGATGTTCCTTTCGGCACGGCTGGTAATTGCATCGCATATGGAGAACAACGCACCCTGCCTGTCGCTTCGCCCCGAACCAATGCATGGGTGAACCGGCTTGGCAAATGATTTGGGCTTAGTTCGATTGCATCTTCGGCATAATATGTGGTGATATAAAGCGTCCGAGGCTCATCAGATAAGTTAGGCGCTGACCCGTGAAGCAGATTGACATGCATCAAGCAGACCGCACCGGCGCTGCCCGTGCATTTCACAATCTTGTCACGCTGCGGTTCGATAATGCGCTCATCAATGGCGCCGGTGAATATGCCATTATGCCAATGCGGATAAAGTGGCCCCTTATGGCTTGTGGGAATAACCTCAAGCGGACCATTTTCCAGCGTTACATCATCGAGGAAAAGCAGGCAGGTGATCATGTCATCATTGGTCATTGGCTGGAACGGAAAGTCCTGATGCCATTTCACCGCGGTCGCCGAGCCGGGGAGTTTTGAATTTACCTTGCCGTGATGAAAGCGGATATTTGAGCCAAGCAATTCAGCACAATAATCAACCGTGCGGGCATTGCGCATCACATCTTCATAGACTGGCGAAACCTCTTCGGGCGATTGCACACGCCGAAGCCCCGGTGCTGTTGGGCTATGGCCAGGCTGTAGGTCAAACCTTGCGCGCCCATCCAGAGTCTCGCCGTAATCGCAAATATGGTTTTGGCTTTCTTCGACCCAATTTTGGAATTCGGCACGAAGGGCGGCAAGCTGGCGCGGCGAGACCGCATCTTTAACTACCAAAACACCATCATGCCAGAATTTGTCTTTTTGTGCTTGTGTTAGCAACCCCATTTTTTGCCCCCCTTGTGCTTGGCATAAAACCGGTATTCACGGCAAAACTTTTCAATCAAAACCGAAATACGTCAAGCCTTATTGCGTGAACAGGCATTGATCTTCGTCTTTGATCCTTATGAGAGATGCATGTGCACTCGCAATCAATGGCTCCCCCTTTTGGGACGCAGAAATTCCCGAGGGATTGGTTGTTGCGAATAAAGCGACCCGAGGCGCAAGCCATGCACGGCCGGTAGGGGCTGCGTATAACATTATTATCAATAACGATTGCGCGTAAAGTTTCAGTGAGATTGACCTTAAATAAGACCAGCGCTTGGCGATTATTCAAATTTCGATCTAAGGCTCAAACCAAGGCGGTCAGACCGGTAACGGCTTTGACGATCGGCGGGGATCCGCCGTATGAAGTGGTAAATACCGTCGCGGTTTCTGAGATGAGTAGGGCATTTTTTGTACGTCATTTTGAGCGTCACCAGAGCTGTTAGCACGATAAACGCATATATTTCAGTGATGTAAGAGAAAAAATGGTGCCCGGGGGCAAGTTCGATGCCTGTCGTAGGCAAGTTCAAGTCTAAAAACTCCTACTATTCAGCTAGTTTATAAGATTATCCCAGCAAACTAAAGCACAAAGCTTGTCTACATCCTTGTCTACAGCCGAGGTTAGAGTTTCAAGAGCCAAGTCTCATCAACATAGCGACTGGAGCCTCCGCCTTCGGACCACGGACCGGGGTTACTGTGGTCGTTTCTTAATCAACATTGGATTTGATTATAGGGGGTGGGGCTTAGAATGGCCGGGCTTGCGCCTTGGGGGCTTTGTTCATTTATCTGGCTTGGCAGGTGCAACAAATGGTAACCTTGCTCGTGCTTTGGTGTCTGCAGCGCCAGCATTTCGGATATACCGGTTTGCGTCATCAGCACGAACGATATTCACGTACGTTGGCTCGCCACCGCTAGAGCTATGCACTTTCAGGCGGCGGCGTTGATCGGCGGCGATCTTGTCATACATAGCCTCTCGATCCCAGTCGGCCGTACAGATTGTCTGCAATTCGGCGGCAATTTTAGCAAAGGCGGGATCATTGATCAGATTATGCAATTCAAGCGGATCTGTCTCCAGATCAAATAACAGGCGATCGACTCCCTCTAGATCCATATATTTCATTGACCCGCGCTTTACCATGCGGCTAGGGCCGGTAGAGCCGTCCGCGGCAAATTCGGAAATGGCGATGTCGCGCATATGGTTTGTTTCGCCATGCAATGCTGGCACCAAAGATTGGCCGTCAATCGGGCCAACATAATCATTGAACTTGCCGTCCACGGCAAGATCAAGAAGCGTTGGCATGATGTCAACAAGCGCACAATTTTGCCTTATGCGGCCAGCAGACCAGCGCTTTGGAGCATGAAAAATCAGCGGAATATGCGCCGCCCATTCAAAGAAATGCTGTTTGTACCACATGCCGCGTTCACCCATCATTTCCCCATGATCCGCGGTGAAAATAATAATCGTATCATCCGCCATACCGGTGCGGTTTAATGCGGTCCGAAGCGCCGCAATTTTATCATCGATATAAGAAATCATGCCGTAATAGGCATGTTTGGCAGTGCGCCGATGCGCGTCAGTTACGGTGAACTGGTCGCGTGCCTGGCAATAATGAAGATTGCGGCTGAGATGATCCATCTCGGCAAGGTCTAATGGTGGCACCGCTGGCAAGGGGATATCATCATGGTCATATAAGTCCCAGAATTCTTCCGAAATCACAAATGGCGAATGCGGGTGAGTGAATGAAACAGTCAGCATCCATGGATCGTCAGTTTGTCGACGGGCCAAGTCATAAATCGCCTGTACCCCGTGATAGGCGACTTCGTCATCATAATCCATTTGCAGGGTGCGGATGCACGAACCGCTCTCGATAACTGGCGCCATTGTCAGATTGGTGGGTCGGTAGTTGCGCCCTTTTGACCAATCCACTGTCCAAGCAAAATTTGCCGGATAAATTTCTGTTGTATGGCGTTTGTGATAGCCATGAAGCTGATCGGCACCCACGAAATGCATTTTTCCGGCAAGTTCGACCTGATAATCAAGATCACGCAGATAATGGGCAAAGGTTGGAATCGACGCCATAAATTCTGAAGCGTTATCATACATGGCAATTGAAAAGGGCAAACGTCCCGCGTGAAGCGAGGCACGCGATGGCCCACACATCGGTAAATTGCAATAGGCGTTCTCGAAAACAACACCCTCATCAGCAAGAGCATCAATCGCCGGTGCCTTTACAATTTTGTCACCATAGGGCGAGAGCGCCGGTGCGGCCAGCTGGTCGGCCATGATAAATAAAAAGTTCGGTCGCATATAGATTTCAATTTATAACTGCGTTTGGAAATTAACGAAAAATGGGGCAAAGATAATAACATCTTCACCCCTTGCTTTGCTATTCGATGCGAAGCCCCATTTTCTTCAGGGCCTTGTCATAGGCTTTATATTGCGCCTCAACATAAGCCTTTGTGTCGGCAGGAGAGCGAATATCAACAATATTACCAAGGCTTTTGGTCATCTTGTTCCAGCCCCGATCACCTTTCAGCTTTTGTAGTGTGTCCGTCCATTTCGTGACCACGGCATCGGGCAGTCCGGGCGGGCCATAGATTGCTGACCAGCCAATCACCATCTCAATGTTTTGATAGCCGACTTCACGCGCGGTTGGAACATTTGCGATAATCTTTTGACGTTCAGGCGTTGTGACGACCAGAGGAATAAGCTGGCCAGCCTCAATCTTCCCGGAAACGGCTGAAAGGTTCTGGAAAGAAAAATCAACTTGTCCAGACACAACAGCGGCGGCGGCCTTGCCACCACCCTTGAACGGAACATGGATCAATTTTTCAAAATCAGCATTCATAGCATCGGCCATCACGGCAACGCCGGTATGCAAAAGCGTACCGACACCAGCGCTGCTATATGACATTTCTTCGCCATTTTTGATCTTTTTCTCAAAGTCCGAAAATGACTTCAGGCCGCTTTGTGGGCTTACCACCAGAACAAAAGGGTTCACCTCAATCAATCCCAAGATGGTAAAATCGTCCCACTTGTATGGAATTGTCTTGTTCATTGCCGGAACACCCATTTGGCTGCCAACACGCGCTGACAGTAACGTATATCCATCCGCTTTCGCATTTTTCACAAAATTTGAGCCGACAACACCAGCAGCGCCGGTTTTGTTAACCGCCAGAACCGGTTGGTTCAAATAAGCTGGTGCCGACCCCGCGACCAGACGCGCCGAAAGATCAGACGCGCCACCAGGCCCATAGGGAACAACGATTGTTATGGGGCGGCTTGGATAGTCTGATGCTTGAACGGCATAAGATGAAACCACCGCAGTTAAACTAGTGACAGCAATCGCCACAGTGCGCAAAAATCTTCTCATTTTCTTCCCCTATTCGAAAAAATTAAAGGTTTATTTTTCTATTCTGAATAATTGTTGACATAGGGATAAAAGATTTTCAATAGTTAATTACATTATGTAAATAAGAGAAACTCATAGACATGACCGCGTCAATAATACAAGAAAATCGGCCAGTAACTGATATTCGCAAGGAGAATATCCGCAATATTTTGATGCTATTGCGTCAAAAAAATTTGGTATCGCGGCAGGATTTATGTCGGCATGTTGGCCTTACGGGGGCTGGTTTATCGCGCAATATTCAAGAGTTGCTAAATGCCGGATTGGTTATTGAAGAGATTGAATCACCGGTGAAAGGCCGACTTGGGCGGCGGCGATCCCTATTGAGGTTGAATCCCGATGGTGCTTATGCGGTCGGTATCACCATCGCGGCAAACCGCAAGTCGGTCGCGTTGATGAATGCCGTTGGCTATATTATGGCTGAACAAGAATTGCCGGATCTCGATTTGGCCGATCCGGTGGTGGCGCTTGATGCGATTGCTGACGCCAGTCATGCGATGGTCGCCAAATTAGGGATTGATAGTCATCGTGTTCTTGGCGCGGGCGTTGTGTTCGGTGTGCCGGATAGTGTTGTTATGCGGGTGAGCGAAAACATAACATCACCCACTTTGGGGTGGAAAGACACACCGGTTGTTGAGCGATTGCGATCAGCGCTGAATTTACCGGTTAAAATCGTGCCGCGTGCGCGCGCCCTGCTACAGGTTGAAATTGAAAATTTCCAAAATATCAAATCTGGTCAGGCGTTCTTGCTTATTAACTGTGGTGTTGGTCTGGGGTCGGCATTTCAGGTGTTTGATCAAACGCATTGGCAAGCCATCCCGCCAACGGTTCAAATATCGCATATTGCTCTGACAGGTGACTCAACCCCGTGCAAATGTGGCCGGACGGGCTGTCTTGAGCAAACCGCCGGTGGGGCTGGTGTGGTGCGTCACTTCATTGGCGATGAATGGAAGAACAACCATGACTTTAATGAAGCCAGCAGATATCTGGAACAGGTTTTCAGTGCCGCTGCGGCGGGTGATAACGCCGCAAAAGACGCTTTTTTCAAAACCGGTAAACGCTTTGCCCGCGGTATTGATATTGCCCATGCGTTGTTACAGCCCGATCATATCTTTGTTGCTGGCGAAGTTGGCCGACAGGCTGATTTCGTGCGTGGTATCTGGGCTGGGCTTGCTGAAACAAACACCAAGGTTACGCCAACTGAGCTGTCAATTTGCGATACGCGAAGTGCCTATGCTTCCGGCCTGTTTGCGCTTGATGAGTTTTTGTTCACCGACAGCCTAGAGCTTAGCTTTCTACAATCCTTGTCGCGGGAGGCGTCATGAACAGAAACTTTGTGTCTGGATTGATTATGCTGGCGATTGGCGTGTCGCTGGTTTTCATTCTCATTCCGATGGGCATTGATACACCAAAAAAGGTGCGCTATGCGGCGCTGTCGCCAAATTATTACCCTTATATTGTTGCGATTGTTTTATCTGCTATTGGTGGCGCGATTATCGTCAGAAGCCGTAACTTTCAGCCCGATGATGACAGCCCGCAAGCGCATCCCGACGCGGCCCGGCGTATCTGTTTATTTTTGCTGCTGCTCGGTCTTTATGCTGGGGCGTTGAACCTGCTTGGGTTTGTCGTTGCCAGTATGCTGGCGCTTGTCGGCAGTCTGCTGCTTGCCGGTGAGCGACGGGCAACTATCATTATTCCGGTGGCAGCTTTGCTGCCGGTTGTTCTTTATTTATTCTTTTACAAGATCGCCAATATACCAATTCCACTTGGCATAGCGGCGCCATTGCTTGAGGGGCTTTAACCGATGATCGAAATCCTGCAACAAGCTCTGTTTATCTTTGCTACATGGCAGAATGTGTTGCTTCTCGCGCTGGGTGTTTTTATCGGAACCTTTGTTGGCGCGGTGCCGGGCATGACAACACCAATGGCCGTGGCGCTGACCTTGCCATTTACCTTCACGCTTAGCCCTGTAAGTGGCATTTTATTGTTGCTTGGTGTTTATAAGGGGGGGATTTATGGCGGTTCAATCACCGCTATTTTGATCAATGCACCCGGCACGCCAGCAGCATCTTGTACGGTTCTGGACGGCTATCCTCTTGCGCGTCGAGGCGAGGCGCGGCGTGCGTTGGATATTGCGCTTTATGCGTCATGTATTGCCGATTTCATGTCCAATCTTGCGCTTATTCTATGCGCCGGATTTCTTGCAAGCCTAGCGTTGGCATTTGGTTCGCCTGAAGTGTTCACGCTCATTCTGTTTTCCCTGACAATCATCGCCAGCGTTTCCGGTGATCAGCTTTTAAAAGGTCTCGGCTCTGCGGCATTTGGTTTGATTCTGGCGATTGTTGGCCTTGATCTGGTCTATGGCACAAACAGATTTATTTTTGGTGAGGTTGAGCTGATGAGCGGGCTGAACTTCATACCGGTATTGATCGGCCTATTTGCTTTGCCGGAGATTATTGCCTTTTACGGACGTGTTGAGGTTGCGCGCGAGCATAACCCGCTTGCTGGCAGAGGTGCCGGTCTCGGTGATCTTCGGAAAACCTTGAAGACAATTATTCGCGGCAGTGCCATTGGTGTTATTTTGGGCGCGATTCCGGGAATTGGTGGCGCGCCTGCGGCGTTTCTAAGCTATTCGGAAGCCAAGCGAACGTCAAAAAATGGTGATAATTTTGGTAATGGCGAAATTGAAGGTGTGGCGGCGGCGGAAAGTGGCAATAACGGCACGGCTGGTGCCACGCTGATCCCGCTTCTTGCCCTCGGCATTCCGGGGGACATTACCACAGCCATTATTCTTGGTGCTTTTATGATTCATGGTCTGCGACCTGGGCCATTATTGTTTCAAGATAATCTGTCGCTGATTTACGCATTGTTCATCGGGATTATGCTCAGCTCGCTTTATCTATTCGCGATTGGCAAGTTTTCCATCCGGCTTATCAGCCGCATTGCCGATATTCCACATCGTATTTTATTTCCGATTGTTTTAACGCTTTGTGTATTTGGTGCCTATGCGGTGAATAACACCGTTTTTGATATTGGCGTGATGTTCGTGATGGGGTTGTTTGGCTTTATGATGCTAAAGCTAAAAATTCCTGCCGCTCCGTTTTTGATCGCCTTTATTCTTGGCCCCATGCTGGAAGATAATTTCAGGCAGTCATTGCTGATGTCGCGGGGCAGTTGGTCGATCTTTTTTTCAAGCCCTATTTGCTGGTTTTTCTGGTTACTAATCGTTGTGTTCGTGTTTGTTCTGGTGAGACGAGGTCTCAGTATTAAATTAGCCGATTAGTGGAGGAGTCCGATGGCCGTACCCAATATGATTGATAGTCCTGCTGCTTGGTATGGCAGGGACATGGCAAATGATCCAGCCGCATGGATTTATAGTTTGACGCCAGCCGATATCGAGGAACTTGAAGCCGCGGCGCGGTCATTCAAAGATAGCGGTCTGCCCCTTGGGCTGATTTCCAGAGCGTTGTTTCCACTGACAGAATTCGGTGATTTTTTGCGCCAATTACAGACTGATTTGCGCAAAGGTAGCGGCTTCAAGCTGATTCGTGGTTTGCCGGTAAGCCGCTATAGTGCCGAGGTTTACGCAACGATATTCTGCGGCATCGGTAGCCATCTTGGATCGGCCAGATCGCAAAATGCCGCTGGCCATCTTTTGGGCCATGTTCGTGACATTGGCGCTGATGTCAATAATCCGAATACCCGCATTTATCAAACAACAGCGCGTCAAAGCTTTCATACTGACAGTTGCGATGTCGTTGGCCTTTTATGCCTGAAGGAAGCAAAAGAGGGTGGCGACTCGATGCTGGCCTCAAGTGTTACCGCCTATAATGAAATTGCCAAGCGCCGCCCAGATTTGGTGCCTGCCTTATTTGAACCTGTTGCGACTGATCGCCGGGGTGAAGTGCCTGAAGGGCAGGATCCGTTTTTTATGATCCCTGTTTTCACATGGCATGAGGGATATCTGACCTGCCTATATCAACGTAATTACATCAATTCGGCCCAGCGATTTGATCAGGCACCAAAATTAACGCCGCAGCAAAAACAGGCCCTCGATCTGCTTGACGAAATCGTCAATGATCCAGCGATTCACCTTGAAATGCGGTTAAGACCCGGAGATATGCAGTTTGTTTACAATCATAGCCTTTTGCATGACCGAACCGGTTTTGTCGATTGGCCAGACCCGGAAGAGCGGCGACATTTATTGCGCTTATGGCTTGCCTTGCCAGACGATCGGCCGCTTCCTCCCAGCTTTAAGCAAAGATATGGAAACATTACGATTGGCGACCGTGGCGGCGTGATTACCAGTGAGACGGTTCTTCATGTGCCAATTGATGTTTAAAGATGGAGAGAGTTTACATGCCTGCGCAAAATGACAAGGCTGCCTTTAAATTTGCAGTGATTACCGATACGCATATCAGATCGCCACTCGGCGATCAGTCATCGCCCTATGCGGTGAATGAAAAGGCAAATGGCCGGGCAAGGTTTGCCGTGCATTTGCTGCAACAGCTTGAGCATGAATTTGTTGTTCATCTTGGGGATATGGTTCATCCCTTGCCGCATATGGACGCTTACCAAGCGGCGGCTGACGAGGCGCATCGTATTTTTCGCCCCTTGACGCCAGATTTGTATTTTGTTCCGGGCAACCATGATTCTGGCGACAAGAAATCTGATGTATCCCCTGCGGGTGCTGCCAATGCACAATCGGTCGCAAGCTATGAAGCGGCGTTTGCCAGAAGCCATTATTGCTTTGAGCATCAAGATATTCTTTTCATCATTATCAACTCGTCGCTGATTAATGGCGAGACCGGTGAAGAGGAAAGCCAGCGTGCGTGGCTTTTAGAAACGATCGCGCAAGCCAAAGGCAAGCGCATGTTTCTGTTTTCGCATTACCCCCCATTTATTTGTTACCCCGATGAGGCCGCGCATTACGACAATTACGCCGAGCCAGGTCGTCACTGGCTTTTAGATCTGGCTGCTGATGCCGGTATCGAAGCTATTATTTCTGGCCATGTGCATCATTTTTTCATCAATCACTATCGCGGCGTCACGCTTTATTGCCTACCGGCGACAAGCTTTACACGGCAGGATTTTTCAGTCTTGTTTCGCGGGCCAGCACCAGCTGAATTCGGCCGTGACGATCGTTCTAAATTTGGCGTCACGCTGTTTCATGTTGATCCTCGGGGGCATCATATTGAATGGGTGCCAACCGATGGAACCGAACAGGAACCGGCTGAACCTGATCCGGCTTTGCCAAAACCCTATCTAAAGATACCGCGCTTGATCCCATCATTGCGGCATAGCTGGTATCACGCCAGCGCCCTGCCAGCAAATGGGCCGATGGAAGAATTCAGCCGCAAATTTGCGCGTAATGACTATCCGATTCTTCGCCTGCTTCAGTTCGGTGTCGAAACTGTCCGCGTGCCGCTGGCCGATCTCTTGTCCGAATCTGGCGCAGACCGAATGAATTTGCTGCACCGGCTCGGTCTGCGTTTTGTCGTATTTACCGATAGCGTCCCTGACCATGCATCACTTTTGGCTCTGCAATCGTTTCGTTCGGCGATCCATGCTGTTGAAATTGTCAGCCTGACTCCTGCCGCTGTTGATGTTGCCGCATTGGCAGACCGGCATATCCCAATATGGCTATCAAAGATTACAACCTCAGCCGATCAGACGGATCAAAGCAAACCATTTGCCCATACCGTTACAACGGGCTGTCTTCCGGGTGAAATGAAGGATATTGCTGGTCAATTTGCGCGATCGGCGGCGGTAAATGACCTGACGCTTGTCGTTCAATGCCCGTGGGCAGGTGAGGCAATGCCCGATAAAATCGAATCTATCATTGATCAATGGCAAGACCTGCCGCATAACCGGTTGAAACTGGCGCTGAACATTCGGTTTGCAGCGACAAATCCGGCCGAGTCAAACAATGAGGCTATGCAGATTGCGCAAACCATTATGGCGGCAAATAAATGTGCGTCCGAATCGCCAGATATCACCTTTGTCTTGGATACATTTGAGAGTTTTGACAGAGGGTATCACCCACGCCTTGGGCTGATTGATACGTTATCTAACATTCCTGACTGGTTTCCAAGACAGGTTTAGGCCTGTCTTTTAACAAGTGCCGGATTTACAATGGCTCTGGAACAAATATGGTCATTTGATGCATCACTAGCTTTTGCCAATGGATATTAGCGATAATTAGAGCTAACACCAGTTCAGCAGGTTTGGCCATAGGATCGCGGTAAGAGACGCTTGGACCGCGGATCTGGGTCCTTGGAACCCGGGAAATGCTAGCTTTAAGTCAGGTGTGTTTTCATTTGAGCAGGGTGTCACAGGTGTCACAGGCTGAAACA
>Ga0209137_1000653_pt1 | contig 35908 bp, 32 predicted proteins | sample SaaInl5LU_22_DNA_FD_184642 | JGI IMG/M metagenome (GOLD analysis project Ga0209137, IMG submission 184642) | Marine microbial communities from expanding oxygen minimum zones in the Saanich Inlet - ESP_105LU_22_DNA (SPAdes) (version 2) | ecosystem: Environmental > Aquatic > Marine > Intertidal...
CCATTATTGGCGCGTTAAGAGCCCGCGCTGATCACCCCTCCGAACTCGTTCGAGAACATGTCAACTGGGCGCTTGAGCAACATCCCGCCGCCTCATAGGCCGTACAAAATAGCACCCTAAAAAATAGCACCATAAAAAAATGCCACCTTACAAAAGAGCACCTTAAAAAAGAGCACCTTAAAAAAGTTCAGCGCTAAGACCACATTAAGGTGTTAGGCGTAAAAAATGCTCCCTGTAATAGCGCAGCTCCTCTACGGATTCGCGAATATCGTCGAGTGCCAAGTGGGCGGTCTTCTTTCTCAGCCCTGGCAAGTCAGGTCGCCAGCGACTCGCTAATATTTTTAAGGTACTGACATCGAGATTGCGATAGTGGAAATAAGTCTCAAGCGCTGGCATGTGGCGCGCCATAAACCGTCGGTCCTGGCAAATTGTATTGCCGCACATAGGCGACTGACCGCGCCCGACCCACTCGGCAAGAAATGCTAAGGTCTCCTCAGTAGCGCGCTCTTCGTCGTAACTACTGGCGCGCACTCGGTCTACCAATCCCGATTGCGTGTGATGCGTGGTGTTCCACTCATCCATGGCTGCGAGTTCTGCATCGCTTTGTTTAATGGCGATGACCGGCCCAACCGCCAATTCATTAAGTTCAGAATCGGTGACGATGGTGGCGATCTCGATAACCCGGTGTTCCTCTGGAACCAAACCGGTCATCTCCATATCTACCCAAATTAAATTAGTGTCACGTGCCATTAGTCATCTCCTCTTGGTAGAGCAGTCTAGCAGAGCGAGCGCGACTGACGCAGCGCCAAGGGTTACACTCCAATCCATGGCAAAACGAAAATTAACGCATCAACAGCAGCGGCGTATAAGAGCAGCTCGCGAAAGGAAGCATCAGCTCCCCGAAGGAGAGCTCGGTGAATCACGAATGGGCGTGGTTATCGCACGCTTCGGCCAGCGAGCGCTCGTTGAGGACAGTGACGGCGAACGCCGCCAATGCGTGATGCGCGCAAACATCGACAGCCTCGTTGCAGGCGATGTTGTTATATGGCGCCCCAGTGAAGAAACTGGCGTTATTGAGTCTCGAGACGAAAGGCGTTCGGAATTGAGTCGCCCTGACAGTAGAGGCAACTTAAGGCCGGTAGCAGCCAATATCGATTTGATGTTCGTTGTATTTGCACCCAAGCCCGAGCCGCACGGTAATTTGATAGACCGGTACTTAGTCGCCGCAGAACATGCGGGTATGGAAGCGGTGCTCGTGCTCAATAAGCGCGACTTGCTTACTGACAACGACCCAGTGCTCGCGCTCGCAGAGTCTTACACGGCGCTAGGTTATACGCTCATAAAAACCGACAAGGAAACCGACCCCCACGCGGATCTTATCCGCCCAGTAGCACAAGACCGCACCTTAGTATTGGTAGGACAGTCGGGCGTGGGTAAATCCTCATTGATCAACCGCCTAATACCTGACCTGGATATTCGCGTTGGGGCACTGTCCGAGGCCATCGACAAGGGACGCCATACAACGACAGCCGCCGAGCTTTACCATTTACCCAGCGGCGGGGACCTCATCGACTCGCCCGGCATTCGAGAGTTCCACCTTCATCATCTACCCGCTGACGAGGTCGCTCACGGCTTTAAGGAATTCAGTGAGTACCTGGGACACTGTCGCTTTAGAGACTGCCAACACGACCATGAAGTTGGCTGCGCCATTCTTGAAGCACTAGAGAAAGGGGAGATTACCGAGGCGCGGTTTAACAGCTATCGCAGCATAGTCGACGCACCGCGCCCAGATTAAACCCAGCACCTACCCGCCTTCCTTGGTTTTTCTGTCATGGCGTAAATCGTCAAAAAGCAGAAACTCAAACCGTAGCTCAACGCGCCAGGCACCTTCGCGGGACAACCCAGGCTCGTCTATTCGCCAGTTGTAACTAGGCTCGAGCTCAATAAATAGATAGTCACGGTAAGCCTGCTGTCGATAACGAACACCTAAACGATAGTTAGAGACATAACTCCAAGGCTCGGTAACACCTGACATTTCCGCGAAGACCATTGCCGCACGGCCCTGAAGCCCTGGCTTCGCGGTTTCATTGCGCCAACGCAAAATGTGCGACCCCGAAGTACTCCACTCCACTCCGTCACTCTTACCGCTGTAGAAAACCCGGCTATAGCTACGCAATAGCTGGTTCTCGTTAAGCACGTGATCGACATCCAGCCGCGTCGTCGCATGAGCTCCCTCATCGAGGTCGTATTGCATACGCTGGGTGACGCGCAAGGTATCTTTGTCAGTTAGCTGATTGTGGTATCGGTATTTCACGCCCGGCCGAGGACCGGAAGAATTTACTCCCAGGGTCACATCAAATCGATGCCGCTTGGACTCCAGTCCTGACAGCTGATACTGCAGTCCGACTCGGCTTTGGGACGGATCTTCCTGCCCGTTAATATCGTCTTGAGAGTCGTCACCGCGAAAAACCAAATCTAATTTTTTCGAGATTGCAGGCAGATTGACTTTACCGCCTAGGCGCACGCGAAAATCGGTGCCATAACGCTCATCCCAATCGGTGATAAACCGTAGGCGCAACCGAGAAGAGGCGGTCTCTTGGTCGACTTCCGTGCCGCCGAAGTAATTATCCGCCCAGCGAGTGAGGTCATTGGTGCGCTGCGTAAAGTAGCCGTGCCCGCGATCTACCAATGAGGGGGCTATGTCCTTGCCTTCGTCGCTTCCTTTATTATCTCGGCTATTATCGCGGCTGTTATCGCGGTTTTGCTCTTCGCGACGCTCGTTATCAGTAGTTTCGCCTGCCTCGATTTCAGACGGGTCCTGTTCGACGACCGTGAGATCCCAAATATCGCCCACCGGACCGCTCGCTTGCTGGCCAAAAGCAGGCATAATCACGCTCCACAACGCTGCAAGCGAGACCAAAAACCTGTACTTTTTGCCCACGCTGTCGCCCATGGTCGACGGCTCCTAATAATCCACTGCTGCGGTCTACTGTATCCCCAATGACAAATTTATTCATCGCCTTACAAGCCATCTTGCCACAACACCTACTCTCCCGAATGATCGGCTGGCTTGCCGAACTCGAGCGACCCGTTTGGCTTAAGAATTTACTGATCACCTTGTTCATGCAAGCCTATGGCATCTCACTCGATGAAGCCGAGCACCCGAATGCGGAGCAGTATCGTAATTTCAATCATTTTTTCACGCGCGCATTAGAGGAAGGGGCGCGCCCTCTCGCAGATACACGATATGTCTCTCCCGCAGACGGCATACTGAGCCAGCGCGGTGATGTGGATGAAGGCCAATTGGTTCAAGCAAAGGGCCGCTGGTATGACACGCGAGGGCTCCTCGCAGGTAGCGAAGACGAAGCGGCAAGCTTTGATAACGGCTCATTCGCCACCGTTTATTTGTCGCCAAAGGACTATCACCGAGTGCACATGCCCATATCGGGCACCCTGCGAATGACGCGCTATGTACCAGGGGATCTGTTTGCCGTTAACAACAGCACCACGGCAGGAGTGGACCAGCTGTTTGCCCGCAACGAGCGCTTAGTGTGCTTTTTCGACACGGCAGATGGCCAATTAGCCGTAGTACTGGTTGGAGCCATTATTGTGGCCGGCATCGAAACCGTATGGGGCGGCGTCGAATCCCCCAATCCGGGCACTATTCGTGAGCACAAGTTCAGCCCCGAAGAGGCGCCTACCTTAGAAGCAGGCGCAGAATTAGGACGCTTTTTCTTAGGCTCTACGGTTGTGCTACTGACAGAAAAAAACGGCCTCGAATGGCGTGCAGGGCAGGACGACAAGGTTCTCGTACGCGCCGCTCTCGCCGACTAGATCGGGGCTTATCGCTGGCGACTCAGAGGTTTTCTTCAGCGAAAGCCGCCAGTCGCGAGCGAACAATCCCCGCTATGAACATGATTCCCGCGTGCGGATAGTCTTTGGTTTTTTCAACCAAGTACGTTAATCCCGATGTCAGTGGAGAAATGTACTTGTTATCAATTTGCGCCAAGTTACCGAGAACAACTATTTTCGAGTCAGCACCGACTCGACTGATAATCGATTTGAGCTGGAACTGGCTCAAGCCTTGGGCCTCATCGATAACAATATAGGCGTTATTAAAGGAACGGCCGCGCATGAAGTTCAGCGACTTAAACTGAATGTTCGCACGCTCTTTCACATAATCAATACTGCCACCCGCATGCTCATCAGAGCCGTGCAGAATTTCTAAATTATCATCGAAGGCCGCAAGCCAAGGCGCCATTTTCTCCTCCTCGGTTCCCGGCAAAAACCCAATGTCTTCCGCAATAGGTGGTGTCGAGCGAGCCACAATGAGCTTTGAGTATTTCTTCTTCTCAAGTATGGAGTGCAGCCCGTAAGCGAGCGCTAGCAACGTCTTTCCGGACCCTGCGGGACCCGTCAGCACCGTCATATCAATATCGTCATCGTCAAGCAGGCGCATAGCCATAGCCTGCTCGAGATTGCGTGGCGCCAAGCCCCAGAAACGCTGATTCATGAGGTTGTCTCTACTGTCCACCCGCAGGTAAACGTGCTCCGCGTCGAGTCGTTGGACGTAGGCTAAAAAATCGTGGTCATCGTAAAGAAATTCGTTGGGGTAGATCTTCGGCAGAGCTTCTCGCGGCAACCGGTGCAGGGTCATATCGCCCTCTCTCACGGTATCGACATCTGTGATCGTCGACCAAAAATCACCTTCGACATGCTTGTAACCGGTCGAGAGTAGATCGATATCGTCCAAAACGCGGTCGTGGCGATAGTCTTCAACGTGCGCGAGGCCCGATCCCTTTGCCTTAATACGCATATTGATGTCTTTCGTGACCAAGCAAACCAAGGTGCTGGGTGATTCTTTCTGTAGCCGCAGGGCAACATTGATAATGCGATTGTCATTCGCGTGATCTTGGGTGACGTCCAAAAAAGGGACGTCGCTATCTTCTCTGATGAGCTGATCGGGATAGATTGCGAGCTTACCGAGCGGCCCCGACATTGTGGTCTTGGGAATACTTACGCCCTCTTGAATTTCATGAGGGCTCGCGGCACCAATGACCTTGTCGATCATTTGAATGGCAATGCGCGCTTCCCGACTGACTGTTTTTTCATGTCGATCCTTTATGTGGTCCAACTCCTCTAACACCGTCATTGGTATAACCACCGTGTGCTCTGCAAACGTTGTGATCGCGGTTGGATCATGCAGCAGCACATTAGTATCTAGTACGTAGATTTTAGGGCTATCGAGGCATTCAACAGAGTTGTCAGCGCTAGCTTCCATAAGTAAATCCTTTAACTTCGGCGAGGGAATTAAGGGGATGATAGAAATGACGAGGGGCTTTATTGCGAAATGCTTTATTGCGAAATGCTGTATTGCGAAGTGCTGTATTGAGAAGTGCTTTATTGAGAAGTTCGTTATTGAGAAGTTCGTTATTGAGAAGTGCTTTTTTGAGAGATGCGTCCATGAAACCAGGGATACCGTGGCCGGTGGCGCAAGAACTTAGCGATAGGCGTAGCGAGCGGCGATACATCAGCGTTGCGTCAGACGCGGGGGCCGATCTTAGATCAGCCCTGACACAATCCCAGAGGAAACTTGGTAGATTCGTCAAATACACTCCGTTCTACTCACCAATTTTCGAACTCACCACAGTAAAGCTCGCGTTTGCCCTCCCTGTCAACGAAGATAGAGAAAAGTGAGTCTTGGGATCAAATCTCGCTGACAGCGGCGCGGAATTTCGCTAGGATTCAACCCCTCAGATGCGAAGCTTAGGTTTCGACTACGTTCATCCACACCGGTTGTCAGGAGCTACTAGCGGCCATGCTGAACAATGATGCACTGGCCCAGTTAAAGGGCCTCAAAGACCAGATTGAGGCACAGAAAGAGCATACCGACGCCACGGTCAAAGGAACCCAGAATCGCTACGGCTTTGCTGTGGTTGATGATGGACGAGAGATTTTTATCCCGCCCGATGAGATGCTCAAAGTCTTGCCAGGGGACCGTGTGCGCATCTGCATTCGACCAGCCACCGCGCCTAAAGGTAAAAATAGCGGCAAAGGTGGCAACAAAGAAGGCCAGACTGTTGCGGATATCGAAAAGCTCATAGACAGCCCCCTTGGCCGGTTTGTCGGCAAGGTTGTGAACAAAGGCAAAGCCGTATTTGTCGATCCAGATGTACCCAATTTAAGCCGCTGGCTATTCATACCGCCACACGCGCGCAATGGCGTTAAACCTGGCGACCGGGTCGAATGCGCGGTATTGCGCCATCCCATCACCGACGGCAAGCCATCGGCAAAAGTGTTGACGCGCCTTGGGGATGACAGCACTCCCGGCATTGAAAACAGCTACAGCGCTCTGCGCGCCGGCGTGCAGTCGCACTGGCAAGAGAACATTGTGACCAACCTTGTCGAGCATGCAACGCGAAGCTCGCCACTGACCGAGTCAGACCGCACCGATTTAACACACCTTGCTTTCGTATCCATCGACGCTGCACGCACTCAAGATATCGATGACGCTGTGTACGCCGAAGTCACTAATGAAGGCTGGACCTTGTTTGTCGCTGTTGCGGACCCAACGGCATATCTCGGAGACTTCGCCGGGATCGAGCAGGAATTAGCCCAACGAGGGACCTCGGTGTATTTTCATGGCGATATGATACCCATGCTTCCCGAAGCTATCAGCCGTGATCTATGTGCACTCGCCGAAGAACAGACACGCCCCGCTTTGGTCTGCAAGATTGCCGTGAGCGATGAAGGCAAAGTAGGTGACTACGAGTTCTTTAAGGCTATTATTCGCTCAAAGGCCAAGCTTTCGTATGCAGCGGTTGACCGCTATGTCAGGGGCAATAGTGACGAATTAATCGCGTGGTCCAATCCTCTCGAAGCGCTCGTCCAAGCCTATCGGGCCCTGCGCCGTGCCCGCGAAGACAATGAACTCGTTATGGAAGATCGTCGTGAGTACCGATGGCTCCTCAACGACGACAAGCAAATTGATCACATTGAAGTCGGCGAAAAGCTGGCCTCTCAGCACCTTGTTGAGGAGTGCATGGTCGCCGCGAATCGATGTGCAGCTCACTTTTTGGCAATGGCCGATGCACAGGGGCCTTTTGTAGTCCACGGCGGGTTCCGAAAAGACCGGATTAAAGAAGCACGAGAGTTTCTCGAAAAGCATTACCCATCGCTCGTCGATGCGCCCATTGAAACCCTCGCAGGCTACCAACAAGTCATCAAAGCATTAGCCAGTAGCGATCATCCCCTGCCCTTACGAGCCATGGTTAATCGGCTTTTAACGCGCGCAGAGTTCAGCCGTACACCCGCAGAGCACATGGGTATGTCACTAGAGGCTTATACCAACTTCACATCGCCGTTACGCAAAAATCTCGACTTCTTGGTTCATCGTCAAATCAAAGCATTACTTGAAGGGAAAGAAGCTAATCACGTAACCGATGATTTATTGAAAAAAACAGGTCAGGCAATAGCTCGCAGCAGAGATGCTTCCCTGACCGCGGAGCGATGGCTCGCGGCAAACTATCTCACTAAGCTGGCTGCGCAAAACAGCAAGCGCTTTACGGGCATGATCTGCTACATCACCAGCAGCGGCTTTAATGTGCGGCTGCACGATACCGGCATCGAGGGCTTTGTAGATCTTCGCAAGGACCCTGAGAAGTTCAGCTTCGATAAGTGGACCGCAAGCCTAACCTCGACGACCCGGCGCTTTGAACTGGAACAGGAAGTCGACGTAGAGTTTGCCGGCGCATTGGAAAAAGAGGGCTGGCAAGCACAATTCACCCTCATAGATGGATGCGGAATCAAGCCACTAAAGACCTAGGGAACTGTCACTATGGCAACTGCCAACACCATTAAAACGCTTACCAATGACACCGCCTTAGTGGGCTCTCAAGTCACGATTAAAGGTTGGCTACGCAGCAAGCGCGACTCCAAAGCAGGGATTTCATTTTTAGCCGTCCACGACGGAACCTGCTTCGATTCATTGCAAGCGGTAGTGCCCAATACGCTCGACAATTACGAGAGTGAGGTTCTTGGCCTCACCACAGGCTGCTCGGTCGAAGTGACCGGTGAATTAGTGGAGTCCCAAGGCAAAGGACAAAACGTTGAAATTCAAGCAACAGGCGTTACCGTTGTGGGCCTCGTCGATGATCCCGAGGGTTACCCCATTGCGAAAAAACGCCACACGTTTGAATATTTACGTACCCAAGCACACCTTCGTACTCGAACAAATACCTTTGGCGCCATTACCCGTGTGCGCCATGTTTTGGCCCGGGCGATTCATGAGTTCTTTCATAAAGAGAATTTTTATTGGGTGAACACACCGATCATAACCGCCAGCGACTGTGAGGGCGCTGGAGAGTTATTTCGCGTAAGCACTTTGGACTTTGCTAACCTGCCTCGGAACCCGGATGGCACGGTCGATAACAGCCAAGACTTCTTCGGCAGTGAGGCGTTCCTCACTGTATCGGGCCAGCTCGCAGTCGAGTCACACTGCTTATCGATGGGCAAGGTTTATACATTTGGCCCAACTTTCCGCGCCGAGAACTCACACACCTCTCGGCATTTGGCTGAATTCTGGATGGTTGAACCTGAAATTGCCTTCGCTGACCTCAATGACAATGCAGATTTAGCTGAACGCTTGTTACGGCACGTTATCGCCGAGGTTCTTGAGCACTGCCACGATGATATGGCGTTCTTCCAGCAGCATATCGACAACACCGTTATGGAGCGCCTACAGGGCATTGTGGACTCGAGCTTCGAGCGAATGACTTACTCCGAGGCCATCAATATTCTTGAAAACTGTGGCGAAACCTTTGAATACCCCGTCAACTGGGGTATCGACATGGCATCGGAGCACGAGCGCTTCTTAGCAGAGAAGCACGTGGGACGACCGATTGTCGTCACAGACTATCCCAAGGAAATCAAAGCGTTTTATATGCGGCTTAACGACGATGGTAAAACCGTAGCTGCTATGGACGTGTTAGCGCCCGGTATCGGTGAAATTATCGGTGGTAGTCAGCGTGAGGAGCGATTAGACATTCTTGATAGCCGCATGGATGAACAACTCAAAGCCGATTTGTGGTGGTATCGCGATCTACGACGCTATGGCACGGTCCCCCATGCAGGCTTTGGTCTCGGCTTTGAGCGCTTACTCGCCTATGTCACGGGCATGGAAAATGTGCGCGACGTGATTCCATTTCCGAGAACACCCGGTAATGCACATTTTTAAACGGGGTTTGTAGAGGGCGATGCCCGTTTTCAGTCACGGGGATCGCTAGCCCGCGCGATGCAAACCGCACTCTCTTCCGCTCTCGACCTTGGTCGGATCAAAGTAATGCGTGCAAGTGGGCAATTGGTGCACACGAATATAATCCTCTAGTTCTGCCTCGCTGCGCTCGAAAAATGGCGCGACTTTTACAATACCTCGCGCATCGAGAGAGACAATATCCAAACGCTTACGCTGCTGGGTTTCCTCTCGACGAATACCGGTGATCCACACATCCGGCCGATGCTCCTCCAGCGCCCGCTGAAAAGGCTCAAGCTTGATCGTGCGCGTAAACCAATCGTGCTTGTCTCGCTCGTCGAGAGTGGGAATCCCTCCCAACCGCGCACTGATTCTCTCTGAAGTCAGGCAAGGCGAATACACATAAAGATTAGGCATCAAACGCTCGATGATGCGCTCCGCCGCTATATAGGTATCTTTAAGGTTGTACCCCGTATCAATCCAGACCACCGGCACCTGCGGGTCGACTGATATTACCGAGTGCAAGGTAGCAGCAGAGTTAATCCCCATACTCGTTGTCACCATAGCGCGCCGGCCCAACGACAGCGCCCAGCGAACGATTGTGTCGGGGCTGGCGCCTCGTAGCTGCGCGTTAACGACCTTGAGGTCTACTCCTATGGGATTAATTGATGGCACCGCGGTCACAGTAAAACTCCCTATACGAACTTTGTTGTTCGTGTAGACGGTACCACCAGAAAATAAAGTTTCTAAATAACGATTTTTTATTTCTTTATGTTATATGAGCACTGACAAGAGCCTGACTTGAGCTGCCAGCAGTCGCTGGAGCAGTACAGGCCTTGTACTGCTTGCCATCCCGCTCTGCTACTTGCTCCGACGTCTTTTCTTAACGTTTTTCTCAAGTTGGTTGTGTAAATCGACGTAGGCTTGCGTCAGCTTATGGCTTGGCGCTAGATAGATGAGGGGCCGCATCTCGTGGTGGGATTCGCGCATCTTTACAGAGCTCGTCAGGAAATTCTCAATGACGGGGAAACCCTCGCCCTTTAACTCCGCAACCAATTCTCCTGGCAGCTTCGCCTGCGCATTAAACTGATTGATCACAATACCCTCTACTTCTAACTGTGGGTTGTGATCCTCCTGAAGCTCTTCGATGTTATTCATCAGCTCATACAAGCTCTGACGGGCAAATGAGTCGCAGTCGAAAGGCACTAATACCGAGTCGGCAGCAATAAGCGCCGATTTTGAATAGAAATTAAAGTTAGGCGGCGTATCGATATAGATACGATCGTACTCACTATCGAGCTTGGCGATAGCGTCACGCAGCTTATAAATTTTATACCGCGACTCCAGATCTTTCTCTATTTGGCCCAACACTGGACTCGAGGGCATGATAAATAGATTTTCAAAGGGGGTTTCCCAAACAAACGAGTCTGGGTTTTTACGCATACTTCGCGGACCGACCGTCTGCTTAAACAAGCCGGCAACACCCTGCGCTTCCGCTGGAAATTGCTCCGCATCGACCGCACCGACCAAGTAATGGGTGGTGTTACCTTGGACGTCGAGATCCAGAATCAAGGTTTTAAGGCCCTGACTCGCTCCGATAGCGGCCAAGTTACAGGTGATTGATGTTTTACCAACGCCGCCCTTTTGATTAAAAACCACCCGATGCACGCTACCGACTCCTTGCTTACTCAAAATATTGATGACTAAGACAGCTAAGATCCGTCACCAAACTAGTTTATGCCATCGACGCTGAAAACGGTGCTCAATTGAGCGATAAATTGACGTCGCCGTGCCAAATATCGCTGTACAACTGCTCAATAGTCGCCGCATCGGGCACTCGCGGGTTATTCGCCGGAGAGCCTGACGCTAGGGCTTGCTGAGCCATAAGAGGCACAGCGGCAAACCAATCCCTCTCAGAGACGCCAAACGCTTCGGGAGATGGTACATCGAGGTCGCGACAGAGACCGTGTAGGCCTTTGACTAAGGCCTCTAGAGCTTTGCTCTGACTATCCAAGGGGTCGGCAAAACCCATAGCCCTCGCCGCCTGTGCATAGCGCTCAGGAGCACCGTTTACTGACCAGGCCGTCACAACTGGCAACAGCATGGCGTTGCTCATGCCGTGAGGAACATGAAAGTGCGCACCTACCGGTCGCGACATCCCATGAATAAGCGTCACCGACGCATTAGAAAATGCCATGCCGCCCTTCATCGCGGCCATCATCATGGCTTCCCTCGCTTCTCGATTATCGGGCGATGCACAGGCAATGGGCAGCCATTTTACGACAGCTGCGACAACATCTAGCGCCAATGCGTCAGCAAAAGGATTGGCTTTTTTGCTCACAAACGCTTCAAGCGCGTGACACAGTGTGTCGAGACCTGTATCGGCGGTAAGCCTCCGGGGCATACTCAAGGTCAACTCATAGTCAACCAATGCGGCCATTGGCATTAGCCCCATACCGAGGCACAGCATCTTTTCATCCGTGTCTGCGTCGGTAACCACCGAGGCGTTGGTTGCCTCACTACCCGTGCCGGCCGTTGTCGGAATGGCAATAACGGGTAACCCGGAGTCCAAGCGGTTGGGCACTTTATAGTCGCGGAGAGGTCCATCGCGCTCAGCCAAAACTGCCATCGTTTTCGCCGTATCGATCGAGCTGCCGCCGCCGAGGCCAACCAATACGTCCGCACCTGATGTGCGGAGACACTCTAGTCCACTCGCGACGGAATCGGTCGTTGGATCGGGAACACACTGGTCAAATACGGCAACCTCAAACCCTGCAGCCGCGAGCAACTCTTCGACGCGCGTAAGATAACCACAGCTCGCGATAAATGGATCCGTCACAATTAAGGGGCGCCGAAAGCCGAATTCTGTCAGCGTCTCCGCCAATTTATCGATGGCTCCCGCACCCATGTGAATACGTCGGGGCATCAGTATCGCAGCGCTCATAACTTACTCCTTCTTCAGGGAATGCTATCGTATGCTCTATACGGCGAGAGGGGTATCCCTGCGCGTCATCTTGACCATGGAGCAAACAAACACTATGACCGTGATTCGACCTGCAGGCGTCGCCTTACTAATGACCGGCGATGAACTAATGCGCGGCGATACCGTCGACAGCAACTCGGCACACATTGCCCAAGCGCTCACCGAGCGAGGGGTGGTAGTGAGAGAGAAGACGACCGTCGGCGACGATCGTGATTTGCTTTTGGAGACCATCGCACGGCTTGCCAAAGATCACGATGTATTAATTATCAATGGAGGATTAGGACCCACATCGGATGATCTGACCGCCGAGGTGGTTGCGCAACTCGCGAACACGCCGCTTAAGGAGCATCCTGACGCTCGCAGTCATGTTGAAGCTTGGTGTCAGCGGCTCGGGGTCACTCCCAATGAATCGAACTTAAAGCAGGCCAAAGTGCCCTTTGGCGCGGCGCTAATTGATAACCCTACGGGCAGCGCAATGGGCTTTAGCACGGACATTTATCGCTGTCGCGTCATAACAACACCCGGTGTACCGCGGGAACTCAAAGCCATGATGGCGAGCGTGTTGACGCTAACCTCCGAGCGGATCACCACTCAAAACGCGCATACTCGCCGGCTCCAAACATTTGGTATCGGGGAATCAACGATTCAGCAGCTTCTCAATGACAGCGAGCTGCCATGGCCACCCTCAGTCAATCTGGGTTTTCGTGCGGGCATGCCCCAGCTTGAACTCAAACTCACGGTTAATAATGAGGACGATCTCCCTCAACAGCAGCATTGCTTTGAGCAACTTAGCGCCTTATTCGGGGATCATATTCTTGGAGAGGGTGACACTACGCTCGCTTCAGCACTGCAACAAACCCTACGCGCGCAAGGCAAAACAGTAACCGCCGCAGAGTCCTGCACAGGGGGCCTTATCGCCTCAATGATTACGCGCGAGCCGGGCTCATCAGCGGTATTCAACGCGGGCTATGTTACCTATGCCAATGCCAGTAAACGTGACACCTTGGGCGTATCCCAAGAAGACTTGGACAAGCATGGTGCCGTCAGCGAACCGGTAGTTCGTCAAATGTTGGCGGGGGCGCTTGAGCGCTCGGGCGCTGACATAGGCATTGCCGTCTCAGGTATCGCGGGGCCGAGCGGGGGTACCGATGACAAACCTGTCGGGACTGTGTGGCTCGCCTGGGGCAGCCAAGATGCGATGCAAAGCCACTGTGTTGTTATCCCCGGCTCTCGAGATCTCTTTCAGAATTTAGTCGCCGCTGCGGGCTTAGACCTCATGCGACGACAGCTTCTGGCGCTACCACCACAACCGCACTATTTCACGCGACGTACTGAATAACCCAAAGCGCCCTCAATAACCAAAAGTGCCCTCAATAACCAAAAGCGCTGCGGTTATTGCGGGATCTACGGCTGTAAGCGGGTTGTTTGCCATCTATCGCCGTCAACCACGTACCGAAAACGGTCGTGCAATCGATGTTCGCCGCCCTGCCAAAACTCAACTTCACTGGCGACTAGGCGGTAACCCCCCCAGTGCGGTGGTCGCGGCACATCAGCATTGTCAAAGCGCTCTACAACTTTGTGATAATTGCTCTCCAGCAAGCCGCGACTCGCAATGGGGTTACTTTGGGTCGAGGCCCAAGCGCCTATCTGACTTGCCCTCGGACGGCTCGCAAAATACTCGTCGGACTCTTTCTCGGAAATTTTCTCAACGGTACCAGTGACGGTCACTTGGCGATCGAGTTCATTCCATGGGAATAACATTGACGCTCTGGAATCTAGCGCCAAGGCGCGCGCCTTGTTACTTTCATAATTAGTGAAGAACACGAACCCACCTTGATTCACCGTCTTCAAGAGCACAATGCGCTGCCAAAGATTCCCCGTAATATCGAGAGTCGCAAGGCATACCGCCGTCGGATCTTTTAGATCAGCATCGATCGCCTGTTGCTGCCATTGGGCAAATAACGCGAAAGGCGTGTCAGTCAGCATGTCGCTGCGCAAGCCACCCAAAACATAGTTGCGACGATAGTCTTCGTAATTCATAGTCAATCCCGTATTAGCTGGCGGCACAAACGCTTACCATAGCAAAAGTGTACAGGCTTCAAACGTGAGTAGCAGCTAGGACTATCCGCGTTTGAGGTGAAATGGTAGCGAAGCGCGTTGCCACTCTTTCATCACTTAAGAGAACGACCATGAACGCATTGAAGTCAAGAGATCACCTTTCTTCCTCCGACTGGGGTCTATCGCTGCGCCGTTGGGGCCTAGCGCTGTGCTTAGGGGCAGGCTTAAGCATAACAGCGCATCAGCAAGCGCAAGCGACTGATAATAGTCAGGCGCCACTCATTGATTTCCGTATGCGATTCGTTCCTGAAATCAGCCAAGGGAACATGGTGGTCGGACCTGAGGAGCTGGCTTCGGAAGCAGGACTTACGATCCTTGAGCAAGGCGGCAACGCTGTTGACGCCGCCGTCGCGACTGGTTTTGCGCTCGCAGTAACACTGCCTCGCGCAGGTAATATAGGCGGCGGCGGATTCATGCTCATCCACCTTGCCAAGGAAGACCGAAATATCTTTATCGATTACCGAGAAACCGCGCCTGCGGCGGCGACGCGGGACATGTTCCTCGATAGTGAGGGTAAGGTTGACAAGAGAAAAGCCTACTTCACCCGTGCATCATCCGGGGTCCCCGGTACGGTTGCCGGCTTAATCCACGCCCTAAACAACTACGGCACGTTGCCTTTGGCTACCGTCATTACCCCTGCCATTCGCTTAGCAGAAGAAGGGTTCCCCATGACCGTGACGCTAAGCGAGACGATCAATGCACGGGCTAATCGCCTGGCCCAAGATCCCGGTGCACGAGACATTTTCTTAGCAAATAAAGACAGCGCATTAGCGCTTGGTACTCAATTCAAACAGCCTGAACTGGCCGAAACGCTAAAGCGCATCCGTGACAGGGGTCGTGATGGTTTCTATAAAGGCAAAACCGCGGAACTCATCGCAAATGATATGGCGACTAACGACGGATTGATTACGCTGGATGATCTTGCCGGCTACCAACCCATTGAGCGCGAACCCGTCACCGGGACGTTCCGCGGCTACGACGTGGTTTCTGCGCCACCACCCTCATCGGGCGGCGTGCACATTATTCAAATGCTCAAACTACTTGAGCCCTATTCGCTCGAGGCAATGGGCCACAACTCAGCGAGCTATTTGCACCGGGTTATCGAAAGCATGAAGCTCGCTTACGCTGACCGCAGTAAGCACTTAGGCGATCCTGATCGTACCCGAGTACCCGTTGCTGAACTCATTGCCGATGACTATGCCGATAACCGACGCAAACTAATCAAAGACGATCGTGCAACGCCCTCCAGCGAGATTAACCCAGGAGACATCCTGACACCTGAAGGCCGAGACACCACGCACTTCAGCGTCGCCGATAAAGCAGGTAACGTAGTCAGTAATACCTACACCCTGAACTTCAGCTTTGGCTCGCATATCGTCGTGCCCGGAACCGGCATTTTGCTCAATAACGAAATGGATGACTTTGCCGCTCGGCCGGGTTTCGCCAATGCCTACGGCCTTGTGCAAGGCGAAGCCAACGCCGTAGCACCGGGTCGACGCCCGCTGTCCTCCATGACACCGACCATTGTGTTCAAAGACGGCGAGCCCACACTTGTCACCGGCAGCCCTGGCGGCTCACTGATTATCACAGCGGTATTGCAGACAATTTTGAACGCAACGGTTTTCGAGATGGATGTTGCATCAGCAACCGCAGCCCCCAGAGTGCATCACCAGTGGCAACCTGATCGGGTGCTGGTTGAACAAGGCGTCAGCCCGGACACCATCAAAATTCTCGAGGCGATGGGCCACAAGATTGAACCTACTAAGCGCACCATCGGTCGCGTTAATTCCGTACAGCTCGACGGACCTTGGCGTTACGGTTACGCCGACCTCCGCCGTCCGGGCGGTCATGTGGCCTATTAAAGTCCTGGACTTATTATTTATGACGAGACTAGTACCCTTCACGCGAAAGCTCCACCGCTGGCTGTCTTATGCGGTATTCCTGCAAGTTACCGTTTGGGTGGTGGGAGGCCTTACGTTTGCCGTTATTCCCTTTGACACAATCATAAAGGGGGGAGCGGTCATCGCCAGTCCGCCCACGCCCACGATTATGCCCGCTGAGCTCACGCAACTCGGAATGCAGCTACCGTCCGAAACACCCCTCGATCACTTCGCTGTCCATTCCAGCAGCCAGGGTGCAATCGCTGAAGTTCGTACTATGCAGAGCACAAAGTGGCTGCGACTCGTCGACGGCGAGTTGGTAATACCGCCACTGGCGGAGGATATTACGCGCTTTGCTCTAACCCTTTACCGGGGCGATGCGGCGCTTTTAGGGGCGCGCTATCTCGCCACATCCGAGCGGCGATACCTTGGACTCGTTGACGAGACCTATGGGCAGGGAGACGTTTGGCAGGTCGAGTTCGATGACTCACTCAACACGCGGCTGTATTTCGAGGGTGCGACAGGTCGATATCTGACTGTGAGAAATGACGCGTGGGTTTTTTACGACGCCATGTGGCGCCTGCACATCATGGACTATAGTGACGGCGACGATTTTAACAACACGCTATTACGCGTACTTACCCCGCTTGCTTTACTGTTTGTACTATCCGGCATTTTACTCACTTGGACTGCCGCGAAGCGCGCTGTCCGCAACCGCCGATAACAGCCTGAGATTGGCGTACATATTACGACGATTTGGGCAGCCTCACCTTCATGGTCTGGCGAGCAAGTGCGACCAATTGTCCTGTGCTGTCCCAAAAATCACCGTCCACCTCAATGATGCTGGCGGTAAGGTGTCGCGACTTCATGCGCCCTAACAAGGGCCCCGGCGCAGGGATAGCACGACACTGCACGGTGAGTTCTATTGTCGGTACCCAGCCAAACGGACCAAACAACGTAAAAGGTGTCGGCGGCATAATGTCTGCAAACATCAGTAAATCGACACTGCCCATGGGTGACTGGTCCAGATGCTGCAGGTAGGCGACAAACTCACCCGTCCCCGGTATTTCGCCCCGCTCAAATACCTCATGACCGGTAACCAACCGCGTGTCTACGCGCTCGTGAATTTCAAGTAGCTCGGCGCGGCGCCCAACAAGCGTTTCAAAAGCAGGAGCGGTAGGAGGTTCAGCGCCCATCCACGTTTCGCCCGCGAGCTTGTCGAGATCGGTATAGGCTGCAGTAGCCCTCACCTTTAGCTCGCCATTTTGGTACAGGCTGGCTGAACCGAAGCTTGTACCGCGGCCAAACTTCAGAGGCTCTACTTCAATTTCACAGGGACCCAATGAGCAAGGCGACATGTAGAAAGCATTGATGGAGAGCGGGTCATTGTGTGGCATGGCGGCTTGGAGTGCGCGTCCAATCACCGATAGCACATAACCACCATTAGGCACTGAGCCAATCCGCCAGCCACGGTGCAATTCGGCTTGCCACCGGGTATCGCTAAGCTGAACTACCGCGGTGTCTTGCTCAAACTGCCCCATCATCATCTCCCTATTATTTATTGCCTAATAATTGCGGCCGTATAGTTGTACACAATCTTGCCCATAAAGGGTCAAAGTGCGCCACGACACCATAATAACCGTAGATTACTTAGTATTGGCCGATAAGCCTCAATTGGTGGTTAGCTTAGCAGCCAGCTTATAGATTAGTGGTCAGCTTATAGATCAGCGGTCAGCTTATAGAAGGTAGCGTGGCAAACAGGCACAAAGACTGTCTATACTGATAAAATGCGCTCATGTTCGAGGAGTTAAGCCTTGCTTGGTATCCAACTGGATAAGCTGAACACAAGATCTCAGACTATCGTGCTGGCAAGCGCATGTGCGCTGGCGCTCTCCTACACCCAAGCATCCTCCGTTCATGCACAAGCCGGTGACGCTGAATCAGCTGGCAGTACCAGCGCCATGATCCTCGATATGCGTGCAAGTCTCGATATGGCTCCTGTTCCCGCAGCTGAAGAATCGTCGCTCATCCGTGAATACGAGACGGCCATAGAATCCGTAGAGGGGGAATATGGTGCTTATGCTCCAAGTTTGACGGAGCAACTTCTCGGCCTAGGTAGCGTTTTGCAAGAGGAAAATCGTCACGCAGAAGCGGCGGATGTTTTTAAACGTGGTGTACACCTAGCCCGCATCAATGGAGGGTTGTATAACGGCGAGCAAATTCAACTGCTGCGGGGTGAGATTCGAAGCCGCCGCGCTTTGGGTCAGTATGACGACGTCGATAATCGACAGCGCTATCTATACCGGGTCGAGCGGCGAGCCCTCCGGCACAGCGAAGAATCCGCCTACGCGCTCCTAGATCAAGCAGAATGGCAGCGGGAGGCTTACATTCAGGCAGTCGGTGGCGAGGAAAATCGCATTGGCCGGTTGCGGATGATGTGGGATTTATATCACCAGTCGCTCACTGAAATGATAAGTTACTTTGGTGACCAGTCTTTGGAGCTAAGAAAGCCCTTGGTGGGCATGATCAAGGCCCAGTACCTCATAGCAGGCTATGAGCAGTATATGCCTGGCAAACCGACTCACGCCGCAGATTCACCCTATGTGCAAATGACCGAAGCCGCCTTCCGTAAAGGAGAGAGTGTGCTTACCGCACTGTTTGAATTAAGCGTGGTTAATCAAGCACCGCCACTACAAACTGTGAAGGAAAAACTGGCGCTGGCTGATTGGGCATGGTGGTTCGGTAAACGCAGTGAGGCGGAGATCTACTATGCGGCAGCGTCTCGTTACGCCCGCGAGTCGGAGGACACCCAAGCTGGTGTTTTTTTAGAAGATGCCCTACGCCAACCTCAACCCTTGCCAACAATCGACGGCATGGAGCCGATCCCCGCACCGTATTGGGACGACCGTGGCGCGCTAGTGGTATCGTTCAGTATCTCAGATACAGGCCGTGTGATGGATTTGGAACGAGTGGGCGAACCCGAGGTCGAAGAAGAAGCCAAAGACATTAATCGACTGCTCCGAGCATTGCGAGGAACACGATTTAGACCAATGTTTACAGACGGCTTGCCCATTGCGAGTGAGACTATTGTCTGGTCGTGGCCACCTTCTGCATGGAGCCCTCAACCGCTAGAGCCTACCCGTATAAATTAGAGCGCTAAATTTAATTCAGAAAAGAGATCACGATGATGCAAGGACCAGATGGTAGCGGTAGTAACTGGCTTAAAGCCCGTCAATGGCTCCTGGTATCCGCGATCTGCGCCGCAATGCTCACGCTAACAGGCTGCCCGAGTGCGAACACGCCCACTCAGCCATCAACGCCATCGGTGACTCCGCCGCCTTCATCTCCCTCTACATCATCTTCCTCTAGTAGCAGCTCGAGTAGCAGTTCATCGAGCTCGAGCAGTAGTTCATCAAGTTCGAGTAGCGCCAGCGCGCCGTCCAGTAATAGCGCCAGCACTAGCGCAAACAGCGCGTCATCCTCATCGCCGGGCACAACGACTGCTGCGAGTAGCGGCATGCCATCGCCTTCAATGCCCTCCACCAGCAACTCATCGGGCAGCGAAGCGCGTGATAACACAGGCGGCGACAACACCGGCGCGGAGCTCCCGACAATGGAAGAATCGAGCGGTAATCCCGAGGGTCAAGGCGCCGGCGCTGAGCCTGGCTTTGGCGATATTGCCGGCAGTGAGTCCCTACCCGATATGCGCGACGAACTTCCCACATTTGAGGAGAGTTATGGAGAAGATCCTGCAACAACTAGCGGCACAACGGGCAGTGGCGAAGAGCAGGCAAGCAGCGGCGACAATGCTGGCTCGAACGCTGATAAGAGTGCCGAGCCTGGTACCCGCGCGAGCGGTGACAGAGGGAACGGTATAGGGGGTGATATAGAGGGTGACGCAGGGAGTGATATAGGGGGCACATTCGGCAATGGCACGCTTACTACAGCCGAGCAGGTTGCTATTTTGGACGGCCAGCTAGAGCAGAGCACCAGCGATTTCGATGCAATGATACTCGAAGAACAGCAGCACCAGCGTGAAATGGACCGCGCCCGCGCAGAGCGCAGCCCACGCGAACAAACGGAACCTGCAGGTGCGGGCACCAGCGGCAGAAACCCTTATGAGAGCGATGTCGCAATGGGCGAAACTGCAGGCGGTGGGAGTGCCGGTGGTGAAATGAGCGGTGGTATGGGTGGTGGTATGGGTGGTGGCATGGGCGGCAGCGCACCTCAAAACCCCGCAGTCTATAAACCACCGCAAGACATCCCCGACGGGAGTAACGATGACGTAGTGGCTCGCCAGCTACGAGAGGCAGCCATGCGAGAACCCGACCCTGAAGTGCGCGAGCGGCTGTGGAATGAATACCGTAAATACAAAGGTATAGAGATAACCGAATAATGAGAGCACTTGTCGTCATTAGCGTATTGACTCTAGCCCTGCTCGTCACAGGCTGCGTTAGCCAAACGGTTAAAAGCACAGCAGTGCCGCCGCTCGATTATGCATCTAACGCAATTAGCGAAGACGAAATATTAGATGTGGGTGTCGCCGTACTGGACCCCGGTATTGCGGAGCTCGATGAAGACGACGGCGTTTTCCCTGAGGTGCGGCGCGCTGAAGCCACTTTTATCGCCAATGAGCTGACCAAAACACTCCAAGAAGTAGGCGCTTGGGGTGCCGTTCGTGTGGTACCCGATAACCAGCAATTCACTGACCTACTCCTAAACGGCACTATAATTCACAGCGACGGAGAGCATCTTGAGCTCGCCGTAGCAGTCACCGATGCACGTGGCGTTGTATGGATCGACAAAACCTACACAGGTACGACCAGTCGCTACGCGTACGACGGTCGCAATGCCAACAGCCAAGACCCTTTTTTGTTGGTTTATCGTAAGGTCGCCAATGACATGCTCAAGGTTTTTGAATCCATAAAGCGCAGAGATCGACTGGCTATTCGCCAGGTCGCAGAGCTCCGCTTTGCACGGACTTTTGCCTCCGATGCTTTCAATGACTACCTAACGCAAGACGCAAAAGGGATTTATCACATTCAACGTTTGCCCGCCGACAATGATCCCATGCTCGAACGAGTGCGCAATTTGCGCAAGCGTAATTACGTATTCGTCGATACGCTACAAGGGTATTACACGAGTTTCTCTGAGGACATGTATTCCCCTTATCAAGAATGGCGAAAATTGAGCTATGAAGAAGTTGTTGCCCTACGCGAACTACAATCTGAAGCCAATACACGGCTGATTGCGGGCGCTGCTGCCGTTATTGCAGGTATTGCCGCCCAAGGCTCTAACAGTGAATACGCCAACGCAGCCGGAATGGTTGGCATCGCCGGCGGTGGCTATCTACTAAAGAGCGGTCTCGAGAAGCGATCAGAGTCCAACATTCATACCCTGGCACTCGAAGAGCTCGGCCAATCATTGGAAGCGGAAATTACGCCCCGCGTCATTGAACTTGAGGACCGCACGGTTCGGCTATCAGGTAACGCAGAGGATCAGTACGCCCAGTGGCGCGAACTGATGGCCGATATTTACGCAACCGAAATCGGCGCCCTCGCACTTCCGGCACCCGGCAAGACTGATAACTCAGGGCAATAACCGCCTAGGTGTTGGCAACAGGAATTTTACCGTGATTGAACAGGACAAGCCGTTAGCACCAACAGCGTTCACCCCTCAGGAAAGTAGCACCAGTACTGAGCCTGCGCTCGAGCAGCGTCCTGGGTGGCTGATACCCGCCATGGCGGGCGTTATCGTTACCGCTGTCGCAGTGTTTTTTGTGCTGCCCCTATGGGTGGCTGACAATGGCAGTAGCAGTAGCAATGACACCTCATCAACAATCACCGTTGCCGAGGATGGCTTGCGGTTAAGCCGCGAGAACACACGGCCCGCATCAAGCGGCGCACAGGCGTCGCCTGACAATGAGCGCTCACCCTTTGCTCAAGCGCAATTACAAAAGCTGCGCCGAGCGGCGCAAGAGGCCCTACAAAAAGTGCTCGAGCTGCAGGATGTGTTAGAAGAGCTCGAAGTAGAGCGTTGGGGTAACGAGGGTTACCAAGCCGCCATTGCACACGCTCAAGTCGGTGACACGGCCTATCGAGAGCAACGGTTTGAGGAGGCTACCCAAGCCTATACTGCAGCAAGTGAGCAGTTACTCATCCTCGAAGCCTCTATCCCTGAACGTATCACCACAGCAGAGGAACAGCTAACGCAGAGCGTCGAGGCAGGTAAGGTCACGAGCGCTCAAGAAGCCCTAGCGTTATTAGAGATCCTCGCACAAGGTGACGGTCGGCTACAGGCATGGCGCGAGCGCGTCGGTGCTATTGAAACTGTAAGCCGGGCACTCGCTGCGGCGGGCGACGCCGCTCAAGGGCTTGATTTCCAAGGTGCCATTACCCAAACGACACGTGCACTGACCGCTGATCCCGCTCATCAAAAAGCGGCAGCACAACTCGCGCGCTTTCAAGAATCCCTCGCTACGCAAACATTCCGAAAAGCCATGAGCGACGGTTACTTAGCCCTTGAGCGGGAACGCTTTGACGACGCGGCTGCCGCCTTTCAAACCGCAGCGTCTATTCGCCCCGGCGCGCAAGAACCCAAGGCTGCAAACAATGAATTAGCGAGCGCGCGTACCGATGCCGCGCTGCGTGACCTGCGCACGCAGGGCATGAGATTCGAAGCCAGTGAAGAGTGGCAAAACGCCGTTAACGTCTACACTCAGGCGCTCGCGATTGATGATTCACTCGTTTTCGCTCGTGAAGGCACACGTCGAGCGCAACCGAGAGCAGCGCTTCATGCCGCTCTCGAAACCACCCTCAGCAACACGGAGCGACTCGTCGACGTGCGCGCTTTCAACACGGCGGAAGCAACGCTTCAGCAAGCCCAAGCTATTGCCTCGCCGGGACCCGTGCTCAGCGAACAGATCACCAAGCTACAAGCAACGCTTACCTACGCCCGTACCCCTGTCGATGTTACTTTTATCTCAGACGGCGTAACCGACGTAACGCTTCTCCGCGTTGAGCGCCTGGGCGCCGTAAACTCGACTACGCGCACATTGCGACCGGGCACTTACACCGCCTTAGGTATTCGCACAGGCTACCGTGACGTCCGCAAAGATTTTCAAGTTGTTCCAGGCCAAGAGACCGTTGTCGATGTCCGCTGCCAAGAAAGTGTAGGGGAACCCCTATGAGCAATAACGTTAATGACGACGCCAATAAGCCACTGACCCCTAGCAGCTTTAAGCCCGGTGGTAGTACAAGTGAGCGCATGAGTGGCAGCGGAAGTGATGGCAGCGACCAGCCTCTCTCAGCAAGTGCTTTCGAGCCGTTAAACAGCACTCGGCCAGAACGCACAAAACCTTCATGGCCCTGGGTATTAGCCGTTGCCGCAGGCGTAGTCCTCGTTAGCTGTTTGTTCTTCCTTTTCACTGCTCGCTCGCTAGAGGTCTACGTCGATGCTGTCGGTGAGCCTGACATTGCTATTGACGGATTTTCTATAGCACTGGGCAATCGGTACCTGATCCGACCCGGACGGTATCCCGTCTCGGTAAACGTGGAAGGCTACACGCCATGGCAAGAGGTCGTCGACGTCGGCGACGACGCCAGTCAGCGCATAGAAATCATTCCAGCCATTCTTCCTGGCAAGGTCAGCATCCAAAGCACGCCGCCCGGGGCTTCTGTTATGTTAAACGGAGAGTCACTGGGACTAACCCCACTCGACGATTTACGTTTGCCTGCTGGCAGTCACGAATTAACGATCAGTCTCTCTCGCTATCAAGCCTACGAAGCAATCATTGAAGTAACAGGACGCGGGACACGCCAGACTTTTGCTAAAGAGCTAGCGCCGGATTGGGCTGAGATTGGTTTGAGCAGCCTGCCGACGAATGCCGATATATTTGTCGATGGTGAGCAGGTAGGAAGTACCGACAGCACGATTGAAGTGCTGGCGGGCGATCACGAACTGATTCTTCGTCAGGTGGGCTACCGCGATCACAGCTTAGCCTTGAGCGTTACAGCAAGCGTTCCGCAGATTATCGATCCCGTAGCGCTTATTCCTGCCGACGGTGTGCTATCGCTTACATCAATACCGACGGCGGCCACAGTAAGCCTCGATGGGGAATTTGCGGGCAGAACACCGGTCACTCTAGAGCTGAGCCCCGGTGATCAGCACCGTATTCAATTATCTAAGCTTGGATACGCCCGTAAAACGGTATCGCTTGCATTGGAGAAAGGTGCATTCCAAGAACAGCAAATTACTCTCGATCCTCAGCTGGGCGACGTGGTGATCAGTATCCAACCCGCCGACGCACAAGTACTGGTCAATGGCGTTATCCAGGGTAATGGTAGTCAGACATTGACACTCCCCGCCTTCGAACACCGGCTCGAGATTAAGCGTTCGGGCTACGCCAGTGAACGCCGACGCGTGACGCCGCGACCCGGCTTAGAGCAAGTGATTAACGTTGTTTTACTCACCGAGGCTGAAGCCCGTAAAGCGGCGCTTACGCCTGAAATAACGACTGCGCTTGGCCAAACGCTGGTGTTGATTGACCCTGTTGCGGATCCGATGAACGAGTTTTCCATGGGCGCATCTCGTCGAGAACCGGGTCGTCGCTCTAATGAAGTGGAACATACCGTTCGCTTAGAGCGCGCGTTTTATATCGCGACGACCGAAACCACGAACGCACAGTTCCGGTTATTCCTCGAGGGCCACGATAGCGGGCAGATTGAAGGAAATAGCCTCAACAGAGAGCATCAACCGGTGACTCAGATAAGCTGGCAACAGGCCGCCCGCTTCTGTAATTGGCTCAGCGCGCGCGAGGGCTTACCGCTATTTTATCGAGATAACCAAGGTATTATTAATGGCTACAACCCGTCGAGCACAGGTTATCGCCTGCCCTCTGAATCTGAGTGGTCTTACGCGGCGCGAGTCGAGGGCACCGGCTACCGAAGATTTGCTTGGGGCAACAACTTTCCTCCCACAACCGCTGTTGTCAATGTCGCGGACAACACATCCGCATTGGTTACCGGTAGAATATTGAATGGCTATGCGGATGGCCATATTGTCAGCGCGCCCGTCGCGAGCTTTCCCGCGAATCACCGCGGCATTTTTGATATGGGCGGCAACGTCGCAGAGTGGGTGCACGATGTTTATGTCATTCCGTCTGCTAATGCAGAAACAGCGACAGACCCCCTCGGGGCGCTCAATGGTGACAACTACACCGTGCGCGGTGCAAGCTGGGCACTCAGCCGCTTATCGGAGTTGCGTTTAACGTATCGCGACTACGGGGCCGCCGGGCGGGATGACCTAGGTTTTAGGATTGCACGCTATGCAGAGTAACTTTTTGCACAATAACTTCACGAAGGGCAACGTTGTACGCAACGGCCTCGGTGCGCTCGCAGGCGTGTGCTTGTCCATAGTAGTGAGTCAAGTAGCGACAGCGCAGCCAACAAACGATGCAGCCGACTCGCCGATTGCCGCCGATCCGTCGAGCGCGTCATCTAGCGAACCATTCATCGAACCATCCAACGAACCATCCAACGAACCATCCAGCGAACGTGCAAGCAAACCCGTCGATGAACCGCCGCTCGAATTACCCACAAACGCCAAGCCATCCCTAGACTACGAACCCTCCGAGACTATTTCTGAGGATAGCTCCGTCTCTTTTCCCGTCGATATCTGACCACAGGAACCCTTCATGAACCTGCGACTGAACAACGAATTTCTCTATCAATTGTTTGCGCTACTGATCGCAATTATTGTCGTCCATGGGATTTATGTCGGCTTGATTCGCCCAACTGCGGAAGACCAACTTGCGGTTCAAGCTGCGTTACAGGCCGCTGGCGCGGACATGGCTAGTCAACGAACGCTCGCCATCGTCATCCGAGATTTCGAGCAAGAGGCTTGTTTCATTTTGCTACTGTGGGCACTTGCCATCATGGGCATGAAGGCCTACCGCACTCGAGAAGAGCATCAAATGCTCGACCAAAACTTGATTGAAGTTCCGCTTGGCACCAGTTTACTGCCACAAGATGCACGCGAGTATTCGCGTAACTTGGAAGCCCTTCCCGAGCAAGAGCAAGACTACTTACTGCCCCGCGCACTAATGAATGGTTTACAGCGCTTTGCGACAACCCAATCGATTCCCGCGGTATCCGAGGCTGTCCGCGAGCAATGTGACATTGAGGCCGACCGGCTCGACTCCGAATTATCTATGGTGCGCTATATTTCTTGGGCCATTCCCTCCATTGGCTTTATTGGCACCGTGCGGGGTATTGGTGATGCCCTCGGACAAGCCTATAAAGCAGTGGAAGGCGATATTTCCGGTGTAACCGTTAGCTTGGGTGTCGCCTTCAACAGCACCTTTGTGGCACTGGTATTGAGTATTATCATAATGTTTGCCCTACACCAGTTACAGCTCTCTCAGGAGCGCTTGGTGTTGAGCACCCAGCGCTACGTCGATCGTAAGTTGCTTCGTCATTTAGCGGTACCAACATTATGATCGCGATCATCGATCTGAACGACGTAGCGTTATCGTTGTGGTATCACGACGAGACATTGCACTCGCCCGGATACGTCTTCTTCGACGGCGGCAACTATCGCTTTGGCACGCCCGCCATGCGTACCAGCCGTCGGACACCCAAGGCTGTTAATACGCGCTTCTGGTCGCAACTCAACACCCAGCCGCTAGCGCCCGTATTAGGAACAGCGAGACACACCGCGGATCTTGCTCACAGCCACCTCGCAGAACTGCACAGCACAGGGGGAAAGCCAGAGCATGTCATGCTCGCTGCTCCGGGCAGCATGAGTCGCGAGCAGCTGTCGCTTCTGCTTGGCATTGTCGAGCACTTACCTTTCGCTGTTTCAGGCCTCATTCATCGTAGCGGCGCGCTCGCCTGTGCGAGTGGGCTCGAGCGCGGTTTTCATATTGAGCTACAGCTTCATCAAACGTTGATTACAAGCTTTGAGATACGAGAAGGGCTTGTGCATGCGCTGACGTCACAATCACTGCCCGGGCAAGGATTGCTAGCCATTCAAGATCGCTTGGCGACCAGTATTTCTGCATTGTTTGTGAATCAAACTCGCTTTGATCCCCTTCGCAGTGCCGACACCGAACAAGCGCTCTATGACGCTTTACCTGCGCTGCTGAGTGACCTGCAGAAACACAGTGAGGCCCATCTCGCTATTGCGGGTTATGAAGCGCGCGTGACGCGGGATGACCTATCGTTAGCCGGCAAGGCCCTGGCGAAGCAGTTAGCCCCGTTGTTACCCGACGACTGGCCTGTATTACTGGAAGCACCCCTCGGATTACTGCCAGGATTTGACCTGCAACGCGACACGCACGGCATTAGCGCCGATGCCATGGTGAGTGTGGTCTTAGAGCAATTATCAACGTTGGAGCAAGCGCCCAATGCATTGACGCTTCAGCGTCAGTTCGCTCCGGCGGCGGCACCTGTGGTACGACCTGCGGTACAGACGGCGATTACCGTTGATAGCGCACAGGATGACGGTGTCATCGATGTAGCGAAGCCCGCACGGCGACCAACCCACTTTTTAGATGGGCACATTGCACGGCCGTTAAAGCACGGGACTGAGCTGAATGGCGGCGCCATATTAGGGTTCGACGGCGATACGCTAACGCTCTCAGGAACCGTACCTGCAGATTTTCTCGTCAATGGCGCACCGGCGCATCCTGGTCAGGTACTAACGCCCGGTGACACGCTAACTGACGCCCTCGGACTGCGGGCTCTACTGATCTGCGTCGACGGCTGATATGAGGAGGCGTAAGCGTCAAGCGTCTACCTTTAACTTAAGCTTCCTAGACATTATGTCCTGTGGCTTTGGTGCCGTAGTGTTGGTGTTTCTTATCATCGACCATGCGATGGAGGATGAAACTCGCACACTCAACGCCGAGGTTTTTTCAGAGATTAATCTACTCGAAGAGGATATCCGCGAAGGGCAAGACGGGCTGGTTCAGCTGCGCAACGCGGTGAGCTCTACTGATGCCGATATTGTTGAAGCAAAGGGATTAGCCACGCGCGTCACGGAAGAACTCGATCGTTACGAAAGTCTCATCGCCTCACTTGAGGAGGAAGGCTTTACCGATAGTGCGGACATTGAACAATTAAAAGCCGAGCTGAACCGGCTGGAAGAACACGTTAAACAACTTCGAGAATCATCTGAAGCACAGCTGGGCCGGAGCGCTCGCGAGTTCACAGGTGATGGCAATCGACAATACTTAACGGGCTTGAATCTGGGCGGGGACCGGATTGTTATTTTACTCGACGTATCCTCGAGCATGCTCGCCGACAAACTTATCAATATTATTCGTCTACGCAACATGGGCGAACAGCTGCAACGAGATGCCGAAAAATGGGTGCGGGCGCTTGATACTGTCGACTGGCTAACCGCTCAACTCCCGATTAACGCACAATACCAGATCATCACGTTTAACACCCAGGCGAAGCCAATACTTGCTGAGTCAGCGGGGAAATGGCTAGACGTGGCCGACACGAGTACCTTACAAAAGGCGACTCAAGCACTGCGTCAGCTGTTACCCAAGGGCGGCACAAGCCTACATAACGCATTCGATGCATTGCAAAGCCTGCCTGATCGACCCGATAACATTTTTCTGATCACCGATGGCTTGCCCACACAGGGGGTTGAGCCCCCGAGCGGCACTACCGTCACCGGGCGCCGCAGAGTGGAGCTGTACAGACAAGCGGTACAACGCTTACCTAAAGGTGTGCCGGTGAATATTATCTTGGCGCCTATGGAAGGTGACCCTATGGCCGCATCAGAGTTTTGGCAACTCGCCCAAGTGAGTGGAGGGTCATTTATGTCACCCGCCAGCGACTGGCCATGAGGCGTTAATCGATGCGACAACGACGTGCTCCCGCCGAATTCTCTCTGTCGTTCCTCGACGTTATTTGCTGTGGCTTTGGCGCAGTGATTTTACTGCTCATGATTACCAAGACCGTGCAGCCGCAAATTCTCGAGCGATCGACGGTCGAGGCCGCAGGTCGCGTAGCCGACCTCACCGAGCAGCTTTTCGACATTCGCGGTGAGACAACAGTGCTCAATCGCGAGCTGAGTGCTAAGCGAGAACAAATCTCCGAATTTAACGAGCGCATCGCCATACTGCAGGGCGCTCTCGCAAGAACGCGTTCGCGCTATGACAGTCTCGATGTCACGCGCAATAGTAATAGCATCATCGAGCAGGAGCTTGCGATTGCCCGCCAAACACTCAGCGACGAGCAGCGCCGCCTGCTGGGCGACAACGCAGAAAAGAAGAATCAGCTGATTGGCGGAATCCCAGTAGACAGTGAGTACATCATTTTCATTATCGACACGTCGGGCTCCATGTTCTCCTACGCATGGGAGCGTATGCTTCAGGAAATGCAAGCGACGCTCAATATTTATCCCGAAGTAAAAGGCATTCAGGTGCTCAACGATATGGGCAATTATTTGTTCAGCCGCTACCGAGGCCAATGGATCCCTGATACGCCTGCACGCCGAGACCTCATTATCCGCAACTTGGCCAACTGGAATGTGTTCTCCAATAGCTCACCGGTAGAAGGCATCACTGCCGCAGTGCGGACCTTTTATGATCCCAATAAGAAAATTTCGATCTACGTGTTTGGCGACGAATTCACCGGAGATTCCATCCAGACAGTCGTGCGCACAGTGGATAGACTAAACTCAGAGAACGTTGATGGGGAGCGGCGCGTACGCATCCATGGCGTTGGCTTTCCCGTACAATTTATCAGACCCCCGCAGCTGCAGGTCACAGGTATAAGATTTGCTACACTGATGCGGGAATTAGCCTACAGAAACGGTGGCACGTTTGTTGGACTCAATGACTTTAAACGCTAGAACATGTATGAAGTGGTCAAGCGCCGTCATCGTAGCGATGGCGTTGAGTGCCTGTGGTAGCAAGCAGGTCATCGTGCAAGGTAACTTCCCGACACCCATTATTGAAAAGCACTCAAAAACACTCGCCGTGGTTTACACCAACGAATTTGCCAACCATGAATTTTTTGATGAGGCAGCGGGCCGTAAAGAATCCGATTGGCTAGTTAAAACCGGCGACGCGCAGGTTCAGTTCTGGGATACATTACTCACAGGTATGTTTGATCAGGTAGTGCGCATTCGTAGTCACGATGATTTGCACGAACACGAAGACAACATCGACGCCGTAATCATTCCGTATGTCGTTGACCTGCAGTACACCATTCCCACCCACACCAACGTCAAAATCTATGAGATATGGATGCGCTATCGCTTCCGACTCGTCACCCTCGACGCCATTCACGATCATGACAATGGCGATCTTTCCTACGATCCTGAAACCAGCTTTGCTGACTGGCAGCTAACAGCCTACGGCAAGACACCTACTGCCTTTTTACAATCAGATGAGGAGGCCGTTAACTTAGCTGCGATTGTTGCACTGCGCGATGCGGGGGCCAACTTTGTAACGTCGTTTGAGCGCGTTAATGAGGTTAAAGCATGGCTCGATGGCAGGGGAGTGGAACGCTATGAAAAGGGGAAGAAATAATGGTGAGAACAATGAGTGGAGCAAAGAGCAATCTACCTGCATGCACTCAAACACCTATCCTCGTGCACCCGGCTATTCAGATTAAAAGCACCTCTCAAATGAAAGGCACCTCTCAAATAAAGGGCACCGTCCAAGTAAAGAGCACCTCGGTGTGGGTTAACCGGATTGCCAAAATCGCGAGCGGTAGCATCGCCGGTATTTTATTGGGCGGATGCGTCAGCGCGACTGTCGATGAAATGACGTTTATGGAGCCTACTGAAGGTATCGGTGACTCATCGGTAGTAATCCTCGGCCGACGTCATGCGCCTGACTACGACACCGAATTCGAGTTTATTGAATGCATTGGTGATCATATTCGCAGTGGCGACAAAAGCATCACGGTGCTCCATGAGATTGAGTTTATCAATATGCTCTACCCTTGGTTTGAGCCGCGTACCGCACCTATGCGCACCCAAGATATCGATAAATTGTTACAGCAGCCACCGGTCGCAGACAAGTTTGCCGAAATCAAGCTGGAATACATGATATGGGTCGATGGCACCACCATCGAAACCAACAGCTCCGGCTCAATGACGTGCGGCGTGGGACCTGGTGGCGCAGGGTGCTTCGGCTTTGGCACGTGGGGTAACACGTCGGATTATGAAGCCACCATTTGGGACTTTACAGACCAAACCGAGGTCGGTCGCATAAGCGCTAATACAACCGGGCAGAGCTACATGCCAGCAGTCGTCGTGCCGATTCCCATCATTGCTCCGGTGCAAGGCACAGCCTGCGACAGCTTAGGCGAGCAGCTCTTGAAGTATTTATCGGCGAACCACTGATGCGCCTTTTAGCCATTCTTGCACTTACTTTACTTGTCTCGGCCTGCGCCGGATCCGGCGGGAGTCCAACGGTCACCGTCGGTGGGCGTACGGTTGACGTGCCCGATGTTACCGCCGAAGAGCACGCAAAAATCCTCGAGACGATTGGTGTCTATGACGACCCTGAGCTGGCTCAGTACGTAAACAGTATCGGTCAGCTGCTGGTGAAAAATTCCAGCATGCCCAATGCAGACTTCACCTTCACACTGCTCGACTCGCCCGACATCAATGCCTTCGCGCTACCCGGTGGGTTCATTTACGTTAATCGAGGCCTGTTGAGCTATCTTGACGATGAAAGCGAGCTCGCTGGAGTTATCGCGCATGAAATTGGCCATATCACCGAACGACACCACAGCCGGCGTTCAACGTCCCAAACCACCTCCACCGTACTGGCGACAACCGCTTATATTCTCACCGGCAGCGGCGATCTATACGATGCGGCAAAAATGTACGGCGCCGAAGTTATTAGCGGCTTCGGCCGCGATATGGAGCTCGAGGCCGACGCAGCAGGCGCCGAATTTATGCACCGCGCGGGCTACGATGCCGATGCGCTTCTGTCAGTCATTGGTGTTCTAAAAGATCAAGAGATGTATCGCCGTGTGCAGGCGAAAGCATCCGGCAAACCGACAGGCACCTACCACGGTCTTTATGCCAGCCACCCTCGCAATGACCTGCGTTTACAAACGGTTATTAAAACGGCGAATAACTTGGACCTCGAAACACAAGCAGACGACCCCGCACTACCGGGTGAATTTCGACGGCAAACGGAAGGGCTGGTATTTGGTGCCAGCGCCGACCGGCAGTCAGAGCCCAATCGCTTCTATCACAACAAGCTAGACTTTAGCTTCAAGTATCCCGAAGGATGGTCGGTATCCCAAGGCAGTCGAGACATCACCGCAATGGCTGACGATGGCACGGCTTCCGTGTCAATCACCTTGTCGAAGCTGGATGCCACGTTAACGCCACAGGACTTTTTAGCCAGTAAGGCAAGTGGTGATCTGACCGATACTCAAGCTGTTGAGCAATTTGGTCTACTGGGGAGCACTGCCATAGCAACCACCGCGAGCGCCTCGAAACGGCTAGCAGTGATCGACCATAAGTACCGCTTTTTGTTTGAGGCTGAGGCACGCGATTTAGCCAGCCAAGATGCGCAACTCCTGTCGATCATCAAAAGCTTCCGTCCGCTGGCCGCACGCGAAAAAGTAAAAGGTCAAAGTCGTACGCTGCACTACATTCAAGTGCCTCGCGGCGCTACCCTCGAAAGCCTTGCAACGAGCGCTAAAATACCGAACGCCGAGGACCAGTTACGTCTTATCAATGGCTATTACCCGTCAGGTGAGCCGCGCATTGGGGACTGGATAAAAGTTATCCGATAAGTAAAATGCCGGCAGGCAGTACAGCAGCGAGTCTTACTGCTGACGCATCCATCCTATTAAAGAGATCGTATCTATGCGCCTTCTCACCTTGCTTGGCACCGCCCTCTTGGGCATTAGCTCGATATCGCTAAGCCATGCGGATGTCACGATCTATACCGCTAAGCACATTCGTACTATGGAGCCTGCACTGCCCGAAGCCACGGCGGTCGCAGTCGAGGATGGCCGTGTCGTCGCCGTTGGAACACTCGACTCGCTTAAACCCATAATCAGGCTTCGGGGCGGCAAAGTGGATGATCGCTTTGCTAATAACGTCTTAGTTCCTGGTTTCATCGACCCACATGTTCACCCCTCGCTGCCCGCTATCACCACACAATTTCCGTATATCGCCCCCGATGACTGGCACCTGCCGACGGGCGATTTTCCCGGAGCGAAAACACCGGCGGCTTATAAAGCACGATTAACCGAACTCGCAGCAAAACACACCGATGTACAGGTGCCCTTTATTGCCTGGGGCTACCATCCGCTATGGCACGGCGAGATTTGGCGATCTGACCTCAATGACTGGTTTGGCGATCAACCGGTCGGGCTATGGCATCGGTCATTCCATGAGCTCATCTTCAACGATGCCGCCCTTGACATGTTAGGCATCACTGAAGCCATGACCCAAGAAATTCATGAGGCCAATTGGGAGCGGGGGCATTTCTATGAAGGCGGCCTCAAAGCCGTAGTCGGCCAACTGGGTTTCCTATTTGAGCCCGCGCGCTTTGCTAAGGGCATGACCAATTTTATGGCCATGACACACCAAGCGGGCGTCACAACCGTACTCGATATGGGCACCGGCGTTTTTGGGGACCCAATGCGGGAGATAGCGGGAATACGCGCAGTCGCCGAGAACTACCCTGCGCCCACGCGCATTATACTCACCCCCATTATTCTCGACTTCATTGCCCGAGGCGTTACACCCGCAAATGCCGTTGCCGAAGTAAAACGCTGGCAAGCAGAGAATTCTCCTCGCGTAGAGGTAGGTAATCATTTCAAGCTTATGCTCGATGGCGCTATTTTTAGTGGTTTAAGCCAGTTCGGGGCGCCGGGGTATCTCGATGGCCACGAGGGCGTTTGGATGGCTCCTCGGGATGTAACTCACGACTATGCGTTGGCGTTCTGGCAAGCGGGCTTTCAGCTACATGCGCATTCCAATGGCGATGCGGCTACCGACTGGTTCCTATCACTCTTAGAAACCCTATTGAGCGAGGCTCCCCGCGCCGATCATCGCATGACACTTGAGCATTTCGCCTATAGCACCGAGGACCAAACCCGTCGCTTAAAAGCACTGGGGGCAGCGGTATCAGCCAACCCTTATTACCATTACATTCTGTCTGACATGTACTCGGGTGACTGGCTCGGCCCCGACAGAAGCTCGCAAATGAGTCGCTTAGGCTCTCTCGAACGCGCAGATATTCCGCTAGCGCTCCATTCGGATAACCCTATGGCGCCACTCTCGCCCCTGACGTTAATGTGGACCGCAGTCCAGAGAGAAACGATTAACGGCCGGGCCGGCATCGGAGCGGAGAAAATCTCGCGCGCTAAAGCGTTGCGCGCGATCACCATTGACGCAGCTTGGATTCTAGGACGAGAAAGCGAACTCGGCTCTATTCGGGCGGGCAAACTCGCTGACTTTACTGTTTTAAGTGATGACCCAATGACTGTTAATCTCGATCAACTGCCTGCTATTCAGGTCATCGCAACCGTCTATGGTGGCGTCCCCTACGCCATTAACCGCCCTTAAATTACACAACGGACACTACTATGCCCAAGCTGTCAGACCCACTCAGTTTTACCAACGGCGCCACTCTGAAGAATCGCTTTGTATTGGCTCCACTAACAAATCTCCAGAGTGGCGCTGACGGTGTCTTATCGGATGATGAGTACCATTGGCTAACACTGCGTGCGCGGGGCGGCTTTGGCTTGACAATGACCTGTGCGGCGTCAGTCCAACATGAGGGCGTTGGCTTCCCAGGACAATTGGGTGCCCACGATGAGCACCACATGGCGGGACTACAGCGACTGGCAGCAGGAATTAAGGCAGAAGCAAGTCATGCCGTCGTTCAGCTGCAGCACAGCGGTATGCGCTCAATGGCAGATTACTGCAGCGGCAAACCCCAGTGCCCCTCAGACGATGAAAAGACCGGCTCTGTCGCTATGACGAGCGGACAGATTGAGCAACTGATTGAAGACTTTATTTCGGCAGCGGAGCGCTGTCAGCGTGCAGGTTTTGATGGCGTTGAACTCCACGGTGCTCACGGTTATTTGTTGTGCGAATTTCTTAGCCCCGAGTACAACCGCCGAGAAGATCAGTACGGAGGATCACCTGAGAATCGTGCTCGAATCCTGATGGAGATCATTGAAGGGGTTCATCAGCGCTGCGGGCGTGGCTTTAGTTTAGGAGTCCGCTTATCACCCGAGCGGTTTGGCCTTGATACCGCAGAGATTCGAGAGCTCACTGAAAAACTGTTGACCGATGAGCGACTCGACTATATCGATATGTCGCTCTGGGATTTAAATAAGCCCTGTGAGCACCCTGACTTTGCGGGGCAGACGCTGGCGGAGGTGTTTACTAGCCTCCCTCGTGACACGGTAAAATTGGGTGCTGCGGGGAAGCTCTATAGCGCAGCAAGCTGTGAAGCGGCCATCGCCAGTGGTTTTGATTTCGTGCTTATCGGGAGAGGCGCTGTGCTGCATCACGACTTCCCCATGCGCGCCATGAATAACGACGAGTTTCAAACCATCGCATTACCCGCCACTCGGGCGCACCTAAGTGAGGAAGGGGTCAGCAAAACTTTTGCTGACTATCTCGCGACGTGGGAAGGCTTTGTCGCTGACTAACATC
>Ga0209137_1000654_pt1 | contig 35882 bp, 30 predicted proteins | sample SaaInl5LU_22_DNA_FD_184642 | JGI IMG/M metagenome (GOLD analysis project Ga0209137, IMG submission 184642) | Marine microbial communities from expanding oxygen minimum zones in the Saanich Inlet - ESP_105LU_22_DNA (SPAdes) (version 2) | ecosystem: Environmental > Aquatic > Marine > Intertidal...
GACCAGTGCAGACGGTAAAACCCTTGCACTGCAGAGCAAATACTTCTTAATTGCCACCGGTTCCAGTCCTTATCGACCAGATGACGTGGACTTCAAACATGCGGCAATCTTTGATAGCGACTCTATTCTTAAACTGGATAGCACGCCAAGAACAATTATTATTTACGGCGCGGGTGTTATTGGCTGTGAGTACGCTTCCATTTTCTCCGGCCTCGACACACGGGTTGATTTGATTAACACGCGAGACTGGTTGATGAGCTTTCTCGATGACGAAATTTCTGACGCGCTCAGTTATCACCTGCGCGATCTCAACGTTATGGTGCGCCACAATGAAGAGTACGAGCGCGTTGTGACCCACAAGAATGGCGTCACGCTTGAGCTTAAGTCAGGTAAACGTATTCATGGTGAAGCGCTACTGTGGTGTAACGGGCGCAGCGGTAACACCAAAAACATGGGACTTGAGAACGTTGGGCTGCAAGTCGACCAGCGCGGGCAGCTGCAGGTCAATAAAGATTACCAAACTGTTGTCTCACACATTTATGCGGCGGGCGACGTGATTGGATGGCCGGCCTTGGCGGGCGCTGCCTATGATCAAGGGCGCTTTGCGTCCTCGCACATGTGTGGCCTCAAAGATCAATATCGCGTCGAAGACGTTGCTACTGGTATTTGGACGATTCCTGAAATCAGCTTTGTTGGCAAGACCGAACGTGAGTTAACCGAGCAAAAAATCCCCTACGAGACCGGGCGGGCTTACTTCAAAGACACAGCCCGAGCGCATATTTCTGGCGAAGAAGTTGGTATGTTGAAGATACTGTTCCATCAAGACACCCTAGAAATACTCGGCATTCACTGTTTTGGCGCTGAGGCAGCGGAGATTATTCATATTGGCCAAGCGATTATGAATCAGAAAGGCGAGGCCAATACGATTAAATATTTTGTCCGAACAACCTTTAATTATCCGACTATGGCGGAAGCTTACCGGATTGCGGCGATGAATGGCCTCAACCGTGTGAACCGTGAACACCGCCGTTTCGAAGGTAAGCAGCGCTAGCTTGTAGTGCGCTCTGTCTAGGTCAGGGCTTGTGTTAGGCGTTACTGCGACGGGTGTTTGACAACGGTGTGTAGCACCCAATTTTTTTCGAAATAGACCACATAGTCTGGGTAAATCCATCGGCTAATGGGAGGCTCGCCAACGGCGCTAGTGACTTCTTGTGGATCACCAAATCGTTTTCTAACGGTGTCTTTGTCCACGCCGCGCTGGGGTAAGTTTGCGTCTGACTGGCGAGTTTGCTGTCCAATCGGCAGGGTGATTTGCTCGGCTGTAACTAGGCAGGCTGCGCTAGTTAAAGTCAGCAGTAATAGTAGTTTCATCATTGTAAAATCCTCATAACGGGTCTATCAAAACGGGCTATCAAAACAGGCGCATCAAAACATCCATCTCTGTGCTCTTTGGAAGTCACAGTTGACCTTAGTGTAGGTCAAAGAAGGGGTGATAACCGTGACTGATTCTTGTTTGTGCACGGCCTTTCAGGTTTAATCCCTGCATGCTTACTCACCTCCCGCTTTTTATCGGCTTACGTTACACCCGCAGCAAAAGGCGAGAGGGTTTCGTCTCGTTTATTTCGTTATTCTCTCTCTGTGCAATGGCCCTTGGCGTCACCGCTTTAATTGTTGTTTTGTCGGTGATGAATGGTTTTGACCGCGAGATAAAAAACCGCCTGCTAAAAATTGTCCCCCACGTTGTCATCACCCGCGCCGCAGGCTTTAGCGCTGACGAAATCACCGCGCTGGAGACCCAGTTGCGCGCAGCCGACAGCGATCAGACAAATCGGCTACTGGCGGTGACGCCTATGCTACAGAGCTTTGTGATGGTCTCGCGCGCCAATAAGCAGAGCGGTATTTTGATAAAGGGTATAAATCCAGAGGGAGAGGCGGGCAAAAAGCTGGCGGACAATATGCTCAGTGGCTATGCCGGCCAATTGGCTGAAGGGGAGTTCGGCATTATTTTGGGCAGCCAGACTGCGCGGAAACTCGATGTGTTTGTTGGGGATAGGGTACAGCTGACATTACCAAAAGTCAGTGTCACGCCGGCGGGCGTCTTTCCGCGGACTAAATGGGTTACCGTTGTCGGACTCTTCCAAGTTGGGGCGCAGGTCGATGGTTCGGTGGGCTTTGTCCACTACCGCGACGGGCAAAAGTTGCTGCAACTGGGCGACCATTTTCAAGGCGTCGAAGTGGATCTCGCAGATGGTTTTTTGGTGGATCAATGGGTCGCCAATGGGCGCGCCCTCAGTGCTGATAGGTCGTGGCAGTGGCGCACCTGGACTGACGATATGGGTACGCTGTTTCAAGCCATGCGCATGGAAAAAACCGTCGTCAGCGTGCTCTTATCGGTGATTATTGCCGTAGCGGCGTTCAATATTGTTGCAAGTCTTGTCTTAATGGTCTCCGATAAACGCAGAGATATTGCAGTTGTAAGAACACTGGGCGCCACGTCGGCACTAGTGATGCAGATTTTTATTATTCAAGGCTTAGCAGTAGGGCTGATGGGTATCTTTGCTGGGACGGTGCTCGGCTGTTTTCTGGCCTATTTCGTGGGCGATATTGTGGCTGTGATCGAGGCCGTTAGTGGCGTTTACCTCTTCGATCCATCGGTTTACATGGTTAGCGCATTACCCTCAAGAATTTTATTCAGCGATATTTTAATGGTGGTTGGCGGTGCATTTTGCATCAGCTTTTTGGCCACACTCTATCCAGCCTGGCGTGCAGGCAAGGTTCTACCGGCGGAGGCATTGCGCTATGACCAATAAACAGGGACTTGTTCTGCAGGCTGTAGCCGTGGGTCGAGACTATCGTCAGGGTGAGACGTTGTTGCCGGTGCTGAGCGACCTGAATCTAACGGTCAGTGCTGGTGAGAAAGTTGCTGTAGTCGGTGTGTCTGGGTCTGGTAAAACCACTTTGCTCAATCTACTCGGTGGCCTTGACGATCCCACGCGGGGCAGTGTCACGGTGTGCTCGCAAGATTGGAAGGGACTTGATGCATCGCGGCGAGCTAAGTGGCGCAATCGCCACGTGGGCTTCGTCTATCAATTCCACCATTTGCTGGGGGAGTTTTCCGCCCTAGAAAATGTTGCCTTGCCGTGTTTGATCGGAGGCGCCTCCGTTGCCGAGTCGCGACGGCGAGCCAGTGAACTGCTTGCTCAGGTGGGTCTCGGAGATCGCCTGCAACACAAACCCGCAGAGCTGTCCGGTGGTGAGCGCCAGCGGGTGGCCATTGCTCGAGCACTTGTGACCTCGCCCTCCGTGGTATTGATGGACGAGCCAACGGGCAATTTGGATCCCCATACGGCGGCTGTGATTATGGATCTGCTCTTGGCCTTAAACAGCCAGCTGAATATTTCATTTGTCATTGTGACCCATGATCCAGCGATTGCCGCGCGTATGGATCGCACCGTCAAATTGCTCGATGGACAGTTGCTCGCGCTGGAGACTGAGGTTGTTTAAGCCTGTTCCGCTGTTTATTGGCCTGCGCTACTTTGCCCTTGGTGGACGCAATAACCGGCTAGTGTCCTTTATCTCGCTGCTGGCGATGGGTGGATTAGTCCTCGGTGTTGGATTGCTGATTGTTGTGCTCTCAGTGATGAATGGTTTTGATCGCGAGCTGCGTGAACGCATTCTCTCAGTAGTTCCCCATGTGCAATTGATTCATAGTCAAGGTGTCAGCGAGTGGCAACAGCAGGCGGCACTGTTGGCTGAGCAGCCGTCTGTCACCGAGGTCACTCCCTATGCCGAGGTCAATGGTTTGATCCATTTTCGCCACAATAGCCGACCCATTCAGCTTTTGGGCTTATCTCCTGAGGCAATACCTGCAGGTATTGGCGCAGTGCTTGCTGAGGCGAGTGTCGCGATTCCAGGGGACAATCAGCTATTGCTGTCAGAGATTGTGGCAAGTGCTCTCAATGTCGAGGTAGGGCAGCGCATTACCCTGATTTTACCCGGTGCAGAGGGTGCGACTCGAGCGGTTTCATTAACCGTGGCGGGCCTTTTCGCCACCCACACCGAGATGGATCAAGTTTTTGCGCTGGGCTCACTGCAACAGGTGGCTGCGCTGGCAGGACTAGACGGCCTTGCCCAGGGATTTCGTGTGCAAATTGACGATCAGTTCAATGCGCGCAATCAGGGCTACGCTCTATTGGAAACACTGCCCTATGGCTATGGGTTTCGAGATTGGTTTCAAACCCATGGCAATCTCTATCAAGCCATTCAGCTGTCGCGAAATATGGTGGGACTGCTGATTTTTATGATTATCGCCATTGCTGCTTTTAATGTTATCTCCATGCTGATGATGTCGGTTATGGACAAACGTCGCGATATTGCGATTTTGCAAACTCTAGGCCTTTCCCGGCCTGAAATCGTTAGGTTATTTCTCACTCAAGGTGCATTAATCGGTCTGTTTGGTATTGCCGTTGGTGTGTTGTTTGGCGTATTGGGCTGCTATTGGGTGGCTGATTTTGTTGCGTGGATGGAGGCGTTGTTTGGTGTCACGTTCCTCAGCACGGAGATTTATCCCATTGACTATATTCCAGTCGATATGCGCCTTGCCGATATTGTCGCAGTGGCCGGTGCGGCGGTGGTGTTAAACCTGCTGGCAACGCTCTACCCAGCGCTTCGCGCAAGTCGCATGGTGCCTGCAGAAGAACTGAGATACGAGTAGCAGATATAGCAGTACAGGGCTCACTGAGACTTATTTGTCTAGACGGTTTTTTCTGGCTTTATTTCGTTTTTGCCAATTGCTGACAACTTTCCAGCGCCACAGATAGTTAATGGCAAGGTAACCAAAGGTCGCGGCGAAAATACCGGCCAGAATACTGCCAACCAGCAGTGGCAGCAGAATTTGACCGCCCACGTTTGAAAACCACTGCCAGGTTAAGGCCACCGTAAAATCAATGTGCTCGCTGCCTAAAATGGTGGCGCCTAATTTGTAGGTCAGATAAAACATAGGCCCCATGGTCAGCGGGTTGCTTATCCAGATTAATGTTAAAGAAATAGGCAGATTTGCACCCCACCAAAAGGCCACTGCTGCAGCGATAAAGGTCTGACCCGGTAACGGCAAAAAAGCCGCAAAAATGCCAATAAAGACCGCTAGAGAGACAGATTCTCGGTTGATATGCAGCAGATTTGGATTGCGAATAAATGGAACCATCCAGCGCATGGAGCGATGTTTAAGCATCCCAGCCATGTCTGGGAGAATTCGGCGAATCAACTTACGCGGCATACTGGAGATCAAATTGGGAGTTGAGTTGCCCCATTATGCCTCCAATAATAGAGGCGAACTACCTAATTTTAAGCGGGTCGTTTAAAAAATATCCTCTCTTCTTGAGGAAATACGGACTTATAACAGTTACGCGGATACAATGACTACTGCCAACAAAACCAGTGGAAAAGACTATGCAACCGGCACTCGCCATCAGTCAACTCAGCAAGACCTATGACGGTAATTTTCAGGCATTAAAGGGTATTTCTCTGACCGTAAAGCAGGGGGATTTTTTTGCGTTACTCGGGCCTAACGGCGCGGGGAAATCGACAACAATAGGCATTATTTGCTCGTTGGTATTAAAGACCAGTGGCACTGTCAGTATCTTTGGTTGCGATATTGATACTGATTTTTCACAGGCCAAACAATATGTTGGTGTCGTGCCACAAGAGTTTAATTTCAACCAGTTTGAAAAACCCATCGATATTCTGGTCAATCAAGCCGGCTACTTTGGTATTCCCAGAGAGATTGCGGTTGAGCGCGCAGAAAAATATCTGCGCCAACTCGGCCTGTGGGAGAAGAGTCATGCGCCTTCGAGAGCGCTTTCCGGCGGTATGAAACGTCGTTTAATGATTGCCCGCGCCTTGATACACGAGCCAAAGTTACTGGTTCTCGATGAGCCCACTGCCGGTGTTGATATTGAGTTGCGACGCTCAATGTGGGATTTTTTGCGACAAATTAATGCCCAGGGAACGACAATTATTTTGACGACTCACTATCTTGAAGAGGCCGAAAGTCTGTGCCGAAATGTGGCGATTATCGACCACGGTCAGATTGTGCAAAACACGAGCATTAAAGAGTTATTGCAGCAGCTTAATAAAGAGTTATTTGTCCTCGATATTCGTGAAGAAATTACCGTGACGCCAGAAATTGCAGGCTATCCGATCACTCTTGTTGACGGCCATACGTTGGAAGTCGAAGTTGAAAAATCACAATCAATTAATCAGCTCTTTGCCGTGCTCTCTGAGCGCGGTATTCATGTGCTAAGCATGCGTAACAAAACCAATCGGCTAGAAGAGCTGTTTATCAAAATGGTCGAGAAAAATTTGTCGGGAGCCAGCCATGACTAGTCAGCAAAAATGGATTGCCTTTATCACTATCGTGCGCCGCGAGATCCACCGGTTCTTGCGGATTTGGCCACAAACACTGCTGCCGCCAGTGATCACCATTGTGCTTTACTTTGTTATTTTCGGCACACTGATTGGTTCGCGGATTGGCGAAATGTCGGGATTGCCTTATATCCAATTTGTGGCGCCGGGACTGATTATGATGTCGGTTATTACCAATTCATATTCAAACGTGGTGTCGTCTTTTTTTGGTTCAAAGTTTCAGCGCAATATCGAAGAGTTACTGGTCTCGCCAACACCAAGTTGGATTATTCTGCTTGGCTATGTCGTCGGTGGCATGTGCAGAGGGCTGGGTGTTGGCCTTATCGTTACCGTGCTATCGCTCTATTTTGCTGACTTCAGTCTGCACAGTGCACCGATCACGATCGGGATTGTCCTGTTAACATCTTTAATGTTTTCATTGGCTGGACTAATCAATGCCGTATTTGCGCGAAATTTTGACGATATCTCGATTATTCCCACCTTTGTTTTAACCCCTCTAACCTATCTTGGTGGCGTGTTTTATTCGATCGATTTGCTGGGCGATTTTTGGGGCACCGTTTCGCTGATCAATCCCGTGCTCTACATGGTCAATGCCTTTCGCTACGGCATTGCCGGTATTAGCGATATTAATATTATTTGGGCGTTTGGCATGGTTGGGTTGTTTTCCCTGACGCTGTTTTTAGTTGCATTAAATTTGCTTGAGAAAGGAGCGAGGTTGCGCAGCTAATGGCCGATTACTCGAACACTGAATTAGGTAAAGAGACGCAGTACAAGGATCAATACGATCCGACGTTACTGTGGCCCATCGCGAGGGCAGAGGCGCGTGAGCAACTGTCTTCTGAGTCTCTAGGACCACTGCCAGCGTTTTTGGGAGCCGATATCTGGACCGCTTTTGAAATATCATGGCTGAACAGTGACGGTCTGCCCCAGGTTGCTATAGCAGAGTTTATCTTCCCTTGTACCAGTCCAAATATTATTGAGTCGAAATCGTTTAAGTTATATCTCAATTCATTTAATCAAACGAAATTTGCTTCGACACAGGCCGTGAGTGAGGTTATGCGCGCAGATTTAGCCGCGGTATCGGGCGCAGACATCGATATTATTTTTTATGAGTTGGCTGAATACAACGGTTTTAAACCCATTGCTGAACCAGAGGGGCACTGCTTAGATCAGCAAGCTGTGGCGATTGACAGCTACAGCCCGGACGCAAGTTATTTGCGCGTGAATGACAGCCGCAGGACCGACGAGACACTCTATTCACATTTGTTGAGAACCAACTGTCCAGTCACCGACCAGCCGGATTGGGCATCGGTGTATATAAGCTATCAGGGTAGTGCAATAGACCGCGAAGGCCTGCTCAAATATCTGGTTTCCTATCGCCAGCACCAAGACTTTCATGAGCAGTGTGTAGAAAAAATATTCAGCGATATTATGCAGCGCTGCAAGCCCGAGCATCTCGATGTGTATGCACGCTATATGCGGCGTGGCGGGCTTGATATAAACCCTTATCGCAGCACGCGTTACAGACTGCCCGGCGCACATCGCCAAGTTCGTCAGTAAGGTAAGCTGGTTTAGGCGGGAATCTGACGCTTGCGCGGCGTTTTGTTGGCAAGGTTTTTATGCAGGTCTGTCACGCTAAAGACGTTAATCGGATCGGCGAAGCCTTTCACTGAAATTTGACCTTTGTCAGCGCATTCAACTGCGTCCTGAACGAGGTCATAGGTGTCTTTTGAAATTAAAATTTCATTACTTTGTGCAGACGACTCTAACCGACTGGCGAGATTCACTGCGCGTCCAAGCAGCGTGTAGTCCAGCCGATTCTCAGTGCCGAAGTTGCCGACTTTACAAACGCCACTGTTGATGCCCATGCGGAGAGCAGGCGGATTATTGATCCCTTCAGCGCGCCAGCGTGCCTGCAGCTCCTTCATTGCCTTTTTCATCGCCAACGCCATTGAGACACAACTAATCGCGTCTGAGCGCACGCCACGACTTTCAGGGTCACCGAAAAATACCATTACCGCATCGCCAATCACTTTATCCACGGTGCCTCCGAAACGGAACGCAATTTCAGACATTTCCGTTAAGTAAGTATTCAGCAGTTTTGTTAACTGCTCTGGGTCGAGCTCCTCTGCGAGCTTGGTGAAGCCCTCCATGTCAGAGAAGAATACCGTCAGAGTCTTTTCTTGCGTTCCAGCCTTCACATCCTTGCCCGTCAATATGGCTTTGCGTAATGCCGGCGACAGATATTTAGACAGGCGAAAGGTACGAAGCGTCAGCCAGTCATTTTGCCGCAACACAGAGTCATGCTGATCTGCGAGCAAAAAGTGCGTGTCACGAGCGATATTGGTATTGAGCAGGCAGTAGCTAAAAGCCACCAGCAAAATAATTAACTGAACCGTGGAGGAGGGCACCACGGTAGCGGGCAACCACCAAAAACCCAGCCCCGCACCGATAAAGGCACCGCCAATATCGAGTGGCGCAGTAGATTTCATAGACCCGACAATCGTCACCAAAAAAATGGCACCTAAACTGAGCGTAACTATAGAATCAAATGCCACAAAAGAGACTAATAATCCCGTGAGTAGTCCGTCGCTGAACTCCATGACGACCGATACTTTTTCTCGCTGACTAAGCGGAACGGATTTCTTCAGCGTGAAGTAACTGCCAAATTGGTAGATAAAAACGCCAGACAGCACCGCTAGCACGGCGGGGTTGTAATCAAGGTCACGCCAGCTACCGAGAAAAATTGCAGCCGTGCAAATGCACAGCGCTAACCGATAGAGCTCCTGCAACCTTGGCGAAGGGTATATAAACGTTTTCCATGTCATGAAAACTAGTTTAGCACCAGTATTTCCACCTCACCTGACAATCTTTCACCGGCGCCGAGTCAATTGCTTTTGTCATGGGCATTGTGTACAGTTCACGCCCCTAAAACAGGGGCTGAAAGCAGTGAAATCAGCAAAAGTTTACGGTGAGGTGTCCGAGTGGCTGAAGGAGCACGCCTGGAAAGTGTGTAAACGTTAATAGCGTTTCGAGGGTTCGAATCCCTCTCTCACCGCCATACAAAGAAAGGCCCCTTTAGGGGTCTTTTTTGTATGTGATCAAACAGGATGAGAACCCTGTCGGGTTCGACAAAATGCGAATGCATTTTGGACGCCGTAGGCGGTCCGCAGGACTTCCTAACAGCCCAAGGGCTGGTAGGATCAATCCCTCTCTCACCGCCACCATATCGAGCTAACCTTTTGCTAATAAAGGGGTTTTTCCTTTTCCAGAAAGCGGAAATAAAGTTACCTACACATTTACCTAGAACAGCCTGTTATTCTTGACGGGCTTCGTTGAATGGCTGTTCTGAACGCCCGTGTAGTGATGCGGGAAAAACCTTGCTCTCTGATTGCGGGGTGTTTTGAATGTAAGGTCTTGACAGGATTTTAAGGTGAGGTTTTGTGAGAGTCTTACGGCCTCAACAGGCCGTAAATGCTATAATAACGGAAACCAATTGCATCGTAACCGGACTTCCATGAATCAGCTACCGTACCAAAAATCTTCTCATTTAATTCACGTCCGTCGAGATCTATGCGGCCCACTCGATCTGCGCGGAGTCGGAGAGGCAGCACTGCAGACCCTTCACTGCCGTTTTGACTCGCTCGACTGGCAAATGACTCCGCAATCTTCGGTTGCTCAGCTAGCGAAAATCCGAGCTTGGAAACCGGACTGCGAACAGTTGAACGCGTTGGATCGTCTCCCTCCCAAAGCTTAAACTCATCAAAAATATTCCCGTCGGGCATCGTGGTTGACGGTTTAGCCGCTGTGCCGTGATATTACGTATCATCAAAACTCTGAAAAAGGCGGCATCATTGTGATCCACCGCTCTTTTGAGGGATTCCCAAACATGTCTCACTCTATAAGAGGAAAGCTGGCCGAAAAATTATTTAAGTACTGGTATACAGGCGAGTACGAACCCTATGAGCCGACAATCAAGCAATGATGTGCTGTCAGAGCGCTAGAGATAGAGAGCACTAGGGATAGAGCGCGCGGTGATGTTTGATTGATATTGATACCGCCGATATCAGTAACTAAAACACAGACGACGCATACTAACCCCTAAGATTTTAGCCTGCTGCGTACATAGGCGTCTGAACTTTGGGCCATGAATATTATTGATGTCGCCGCTCAGCCAGAGTTGTACATGGCTGAATTCGTGAACCAGCACCGCGCGTGTCAGATGCGTGTTTTTCGTTTTTGAGATATGGGGCTGCACGAGAATCTCAATGCGTTTATTGGTGAAGATGGTGGTGCGCGCTAGCTCCGTGGTGCGGAGGCTTTTATCGGTGCGCACACCTATTGTGTCGCACGGAAGGTTGTTGAAGGTGAGACACACTGATATTGCCAATTCCGTTATAGTCATCGTTTACTCTCCCTGAGTTAGTATCACTATAGATCAGGGAAACCGTCTTTATCGGCCAGCTACTCAATTTGTCTCTCTGTTGAGTGCACTTTGCCTCTCTGCTAGTGATAAAACAAAACCAAAATGGGCTTTCTCACGTACGCTATCGCAAGCAGTACCCAGCGGATTTTTTGCGAAACGGCGCGTGAATTTCCCTAGGGTGCCGAGAAATGTCTGGTGGCATTAGAGGGAATAGGGCATGAAGAAATTCTTAGTCAGCTGTTGGTTTTTGTTCTTGGTGGGGTGCGGCGGAGGTGGGTCTGGCGCACCTGAGTCAGCGAGTGTCTCATTGGGTACTCAGCCAGCCCCGGAGCAGGTAAAGCCTAGCTCTGGGCGTAAGTCGGTCTCTCAAACGATCAATGGCGTTGTGGTTGATCGAACTTATACCATTCGCTATCCCGAAGCTCTTTCAAACGATGATTACCCGGTGTTTATTTTTTTCCACGACGCGGGCGAAGAGTCAGATAACTGGTTGAGCGAAAACCCCGAAATTTCTCGCATGATTGACGCTGGGCACTTTATCGGCGTGTTTCCCGATGGGCATGAGCAGCAATGGAATGTCAGCGACAGCAGTGGCGCGGACGATGTTGAGTTTGTTTCTGTAATAGTGAGCAGCTTCGATCAAATGCTGATTGACCGTGACCGAATTTACGCGACGGGTATTGGCAATGGCGCGCAGCTTGTTACGAAACTTGCGAAGGAGACATCCCTGCTGGCAGGCATTGCGCCTCTGTTCGGCAATCAGACTGTGGCACAGCGCGACTATGTTGCGCCGCAAGCGCTGTCGGTCTTTCAGGTAAGTGGTTTCGAGGCTGCTGTTGCGGAGGCGAGTAGTGCTGACGAAGTGTTGTCTGCAAAAGAGAGTGCTGAGAATTGGGCGTCGAGTTTTAACTGCACTCTGACACCTGATGAAGGCGCTAGAGTGTGGGCAACCGAGCCTGTTGCGGAATTCACTTTTACTGACTGTCTTATGAACAAGAAAGTGCGCTATGCAGTGTTAGAGACAACTGAGACTGCCGCAGACTTTAAAAATGATTTCAACCTGTTTAGCACAGTGTGGGTATTTTTTGACTCGGCGGACCGCCTAGAGTCGCGCTCAGTGAAGTTTCTCGCATTGGGCGATAGCTATACAGTCGGACAAAGTGTTTGCTCGCTGTGCAATTTTCCAGAGCAATTAAAAGGGCAGTTGAAAGCTGAGTTTGCAGCGAGCGATGACGTTGCATTAGAGATGGTTGCAAAAACTGGCTGGACAACAACAAATCTTATCAGTGCGTTGGATGCGCAAGTTCTGGCGGATGATTTCGATTTTGTAACCTTGCTCATTGGTGTGAACAATCAATTTCAAAATAAACCATTTGAGCTTTATGAGCGTGAATTTGTCGAGCTTGTTAATTCCGCCGTGGCCTTCGCGCGCGGCGACAAGACGCGAGTCTTGGTGGTATCGATTCCCGACTATGCCTACACGACGTTCGGCCAGTCGCGAAATCCTGATCTTATCAGTGCTGAGATAGCAGTCTATAACAGTTTCGCGGAAAACTACTGCGCCGAAAACGGTGTTTCATTTACCTATATCACAGATATTACTCAGCGCGGAATTGTCGAGCCTGAACTGGTCGCCACGGATGGATTGCATCCGTCGAGTGTTGCCTACAGCGAATTTGTTGAACGCTTACTTCCGGTGACCTTAGGGGCACTTTACTAGCCGCCTTGGTCTATCTCTTGCGGCAGAACAAACCATCGCACATTCTCTGCTGCGGGAGAGAGCCTCAGAGGGTAGGTCTCTCTGTTGAAGTTCGGCTGCGTTAGCACAGTTTCAGCCAGAGCCAGAAAGTGACTCAGAGGTTGCTGGTTTTTTGCGCTTTCAGCGTAGTGCTGGTCACTGTCGAAATCAATCTGAGCAAAGTTGTTTGCTGGGACTGTTGTTCTGTTTTGGTAGCGCCAGACGCCCGCTGAGGTATCGTAGTTATACAGGGGCAGAAGTTTTGCGCCATAGCGAGCGACTAATTCCACGGCGCTTACAAGGTACTCGAAGGTCTCTTCATCGATAAAATAATTAAAGTTGAGACGCACACCGCCGGGTCGCATAAGGGTTTCTCCCTCGCTAACGATGGTTTCAAGTGAAGCGCTATGTGGCTTATCTAAATCAAGCAAACTGTGGGCGTAGGGGCCAGCGCAGAAGCAGCCACCGCGTACTTGAATGCCGAAAAGGTCGTTGAGTACAGCAACGACAAAGCCGTAGTGCAGGTCGAGATCTTTGTGCTTGATGCGAAGCGAAATAATAGCGAGGCGGGGCTGGGTGGTGTTGCCTAGAATGTCGATATTAGTTTGCTTGCTCCAGCGAGCCATTGCGCGCTCGACAAAACTTTCTTCCCGCTGTTGAATTTCGCCTACTCCGACGGCGCGTTGAAGCTTAAATACTAGTCCCGCGCGAATCGATTCGACAATAGCAGGGGTGCCACCCTCTTCACGGCGCTCCTGATTTTGCGTGTAGCGATGACTTTCAGGCGTCACGTATACCACGGTCCCCCCAGCAGGTTGTGAGGGAATCCTATTAGTGAGTAATTTCCGTTTGACCACGAGTAGGCCGGGGGTGCCTGGGCCGCCGACAAATTTATGAGGTGAAATAAATACGGCATCTTTACTGCTATCACCGCGGTGATCAATCATCCCAGTCATATCGATATCAACGTAGGGCCCTGCGGCTGCATAGTCCCAAAACGAGAGAGTGTTGAAGCGGTGTAGCAGGCGCGTTACGGCATCAACATCAGTTTTTAGTCCAGTGATATTAGATGCTGCGGAAAAACTGCCAATCTTTAAGCGGCGGTCACTGTAGTGCTGCAATTTTTCTTCTAAGACTGCGACATCTAATAAGCCTTCGTCAGTGAGTGGAATGGTCACTAATGTGGCGATACTTTCGCGCCAGGGGAGTTCGTTGGAATGGTGTTCGTAGGGGCCTATAAAGACAACCGGGCGCTGGGTTTCGGGTATTTGATCCTCTAGAGGGTATTTGTCGCAAAGCCCTGCGGGCAATCTTAAGCTGAGAATATCGATGATTTTTTGAATGGCTGATGTTGCACCAGAGCCTGTAAAAATAACGGCGTCTTTGTCACTCGCATTCACCGCATGGCGAATCTCTTGCCGCGCTTGCTCTCTCAACGCTGTGGTTTGAGCGCCCGTGTAGGAGGTTTCAGTATGAGTGTTTGCGTAGAAGGGCAGAACGTTGTGCTGAATAAACTCTTCGATAAAACTCAGTGAACGGCCAGACGCAGTGTAGTCAGCGTAAATGAGAGGCTTAACACCAAATGCGGTTTCAATAAGCTGCTGTTCGCCGATAAGTGACTCGCGTATTTTTGTAATAAGTGTTGTCACGGTTTTCCCCTGTTGTACCAGAGTAAAATTATACGAAAACTCACCATGAACAATGTTCCTAATTGTTGCGTTTATGAAATTAAAAGTGAAACGATATATTTATTTAATCTTTATAAGTGGTTTAATGTTCCAAATAATCTATTTTAAGAGGTTTACTTGGGGGGTGATGAATGTCGTTATCTAAGTGGGATAAGCAAGATCAAAATATTCTCGAACTGCTTCAGCGCGACGCAACGCTGTCTGTTGCAGATATTGCTGAGCGTGTCGATATTTCTAAATCAGCCTGTTGGCGTCGAATTCAGAAATTAGAAGAGTGTGGCGTGATTCAGCAGCGAGTCACTTTGCTCAGCCAGCAGCACGTGAACTTGCCTTTGACGGTCTATATTTCGGTGCGCACAAATCAGCACAATGATCAGTGGGCAGAACAGTTTAAATCTGCGGTGGAGGGCATTCCTGTGGTGCTTGAGGTGTATCGCATGAGCGGCGATCTGGATTATCTGATTAAAGCCGTGGTGCAAGATGTGCAGGGGTACGATCGGCTTTACAAAGAACTGATAAAAATTAATATTAACGATGTCAGCGCCAGTTTTGTTATGGAAACCATCAAGAAAACCACAGAGCTGCCATTAAGCCATTTTGGCTAATCTAATACGCCGCGCGGCGGCCTTTGCATCGACCGTTACCCCGGAGAGGGATGCGTTTCGATCAGTATTTGAAGGTTTTTTTATCCACCGCAACCCAATCGATAAATGCTTGGCTGGCTTTCGAGAGTGGTCGTCCGGTGCGCCATGCTATCGCCATATTTACAGCTACTTTGGGTCTAAGTGGAATGGCAATCAAATTAGGTTCCTGCTGTGCGACAATCCGCAGGCCCACTGTGCTAACAAAGCCCTGCTCGACGGTGCGGATAATCAGCGGTAAAAAATTGGTTTGCAGTCGAATATCAGGCTGAACGCCGGCCTGTGTGCAGAGGCGTTGCAGTGCGGTGCGCAAGAAGTACCCAGACTCATAGAGGGCCATGGGAGCGCCAGCGAACTGTGATGGGCGAATATGACGCAGTTTGCTGAAGGGATGATTGCGTGCGACGCAGGCAACCATTTCCTCTTTGATAAATGGCGCTGTCGAAAGCGCGGGATCAATGTTATCCGCATTGACCACGCCCACTTCAATCTCATCATTGAGCAGCATCGCTTCGATACGTTTACTGCCTGCCTGTGCAATATCTGCCGTTAGTTCTGGGTAGAGTTTTAAAAAACGGTCGAGTAAGTCGGGCAAAAAGTAGGCTGCTAACATGGCAGGGCAGGCGAGGCTTAGTTTGCCTGTCAGTTGGGTTTGGTTGTCGGAGACTGATGATTTTAGGGTGTCGACGAGGGTTAAAAGTGTTTTTGCCTGGCGATAAATACTCTCTCCGTCTGGGGTTGCCTTAATCGAGCGGCCTTTGCGCTCCAACAGCAAACAGCCAAGACTTTCCTCGAGCTTTTGAATAGCAATGCTGACCGCAGATTGCGCCATGGGCAAGGTCTTAGCGGCGCCACTAAAGCTTTTCTGTTCGACGACAGCGACAAATACTTCGAGTTTTCGCAGGTTCATATTGAGTTCTCATGTATCTATTAAATATATAGTTTTAATATAAATTAACTATTTTTTATATGAAACAACTTTTGTTAAGCTTGCCGCCGGTTTTATTCATTTGTTTGGAGCAGATTTCATGGGTACAGGTAATTCTTGGCAGCGCTTTGTGTGGGAAGATCCATTTTTGCTGGATCAGCAGTTATCTGACGAACAGAGAATGGTGCGCGACTCTACTCGTCAATACGCCCAAGAGCGGTTGCAGCCGAAAATTCGTGCGGCGTTTCAGAATGAAACCAGCGATCCAAGTATCTTCCGCGAAATGGGTGAGATGGGCCTGCTCGGTTTAACCATTAACGGCTATGGTTGTGCGGGTATGGATTACATTAGCTACGGCTTGGTTGCGCGAGAAATTGAGCGGGTTGACTCGGGCTATCGCTCAATGATGAGCGTGCAGTCTTCATTGGTCATGTATCCCATTTATGCCTACGGCAACGATGAACAGCGCGACAAGTATCTGCCTAAGTTGGCGACCGGTGAGTTTATCGGCTGCTTTGGCTTGACCGAGCCAGACTATGGGTCAGATCCCGGTGGTATGGTTACGCGCGCGCGCAGCGTCGACGGTGGCTATGTGATGAATGGCGCGAAGATGTGGATTTCAAACAGTCCGTTTGCGGATGTCTTTGTGGTCTGGGCTAAAACTGATGATGGCGAAATACGCGGCTTTATCCTTGAGAAGGGTATGCCGGGGTTAAGCGCGCCCAAAATCGAAGGCAAGCTGTCATTGCGCGCGTCAACCACAGGGCAAATTGTTATGGAAGATGTGTTTGTCTCTGAGTCCCAGTTGCTGCCAAATGTGAAAGGACTGAAAGGGCCATTTGGCTGTTTAAATAACGCGCGATACGGTATTGCTTGGGGTTCTTTGGGGGCGGCAGAAGCCTGTTGGCATGCGGCGCGCACCTACACTATGGAGCGCAAGCAGTTTAATCGACCGCTCGCGGCAACCCAGCTAATTCAATTAAAACTGGCCGACATGCAGACTGACATCAGCCTTGCCCTGCAGGGTTGTTTCCGCGCTGGGCAGCTGATGAATGAGAACAATATCGCCCCTGAATTGGTATCGTTAATTAAGCGTAACTCCTGTGGAAAGTCGTTAGCCATTGCCCGTATGGCACGTGATATGTTGGGCGGAAACGGCATTTCAGATGAATACCCTGTGATGCGTCACATGATGAATCTGGAAACGGTCAACACCTATGAGGGAACACATGATATTCACGGTTTGATCTTAGGGCGTGGTCAGACAGGTATTGCTGCGTTTTAACCTGTTTCGTCGATATTAGTTGTCATCCCATAATTGTCTATCCCGGGTTTTTCCGGGTATCGCTTTTTGTTCTTGGCAGTGATGAGAACTGTGCTTACTATGAAGTTTATTTCTTCACTCTGGTTGGGGTGTAATTGCGATGAAAAATAGTCTGTTGTTGGTGCTTATTACCTGTGTGGTCGTGGTTTTTTATAGCTTCAAAGGTGACCCGACGGGCGATGGCAAGAGTGCTGATGTGTTGTTTGTTGGGGGACGTGTTTTGGATCCCGAAACAGGCTTGGACGCGGTTGCCAATGTTGCTGTGAGTGACGGTCGCATCGTTTATGTCGGGTCTGACACACGTGCCGCGTTGCGAACTATTGATGCGTCAGGGCTGATTGTGGCGCCGGGGTTTATTGATATCCACAGCCATGCAATTAATGAACTCGGCCAGCGTTTGCAGGTGGCTGACGGCGTGACAACGGCATTAGAGCTTGAAGCGGGCGCCTATCCCGTCGGTCAACTTGAGACACTGTTTCCCGCGGGCGCGTTGATCAATTATGGCGCGTCGGCTGGTCATATCTGGATTCGTCAATCGATCTTGGAAGGGGCTGAACAGCTTTCCGTTACCGCTCAACGCAAGATTGTTGATGGCGAAAAAGCCACGCGCAGGGGGGCAACATTTTCGGCGCATGCCTCAGCGGCGGAGCTTGAAGCAATGACAGCACTGCTCAGCGCACAGCTTGACGAGGGTGCCTTCGGTATTGGATTGCTGTTGGATTACATTACACAGGCAATGTCTGCCGATGAGTTAGAGGTCATTTTTACGGTTGCTGCGAAATATGCCGCGCCCCTTTTTATTCATATTCAGCGCGGCTTGCCCGGTGATATCTCAGGGTTGCGCGATATTATCGCACTGGCGCAAAAGCACGGGGCGACCGTCCATGTCTGCCATATCAACGCGAACGCGATGGGTGAGGTGGACGCATTTTTGGCCATGATTGAACAGGCCCGCGCTCAGGGCGTGCAGGTGACCACGGAAGCTTACCCTTACAATGCAGGCTCTACGCAAATTGGCGCAGCTGTCTTTGGGCGCAATTGGCAGGAGATTTTTGATATTTCCTACGAGGATGTGGAGTGGGCTGCGACGGGTGAGCGTTTCAATGAAGCTATGTGGCAAGAGTATCGCGCTAAGTATCCCGAAGGTCAGATTATCCATCATTACGGGAAAGAGCCGTGGACCCGTCAAGCGATTTTGGCCCCAGGGGTTATTATTGCTAGTGATGCCATGCCGGTTTTCAATCTTGAGGAAAAAGTGCACCCGCGCGGTGTTGGCACCTTTGCTCGATTCTTGGCGCGTTACGTATTTGCGCAAGGAGAGTCTGAAGATACACTGGCATTGTTGGCTAAAATCACGTTGCTTCCCGCTCAACTGCTGGGAAAAAGCGCACCGCAGTTTGGGCGCAAAGGCAGAATTCAAGAGGGGATGGATGCCGATATTACTGTGATTGATCTGAAAACACTCAGTGACCGCGCAACTTACCGCGAGCCTTTTTTAACCTCCGTCGGCTTGCCTTACGTGCTAGTCAATGGTGTCTTGGTGATAGACCAAGGCGAGTTGGTCGAGAGTGCCAAGCCCGGCGTGAAACTGAACCAAGTAGTCCAACATTGATACTTGATCTGCAGAGTTCTTTCACCGTTCTGTGATCTCTTTTTAGACAGACGCGGTGCGGTCAATAATGACTGGCAGGCGAGATTGATCAAACTTCAAATCGATCAAGTGCGGTCAATTTGTGCTAAGAGTAGCCGCGCTAGATCAGTCTTGGGTTAGCTGGTTAAGTTGCTGAAAAGCATCAAACTGCGTGAGATAAATATTGCCGGAGAGCATTTCAGTCAATCCTGAATAGCGCAGAGTATCCATGACCGGACCCTTGACCTCTGACAGGTGCAGACAAATACCCTGATCACGTAGCCTCTCGTTAATCATTTCTAACACTTCGAGAGCGCTGTAATCAATTTCGTTGATGGCGCTGCACATCAAAACCACATGGGCAATTTTGTCGTTGGCGTAAATACGATTGTAAATAAGCGTTTCTAAAAATGAGGCATTGGCAAAGAAAAGGCTTTCGTCAACGCGTAGATTGAGCACGTGAACATTGGTGGTTACGCGGTAGCGCTGGATGTTGCGGAAGTGCTGCGTACCTTCAACGAGACCGACTTCGGCGATATGGGGAATCGATGTGCGGTAGAGGTAGAGGCCAATAGAGAGCAGCACCCCGCAGAGAACACCCGCTTCTACGCCAAACAGTAGCGTGCCGAGAATGGTAATCATTAGCGCGCGGAAGTCACTGGCTGAAAAGGTCCATGTCTTGCGCACAATGGCGAGATCAACAATTGACAGCACAGCCACAATGATGGTGGCCGCAAGTGTTGCTTTGGGTAAAAAGTAGAGTGCTGGTGTGAGATACAGTGAGGCGAAAGCAATACCGATGGCGGCATAAATACTGGCGGCTTGGGTTACGGCGCCGGCGTCGTAGTTGACCACAGACCGTGACAGCCCGCCGGTGACAGGAAATCCACCCGATATGGCAGATGCCACATTGGCTGCGCCCAAGCCAAAGAGCTCTTGGTTGGTATCTATGTTAGTCCGCTTTTTTGCCGCGAGTGTTTTCCCCACTGATACCGACTCAACATAGCCAATAATCGCAATACTCAGTGCAGGCAGCCACAGTTGTTCGATCAGCGCAAAGGAAATCTGTGGCATCGCGATACGCGGCAGCCCAGTGGGAATGGTACCAACAATGGCCACACCCTGCAGATCAAGACGCCAGTACCAAACACAAAAAATGGTTGTCACGACGCCTATGACTGGCGCAGCTTTTGCAATGAGAGCGGCATTGTTTTGGGTAAGCCCACGCTGGGTTAGCAGGGGTGCAACGCCACTGCGCGCCCAGAATAAAAAAACTAAGACGAGCAGCCCAATTGCCGCGTTAGTGCCATTGATGGTGGTCATATTTACTGCCAGCGTGCGCAGTATTTCGGGGGCCGTATCGCCGTGGGCTGAGATGCCAGCAATGTGCCGCAATTGGCTGAGTGCAATAAGAATACCGGAGGCGGTAATAAAGCCAGAGACAACCGTGTGGGACAAAAAATTGGCGATAAAGCCCAATTTAAAGGTCCCCATCAACAGTAAAAAACCGCCAGTGAGCAGCGCCAGTGCGGTTGCTGCACTGATATAGTCGACGGAGCCTTGCTCGACAATCTTGCTCAGCGCGACCATGGTCATTAGTGATACGACTGCGACTGGTCCCACCGAGAGGGCGCGGCTACTGCCAAACACGGCGTAGGCAATTAACGGGAAAATACTGGCATATAGCCCTGTTTCGGCGGGCAATCCGGCCAGTAGGGCGTACGCCAACGATTGTGGGATCAGCATCATGGTGACTACCAGACCTGCAACCATATCCGCCTTAAACGTGCTGGTATTGTAGTCGCGCAGCCATGCGGCGGCGGGCAGTCTCAGGAACAGATTCTTCAGAAGCATGGCTTATTTTTCCGCAGGACAATCAGTGAACCACTCATGACCCTTGAGCATGAGGTTCCAGTAAACAAAAGGCAAACCAACTGCTTTTAGCAACCACGCCAAGCGCGTGGGTTTGGTGCCGTTATTGAGCCAGTTTGGAAAGGTTGGCGCAACTCGACCGCCATAACAAAACTCTGCCAAGATAATTTTACCTCGCTCAACCGTCAGTGGACACGAGCCGTAGCCGTCATAATGTGCCGCGGGTTGCTGAGCCGCCTGTGCGGCACAGATATTTTTTGCCACCACGGGCACTTGCTTGCGCACGGCTGCCATTGTCTTGGCATTTGTTGTATTCATGACGTCACCGAGGCCCCAGATATTGCTGTGCTGCTTGTGCTGCAAAGTCTGAGGATTGACATCGAGCCATCCGGCTTGATCGGAGAGTCCGCTGCTTCGAATAAAATCAGGAGCATGCTGCGGTGGGCAGACATGAAGCATATCGAACTCTTTGCACACGCGGGTTTTGTTGCCGTGACTGTCGGATACGTCGAACCAGGCCTTTTTATTCGGGCCATCGACTTTAACGAGGTTGTGATTAAAGCTCAGCGCAGCGTTGTATTTTTTAATGTACGCCATCAGAGGTTCAACATAGGCGGCGACGCCGAACAACAGGCCGCCGGCATTACAAAAATCGATATCAATGTTGTTGATGGTGTTGTTTTTGTACCAGTGGTCGGCGCACAGGTAGAGTGCTTTTTGTGGCGCGCCAGCGCACTTAATGGGCATGGGGGGTTGGGTAAATATCGCCTTGCCATGGGTGGTTTGCTGAACCAATTCCCATGTGTACGGCGCGAGATCATAGCGGTAGTTTGATGTCACTCCATACTTGCCGAGGGACTCCGACAAACCTTCGATTGCGCCCCAGTTAATCACGAGACCGGGCGCAACTACGAGTTGTTGATAGTAGACTTCGCCGCCATCACTGAGGACAACCTTGCTCTCTTCGGCGACCACTTGAGTGACCGCTGACACAATGAGACTGGCGCGATGATCAATTAAATCTGCGGTGCGCCGCTCAGTGGATTTGGCTGAAAAAACACCGCCGCCCACCATGGTCCAGCCGGGTTGGTAATAGTGTTTGCTAGAGGGGTCGATCAAAGCGATACGCAGCTTTTTATTGCGTTTAAGCAGGCTCGCCGAGACGGCAATGCCACCGGCACCTGCGCCGATAATCACAATATCAAATGTGGGTTTTGCCCGTGTTGCTGTTGGTGATAGTGCAGGTGCTGTTGATTGGCCACTCCGATTTGCAGCGTCAAAGATCATGGAGGAGCGGTTGCCGGTGCGGCAGTAGGCGTGAATACGCTGTCCACTGCCCATAATTTCGCGAAACACCAGCACTGCGCTGTCGGGCATTTTACCTGCGGTAAAGGGAAGGTTGACCACCACTATATTGCGGGCGTTTGCAGCCGCAGTGATTTCTTCGACGCTGGGCTGGTCGGCGGCCTCGCCATCAGGGCGGTTGCAGATAATGGTGGTTACACCAAGGTCCGCCAGCGTTGCGATATCGTTGCTGTGAATCTGATCAGAGACGGACACTTGGCTGTTGACTGTGGTTATTTTCACCTTATTTCGCTCCTAACGACCATTGTGATTACCGAACATTATTGGGGGCCTTTAATTCAATAACGCCATCACACTCTGCAGGCGGAAAATGGCCAGCACGCATAGTGATCTTGATGGCGAGCAGAATCAACTTCTGCATGTGCAGATCTGCGCTGAAAATCCGTCGAGCACACAGATGAGGTGGGGCGATTATAACCTTTGTTGTAAGAATAGATTTGCATCATCGGGCGTGGTTTGAGACTATCTAACCGAGTAAAAATAATAAGTAGTATCAAATAAGGGGACCTGTCCAAATGAAAACCTTTATCGCTGCTAATAAAGTAGTCTTGTTGATTTTTTGGTTGGGTTTTGCCGTCAATTTTTTTGTGCCGATTATCGATACTGAACTGCCTTGGATTCTTTGGAGTGGACTCGCTATGTTTGCGGTTCATGCATTGGAGTTGATGGTGATGTTTAAGAAACTCCGTGAGGCGGGCCATGCATCCATCAAAAATAGTCTGATGGTGTTGCTGTTTGGTATTTTGCATTGGCGTCCATTGTTGCGTGGGTGAATCCTATGACATTTTGGCGGAACTTTTTGCAACGGGCCTCTTCACAAAAGAGCTCGCAGGGCACATCAAATACTCAAAAACGTGCATTTAAGCATGATCGCGTGGAGCAAATTCAAAGAGCGCTGGAGAACGCGTCCAAAGAGGCTTTGCCGCCCAGCGAAGTAGTTGAAACCCTCAATTGGCCGCAGTGGTACGAGATATTTAAAACGGTGGCGACAGCCGGAAATCCGTCGTTACAACTCCCCAATAGCCGAGAAAATATTATTGACTTTATGGATCACAAGCCACTGAAAGAAGCCTTTGCCAGAGGTGCTGACGCAACAGTATTGGGTATCCATTTTGCCACGCATTTCGATGTGCCTTTGTTCCTCCGGGACAACGGGATATTTGATTAACTCAGGTGTGATTTACGTCGCTGAATAGCGTTTAGGAGGCCGAAAAGATGCTCACTCGGTTTGCGGATAAAACCGATCTTGATGCGATCAATACTGTTGTTAGTGAAGCTATCTCGGGTTGGCCGATGGCTGAGCGTGCTAAACGCCTTGCCGTTACCGCTATGTCTTATAGCCCATTAGACTTTGATTATTTTCGTTTCACCGTTGGGCTCGAAGGGAACAAAATAGTGGCCGTGGTGGTGTGGGATCAAACGTCAGTGCATGCCACGGTTAACGGCCCAGCAAAGTTAGTGCATGGACTCTATGTGTTGCCAGACTGTCAGGCGAAAGGTTGGGGCAAGTATTTATTAACTGAGGCCTTTGTTAGCGTGGCATTAGATGCGGATGTCGTCGGTGTGCTAATTCGTGCAGAGCGTGTTTCTGTAAGTTTCTTTGAGCATCTTGGCCTGACGCCACTGCCAGCGCAAAAAGCGTCGGACTATCCCTACCGGTTTTGGTTTTCGCTCTAGCTGTCAGCGCCGATTTAGGCGAGGCTTGCCCTTAAAAATTCCGTCAGCAAATGCACCGCTTGATTCTTTCTGTTGGCATTAATCAAACTAATTCCCACTGTCCCAAGCTCGGGAAATTGCTCTGAAGGGCGCATAATTTTGAGATTGCTGGGCACAGTACTTTTGGCCAGTACGGTCACGCCCAAACCCTCTTGAATGGCATATTGAATGCCGGTTAAGTCCGGAATGGTGTAAACGATTTGCCAAGGTTGTTTGGCTTTGTCGAGCAGCGCAATAGCGCGCTGGCGATAGATGCATCCCTGAGCTGCGACGATCAATGGCACAGGTGAGGCCTTTTGCGCGCTGTGGTCGGCGCTGGTAACCCATACCAATTCGTCTGTATTCACCAATTCATCATTGCTCGAGCCCGGGTCGTCACAGAGTGCCAAAATAAGATCATGACTGGCCTTGCCAACTTTTGAGAGTAGATTTTTGCTCAGTTCACAGTTCACTTCCAGCGTCACATTGGGATAGGCTTTGGCGAAACGGCTGACGATTTTAGGCAGTAAAATGGTGGCAAATTCACTCGGAATTCCCAAGCGAATTTTCCCCCTTACCGCGCTCTTTGACAGTTGACTGACAGCTAGGTCGTTAAGGGCCAAAATTTGTGTGGCATGGCCATAGAGGTTCTCGCCGGGCTCGGACAGCTCGAGGTTTTGCCCATTTCGCAGCAGCAAACTTTCCCCCAGAAGTTCTTCCAAACGCTGAATTTGTAAGCTTACGGCCGGTTGCGAGCGCCCCAGTAGCTCACCGGCTTTGGTGAAGCTGTTTAATTGCACAACTGAGACAAAGGCGCGCAGCAAATCCATGGGTAAATTTTTCATGTTGAACTCGATTTTTCAGTGTTTTTACGCAGTTAGCTAACATTTAAAATATTAATAGCAGCATTGTATCTATTAATTTAACAAATTATAACCAGAAGCCTATTATGCGCTGTTGGCGCGTTGGTCGACGCTCGCACGTTAGGATGTTAGAGCCAAAGGAATGGTTGAGTTGGACGGCCACGTACACAACCCCATTGCATTGTCCTGAGGTTTAAAAGCATCCTATGTCGATAGATTCTGAAGTCAATAAGACTATTTTTTACGATTACCACATTGCTGCAGGCGGGAAAATGGTTCCTTTCGCCGGCTACCTTATGCCAGTCCAATACCGCGCCGGCATTATGCAGGAGCATCTGCATACCCGCGAGAAAGCAGGTTTGTTTGACGTTTCTCACATGGGGCAAGTGGTTGTAACCGGCGCAGGTGCTGCGCGGGCGCTTGAGAAATTGGTTCCAGTCGACCTAGAAGCACTGGCCATCAATCAGCAGACCTATGCGACCTTTACCGCGGAAGACGGTGGTGTGCTCGATGATCTGATTATTACGCGCTGGGCTGAAGACAGTTTCTTTCTGGTGGTCAACGCTGGCTGTAAGCATGCGGATATCGCCCATATTCGGCAGCACCTGCCGGATTTTGATGTCACCTATCTCGGCGATCGCGGTCTTTTGGCGCTGCAGGGGGTGCGCGCGAAGGAGGTTATGGCTGAGCTGGCGCCGGAGGCGAATAAGCTTGTATTTATGAACGGCTGCCGCGCCACCATTGATGGTATGGACTGTTATATCACACGATCCGGTTACACCGGTGAAGATGGATTTGAAATTTCCGTTGCGCCAAGCGATGCCCTTGCCTTAGCGGACAAGCTACTCTCCTACGATATTGTTGAATGGATTGGTCTTGGCGCGCGCGATTCACTGCGTCTTGAGGCGGGACTGTGCCTCTATGGCCATGATATGGATGTAACCACTTCACCCGTTGAAGCGGGGATTCTGTGGAGTATTAGCAAATCACGTCGTGTTGGCGGTGCGAAAGAGGGCGGCTTTTTGGGCGCCGAGGCAATTTTTGCCCAAATCGCCAATGGTGTGGCCAAGAAGCGTGTTGGCTTTCTTGTCGATGGCCGCGCGCCAGTGCGTGAGGGCGCTGAGATTGTTGATGCCAGTGGCGCCGTGGTTGGCGCAATCACCAGCGGAGGGTTTGGCCCAACGCTGCAGGCGCCCATTGCCATGGGTTACGTGCCTACGGAGCTGGCGGCGGTTGGGACGCAGTTGAATGCCTTGGTTCGCGGCGTGGCGAGACCGATCACCGTGGCTAAAATGCCGCTGGTTGAGCAGCGCTACTATCGAGGCTAACGCGATTGGCAGGATTAGCGGTGTTTGTTTCGGGTGGGCCGCACTGATTATTTAACTTTTTTGTTTGCGCAATATTCTTTTTCGGGGAGCAGTAACAATGTTAGACACACAAACTACTTTGACAGGGTTGGAAAACGCGGCAGAGTTTATTGCACGTCATGTTGGACCCAGCGCCGACGATCAACAAAAAATGCTTGAGATAGTGGGTTGCGAGACCCTCCAGGATTTAACCCGCCAGGTTGTCCCCAAGGCAATTGCGATGACCGAGGCGCTGGATATTGTCGACGGTTGCAGCGAAGCGCAGGCAATAGCTGAGTTGCGCGTGATGGCGAAACAAAACAAGGTACTGCGCAGCTTTATTGGTCAGGGTTACTACAACACATTTACCCCCAATGTTGTGCAGCGCAATATTCTTGAAAACCCCGCATGGTACACCGCTTATACGCCTTATCAGCCCGAGATTTCGCAGGGCCGCTTGGAAGCGTTGATCAACTTCCAAACCATGGTGACAGACCTTACCGGCATGGAGATGGCCAACGCGTCGATGCTGGATGAAGGCACCGCAGCCGCCGAGGCAATGGCTCTTTGTCAGCGCATGTCGAAATCGAAGTCTATGCGTTTTGTCGTCGATCATGATTGTCTGCCGCAGACCATCGAAATTATCAAAACTCGCGCGGAACCTATGGGTATCGATGTGGTAGTCGTTGATCCAGCGGCATTGACTGCGGACGAGCAAATGTTTGGTTTATTGCTGCAATACCCCGGTGCGAGTGGCGAGATCCACAATTATCGCGACATCGTCAAACAAGCACAGCAGCAGGGTGCTTTGGTCGTTATGGCAGCTGATATATTAAGTTTGGTGCTACTTGAGTCACCCGGTTCTCTGGGCGCTGATGTCGCCATCGGGTCCACCCAGCGTTTTGGTGTGCCTCTTGGCTTTGGCGGCCCCCATGCCGGCTATATGGCCACCCGTGAAGCGTTTAAGCGCAACTTGCCCGGTCGTTTAGTGGGGCTGTCGCAAGACGCCAATGGCGAGCCAGCCTATCGCTTGGCGTTGCAGACACGCGAGCAGCATATTCGCCGCGAAAAGGCGACTTCCAATATATGTACGGCGCAAGTGTTGTTAGCGGTTATTGCCAGCATGTATGCGGTTTATCACGGCCCCGATGGGTTGCGCCGCATTGCCCAGCGGGTTCATTTAATGACCTCTGTGCTAGCCAAGGGTCTACACCTGAACAACATTGAGCTGGTCAACACCCATTGGTTTGATACTCTCACCATCAAGACCGGCGCACGCACGGCTGATATTCATGCTGCTGCTGAAGGCCGCGGAATTAACCTGCGGGTAATTGATGCATCCACCGTCGGCGTGTCTCTTGATGAGACGACGACACGTAACGACATCGCATGTCTTTGGGATATTTTGATTGGCAACCACAATCTTTCTATCGAGCAGCTTTCTGAAGAAGTGGGTGCCGCGCTGCCGACTGATCTAGTGCGCAGCGATAGCTTCCTGACACATCCGACATTTAACCGCTATCACTCTGAGACAGAGATGCTGCGGTATTTACGCAAGCTGTCGGATAAAGATATTGCCCTCGATCGCGCCATGATTCCGCTCGGCTCATGCACCATGAAGCTCAATGCGACGGCGGAGATGCTGCCCATTACGTGGCCGGAATTTTCCAACATGCATCCCTTTGCGCCGGCCAGCCAAACTCTCGGCTACCGCGCCATGATCGATGATCTCGAAGCGATGTTATGCGCCGCCACAGGCTATGACGCAATGTCACTGCAACCCAACGCGGGATCTCAAGGTGAATATGCTGGGCTGTTGGCGATTCGCGGATATCACGAGAGCCGCGGCGACAGCCATCGAAATGTCTGTCTCATTCCAAGTTCGGCACACGGCACTAACCCAGCGTCTGCGCAAATGTGTGGCATGCAAGTGGTGGTGGTGAAGTGCGACGATCAGGGCAATGTGGATGTGGACGATCTGCAGGCCAAGGCTACAGCGCACTCTGCTAATTTGTCAGCGATTATGGTGACATACCCGTCTACCCACGGGGTGTTCGAAGAGCGCATCACGGAAATTTGTGACATTGTCCATGAGCACGGCGGTCAGGTGTATATCGATGGCGCCAATCTCAACGCTATGGTCGGTGTCTGTCAGCCGGGTAAATTCGGTGGCGATGTCTCTCACTTGAATCTGCATAAAACATTCTGTATCCCCCATGGCGGCGGCGGTCCTGGTGTTGGCCCCATCGGCGTCGGTGCGCATCTAGCGCCCTTTATGCCGAAAGAGTTTGAAGGCGGTGAGCGCCGCGGTGGACAGGTCTCTGCAGCGCCCTACGGCAGTGCCAGTATTCTGCCGATCACATGGATGTATATCCGCATGATGGGACGTGTTGGCCTAAAGCAAGCGACTGAAGTGGCTATTTTGAATGCCAACTATGTTGCCACTCGCTTGCAGGATCACTATGAAATTCTGTACACAGGCGCACACGGTCGTATTGCGCACGAATGTATTTTGGATGTCCGCGGCATTAAAGACGATATTGGCATAAGCGTCGACGATATCGCCAAACGCTTGATCGACTATGGCTTCCATGCACCCACCATGTCCTTCCCAGTTGCTGGAACCTTGATGATCGAGCCGACAGAGAGTGAGTCGAAGGCCGAGTTGGATCGCTTTTGTGATGCCATGATTGCCATCAAACAGGAAATCAATCAGGTCGCCTCCGGACAGTTCTCCCTCGACGATAATCCGCTGGTGCATGCACCCCATACCGCAGCAGTGGTGACCGCCGACAATTGGACGAGAGGTTACAGTCGCAGCCAAGCAGCGTATCCAGTGACTTCTGTGCGCGCCAATAAGTATTGGCCACCGGTCGGTCGATTGGATAATGTCTACGGCGATCGCAACTTGATTTGTTCTTGCCCGCTAATCTCTGACTACGAAACAGATCCAAGCTAAGCGTCTGCATTTTGTGGCGTGCCCCGCGAGACTTGTGATGAGCCTCGCGGGGCTTGTCTGTGGCAGATAACGCCTATTTTCTCGTTAAAAGATAACGCTCGTTAAAACAGGGTTCTTTATCGTTTACTGACCTCACAAAGACTCTGGCGCAGTCTTGAGATGCAGTCGCAGTCGAATACGTCGCGCCATCTGATCAACCGATATATTGAGCGCAGCGCTGGCGAGAATTAATGCCAGAGCGCGATCAAAACGGAACTCCTCGAAGGCTGAGTCGATATAGAAGCCCAGTGTGGAAATACCCAAAATGCCAAGAATGGCTGTCTCGCGCAAAATCACTTCCCAGCGATAAAACAAAAACGCCAAAAACTGCCGATAAATGCGTGGCAGCACCTCATAGAAATAGAGATTCAGACCACTGCTGGCATCGTCGCGCAATGTAAGTTGTTCGCTGTGGCGGCCAACCAAGTGACCAATAATGGCACCGTTGTGAACGCCCAGCGCTAAAATCGCTGGCAGCATTGATGGCCCAAGCACAAGCAACCCGACAAAAGCCAACATGTACTCGGGAATGGTGCGCATGAGTATCAGCATCGAGTCGCCAAGTGGACGCCAGCGGTTTAAAAACAATGACGAGTTAAGGGGAAAAAGCAGCAGTGCGAGCACCCCGGTAAAGACCAAACTGATCTGCCCCAGCACCAGCGTGTTGACCAGCCCAGGCCACATCTGTTGCTGCCACAATTGGCTACACCAAGCCGCGAACGCCACTGCGGTATCTGGATCAAGTAGCACAGCGTCGCGCAGTGGCGCAGGCACTAAATCGTGAGAAATGAAATGGCGCAGAAAGTCCCAAGAAATGGTTGCCTGTGGCGGCAGGTAATAGAATGCCGCAATCAGATAGAGCGGCACTAGGCTCTTCTGCAGCCAAAAGCGCAGCGTGCCTATCAGCAATAACAGGCCGTAAAAAAGTGCTGCGGCATCGCTGTAATGGCCTTCACCGAGGGCCGTTTCCAAATGAAAACCGACCGTGGGTAAACCGACAAAGCCGAGAATAGCGCTAGATCGAATGGCACATTCAAAGCGATAGCTGGTGTAGGTCGCCATTGGACGCCATGCCAGTGGCAAGGTGGTGTAGAAAAAATGGCTTAACGAAAACTGTCGATCGCTGGACGGTAAACTACTGGCGGGCGCCGTATCCACCTCTTCAAATAACTCGCCATAAATTTTCGCCAAGGTGCCGGCGTAGGGAATAGCTATGGCGAGCAGTCCAGTGAGCGATGAAAGTCCGGCTACCTGCATAAACAGCAGCGCCCAAAACAGTTCGTGAATCGAGCGGATAAATGCGCAAAAGCCCCGCACAAGGGTAAATCGGTAGCCCAATGCCAGCAGAAAGCCACCGATGGCTGCCAGAGCAATACCTTGCAGAGCAAAGGCGAGGGTATTGGCAAGACTGGCGATAAACGCGGACCACGACCAAACGCTTGGGCTGATGGCACCTGCGGCCATCAGTTGCAGTTCATGCCATGGATTTGAGGTACCCAGCTCTACGTCGGCAAAAAATAGACAGACAATGGCGACACAGGCAAACCAAAAGCTTGTTCTGCGCAGGCCAAAGGCAGAGCTCGCCTGCTCCGGTGCTCGCGAGTTATCGCTTGCCATGGGTTCTGTGACTACTCTGCGTCATACAAATGAGCGAGGTCGCTGGCGCGCAGCTGAGCGCTCGGCGCATCGAGGGCGATGGTGCCCTTTTTCAGCCCAATCACGCGAGTGCAGTAGGTCAAGGCATGGGCGATATCGTGGAGTGCTAGGACCACTGTTGTATGCCGGTGGCAGATAAGTTCAAGTAGTTTGGCCGCCTGATATTCGTCGACATTAGCCACCGGCTCGTCGCCGATAAAAATAGGCCGCTGCTGAATCAGTGCGCGACCAATGCTCGTGCGCTGCTGCTGGCCGCCCGAGAGCTGCTCAGCCGAGTAGAACAGCTGCTCATGCAAACCAAGTGGGCCACTAATAGCGTCAACCGCGCTGCGTGCTGCCGGCAGGGGTTTGACGAGGTTGAGTAGATTGTAAAAGAAGCCGTGCCGCTGCAAATTGCCCATATGAATATTGTGAAAGACACTCAGCATGGGTACCAGCCCTGGCTGCTGCGGGCACCAAGCAACCTCGGCGGGGCACTGCTGGCGCAGGGCTTTGAGCAGCGTCGATTTGCCGGCACCGCTGCCGCCGAGCAGGGCAATGCGCTCGCCGCGGAAAATGCGTAGGTCGATATCGTTCAGCACAATCTTGTTTTGATAGCGCAGACACTGACGGTGCAATTCAAACAGTGGCGAGTCCAATGCTAAGGCCTTTTAATCTGCATCGAGTATGCCAATCGACACCGCAGTGGTGTAAATGGGCAGGTAGAGGTCATTGCTGGCTTTAACAAAGGACTTGCGCGGGAAGCTTGCCAGCAATTCGGGATCGTTCATGGTGATCAGCGCATCGGTGAGTCGTTGCTTAAAATCGGCGCCAAAGCTGTCCTTGACGTCATTGCGCACGGTCCATTGGTAGTCGGGGTAGGTGGGCGTCTCCCAGATCACAACGACCTGTGATGGGTCGATTTTACCTGCGGCCAACTCGCTTTCCCAGACGCTGTAGTTCACCGCGCCGACCTGATAGGCGCCTGACTGCACTAGCGCAATGGTGCGGCTGTGGTCGTCGCTAAAGCCAAGCGTAGAGAATAATTCCTCAGGACTTTTCTGCAGATGCTGACGAATATAAAACTCTGGCATCAGTCTTCCCGAGGTGGAGCCTTTCGCGCCAAAGGTAAAGCTTTTGCCGACAATGCCGCTGGGGAATTCTGCACTGGTTATGAGACCGCTGCTGCGGTGAGCGATTAGGTAGGTTTTGAAGAACTGATCTTCGTAGCCCTGGGCAATGGCTTCGCTGCCAGGCACCAAGCGGCGCGCCTGCACGCCGGAAAGTCCACCAAACCAGGCCAGTTGCACTTGATTGTTGCGAAAGGCAGTGACGGCCGCGGCATAACTTTTTACCGGAATATAGCGTACGTCGACATTGAGTTGGCTTTGAAGGTAGCGCGCCACTTTGTCGAAGCGCTCCTGCAGATGAGACTCGTCTTCATCGGGAATGGCGGTAAAGACGAAAGTTTCAGCGCGTGCTGCAGCACTGATGAGCAGGAGAATAAAAAGCGTGAGTTTGATGGAAAATCGGTTGAACATTGTAAAGACCTATCCCTGTTAAAATGCGCCGCATTGTAGCAGCGCCAGAGACAAATATCGCCACCGGCAGGGCACTGCCGGTGGTTGATTGCTAACGGTAAGAGTTACGCCTGTTCAGAGGCCCAGCGCGCGAAACTACTGCCTGATTCGGCAAGGGTTTTAATCAATGCAGCGGGTTGCCACGATGCTTCGCCGGTCTCTTGATGGAGTCGAGTCAGCTGCTCGTAAACGCTGGCTAAGCCCAACTCGTCGGCGTATTGCATTGGGCCGCCGCGGTAGACCGGGAAGCCGTAGCCAAACACATACACCACATCAATATCGCCAGGCCGTTGCGCGATACCTTCTTCCAGAATCTTCGCGCCTTCGTTAATTAACGGCAGTATCAGACGCTGGACAAGTTCGGCATCCGAAAATTCGCGGCGACTGATATTGTGAGCCACCGCCATCGACTCGATCAGTGCCATTACCTCTGGATCATTGGTTCGCGCGCGCGTCTGAGCATCGTATTTGTAGTAACCGGCGCCGGTTTTCTGTCCCAGTCGGCCCATTTCCACAAGGGCATCGGCGATACAGTAGCTCGCAGGATTACCTTTTTGCTCGTCACTGAGCACTTCGCGCACTTTGTAGCCAATATCAATGCCGGCCAAGTCACCGACAGCGATAGGGCCCATGGCCATGCCAAAATCTTGCATCACTGTATCGATCTGTTCTGGCGTTGAGCCTTCGATAAGGCACAGTTGTGCTTCGCGGCTGTATTCGCTAAACATACGATTGCCGATAAAGCCATCGCAGACTCGCGCAAGAACTGGCACTTTGCCAATGGTTTTAGCCAACTGCATGGCGGTGGCAATAACATCGTCAGCGGTTTTGTCGGCACGGACAATCTCTAACAGCTTCATAATATTGGCGGGGCTGAAAAAGTGCAGACCAATAACATCCTGCGGACGCTGAGTGGCAGCCGCAATTTGGTCAATATTTTGATAGGAGGTGTTGGTGGCGATAATTGCGCCAGGCTTGCACACTTTATCGAGCTGGCTGAACACTTGCTGTTTGATGGCAAGATTTTCGAACACGGCTTCGATCACCAGATCGACATGGGCCAAGTCTTGGTAGTCAGTGGTACCGCTGATCAAATCCATGCAGGCTTGTTTTTTAGCGTCACTAAGCTTGCCTTTTTTGACGGAATTACTGTAATTCTTCTCGACAATACCGAGGCCACGCTGCAGAGCTTCTGGGTTGATTTCGAGAAGTGTCACGGGTATTCCAATGCTGGCAAAGTTCATGGCAATACCACCGCCCATAGTGCCGCCACCGATGATGGCGACAGACTTAATCGGTCGCTGGGGCGTGTCCTTTGGCAGACCTTTTATTTTGTTCGCCTCGCGCTGGGCGAAGAACATATGACGCATGGCCGCAGACTGACTGGATACCATGCATTCATGGAAAAAGCGCTGCTCGGCGGCTAGTCCCTCATCAAAGGGCAGGGTGGCAGCGGCTTCAATGCAGTTAATAATCTGTTGCGGCGCGATCAGGCCGCGGGCCTGCACCGCAAATTGCGCACGGATAGTGTCGAACGTGCCGGCTGGTATCGAGCTGGGGTCGATGGTGATATCGCGCACGCGCTTGAGAGACGCATTATCCGCAATCAGCTGTTCCGTGTAGGCGAGGGCCCCTTGCAGCAGATCGTCACCGTCAATCACATGGTCAATAAGCTTGGCACTCAGTGCCGCGGCGGCGGGTATAGGGTTGCCACCGGTGATCATTTTAATCGCCGCTTCTATACCGATTAGTCGCGGCACTCGCTGAGTACCGCCAGCCCCTGGCAGCAGGCCAAGTTTCACTTCTGGCAGGCCCACCATGGCTGAGCCGACAGCGCAGCGATAGTGACAGGCAAGGGCAGTCTCCAAGCCGCCGCCCAGCGCAGTGCCGTGAATGGCCGCGATAACGGGTTTAGAGGACGACTCGATGGTACCCAGGATATCGTTAAATGAAGGTTTGGTTGCAGGTTTGTCAAATTCGGAAATATCGGCACCGGCGATAAAAGTGCGACCTTTACAGATCAATAGCAGCGCTTTTGTGGCGTCGCTTTGAGCATTTAATACGGCTTGATGAATGCCGTTTCTCAGCTCGCTGGAGAGGGCATTCACCGGTGGATTGTTAATCCAAATAATTCCTATTTGTTCGTGAACTTGATAATCGACAACAGACATAACACTCCCCACCCTTAAAGTAATCTTTTTGTGCGCACACTAGCTGTGCGGCAATTTTTGTTGGGTGGGATGGTTACACAAGAACAGCGTTGAGGGAATAGCTAGGCACAACTATGGCAGGCCAATCGGCCTATAGTGAGTATTTTACACGCGCATTAGCGAGGGGGCTGATTGTGATCTGTGTTCCATGCAATGCAGTCGTCGAGGGTCACACCTGAACCCCCAAATATATCCAATGCGCTGCCGATGGTGAGATCAATACGACCCTGCGATAGCGCCTTCACACGATCAAGATCCGCGAGGGAGCGAGCGCCTCCAGCATAGGTGGTTGGCACTGTGCAGTATTGGCCAAGGAGACTGACCAAGGGTTCGTCGATACCGGCCTGCAAGCCCTCAACGTCGGCGCTGTGGATAAGAAATTCGGCGCAGTGAGAGGCGAGTTCTGCAAGGGTTTTCTGATTGACTTGCATGCTCGTAATGGTCTGCCAGCGATCTGTTGCAATAAACCAGCCGTCAGCCGTTTTGCGGCAGCTAAGATCGAGCACGAGACGCTCGCGGCCCACTTCAGCTTTGATAGCGTCAAGGCGCGACCAAGAAAACTGGCCATGTTCAAACAAATGCGAGGTAACAATAACGTGACTGGCGCCGGCCCTTAAATAGTCTGTGGCGTTGTCGCAGGTAACACCGCCGCCGTATTGCAGGGCGTTGGGGTAGGCGGCAAGTGCTTGCAAAACCTGTTCTTGGTTGTTTGGTCCTAGGGCAATAATGTGCCCGCCGCGGAGGTTTTTCTGGCGATAGAGGTCAGCGTAGTAGGCAGCGCCGTGTGCACTGACAAAGTTTGTTTGCGCGCCGCTGTCGGTGAGACTGCCGCCGACAATTTGTTTGACTTTGCCTTGGTGCAGATCGATACAAGGGCGAAATTGGGTCAAGGGGATGGTCTCTGTGCGGCGGAGTTTGGCGGCTATTATAGCGTCTTGGGTTGATGTTGCCAGTAGTGCTGCGCCCGAGCTAGAGCGCTCGAGCGACTTTTGAGGCATTGACGCGACCCAAGTGCTGACTAATAAACTGACCCGCGGCAACCAGTTTGGCGAGGTCAACACCGTGCGCTATCCCCATGCCATTGAGCATGTACACGAGGTCTTCCGTGGCCAAATTACCCGATGCTCCTTGGGCGTAAGGGCAGCCGCCGAGTCCGGCAACCGAACTATCGACAACAGAAATCCCCATTTGCAGCGCGCGCAATACATTGGCCAATGCTTGCCCATAGGTGTCGTGCAGATGCACGGCGAGGCGGTTGGGCGGTATATCTTGCAGTAGTCGATTCAGCAACCGTTCGATGGCGGCAGGGGTGCCCACGCCGATGGTGTCTCCCAGCGAAATTTCGTAACAACCCATGGCAAGCAATTGTTTGGCGACGTCAGCCACTGTGTTCGGCTCGATGGCGCCTTCATAGGGGCAGCCGACCACGCAGGAAATATAACCGCGAACATTGACACCTTCAGCAATCGCCCGCGCAGCGACTGGGCGAAATCGGTCAAGACTCTCGGCGATGGAGCAGT
>Ga0209137_1000657_pt1 | contig 35787 bp, 37 predicted proteins | sample SaaInl5LU_22_DNA_FD_184642 | JGI IMG/M metagenome (GOLD analysis project Ga0209137, IMG submission 184642) | Marine microbial communities from expanding oxygen minimum zones in the Saanich Inlet - ESP_105LU_22_DNA (SPAdes) (version 2) | ecosystem: Environmental > Aquatic > Marine > Intertidal...
CAGTATTTGATGCCGATATGGCCAGCATTGGTTTTCATTTAAATCAGTTTTGTATGTCGTTAATGAAAGCACCAAACCGCGAGCGATTTAAACAGGATCAAAAAGCCTATCTTGACGAATGGCCCATGAGTGAAGAACAGAAACAAGCCGTTATCGCACGTGATTATAATCATATGATGAGCTTAGGTGGCAATATCTATTTTCTAGCTAAGATTTTTTCGAGTGATGGTATTAGTTTTCAAGATGCGGCCTCGACCATGACAGGCATGACCTTACCTGAATATGCACAAATGATGCTCGATGGTGGACGAACACCTCAGGGTAATATGTACCAAGGAGATAAATAATGGCAAAAATTACCTCAGGTGTTGCCACTTCCCATGTGCCAGCTATAGGCGCTGCTATTGACAATGGCAAAACCCAAGAGCCTTATTGGCAGCCTTTGTTTAAAGGTTACGATTATGTAAAAGAGTGGATTAAACAACAAAAACCCGATGTGGTTATTTTAGTTTATAACGACCATGCGTCTGCCTTTGATCTTAATTTTGTGCCGACCTTTGCTATTGGTTGTGGTGCCGAGTTTAAACCCGCCGATGAAGGCTGGGGACCGCGCCCTGTGCCTAATGTAATAGGGCATCCGCAACTTGCATCACATATTGCACAAAGTGTGATCCAAGACGATTTTGATTTAACTGTAGTTAATACCATTGATGTGGATCATGGATTAACCGTGCCCTTGTCATTAATGTATGGCCAACCAGAGGCGTGGCCTTGCAAGGTGATCCCAGTCGCGGTCAATGTTGTGCTTTATCCTGCGCCTTCAGGTCGTCGTTGTTACAACTTAGGTAAGGCCATACGTAAGGCAGTTGAGAGTTTTGATGAAGATCTCAATGTACAAATTTGGGGCACGGGTGGCATGAGCCACCAATTACAAGGACCTCGTGCAGGATTAATCAATAAAGAGTTTGATAACGATTTTCTGGATCGCATTGTTGATGACGCCGAAGGTCTATCGCAAATGCCACATTTTGATTATCTCAATCAAGCAGGCTCTGAGGGTATTGAATTAGTTATGTGGTTGATTATGCGTGGTGCTTTGAATGACAAGGTTGACGTAAAACAGCGTTTTTATCATGTGCCAGCCTCAAACACGGCTGTTGGCCACCTGGTGTTAGAAAATAAATAGATTTGGAGAGTTAACATGAAAGTCATAGTAGTAGGCCCAGGTGCCTTTGGTATAAAACATTTAAACGGTATAAAAAATATCGACGGTGTTGAAGTCGTCGCCCTAGTAGGTCGCACTCCAGACAAGACTCAAAAAGTTGCTGATGAGTACGGTATTGCACAAACTTTTACCAGTTTAGAAGAGGCATTAAAAATAGAAGCTGATGCAGTCATTCTATGTACGCCTACCCAACAGCACGCCGAACAATCCATTCTTTGTATGCAAGCAGGTAAACATGTACAAGTTGAAATTCCCTTGGCTGATAGTTGGGCTGACTCTAAAGCGGTAGTCAAAACCCAACAAGAAACCGGGTTAACTTGCATGGTAGGCCATACTCGCCGTTTTAATCCTTCCCATCAGTGGGTTAATCAAAAAATTACCGCAGGTGAACTGAATATCCAACAAATGGATGTGCAAACTTATTTTTTCCGTCGCAAAAACATCAATGCCAAAGGGGAAGCACGTTCTTGGACCGATCATTTGTTATGGCATCATGCCGCTCATACCGTGGATTTATTTGCATATCAGGCTGGCAGCAAAATTGTTAAAGCCAATGCAGTGCAAGGGCCAATTCATGCCGAGTTAGGCATAGCGCTGGATATGTCGATTCAGTTGCAAGCTGAAAATGGGGCGATTTGTACTTTGTCATTATCCTTTAATAATGATGGTCCGTTGGGCACCTTTTTCCGCTATATCTGTGACAAAGGTACCTACATAGCCCGTTATGATGATCTAGAGGATGGTAAAGGCACTGCCATAGACGTATCAAACGTGGCCGTATCTATGGATGGTATTGAATTGCAAGATCGAGAGTTCTTTAGTGCAATTAAAGAAGGCTGTGAGCCTAATTCAAGCGTTGCTCAAGTATTGGCTTGTTATAAGGTGCTGCACGATTTAGAACAGCAGCTTAATAGTTAAAAAGCAGGAGTCTGACCATGTCACTGCGCAGTATTGCCGACAAAAAGCTCAAACCAATTGGCTTGGGCTGCATGAATTTGAGCCACGCCTATGGTACGCCTCCTTCTGAAAAAGAGGCAATTCAACTTTTACATCAAGCGATTGATTTAGGTGTGGATCACTTTGACACTGCTGCCCTTTACGGATTTGGCAATAACGAAAAGCTACTTGGAAAAGCATTAAAATCCCATAGGCACAAATTCTTTTTAGCCAGTAAATGTGGCATGACGGGCGTGGATGGCAAACGCGTGATTGATGGTCGCCCTGCCACGTTAAGAGCCACTATTGAACAGTCCTTAAGAAATCTGCAAACCGATGTGATTGATCTTTACTATTTACATCGCTGGGATAAAAATGTACCTATTGAAGACAGTGTGGGAGAGTTAGCACTGTTGGTGACAGAAGGTAAAATCAAGTCAATTGGTTTGTCTGAAGTGTCTGCCGTTACTTTACGTAAAGCCCATCAAGTGCATCCTATTGCTGCTTTGCAAACTGAATATTCCTTGTGGACACGTAACCCTGAGATAGCGGTATTAAATACCTGCCAAGATCTAGACGTTGCCTTTGTGGCCTTTTCTCCCTTGGGTCTTTGCCCTCTATTTAAAATATCTTCAGCATGTAGTTTATGCATCGCCGTCATGTCGACAATTGTCTTAAGTAAATTATCGGAGGGTTATCCTTGGATGTGCAACCAAGTTTTACAATCATGTATGTTCAACAGTGAGGTCATCGATGATTCATCATTACCTTCAATACTCTGGATCTGATTTTCATGATATACCACGCTATCAATAACAACGTCAGTTGGATCTTGACTGCTGAGTGTGCCTAGCTTAGTACCTGGAGCGTGATAATTCCTGTTAAACAATTCCATGTTAGTGCCCTTCCTTACATTTCTTGATTAGAACCTTTGGGATTACTCTCTTGCGACGAATTTGAGACTTTAGCTGGCAATTGCTTTCGCGCAGTTTCAACTAGATCTTGATTGCTTGTACGTTCAATTAATTTAACACGGTGATGCATCGCTACTTTGGCTAAGATATGCGCTGTAACTGGCGCAGTAATAACTAAAAATAGAGTAATGAGTAGTTCGTTAATACTGACATACCCTTGTAAATGATACATATACACCATTGAACCGATTAGAATTCCGCCAAGGCCTAATGTCGAGGCTTTGGTCGGCGCATGCAGACGTGAATAGAAATCTTGTAATCGTAATAGCCCAATAGAGCCAACAAGGACAAACCCCCCACCTGAAAGTAGTAATATAGATATTAATAGTTCTGTATAAAAACTCATATGTGTATCCTTTATTCGATGATATCGCCACGTAACAAATACTTACCAAAAGCAACACTACTGACAAACCCTAACATAGCAATTAACAAAGCAGCCTCAAAATACAACGGTGTTTGGTTATATATCCCATATAATAGAATCAAGGCTATGCTGTTAATATACATTGTATCGAGCGCTAATATTCTGTCTACAATATCGGGTCCAATAATAAGTCGCCACAAATTCAATACCAGGGCAATACATAGCATCACTCCAACGATCATAACGGTCATTTCTAACATCCGAATATCTCCTTTACGCGCGATTCATAGCGTTGCTTAATTAAATCGATGACCTCTTGCTCATCATTCGGCATATTTAACACATGTACATAGAGCCACTTTTCATCTTTAGATATATCAGCGCTAACTGTCCCTGGGGTCATGGTTACGGTACTAGCAAGAACCGTAACGGGTAAGGTTCCTGTTAAATCAATTGGCACTGCAACAAAGCCCGGTTTAATTTTGTTCATAGGCCCAATAACCAAAAGAGCGACTTCAATATTTGCAACGACGATGTCTTTAAGAACAATTAATGCATAACTGATGGCTTTCAATGGTCTTTTAACTTTCGGCTGTGGCACCCTTAAAGGGGCGCATAATAATGGAATGACGATAGCAAGCACACTACCTAATAGAATGTGTCCTAAACTTAGCGTTGTGTTAAGCATGAGCCACACAATCAATAGAAAGAAGCTATGTAACGGCATCGGCATTATGCGAGAAAAATTATTAGCGAAGAGACTCATTGTGCATCTCCTTTTAGATTCATGAGCTCAATTAATTGAGGCACATCATGTAATTGGGCTGCTGCATTATTTGTGTATTCAACAATACTAGCACCAAATAGCGATAGCACAGGAGATGCGCCGAGTAAAACGATGGCACCACCAATCTTCCATTTGGATATATCGTGTGCTTGGGATGCTTGGTTACTTTTGGTATAACGCCAAAACAGTGTCGTACCGGCTCTAGATAGGGCAATAATCGTCGCTAAACTAGATAGTAAAATAATTGACCAGACCCATAGCCTTTCGTCAGTATTAGTCGCAGATTGTAAAATCACTAACTTACCCAAAAAGCCTGAAAATGGTGGTAGGCCAGCTACCGTCATTGCAGCGATTACAAACAATATTCCCAGTAATGCTTGTTGCTTGATCTTGCGAGCAATAACAAAATAATCAAGCGCCTTACCACGTTGTTGACCTAGCATATCTGCGATTAAAAACAATGCACCAGTTATCAAGGTACTGTGAATTAGGTAAAACAGACCTGCCGCTGTTGCTTCTGGAGTTCGCAGTGCAAACGCAATTAAAAGTGTACCAACTGACACAAGAACAAGATTACCGATAAGAATACGTAAGTTAGTACTAGCTAGCGCCCCTATAGTCCCTAATACAAGAGTAAGAATGGCGAGAGGCCAAATCCAAGGCTGAATCATATTTGCTAACGCACCTGCCTCTTCGCCAAAAACCACCGTGTAAACACGGAATATGCAATAGACACCGACCTTGGTCATAATTGCAAAAAGTGCAGCAACAGGTGCACTCGCAGCGGCATAGGTGCGAGGTAACCAAAAATGCAAGGGAAGCATCGCGGACTTTAATCCAAAGACAACCAATAACAACGAACCGCCAGCTTGAGCAATGAGTTGATTGCTCGGCGATAATTGCGCGACTTTGACAGCCATATCTGGAATGTTGAGAGTGCCGGTGATGCCATATAATGTGCCGAGTACAAATAAAAACAAACTAGAGCCAATCAAATTCAAAATCACATAGTGCATGTTAGCCGCAGTTTTTTGCTTGCCCTCGCCATGCATAAGTAACGTGTATGATGCGATAAGTAGCACCTCGAAAAAAACAAATAAATTAAATAAATCGTTGGTTAAAAACGCACCATATATACCTAATAATTGAAACTGAATAAGTGGATGAAAGTATTTACCATCTCGGTCTATTCCAGAAAATGAATAAATCGTTACACCAAGACCTAAGAATCCAGCAAGAACAACGAGCATTACCGAAAGTAGATCCGCGTATAATATGATCCCAAAAGGTGGCTGCCAATCGCCAACGGCATACAATGTAGGGCCGGTTGTGATGACGGATAGCATCAGCACAATCGAGCAAATTAATTGAGCAAGTATTAAGCAAGCTGCAGCAACACGTCGATATTGATATTTTTCTGGCCCAGCAAAGGGTGGTAAAAGCATTAATAAGCCACCCAATAAAGGGATTATAATCGGTAAGATCACCAAATGAGCAGTCATATTTTGTCCCTATTTGGCTTGATTAATTTTCTGGTATCTGGCGGCTCATTGCCATCAACAAAATCATTTCCTAAATCAGCACGTGCGCGCATTGATAAAATCACCACAAAGGCAATCATCGCAAAGCCAATGACTATTGCGGTTAAGGTTAACGCTTGCGGTAGTGGGTCAGCATAGGAATCAGACATACCCAAAATAGCCGCATCTTTGAGATTTAATCGCCCACTAGAAAATAAAAATAAATTGACGGCGTATGAGAGCATAGTCAAACCAACCACGACTGAGAATGTTCGGCCACGGAGACAGAGGTACACACCACAGGAGGTTAAGACACCAACACAAATTACGTATAATGTTTCCATTATTCCTCCGCTGTTGGGCGATGCGATGAGGTTAATTTACCCAAGCTCGCCAAAATTAATAATGAAGCACCAATCACCGTTAAATAAACGCCCAAATCAAAAATCAGTGCACTAGCTAATTCAATTTCGCCAATAAATGGGATATCAAAATAGTCAAACCAAGTCGTCATAAATGGGCGATCGAAATACCAGCTACCGATACCTGTTAACGTAGCAATTAAAATACCCAGCGCTATTAGCGTTTGATAGTCTACTTTTATGCGCGGTTTAACCCAATCAACTCCATGTGCTATATATTGTTGTATCAGCGCGACTGAGGTGATTAAGCCTGCAATAAAGCCTCCGCCAGGCATGTTATGACCACGTAGAAAGATATAAAAAGACACGAGTAATGCCAGTGGCAGTAAACTTTGAGAAATCATAGCCAATATAGGTGGATGGCGATCTTCAGTCCAAGGTAAACCCTGCTCGTTAGCCGATGGCATCGCTAAACGAACGCGTGCAAGTAAGTTAAAAATACCGAGCGCAGCGATACCTAATACTAGAATTTCACCAAGAGTATCGATGCCTCTAAAATCAACTAATATAACGTTTACGGCGTTGGTTCCGCCACCGCCGGTCTTACTATTAGCTAAGAAAAATTCAGAAATCGTCGTTAAAGGCTGCGTGATAAATGCATAGTTGATTGTTGCAACCAAACCACCTATTGCAGCAGCAATACCGAGATCTCTTGCAACTCTAGAGGGAGCTGATTCTGCCGGAGTTTTTTGTGGTAAAAAATACAAAGCGAGCATCAATAATATGACGGTGACGACTTCAACTGCAAGTTGAGTAAGGGCAAGATCCGGAGCTGAAAAGCGCGCAAATGCGATAGATACAATAAGCCCTACCACCGATATCATGATTAGTGAGACCATTCGTTTACGATGGAATATGACAGTGGCGATTGCACTTAAGCACAGAATGATTGCGGCAGTGATTTCTATGCTACTCAATGCTTGATCAGGGTAGTGGGTTTTAGCTGTATCAAGGTTAATCAACGGAATGGCTGTTACAGCAATGGCAAACACTAACAATGCGGCAATATAGCGCTGCAATGAGCCGTTATTAATTGTTTCATGTGCTTTTGTCGCCAAGCTAACGAGTCGTTGCACAGTGCCTTCAAAAATTAATTTTTCGTCCGATTCTTGAAATTGCGCCTGAAAACGGTACAAATGACTGCGATAGGCATACACGATCAAGCCCCCACCAATCGCGATAGCACTCATTAACAAGGGCATATTAAACCCATGCCAAATAGCTAGACTGTAATAAGGTACTGTGGTCATGAGGACGCTGGCCGCTGCCGCTTTGAGTAATCCGCCGATAATAAATTCAGGGAATATGCCCACTAATAAACATAATGTCACTAATATTTCGATAGGGATCTTCATATAGCGCGGTGGCTCATGAGGTGTTTTAAGTAAATCTTTGGGTTCTCCATTAAAGAACACATCGTGAATAAAGCGCATAGAATAAGCCACTGCAAATACGCCCGCGAGTGTGGCTAATACAGGAATCATCCATGACAAAAAGCCTAACGCCGATGAGTGTAGGGTTTCGGCAAGAAACATTTCTTTGGATAAGAAGCCATTAAACAAGGGGACGCCTGCCATCGATGCTGCTGCCACCATGGCTAGTGTTGCGGTGTAAGGCATAAAACGCCATAGACCACCGAGCTTGCGCATGTCTCGAGTGCCGGACTCGTGATCAATAATTCCTGCGGCCATAAACAAAGAGGCCTTAAATACGGCATGATTCATAATATGAAATAGTGCAGCTACTGCAGCCAGCGGTGTATCCAGTCCTAGCAGCAACACAATCAAACCCAGATGGCTGATTGTTGAATATGCTAACAAGCCTTTTAAATCATGTTTAAAAAGTGCGACATATGCGCCAATTAATAAGGTGATGAGGCCTGTCATACTGACAATTAAAAACCACATTTCGGTGCCAGATAAAACTGGATAAAGACGTGCTAGTAAGAATATACCGGCTTTAACCATAGTGGCTGAGTGTAAGTAAGCACTAACTGGCGTGGGCGCAGCCATGGCATGAGGTAACCAAAAATGAAATGGGAATTGCGCTGATTTGGTAAACGCACCGAGTAATATTAATATTAATGCAACAGAGTAAAGTGCATGATCGCGGATTACCTCACCACTGGCTAATATGGTGCTAAGCTCATAGCTGCCAACAATATTAGCTATGATCAATAACCCTGCAAGTAGCGCCAAGCCACCAGCACCCGTGACGGTAAGCGCCATACGTGCGCCTTTGCGTGATTCAGATTTGGTCGACCAGAAACTGATTAATAAAAATGAACTAATACTAGTGACTTCCCACGCCATCCAAAGCTGAAGTACGTTGTTTGCTAGCACTATGGATAGCATAGCTGTCATAAATAAGATTAGGTAAGAAAAGAATCTACCAATTGCTTCTTTTTCTGATAAGTAATATCGAGCATATAGAATGATGAGTAATCCGATACCCAAAATCAGTAGAGAAAACATTAATGCTAAACCATCAAGGTGCATAGATAATGTGAGGCCTGCCGAGGGGATCCACTCTAGATATTCAACGATGACTTCACCTGCAAGCACGGCGGGTAGTAAACTGATGATGTAGCCTAGCGCAATGGCGGGAGCCAACATGGTGGCGAGAGTATTGATCCTACGCCCAAATCGTTCTGTGAGTACGGGAACTATTGCTCCAATCAATAAGAATGCGGTGATCCAAAATAAGCTCATCGTTGCGCCTTGCTCCATTTATTCTTCTACGATTATTACGCGTTTATAGGGCTATACTATAATGTGTTTGGAGGTATAAGTCTTAACATTTCATACGCTTTGTGTACAAAACAAGATCTGGTTCATTTTTTGATTATGGTATCACCAAAGCATTGTCAGTTTCTAGCGACTCTCAAGTAAAATCCTACGGGAATAACTGATTGATAAGCTGTTCACATAAAAGAACTTATAAAGGAACCGCAGTAGTATATTTTTGCTGTCTCAATATCAAGTTTGTGGTAGATGAACGCACAATCCCCAATCGTAACAGGCGCTGCATAATAAATTTTTCGAGGCTTTCGTTGTCTGCCTCTATGATCTTCAGTAAATAATCATTAGAGCCGGTGATAGAAGAACATTCAATAATTTGGTCTTGGGTTGCCACAAAGTTGTCCAATGTTTCAATCGTTTCTTGGCGATGGTCGAGCAGCGCGATATGGACATAAGCCATGGCCGTTAATCCTAAAGCTTTTGGATTAAGCATCGCTACATAACGGTCAATGACACCGCTATCTTCAAGTTTTTTTACTCTGCGCCAACATGGTGAACTAGACAGACTTACCTTTTCAGCTAAATCCTGGTTACCAATTTTCCCATCGGTTTGCAAAACTCGTAAAATACTGCGATCAAAACTATCTAAATTAGACATGGTAAATAATTTCCTTAAATGTGCTTTACGGAGTAAATATTGCCCCAAGATAACGATTTAACATTAAGTTAACAAGTTATTACCGCAGAATATGAGCAATACTATCCTAAACAAATAAGGATAATGATATGCCAAAACAGACTAACTATATTGCTAAAGTTGCTGACAACAGCGGGTTTATTGACTACAGCGATGCAGAGCACGGAGTTTGGTCTGACTTATTTAAGCAACAGCAAGCTTACGTCGAACAATACTCAGCTGATGTATATATTGACGGGTTAACTAAACTAGCAATGCCCAGCGATCGAATTCCTCAATGTGCCGAAATTAGTGATCTGCTGCAACCGCTTACTGGTTGGACGGTTGCGCCGGTTCCGGCACTCATTAGTTTTGAGCGATTTTTTAAAACACTATCCGACAAAACATTTCCCGCAGCATCATTTATTCGTAGTCGAGCGGATTTTGATTATATAAAAGAGCCGGATATTTTTCATGAAATATATGGTCATACACCGTTGTTAACCGATCCCAGTTTTGCACGATTTTCTGAAACAATTGGCAATATTGGACTGCAAGTTGCTCCAGCCGATTACAGTTGGTTAATTCGTCTCTACTGGTTCACCATTGAATTTGGGCTGCTCAATCAAAATGGCGAGTATAAAGCGCTAGGCTCGGGTCTTAATTCCTCACCCACAGAGCTAATATATAGTGTTGATAGTCCTGTGCCGGAGCGCCGTGAATTTAATGTCATTGATATATTACGCACCCCATATCGGATTGATATATACCAGCCAATTTACTATGTCATTGATAGTGTTGACGAACTCATGCTAGTCACACAAAGAGATTTGCTCAGTGACATAAAAAAGGCGCAATCTCTCGGGCTCTATGAGGCAGGGCAATCCGATTGAGCCTCTGGTCTAGCAGCTAAAAACGCCGGTAATTTCTGGCAATGCTCATATATGGCAACAATAATCGGGTAATCCTGCATGGGGCAAGCAAAGCGCAATGCATTGTAAACCTGTGGAATTAAACACAGATCGGCCAGCGTCACTAACTCCCCAAAACAATATTTTCCGTTACTGCCAGATAACGCTAAGCGCTGTTCTAGAGCAGTAAATCCAACCCCAACCCAATGTTGATACCAATGTAGTTTATCAGATTCAGCCGCTGCTAATTTAGACGTTAAATACTGCGTCACTCTAGGATTATTTAGCGGATGGATTTCCATTGCAATCTGATAAGCCATACCGCGAACGTGAGCGCGGTCGATGGCTGCTTTTGGCATTAACGATATTTGCGGATACATTTCGTCAAGATATTCAATCATCGCTAGAGACTGCGTGATGGTTCCTTCTGCAGTCTCTAGAGCAGGCACGAGTCCTTGAGGATTAATCTGCAGATAGTCTGCTTGCTTGTGTTCGCCTTTAAATAAATTAATGGGTAATTGCGTCCAATTCAACTGCTTCAATTCCAGGGCAATGCGAACCCGATATGCCGCAGAAGAACGATAGTAGCTGTAGAGTTGAAGGTCTGTTTTATGTGAAGGATCAGCTAACATACTTGACGACCTGTTGATTAATCTGGCCAAAGAGACTTTGTCCATTATCATCTAACATATCAATTTGGATGCGATCACCAAATTTCATAAATTCTGTCGTCGGGCAACCATTAGCAATGGTTTCCAGCATGCGTACTTCGGCTAAGCAGCACGATCCTTTTGAGCGATCGAGATTAGACACGGTTCCGGAGCCGATAATCGTGCCTGCGCACAGAGGGCGTGTTTTTGCTGCGTGGGCAATCAATTGACCAAAATCAAATGTCATGTCTACCCCTGCATTGGGTTGGCCAACGACTTCGCCATTTAATACTGCGTTCAAAGGACGGTGCAATCTAGCGCCATCCCATGCCTGACCTAATGCTTTGGGTGTGAGTGCAACGGGTGAAAAGGCACTACTCGGTTTAGCATGATAAAACCCAAATCCTTTAGCTAATTCACCGGGGATCAGATTACGCAGCGACACGTCATTCACTAACATGACCAACTCAATATATTGGCGCGCGTCTTCACTAGAAACCCCCATTGGGACGTCATTGACAATAACAGCAACCTCAGCTTCAAAATCAATCCCCCATGTTTCATCTGCCACCGCGATATCTTCTCGTGGCCCAATAAAGCTATCCGAACCGCCTTGATACATTAACGGATCGGTCCAAAAAGACGACGGCATTTCTGCATTGCGGGCTTTGCGTACGAGCTCAACATGATTGACGTAAGCACTACCATCAGCCCAGTGAAAAGCACGCGGTAGTGGAGATGCACACTTTTCAGAAGCAAAAGCGAGGCTATCTAATTCGCCATTTTCAAGCTGTTGAAATAGCGCCTCCAATGGCTCTTTGCATTCTGCCCAGTTATCCAAAGCGGCTTGCAACGTCGGCGCAATGGCTGATGCCGATACATAGCGTTGTAATTGACTGTTGACAACAATTAGCTGACCGTCACGGCCTTGTTTCAGGGAGGCAAGTTTCATACGGGTTTTCCTTTAGTAAAAGATTTTGTTTGATCGTGGAGCCACGCTGCATGGTTAGGGGCGCACTTGGTGTTATCCCATTCTGCAAGCATGGCGGGGGCGACGCGATGTAATTCTTCGAGCATGCCAGGCTGCGCCGTATCAGTGGCTAATTCAAGACGATGCCCGCTGGGATCAAAAAAATAAATAGATTGAAACAGGGTATGGTCAATCGGACCTAAAACCTCAATACCACAACGTTCAATGTGCGCTTTACTCGCTAATAACCTCTCCATATCAGGTATTTTGAGCGCGATGTGCTGGACCCATTTAGGAGTATTCGGATCTGACCCCATTTTTTTGGATTGTGGTAGCTCAAAAAACGCGAGTACATTACCGTTACCCGCATCCATGAATATATGCATATAAGGATCAGGCTCGCCGGTGGAGGGAACCTTGTCTTCGGCGATGGCTAATTGAAAGTCCATGCCCAATACCTGTTGATAAAATTCGACAGTCTGCTTTGCATTGTCGCAGCGGTATGCAACGTGATGAAATCCTTGAATATCCATATTTAACCTACCTTTTTCAAGTGCTGATAGTGATGATAGTACTTATAGTGGTTATGTTTATGCAGATGTTTATGCAGATGTTTGTGCAATTTCAAGCACACCACGGTTAAGCTGGTCACGCTCTATTGATTCAAACAAGGCTTTAAAATTACCCTCACCAAACCCATCATCTTTTTTACGTTGAATAAATTCAAAGAACACTGGACCAATTAATGTGCCAGAAAATATTTGTAGTAATAAACGCGGGTCATTATCTTGTGTGGAACCATCCAATAGAATGCCACGAGATTGCAGTTCAGCTACCGGCTCGCCATGTCCAGGTAATCGCTCTTCTAACATTTGGTAGTATGTTTCTGGTGGAGCTTTCATGAAAGGGAGGCCTTGGGCTTTTAATTGATCCCAGGTGGCATAAATATCATCACAAGAAAACGCAATATGCTGGATCCCTTCGCCGTTATAAGCCATTAAAAATTCTTCTATTTGACCACCTGCCGTCGCTTCCTCATTTAATGGAATGCGGATTTTACCATCTGGTGCAGACATCGCTTTTGACTTTAACCCCGTGTACTCACCGTTGATATCAAAATAACGGATTTCACGGAAATTAAAAATATGTTCATAAAACTTAGCCCAGTGATCCATGCGACCGCGGTACACATTATGAGTTAAGTGGTCAATAACATTCAGGCCACATCCAATTGGGTGAAGGTCGGTATTGTCTATAAACTCAAAATCAATATCATAAATGGAAGAACCATCGCCATAGCGATCAATCAAATACAGGGGTGCGCCTCCGATACCTTTAATAGCAGGTAATCGAAGTTCCATCGGGCCCGTTGGAATATCCATAGGTTGAGCACCCATTGCTAATGCATGGGAGTAAGCTAACTGCGCATTTTCAACACGAAACGCCATGCCACACGCCGACGGTCCATGTTCAGTCGCAAAGTAATGAGCGTAGCTTTTGGGCTCATAATTGATAATGAAGTTGATGTCTCCTTGGCGAAACAACACCACGTCTTTAGAGCGATGATTAGCGATGTGGGTAAACCCCATTAAGGTAAAAACCGGCTCTAAAATACCGCGTTCAACTGCCGCGAATTCAACAAATTCAAAGCCATCAAGGCCCATTGGGTTATTATCAGAAGTGATCATGCTTGCTCCGTATTATTGATTAGTCTTGGCTAATTCATCATTAGTTGTCATTACAACTAATAATGGTTGCAATAACAACTATTGTCAAGCATTATCCCTTAATGACTAAAAACCTGTTCAAAAGTATGACCACAACAAGCCATCAAAAAATAAATCAAATCCTGCAATTAGAGCGCTATCTGCCTTATCGCCTATCAATCTTGTCCAATCGGATCAGTGCGCTGATCTCCGAAACCTACAGCGTCAAGTTTGCTTTGAGTATTACGGAATGGCGTATAATGGCTGTGTTGGGAGAGTACCCTGGCGTATCTGCTGACGAGGTATCGCTTAAAACCCAAATTGAGAAGTCAATACTGAGCCGTGCAATCAGTAAATTACTACAACGAAAACTGCTAGAGCGCGAATTTGATCCTGCAGATAAGCGCCGTTCAATGCTGAAATTAACACAGACGGGACTATCTGTTTATGCTGAGCTGGTGCCTATCTCCTATGATTATGAGCAAGCACTGCTGACCTGTTTTAGTGATGCTGAACGTGAGCAATTTAGCGAACTGATTGATCGTTTATACGAGCATGCTGGGAAGTCGACGTAATGCATTCACTGTATTTAATTTATAAACATGCTTAAGTGCCTGAAATAATGCAATTAAATTTGTTCTGATTTAACAAAAATAGCGTATAACTTTAACAACCAAACCTTAACTAATTCATCTTCCCCCATTATGGAGCCCCCTATGAGTGACGCATCGACTAATCCTGAGAGTTATAACAAGCGTGTAAACTGGATTGCACACGTTGTGGTCACATTACTTATTCTTGCTGTTACTGCGTTAATCATGATGAGTTTATTTGGCAGTAAGCCTCAAGCACAGCGTTGGGGTGGTGAGCGTAAAGCGCCATCAGTTGCCGTTGATATAGCCGATTTAGTGCAAAGCGACTTTCAAGTTTGGATTGATTCTTACGGTACTGCGCAGCCCCTAACTCAAACTCGTTTAGTGTCAGATGTCAGTGCCCGTGTGTTACACGTTTCACCAAATATCCGCGCGGGTCGTTCTTTTAAACAAGGTGAAGTATTAGTTCAATTAGATGACAGAGATATAAAAGTCGAAGTAGATATTGCCGCCTCTGCTACTGCTGAAGCAGAGTTTCGTTACTTACAAGAAGTAGCAGAATCTGAAATTGCAGAGCAGCAGTGGAATGAGCGTCCAGCGACAGAAGCGGCTCGTTTACTTGCGTTAAGAAAACCTCAAGTTGCTGCTGCTAAGGCAGCCTTAACCGCTGCAAAAGCCCGATTATCCAGAGCTCAGCTTGACCTCGAAAGAATCCAAATCAAAGCGCCGTTTGATGGTAAAGTGTTGCAGCAAATGGTCGATGTAGGGCAAGTGATTAGTCCTTCACAGGCCATCGCTGAGATCTATAGTACTGATGCTGTTGAAGTTAGACTGCCAGTCAAAATCAGTGATTTAGCTTATTTAGATATTATAGATACTGATCTTGACGACATGAACCTACCAAGAGTGAGTTTAGTCGGTGAATTAGGTAATACCACATATGAATGGAAAGCCAGTATTGTGCGTAGCGAGGGGGTATTTGATCCAGCCACGCGTATGCTTTATTTAGTGGCGCAAATTGAAAATCCTTTCATCAATACTGACCGTCGTCCGGCGATCAGAGTCGGCCAATTTTTACGGGCGAAAGTAGAAGGTCGTTCATTAAAGGATGTGTTCGTGATCCCAAGACGCGCAGTCTCACAAGACAATAGAATCAGTGTTGTTGATGAGGGGATGTTAAGAAAACGCCAAATTATGCCACTGTGGACAGATGCTAACTCAGTGGTTGTCGCATCAAATGATACAACAGAGAACAATGCGTACAGCGACAATCAATTCCAGAAAAAACCGATGCACATTACACTCAAGGCATCAGATAAATTGATTTTAACGCCAACGGCTAACTTGCCTGATGGCACACGAGTTACCCCATTGGTGTTTGTCGAAGAAAACAATAATAACGCGTTAAATTAAGAGGATCTGACGATGATTGCTTGGTTTGCAAAAAACGACGTTGCCGCAAATATTCTATTCTTTGTGATTATTATTTCAGGGATTTATGTTGCGACGACTCAAATTCCTATCGATTTATTTCCTGAAGTTGAACAACGTAATGTCAGAGTGTCTATGGTTTTACCAGGTGCTTCGCCACAAGAGACGGAAGAAGGCATTACGATAAAAATTGAAGAAGCGATTCAAGCGATAGAAGGTATCCGTCAAATCACATCGCAAAGTGTTGAGGGGAGTTCCTCTGTAACAGTTCAAGTCGAAGAAGGTTATGACGTTAGAGAAGTGTTAGACGAAGTCAAAATCCGTGTCGATGGTGTGAATAATTTCCCCGTGGAGGCTGAAAGCCTATTGGTGCAAATACCGCAATGGCGTCGAGATGCGATTGGCGTCGTCTTATTCGGTGATTACGATAATATGACCTTGCGTCGTGTTGCCGATAATGTACGCGACGAACTCGCCGGTTTGCCAGAAATTACCCAAGTTGAAGTTGATAATGTTTTACCTTTTGAAATTTCAATTGAAATTGCAGAGTGGGCGCTCCGCCAATACGATATTAGTTTAGAGCAAGTTGCGGGTATATTACGCCAAAACTCTACTGATGTGTCTGCCGGTAACTTAAAAACCAAAGGCGGTGATATTTTTATTCGCAGCCGCGGCCAAGCGTATCGTGCGAGTGATTTTGAAACGATACCGGTCATTACCACACAAGATGGTACGATGATCACGCTTGGTGATATTGCGACGATCCGTGACGAATTTGAAGAAACCCCTCTGCGTACTCGTTTTAATGGTGTGCCAGCGATAGAAATTGAAGTCTATCGTTCTGGCGATGAAAGCATTATCGACGTGACGACGGCGGTTCGTAATTACATCGACAAAAAACAATTGGATATGCCTGATGGCTTGACTATCGATTTTTGGCGTGACCGCAGTGAGCCGATAAAAGCACGTCTTGAAACCTTAACCAAAAGTGCATGGCAAGGCTTGTTACTCGTGATTATTATGCTCGCGCTGTTTCTTCGCCCGTCGGTTGCGTTCTGGGTTTGCTTGGGTATACCGATGAGTTTTATGGGGGCATTTTTGTTTATGCCTTTGTTTGATGTCAGTTTAAACTTAATGAGTCTCTTTGCGTTTATATTAGTGCTGGGCATAGTCGTAGACGATGCGATTGTTACGGGTGAAAATGTTTATTCTCATCTACAAAAAGGTGAAGATCCGCTTAATGCCGCCATTAAAGGTACGCAAGAAGTCGCAGTCCCCGTTACTTTTGGTATATTGACCACCGCCGCGGCTTTTTTACCTCTGGCTTTTCAAACCGGACGCGGTAGTTGGTATGCAGCAATCCCTTTGGTTGTTATACCGGTTTTATTATTCTCACTTATCGAATCTAAATTCATTTTGCCGGCGCATTTAAAGCACGTAAAAATGAGAACCGAAAAAAATACGTCGCGATTATCTAAACTTCAGCAAAAAATAGCCAATTCTTTAGAAGTAATGATTGAAAAGGTCTATCAGCCCATTTTAGCGCAGACGATGCGATGGCGTTATGCTGCTTGGACCGCGATGTTTGCAAGTTTGATATTAATAATAGGAACGATTGCAGCGGGTCACACCAAGTTTGTATTTTTTCCGAGAGTGCAAAGCGAAGTCGCCACTGCCACATTAGTCATGCCTGCCGGTACTGCTTTTGAAAGCACCGACCGCATTATTTCGGCAATGACAATGCATGCCAAAGATTTACAAGAAGCATATCGTGACGCGGAAACGGGCGAATCGGTCATTCGAAATGTGTACTCAATTAGTGGTGGTAGAAACTCTACGACTGGCAGAGTGCAAATGGACATGATCCCACCGGAAAGTCGCACTGTCGACGTCACTACACGTGAAGTGGTTAATCAATGGCGTAAAAAAGTCGGGCAGGTGGCAGGGGCTGAGCAGCTGAATTACCGCGCAGAAATTGGTGGATGGGGCGGTTCGCCGATTAGTATTGAACTGAAAGGCCGCAATACTGAGGCACTGAATACATTGAGCGAAGGCCTGAAAAAGCAACTTGAACAATACCCTGCAGTATCGGATATTGAAGATTCGTTGTCAGATGGTAAAGAAGAGCTGCAACTCGAATTAAAACCTGAGGCACGTTTGCTCGGTTTGAGTTTAAATCAAGTCGCTCGACAAGTTCGTCAAGCGGTATTTGGTTTTGAAGTACAACGCGTGCAGCGCGGTCGTGAAGAAGTACGAGTGATGGTGCGTTATCCTTTAGAGGCGCGCCAGTCGATTGAAACGTTAGAACAAATGATGATCCGCATTGGACCAAATCAAGAAGTGCCATTGTGGCAAGTTGCCAATGTGTTTCCGGGTCTAAGTCCGGATAGTATTTTACGGGTTGACCGTCAGCGGACTATTTCCGTCAATGCGGATTTTGATAAAGAAGCCGGCGATCTATCACTGGTGCTAGGCGAAGTGAATGAGTGGTTAAGCGAACAAATCAATGCGTACCCGGGAACAACGTTTGAAATGGCTGGAGAAGCTAGAGATCAAGCCGAATCCACTAACAGCTTAACCGTCGGGGCGATTGGGCTAACGATATTAATCTATATCTTGTTAGCGATACCATTTAAGTCTTACTCTCAGCCTATCATTGTCATGTCGGTGATCCCATTTGGACTGGTCGGCGCGGTAATAGGTCACTGGATCATGGGCATGGATCTGACGTTATTGAGCTTTATGGGGATGCTCGCGCTTTCGGGCGTGGTCGTGAATGACTCATTAGTCTTGGTTGATTATATTAATCAAAAACGCAACGAAGGCGTCAGTCTAAAAGAGGCCGTATATACTGCCGGTGGACGCCGCTTCAGACCGGTGCTACTGACCTCTTTAACGACGTTTGCAGGCTTGGTGCCGTTGTTGTTTGAAACATCAACACAAGCACAGTTCTTGATCCCGATGGCAGTAAGTCTGGGCTTTGGTATTTTGTTTGCGACGCTCATTACCCTGTTTATTGTGCCAATCAATTATTTGATTTTGGAAGATTTTAAAGGGTATATGAGACGTTATAAGAGGGATATGTTGGGGTTACTTAAAAAAGGTTAATTAGTTGTCGACGGCTGACCCCGCTGAGATTATCTAGGCTAGAAGAGAAGGAATCACACGTGATTAAAAAGGTGATGCAGTGGCGGATGATTTTTAGTAATAAGATTTGAGGGTAAGTATTGCCCGATAGCTAACCGCAACGTTCATACTGCTTACCCTTAGGCAAATCGTTGCTCAAGGTAGGCAATAATCGCCGATGACTCATATAGCCATTGTACTTGGCCATCTTGCTCTGTACATAAACACGGCGTTTGAATTTTTCCGCCACCATTAAGCAAGGCATCACGATGAGGTGAGCCTTTATCCGCGCTTAATGTGTTAAATAGAAATGTCATTGGTGAATATATTAGTCCACAAATCCCGCATTAGCACTAATAGTTAGTGGGTGGTAACCCGGTTTTGCTTCTTCAAATGCCTTTTTCGCAAACGCTTTTCCCTCTGGAGTTTTAGCTAATTCACGATATAAAGGTTTAACTAACTTATTGCGTCCAATAGTCACAAGATAGTTGTATAGTCTATCGTAAGCAGGTTTATATTCATTGTACACCGCAATCATTAACCAACTATGGGCGATTTCGTTGTTCTTGCTAGCGGTTAGGGCAAAGGCTAGATCCAGCTCAGCTAATTGTTCAGCTGACAAGACGTCAGGCATGTTATTCAAAAAATATAACCACTCATGCACTGTCCATGAGCTTGTCACAATGTTAGCTGCCGCTTTATTTCCTGCAAGCCAAGCATTTCTTGCCTTATCCACGTTACTAAATGCATCCGATTGAGGGACGGGCGCTCCTACTGGAATGCCTGGTGAGAAAATCCATTCTTGAATACGATCGCGATCGAGTTTGTCGGCATAGGTAACTAATAACGTTTGATCTAAATAACGAATAAACTCGTCGGTGGTGATACTCTTAAATGTAAATGCAGCAAAGTATTCGAGCAAGAATTTGTCAAAGTTGTCACGACCAATTTTATGTTCGATTTCACGTAAGAATAAGGCGCCTTTTTCATACGGTATATTTGAAAAGACATCGTCAGGATTTCGACCACGTAGATCGATAGCAAGTATTTGATCGTTGGCTGGTAAGCTTGCAATATCTGCTTGCAAGTCTTCGTAGCCTAATACTGCCTCCATGTTAAACCGGTCGGTGCCGTATATCATTTCCATGATGCGGTAGGTGAGGTAAGTAGTGAAACCTTCGTTTAACCACAAATCGCGCCATGTTGCGTTGGTCACCGTATTACCTGACCAACTATGCGCCAATTCATGTGCAATTAAAGCCACTAAGCTTTTATCGCCAGCAATAACGGTCGGAGTGATAAATGATAAACGTGGGTTTTCCATACCGCCAAAAGGAAATGACGGCGGTAAAATAAGCAAATCATAACGTTCCCAGCTATACGATCCGAAGGTTTTTTCGGTGACGATTAACATGCTTTCTGTATCTTCAAACTCAGCAGCAGCTGCGTCTAACATTGAAGGCTCGGCATATACACCAGTGCGCTTTCCCATTGCTTTAAATTGCAAATCGCCGATTGCTAGCGCAATTAAGTAGGAAGGGATAGGTTGTGTCATAGTAAATTCATATTCGCCATCACGCTGTGTGTCAGGATCATTCGCGGCGCTCATCACTGCGAGTAACTCAGGCGGAGTGCGAATCACTGCATTATAGGTAACACGCACTTTGGGTGAATCTTGCAGCGGGATGAAGCTACGCGCGTGCACAGCTTGAGCTTGAGTGAATAAGAATGGGTGCTTCTTGCCAGCGGTCTGCTCTGGAGTCAACCATTGAACACCGGATGCACTAGCTGCAGTTTGGTAAAAAATACTGACTTTGTTTGCTTGTGTGCCAACATCAATATGTAGCGGTGCACCTAAGTTTTCATCCTTTGCCATTAATTTAAAAGCGATCGGGTTGCCATCAATATTGACACGCGTAATTGTTAAATCACGCGTATCTACAATGAGTGTTGTCGCATGAGGATTAACTCGATCAAAACTCAGTGTAGCACTGCCAATGAGACTTTTTTGATTAAAATCAGCGTACAAATCCAAATCGATATGGGTAACTTTAATTTCATCTGGATTACTAAAAGAATGATAGTCAGTGCCTGATTCAATGTCGCTAATTGTCGTCTTTTCTGAGCTGTGTTGCTCGCTGGGTGCTTGCGGTTGACTACACGCAAACAAACTTACCGAGCAAACCAATAGAAAGCTCTTTAAGCATATAGATAATTTTTTATTCATATATGTACCTTATTTTTTATTGTTATTAGTAGCGGTGCTTGGCCATTCTCACCGCTATAGTCATTAATGACATTATCATACTCCAAAAAACCTAAATATAGAGTGTTTTAAATCAAATAATGGCAAGAAATGTTTAGGGGGAAACAGGCAGTTTGTTTAGCTTAGCTACTGTTAATCTTGCAAACGCGCTAAGCTATTTTGGATAAAGATTATATTGGTGATAGGATTATTGTGATATTGTATTATCGATTACGTTGTTGAACTAAAACAATGGTATATTCGTTTTCACTAGGGAATGCGGACCAGTTTGGGTGCTAAAAAGCTTAGTAATTTTCACAATTTTCTTTATTTAACCCGGTATTTAAAATGATTTATTTAGATTCTGCATCTTCATATCCGATTCTTCCTGAAGTAATGGAGTCACTAACTAAATCGTTCAGAACACACTATGCTAATAGCTCATCTTCTCATAGTTTAGGACTCCAGGAAGCAGAAGTAGTTAAAAATTGAGAAGTGTCTAAGGTATTAGTGGCGATTCAGTTTTCGCAACACCTCGACAGGGATACGATACGGATTTGTCTCTATGCATACTTCGCCATCCTTAGTCTGCTTACATACTCTTATTTGGGTACTGTCATGTTCATTTTTCATTGTTGTCTCCGACTGATTGCCGGATTGGCACTATCAACAATACAAAAAACAGTAACCTTATAATACCCACCAACTTACCCACCAATTAAAGTAGGATTTGGATAGATGCCTCAGGACTCACCTAGATACAAACCAACAAAAAAACCAGTAAAAACAGGGATTTAAGGATAACTAAGAACGCTAATAGATTTTATTCGATATTCTGGATCTGCTCTCTCACCTGCTCAATCAACACCTTTAGCTCCACCGCACTTTGTGTGATCTCGGTATTAATAGATTTAGAACCCAATGTATTAGATTCACGATTAAACTCTTGCATCATGAAATCTAAACGACGACCAATTGCGCCGCCTTTTTTCAAGATTGAACGGGTTTCTGATACATGAGAGCCAAGACGATCTAGTTCTTCTGCCACATCAAGTTTTTGCGCTAGTAAGACTAACTCTTGTTCGACCCGTTGGTTATCAAGTTCGATTTGTGCCTCTGTAAATTTAGTGCGGATCTTGTCTTGTTGCCACGCTAATACTTCTGGCATCAGTACCTTCACTTTTTCGACTTCAGCAACCACACCGGCTAAACGTTGTTCAACCAACTCAGCCATGTTTGCACCTTCACTTGCACGAGCGGCTAAAAAGTCTTTAAGCGTTAAATCAAATTCAGCTAATAAATCTTTACTAACAGTATCCATATCTAATTCTTGGGCCTCAACGACACCTGGCCATTGCAGCACTTCTAGGCGATTTAATGTGGCAGGTCCTTGGATAGGCAATGATTCTGCTGTTTCAATTAATTGTGCCGCTAAGGATTGATTAACATTGATTTTAGCTTCACTATTTGGCGCTAGCATGACACGCAGTTGGCATTCAACCTTGCCGCGTTGCAATCTTTTACGAAAACGTTCGCGCAATACTGGCTCTAAACTGCGATATGCCTCAGGGAAACGAAAAAATGTCTCCAAATAACGCTGATTTACTGAACGGATTTCCCATACAGCACTGCCCCAATTGGCTTTTAATTCACGGCGGGCAAAGGCGGTCATACTATAAATCACAGGCATTCCTAAATAATTGAACTGGGGCTAATCGCATAGCGAAAATAATCTATTCTCATTGTAACTGATTTTTCTTTTTTCATCGAATTGTGATTACGCTATAATAGCGGCTATTAAATTATTTCCATTACTCATTCTAGGAGCTTTTATGCGCCCAAGCGCTCGTACAGCCAATCAAATTCGCCCTGTCACTATCACACGTAATTTTACCTGTCATGCAGAGGGGTCGGTTTTGGTCGAGTTTGGTAATACCAAAGTCATTTGTAATGCCACTGTCGAAGAAGGTGTACCACGTTTTATGAAAGGCAAAGGCGAGGGGTGGATCACTGCTGAGTACAGCATGCTTCCTCGTGCCACGCATTCTCGCTCAGGTCGTGAAGCGGCTCGAGGTAAACAAGGCGGTCGTACCTTAGAAATTCAACGTTTAATCGCCCGCTCATTACGCGCTGCGGTTGATCTAAAATTATTAGGTGAAAACACCATCACACTAGACTGTGATGTTATCCAAGCCGATGGCGGTACTCGCACGGCTTCTATTACTGGTGCGTGTGTCGCATTAGTCGATGCCCTAACCCATATGCGCAGCAAAGGTATCCTTAAAGCTAACCCACTTAAGCACATGATTGCAGCGTTATCTGTTGGTATTTACAAAGGTAATGCGATTGCCGATTTAGAATACACCGAAGATTCCGCTGCTGAAACGGACATGAACGTTGTTATGACAGAGACTGGCAAGCTGATTGAAGTGCAAGGAACAGCGGAAGGCGAACCGTTTAGCTTTGACGAAATGAGTGAAATGCTTGAGTTGGCTAAACACGGTTTACGTGAGTTGTTTGATATCCAAAAATCAGCTTTAAATAGCTAGTACAAGAGAGTCGAGTCATGCAAGATTACAAAACTAAATTTATCGAATTTGCGATTAACCGCAATGTCCTTCGTTTCGGACAGTTTACGTTAAAATCAGGCCGTTTGAGTCCGTATTTTTTTAATGCAGGTTTGTTTAATACCGGTGCTGATTTAGCATTGCTTGGTAAATGCTATGCTGAAGCTTTAACTCAATCTGGCATTGCTTTTGATGTGTTGTTTGGCCCTGCGTATAAAGGCATCCCGATTGCTACTACTACCGCCGTTGCGTTAGCTACTGAGCATCAACGTTCTGTGCCGTACTGCTTTAACCGCAAAGAAGCCAAAGCCCATGGTGAAGGTGGTAGTTTAGTCGGTTCAGAGTTAAAAGGTAATATCATGCTCGTTGATGATGTCATCACTGCAGGTACGGCAATCCGAGAATCAATGGAATTGATAGCTCAACATGAGGCCAACCTTGCTGGTGTCTTGATTGCGCTTGATCGTCAAGAAAAAGGGCAAGGTGAGTTGTCGGCAATTCAGGAAGTGGAACGTGATTTCGGCACTAAAGTTATCAGTATTGTGACCTTGGGTGATGTAGTCGAATATCTACAAACTAAACCTGAGTATGCTGAGCATTTAGTCAATGTGACTGCTTACCGTGAGCAATATGGAATATAAAAAGGGGTCTGACCCTATTTATGCCACAGCGGATCATGCTTATGATGCGCTGGGGTTGCGTTGCCCTGAGCCGGTCATGATGATCCGTAAAACCATGCGCTCCTTGAATGATGGTCAAACCCTATATGTCATTGCTGATGATCCAGCGACGACAAGAGATATTCCAAGTTTTTGCCGTTTTATGCATCATCAACTTCTTGCAAGTGATAGCCAAGCGCCTCCGTATCATTACCTGATCAAAAAAGGGGCTAATCGTTAAGATTATCCCCTTTGTGCTTATACTTTTTTTGTTAACAGCGATTAAGGCTTCTTAAACTTCAACGTCCAACGGTCAGTATTACCTGTCACACTGCGAGCACCCACTTCATATTCTAACTCATCATCTTCACGGTAATGTAAATCACTAAAATCAACCAGTTCAAATCCCGCAGCTTGGATTTCTTTAATCGCTTTTACCGGATCAAAGCGACGTCTGTTAGAGTTATTGTATCCTTCCATATGACGAGCAGTATGGTCAACTACCGCATAAATGCCACCTGATTTTAATGCAGCAAACGCGACTTCATTCATTTTCGCACGACCTGCGTCATCAAAATTATGATAATTACGGAACGTAAATACCATATCCATATTGCTCACACCTAGGGTATCAACGTTCAATGAATAAAATTTCGCACCATCAGCTCGACCCATAGTCGCTTCTTTGGCAATAATATTGATATCTTTAAAACCCGCTTCTTTAGCTAAGTCACGCTCAATACGAGAAGTACCTAATGCGGCATAATATTCACCATTTTCAGCCACGACCGGTGCGATTAAGCGCGTGTACCAACCGCCACCAGGGATCAGTTCCACTACTTTCATGTCATGCTCTAAACCAAAAAATGCCAGCGTTTCGACCGGTTTACGATTACGATCACGTTCGGCGTCTTTTTCTGGACGAGACGACGCTTGCATCGCTGCTTTCACCATGTCGGCAGTGCTATGCGCTTCATCTGACTTGTGTCCGTGCGCCAGTGCTGGCATCGTAATCAGAACACTACTTAGTAAGCCCACTATAGCGCATACTTTAGGGAGACTACGTGTAACTTTTCCTGTCGTAATATTAGGCATAAATGCATTCCTTATTAATTAGCTTAAAATAATGTAAATTTGGCGATCCATAATACAATAATAATACCGGACAACACGGTCACGGCTTTCCATTGATACTGTCGAAATAGCGCTTCGGTTTGATCGCCATAGCGTAACACTAACCAAGCAATCCCAAAATATCGAATGATCCTCGAAATGGCAATCGCTAAAATATATAGACCGATAGGATAGTGACTGACGCCAGCTGCGAGCATCGCTAGTTGCAGTGGGATCGGAGCAATTCCCGCCAACACAATAAACCAAAAGCCTTCATCATGCATACGGGTTTGAATTTCTTCAAACCTATTAGGATCGTTAAACAAGCTTAATAGCTGTGTCGAATAGGTATCGAAAAACCACATCCCTACAACGTACGCAATTAATGCCCCAACAATACAGCCAAGCGTCGCCATAGTCGCAATCCACCACACTTTATCACGGCGAATTTGCGATACGGGGATCAATAACGTCTCAATGGGGATCGGTACGATAATCGATTCTAAAAATGAAGCTAGCGTAATACCAGATAGAAAGTGCTTTGAATGCGCCCAACGTAGTAGGCGCTTATAGAGGTTTGCAAACATCTAAGTTACTTATTCATATACGTTATTCATGTTTGGCAATAACACCATCTTTCATTACAAACTGAATGTGCTCTAACAGCGTAATATCGGTGAGAGGGTCACCTTTTACCGCTACAATGTCAGCCAGTTTGCCTACAGAAATAGTCCCCAATGAATCCGTGATATTTAATAAATCGGCAGTGTTAGCCGTTGCGGATAAAATCGCTTCTATCGGCGGCATCCCCGCCTCAACTATTAAGCCAAATTCTTGCGCATTATCGCCGTGAGCAGAGACGCCTGTATCAGTGCCAAAGGCAATGTTAACACCAGCCAGATAAGCGAGTGAAAATGTCTTTTGGATCAAAGGACCTATTGCAGCGGCTTTTGGACGAACAATATCGGGAAAGTATCCATCAATTTTGGCTTTCTCGGCGACAAAATTACCCGCTAAAATAGTCGGTACATAATAAGTGCCGTACTCTTTCATCAAATCCATCACCTCGTTGTCCATGTAAGTACCATGCTCAATTGAGGTTACACCAGCTGTAATCGCACGGTTCATGCCTTCTTTACCATGTGCATGAACGGCAACAGTCATACCGTAATCTTTGGCCGTGGCCACAATCGCATCGAGTTCATCATCCATAAACTGTGGATTTTGCCCATTTTTAGCAACGGATAACACCCCACCTGTGGCTGTGATTTTAATCACATCAGCACCATCTTTATAATGTTGACGTACGGCTTGTCGAGCTTGGGTAACACCATTTATCACTCCGTCATCAGGTCCTGGATTACCCATTATATGTTTAGCTAAGCCATTGGTTGGATCGGCATGCCCACCCGTCGTACCGATGGCTTTGGCCGCAGTATAAATCCTTGGGCCAACCGCTACTCCGCGAGTAATAGCATTCCGTAATGCCACAGTTTCGTTATAAGTATCACCTAAGTTACGCACCGTCGTAAATCCAGCTAGTAAGGTTTTTTGTGCAAAATTGGCCGCATCTAACGCATAATCTGCCGCGTTATAGGTCACTTGATTCATGTAAGTCTTAGGATTATGCTCGAATGACAAATGCGTATGCATATCCATCAAGCCGGGCATAACAGTGTATTGAGATAAATCAATCAATGTGGCTTCTGCGGGTGGAGTGACTAGCCCGGTTTGCACTCGAGTAATCAGATTATCTTCAATCACAATCGTCATATTGGAACGTACTTGAGAATCGGTCGCTGTAATAAGCTTGCCGGCATGGATATTAGTCCACCCATGGATGAGCCGATAGACTGCATAAAACCATTACTAGAAATGTGAAGAGTGCGTTTACCGAAAATGAAGCGGTGTATTGAGTGTGCAATGAATGTGTCATGTGGATCCCTTGCTAAGCTGTTATTATTATCGTGTATTTTATAGGGTATTACTATTCGACAACCGGTCCAAAATCAGCGCAATAATCGCCAGATTGCAACCAAGCGCGGTCGGCTTTAATGTCGAGTTTTGTAGCTAGCTGATAATACACATTTTGTTGAACTTTTGCCCATAAATTATTACGGATCATAATATAGGGAATGTCACATTGTGATGCTGCGTTAAAACGCATTTCTAATGGGTGCTCAATACTAATATCGACATGGTCATCACAACTCGTATTCACGCTAATGTAGCCGTTATCTTGACGCTCCCAACTTACCACTTGTAGCGGAACATCAACCACGTTGATTTGGACTTTTTCGACAGGAGTGACCAAAAAATATTGTTCGCCTTCACGTTTGAGTACTCTTGAAAAAAGCCGAACCAACTCCGGACGTTTAATCAGCGAACCGTCATACCACCATTGTCCGGCGGCATCGATTGTTAAGGGGATCTCCCCACAAAAAGGTGGGTTCCATTTTTCTACTGGCGGATAATTTTGCTGGGCTAGTTTTCCTAGTGAGCCTTGCAGTTGACCTAACATGTTAATTGTTTTCTTCTTGTTTTAGTTCTAGCGCAGTGCGTAAATCACGCAGCTTCGCTTTAACGATGCGCATGTTATCAGGGCCCATACGGAGCAGTTGTTTCTGAGCCGGCAAGAGTGCTTCAAGTTGCGGATTAGCAAATTTGTACATTGCGCTATCACTGATGACTGGGATCGGAAGATTAACGGATGGCGTATCTAATAAGCGGTTAATCGCGGAAATCAAGGTGTCATTAAATTGCGTATTTGGCGCTGAAATTTGCTCAAATTGTGCCAAAATTTGCGGTTCATATTGGCTTAAGACTGCCAACATATCTGCCGTTTCAATTTGTGCAAAGGTTTGCGCGTAGACATTATAACGAGTGAACGACTCAGGGGTAATAAATTGGCTAGTGCCTTTTTTAAACACTGCAAATTCAGACGACGGAGGAGTCAGTGGCGATACATTTTCAGGTAATGTGCCTTGTGCAGTATTAGTGATACTCGCTACTAAATTAGCAATAATGGATTCATTGACAATCAACGTGCTCAACATTGGGGCATGTAATGCAGTGATCAAACCTTGTTTAATTGCTTGGTCCGATAGATCTAGGGGCTCAAGTTCAGTTAATTCGATGACCGGTTCAACAAACTCCACAACTGGAGCAAGTTCTTCAATATTGGCTTCACCAACAGGGGTGACGGAAGTAAATTCTTCTTCAATAATTTGCACTTCAGGTTCTGATTTGTTTATGTCTACGGTATTTTGCTCCGGAGCTATAGACGAGACTTCTGAGACAGCGGGTGCATCGGACACGTCGACCTCAGGTTCATTAACCGGCCATAGAAGCGCGAATGCTAATAACACCAATAAAATGGCAACGACAATCAACATAGGTAAGCGAGATGGGGCTGCAGCTTGAGTCATAAACGGTTATTTTCCTGGATAAAATTAAAGTATATATCATTAAGTGTCGTTGTCAGCGGATAAGTTCCAATTAAATATACTCAGTGCAGAATATGTCTGGGGGGGAGATGGATCTGAATGTCGGACAACATCGTATATTTAGTTATATTAAACCACTGTACATAATAAAAGAGTGAATCGCATGATAAAATTTTACTTTGCCAAGTTTGATAATCAACCCATTCATATAGAACATTTAGAAGTCCAATCCTTTGAATTAAGTATCTATTTAGTTAAATTAACTGTCGCTGGCGAGACAGGTTTTGTCTATGATAAGAATGACAATATTATGCGTTTTAATAGTTCTCAGCACATTCGTGATGGCTTTGCAGCCTGCCGGGTAGATCATGCTATTTTGGTACATGATTCTCCTTACGAGGAGATGATAGGTAACCCACCTAAGTCAGCTGAGTCAATGGCGATGCCTTTTTCTATGACGCAACCGTATTAACTGCCTTCTTTGCAGTAATCTGTGGATGAAGACCGACAGACTGAGTAACTTATATTTTTATGAGCACATTACATTTTATTACCTACGAACACGCCGCGACTGAACAAAAAGCGACGTTTGCGCAATTTAACTTGGCATGGATTGAGCAGTATTTTGTGGTAGAAGCTAAAGATCAATACTCTCTGTATCACCCATATGAAGCCATTATTGCGAAAGGGGGGCAAGTGCTATTTGGTATAAATGAGCAAGGTGAATCAGTCATAACTTGCGCATTATTGATGGAGAGTGATGGGCTGTTTGAGCTCTCAAAAATGGGCATGAAACCATCCGAAAAAGGCCAAGGTTTTGCCGAGCAAATCGTTATTGCTACACTTAAACAAGCACGCAGCATGGGCGCTGATATCGTCTTTTTAGAGTCCAATCGAATCTTAACTAACGCATTGTATATTTACGAAAAATGCGGGTTTAAAGAAGTACCTATGTTACCGTCGCCTTACGCTAGAGCTGATATTAGAATGGAATTGACCTTAGGATGAGAACTTCAACATTTGATATATACAATAGTACGACGCATGAATTACTGGCGACGTTAGACAATGCGACGGATGCAGACATTGAGGCCGCGATCAGCCGTGCCACATTACGGTTGCACCAACCGACAACAGGGCAACAACGTCAAGCGATGTTGTTAGCCCTACGTGACCAGATGGCACAGCATAGCGCTACGTTTGCGACGTTGATCAGCCAAGAATCGGGTAAAACCTATAACGATGCGCTTGCCGAAGTGCATTACGCGAATGGGTATTTAACCTGGTTTGCGCAGTTAGCATTATCGCTAGACTCTCCATTTGAAACCAGTGATGGCATTGAACTATGGCGCGAGCCTGTCGGTGTAGTAGGTGCGATTACCCCTTGGAATTTTCCATGTGCGATGGTCGTGCGCAAACTCGCTGCTGCAATTGCTGCGGGATGTCCTTTTGTGGTCAAACCATCTGAACTTACGCCACTAAGCGCGCTAAAAATTGCTGAATATACGCAACTTGCTGGTTGGGATGAGGGCTGGTTAGCTGTCTTAGCCAGTGGTGAATCTGCAGCTGTGGGGCATGTACTGACAAACGATCCGCGCATTGCTAAATTTACCTTTACCGGCTCAACGCGAGTTGGCAAATTGTTGAATGTACAATGTGCAGCATCCCTTAAACGAGTCTCAATGGAGCTCGGTGGGAATGCTCCTCTATTAGTCATGGCCGACGCTGATGTCGAGCTGGCAGCTAAACATTGCGTGCTAAACAAACAACGTGTCAGCGGACAAACCTGTGTCGCCATAAACCGAATCTATGTTGCACAAGAGGTTGCAGAACAGTTTACCAAAGCATTGAATGCTGCCGTGCAACAATTGCGTGTTGGGGATCCGTTAGAGCAGACCACGGATGTGGGACACATGATTCACCTTGATGCGGCAACTAAAATACACGGTATGGTGGAACAAGCTATCGCACAAGGTGCGGATGTAGTGTGCGGTGGTATGCATGTTGCGGGGAGTGCCTTTTATCCACATACGATTTTGACCCATGTACAACATGATGATGACCTAGTGTGTAATGAGATCTTTGGTCCGCTGTATCCGATCATTACGGTAGGGGGGGATGTAGACGAGATGATCCGGTTAGCGAATGATACTCAAGCGGGTTTAGCTGCGTATGTATTTAGTCAAAACCGCGAGACGTTGAACGAATGCAAAAGACGCTGTCATTATGGCATGATAGGCTTAAATAGTGCGATTATATCTAATCCAGCCGCTCCCTTTGGTGGAATTAAGCAATCTGGATTTGGTAGAGAAGGAGGGAGTGTCGGACTCGATGACTTTACTTCTGTAAAATATATCAAGCCCGCTTAGATAGTGGGCTATGATGTATAGTGTAAAATAACCTTAATATAAGACATTGCAATATTAGCAATCACACCAAATGCGCCGCCAATGCCAAAACCAATAAATCCGTCTTTATCTAGGTACTTGGCAACAGCGCCACCGAACAATCCACAACCAATCATGGCACCAATTAACGACGCGGTGCCGAGATCAGAATAAAACATAGCAGACAAAATCGTAATCGCCATAGCAAAGGTAAGTGGCATCCAAATAGGATTTTTCTTTTTAAATTTGGCATCAATCTCAGCTGACACATCATGCTCAACCGCTTGTTCCGACTCGGCTTCCGCTTGTTGTTTTAATTTTCTATCACTTACTTTTTTGACTATGTCAGACTACTTCCGTTAATACGTTAAAATGCGATAAATTTAGTGCGCGTGAGGTGCAAACTCCACACTCAATAATTCCACATTATCAGCAAACTCAAGCGATTGCACTTGTCCTTTGCCTTCAAAGTTAATTAAGTTGTTTTGTTCTGGCCAAATATCGCGTAATACGTCATGACGCACACTAATTTTACCCATGTTGGGGGGCGTTGCCGTTTCTTGATAAATCCAAAAATGTTGACCTTCTACTTCAAAACCGACTAGATCCAACGCAAATGCTTGGTCAAGCTCGTTATATAACGCAAAACGTTGAGCGACATACTCTGCGAATTGGGCTTGAGTTTCAGCGCTTTTTATAATATCAGCCGTTTTATCAAACAAGGTTTTAACAGCGTGTTCAGCATCGTGCATATAGAAACGATGCATCACTTCAATGTTATCGGTACGAGGGTTGAATAGTACGGTCGTTAAGCCAGATTTTTGCTGGTGTGCAGATACACTGCACACCGACATACTAAGCATCACGACCAGACATAGCAATAATGGCGTTCGTATAGTCATTATTGACTAACCTTCGTTATTATCAGATGAACCTTCGTCTTCAGTCGCATCATCATCTTCGGTTTTTAATTCCGTCGTGCTGTCATGCATGATGTCACGATAAACCTTGCCACTGCGTGGTTTTGATTTATATGACTCGATACGCGACTTGATAATTTGGCGCGGATAATGGTTATTTTGAGTATCAACATCAGCCGTTTCCCAACGTGGATCAACCGTTACCGACGCCAACTCTTTGTCAGTAATAATCAGTTTGCTCACCGCTTTAGGAGTACGACGCCAGATCTCTGCAGGGATACGCATCATATCCGTGCTGCCATCAGTAAACGTCATTTCCAAAATGATTGGCATGACTAAGCCACCGTGATTAGAAAAATCCATCACGTAGTAATGTTTATCTTCAGCTACCGCACGCTCAAGGGCTTTACGCTCCCAAGGTTTTAGATCTTTTAAGAATTTTTTGTATGAGTTACGTTCTTTGTTCGTGACGGTAAAACGGTCGTTTTGGTCATAGAAATCACTGATGTCAGAAAAACGGTCAACCCATAACTCTTTACCTTCAGCTTTATTGCGTTCATCCGTTAATGATTTTGGCTTATCGAGCTCTTCTTGACGCTCACGAGCAAAATCAATATCTGGATCTTCCGTATCTAAACGTAATTGATATACGCGGTCAACCGAGATATCGACATGATCCGTCGTGTAGAACCAACCACGCCAGAACCAATCAAGATCAACACCTGATGCTTCTTCCATCGTGCGGAAAAAATCAGATGGGGTAGGGCGTTTATACATCCAACGCTGTGCGTATTCTTTAAAAGCAAAATCAAACAGTTCACGACCTAAAATTGTTTCACGTAAAATATTTAATGCAGCAGCAGGCTTAGTATAGGCATTAGGACCTAAACGTAAGACTGAATCAGACTGGGTCATGATTGGCACTTGCACGCTGGATTTCATGTAACCGGCAATGTCACGCGGCTCAACACCCCAAGGGATAGTAGGATCCCATTCACGGCCTGCAACACCATCTAAAAAGCTGTTTAATCCTTCATCCATCCAGGTCCACTGACGCTCGTCAGAGTTGACGATCATTGGGAAGTAAATATGACCGACTTCGTGGATAACAACACCAATTAGGAAACGTTTTTCAGCTTGAGAATACGTGCGAGACCCATCATCTTGTAACTCAGTACGTGGGCCGTTAAACGTGATCATTGGGTATTCCATTCCGCCAACCGGTCCATTAACTGATTGCGCCACGGGATACGGATAATCAAACGAGAAACGAGTGTACACATCCATCGTGTGGATAATCGATTCAGTGGAATATTTTTTCCATAAATCGCCACCTTCTTTCGGGAAAAATGACATCGCCATAACTACTGGCATGACATCGCCACCTTGCTGATAACCGCGTGCATCCCACATAAATTTACGAGAGGATGCCCATGCGAAATCACGCACGTTTTTAGCCGTAAAGCGCCATGTTTTGCTGTCTGACGTACCGGCTTTTTCGTTTTCAAGCGCTTCTTCTTCGGTCACAACAAAAACGGTGCGTTCATCCGTCTTAGCTTGCTCTAAACGACGTTGTTGTTCTGCGGTTAAGACATCTTTTGGGTTTTGTAACACACCAGTAGCAGAAACAATGTGATCGGCAGGAACCGTCAATGACACATCGTAGTTACCAAATTCTAAGGTAAACTCACCACGGCCAATAAACTCTTTATTGGTCCAAGCTTCATAGTCGGTATAAGCGGCTAAACGCGGGAACCATTGTGCCAATAAGAAAATATCATTGCCGCCTTCACGCGCATCATCAGGAAAGTGCTCATAACCTGCACGCGCTGATACGGCATCTTCTTCAACAATGTTAAAGGCAAAATCCATAGTAAAACGCGTACGGTCTCCCGATTTAAGCGGAGTCAACAAATCGACACGCATAAGTGTACCGACGGTCGTATAGCTTAATGTATTGCCTAAACCATCAACCACCCGACTAATGGTATAACCTAGCTCGGTATCATCGACAAACTGCTGACGACGTAGCGCACTTAAAGAAATCTGTGCAGGTTCGTCATCGGACATGCTTTTGGTGCCTGGGCCACGGTTGCCAATCCCACCAAATGTGGTGGTAAGCGCAGACATAGAATCATCTTTAAATTTGTTTTGGTCAAGCTGCACCCACAAGTACTTCAACGTATCGGGAGAATTGTTGTAATACGTGATGTCTTGAGTCGCTTCTAGACGACGCTGATCTTCAATTAAGCGTGCGGCAATCGTATAGTCGACTTGCTGTTGCCAATATTGATGGCCTGGTTCGCCGGCAGCATTACGATAGACGTTAGGTGTAGGTAATACTTCATCAAGTTGACGGAATTTATCTTCAAAATTGCCTTTAGTTTGCTTGATAGCATCAGCATGAAGAGTACTGATTGGGAGTAACGTAAGTGCACATAATGCAAGTAAGATACGACGCATTTAATTATTCCTATTTGTAAGGGTGATATAATTTTAAGGCATATATCATACTCTAATTTTTTAAAAAGGGGAAAAAAGCAATAAAAATAGCGCAATATAGCCGGTGGTCTAGGTTGTTTATTGTTGTAAATACCGTATTCTTACACTATCTAATTTTATGATTATTAACCCTTTTCTGAAGAAAATTATGCAAGTATTCTCATGGCAACGTGCCGTTTTAAAAGTAGGTAGTTCGTTGATTGCTCCAGGTGGCGCGAATGCGGGTTGCTCTGCTCAGTATTTGTTAGCGATTGCTAAATTTATTACCACTGCGTTAACCCAAGGTAAAGAAATCATAATTGTTTCTTCGGGCAGCGTCGCGGCTGGGCGTAGCTCGATGCCATTGAATCACCCGCCATCAATTGCTGAAAAACAAGCCATGGCTGCAATTGGGCAAACGCAAATGATGCAAAACTGGGCGCGCTTTTTTGATCAACCTTGTGCACAAATATTACTGACGATGGATGATCTGCATGATCGTCAGCGTTACGTTAATATCCAAAATACATTGCGCGAGTTGCTCCGTCATCATGCTATCCCGATTGTGAACGAAAATGACACGGTTGCCATTAACGAACTTAAAGTTGGAGATAATGATAATTTAGCCGCGTATACGGCGTTAGTGGCGCAAGCCGATACTTGCATTATTTGCTCCGATATTGATGGTTTGTTTGATGCCGATCCTCGAAAAAATCCACAAGCCAAGCTGATTGATAGAGTTGAACGTATCACCCCTGACATTGAAGCCATGGCCGGTGGCGCTGGCAGTAGTGTTGGAACTGGCGGTATGCAAACCAAGATCCAAGCAGCGCAACGCTGCACCGCTTCTGGGATCCAGACATTAATCGTCAATGGCAAAGATCCTGAGGTGTTTTCGTTTTTAGCTGAAGGGCGTTGTAAAGGGACGTTATTC
>Ga0209137_1000659_pt1 | contig 35709 bp, 29 predicted proteins | sample SaaInl5LU_22_DNA_FD_184642 | JGI IMG/M metagenome (GOLD analysis project Ga0209137, IMG submission 184642) | Marine microbial communities from expanding oxygen minimum zones in the Saanich Inlet - ESP_105LU_22_DNA (SPAdes) (version 2) | ecosystem: Environmental > Aquatic > Marine > Intertidal...
CGACTTTGGACCAATAGGTTGGAGACGTTTAGGACAAGATATTGATGGCGAAACGACTAACGATAATAGTGGATTGTCAGTAAGTTTATCATCAGACGGAACTATCGTTGCGATTGGCGCTTATTTAAATGACGGCACAACTGGAAGCACTAGTGATAATAGAGGTCATGTGCGAGTATACCAATACGATGCAACTAAAACAACATCAGTAACAGATCAATCATCAAACGACTTTGGACCAGTAGGTTGGAGACGTTTAGGAGAAGATATTGATGGCGATTTCACAGGTGATTATAGTGGTTGGTCAATAAGTTTATCATCAGACGGAACTATCGTTGCTATTGGGGCATACCAAAATGACGGCACAATTGGAAGCATTAGTGATAATAGAGGTCATGTACGAGTATACCAATATGACGCAAATAAAACAACATCAGTAACAGATCAATCATCAAACGACTTTGGACCAGTAGGTTGGAGACGTTTAGGACAAGATATTGATGGCGAAACGTCTAACGATAATAGTGGATATTCAGTAAGTTTATCATCAGATGGAACTATCGTTGCTATTGGGGCACAATATAATGACGGCACAACTGGAAGCATTAGTGATAATAGAGGTCATGTGCGAGTATACCAATATGATGCAAATAAAACAACATCAATAACAGATCAATCATCAAACGACTTTGGACCAGTAGGTTGGAGACGTTTAGGAGAAGATATTGATGGCGAAGCGTCAGACGATAATAGTGGATTGTCAGTAAGTTTATCATCAGACGGAACTATCGTTGCTATTGGGGCACAATATAATGACGGCACAACTGAAAACACTAGTGATAATAGAGGTCATGTGCGAGTATATAAAATACCAAAAATACAACAACTAGCTACAACAAATCTTCTAGCCTTAGGAGACGACGCCACAAACAAACTTGAACTCACAATAGGCGAAAAGACTACACTATCATTAACAAACAATAGCACAACATACGTTGTTTCATCCAATAGTGCATTGTCAACATCCGAATACAGTCATATTGTGGGACGTATTTTCAACAATACCATGAATTTATACATAGACAACAGTTTAATAGACTCCATAGCTGTGAATCCATTTGCATTGGAAACCACATTCACATATAACTTATTGGGATGCGATTTATCCAATAATAATCTATTTAAGGGTTCCATGGGTTATTTCAAGACTTGGTTGGATTATGGTTTATTGACAAATGAAATCACAGATTTGTATAATAATCGTTCAGAGCCAGAACCTGAGCCTGAACCAGAACCTGAGCCTGAACCAGAGCCAGAAATACCACCACCACCATTTACACAAATAACAGAAACGAAAATAGTAGCAAGTGATAGACAACGCAGCGATAATTTTGCAAGGAGTGTAGCCATAAGTGGAAATTATGCTATTGTGGGAGCATATTATGAAGACCATGATGCAAGTGGTAATGTTGAATTAGGTAATGCTGGTTCAGCTTATATTTTTGAAAGAACAACTGGTAATTGGAGTCAAAAACAAAAAATAGTAGCAAGTGATAGAGACCAAGCTGATTATTTTGGATCTAGTGTAGACATAAGTGGTAATTATGCTATTGTGGGGGCAAGTTCTGAAGGAGGAGGAGGTTCAGCTTATATTTTTAAAAGAGTTGATGGTTCTTGGAATCAAATACAAAAAATAGTAGCAAGTGATAGAGAACAAGGTGATTCATTTGGATCTAGTGTAGCCATAGATGGTAGTTATGCTATTGTAGGGGCATCTACAGAAGACACAGGAGAATACAACGCAGGTTCAGTATATATTTTTGAAGACATAAGTGGAACTTGGAGTCAAACAATGAAAGCAAGCGGTGTATATTCTTCAGGACTATTAGGAGAAAGTGTAGCCATAAGTGGAAATTATGCTATTGCGGGGGCTCGAAGCGAAAACACTGGTGGGGAATCGGATGCAGGTGGAGCTTATATTTTTGAAATAGATACAAATGGTAATTGGAGTCAAAAACAAAAAATAGTAGCAAGTGATAGTGATACAGGTGATCAATTTGGAAATAGTGTAGCCATAAGTGGAAATTATGCTATTGTGGGAGCATACGGTGAAAGTGGGTCTAAGGGAGCAGCATATATTTTTAAAAGAACAAGTGGTAATTGGAGCCAAATACAAATAATAGTAGAAAGTAATAGAAGTACATATGCTAATTTTGGGTCTAGTGTAGCAATAAGTGGAAATTATACTATTGTGGGAGCACATGGTGGAAGTGGTAGAGCTTACATTTTTAAAAACACAAATGGTACTTGGAGTCAATTAGAAAAAATAGTAGCAAGTGATGGAAGTTCAGAAGATTATTTTGGATATAGTGTAGCCATAAGTGGCAATTATGCTATTGTGGGAGCATATCGTGAAAAACACGATGCAAATGGTAATAATAGTTTATTGGATGCAGGTTCAGCTTATATTTTTGGAAGTTAAGCAAATAAATTCATTATAAATATTTATTTATAATCAATTCAATAATGGAAATCACCATTTTGAGTTATATATGAAGGTGGTGGATTACGATTTCCCAATCCCTTAAAAAATTGCGTATTTGGTGTAAAATATGTCGCCTTTGTCACACGACGATCATCATATTTCCCACTTTCAATCGCCTTTTCTGTATGTTCTACACCACCCCAATTAGGGTCCATGGCATTATCACTATTAGCAGATTTTGCGGTTGAACCATGAATTTTATCCAACTCATTATATACACCAATATCTTGTCCATATGGATCAAACCCAGGATATAAATCCACATTAAATGTCTTACTAGTTCGTGACGAATCAATAACAGGTTGGACGAACCCAACTGGTCTTTGTGTCAATTCATGTGGACTACTAATCTTCTTAAAAATATTATTACCTTGTGGGTCATTGGTTTCTTCTAAAGCCAATATAGGGCAATCAATATTTTGCGAACGCTGTGTTTCTACATATTGTATGTATTCATCTAAATTATTAAAATGAAGCGGAATCGCATCACTAGTATCATTTGTATTATACAAATAAATATGTTCACCGCGTTTTAATAAAACATTTCCGCATGTGGGTGTTATATTACCCTTATTTTGCATAGTCTCAAGCCGAATTTTGTTATTAGTATATACATGCAATCCAAGTAAAAATATAATCACGAAAAATGAAATAATGATTTGTGAATATTTGTATTGAGTCATATATTAATAGATTAGAAAAATATATGAATATATTATAATGAAAAAACCAATATTATTGAAAATTTATGCTGATTGGTGTCATTATTGTAAAATGATGCAAGAACAATGGGATTTACTAAAAATGCAAAATACGTCAACATCGGATATTGACATAGTAGAAATAGAATCATCAGATTTGAATAATTTAAAAAAATTCAATAAAAGTCATAAAGGACAAAATGTAGAATATAGCGGATTTCCTACGATTGCCAAATATCATAATGGTAAAGTAGAATATTATAAGGGAGAAAGAGATGCGAAATCCATGATGGCATGGGCAAAAACTAAACTCCAAGTCACAAAAACACGTAAAAATAAGAAACCTACAAAGAAAAGAAAAAGACGCGCGAAACAAACAAAAAGGCGTTTATTTTAAAAAATTGATTTAATAATTAGTTTAAACATTATTTATTAAAAACAACTTCATAGTATTCATTAATATGAAATCATCAAAGTCATTGAAAGTACCCAAATCATTCAGGCTCTTTGATTTCAATGCATATGACGAAAAAGACGATAATGATAAATTATGCTTCTTTATTCAAATGTTTGGAATCAATGAAAAGGGAGAAACATGTAGCATCATAATAAACGACTACAAACCATTCTTCTATGTAAAGGTGGCCGACCATTGGACACAACAACAAGTCACATCATTAAGACAGGAAATTAAGAAAGAAACGAATTATGATTGTATTAAATCGGTTGAAATCGTCCAACATCGCAAATTATATGGGTTTTCAGGGAATAAAGAGTTCAAATTCTTGAAATTCACATTCAATAGTATGGTAAGTATGAATAAAGTGAAATATGTCTGGCTACATAAACCATTTAAGAAATTCTATTTTCAAAACATTGAATTGGAACTATATGAATCCAATATTCCACCATTGTTGCGATATTTTCATATTGAGCAAGTCAGTCCATCGGGTTGGGTACAAATAAACACAAGCAAAGCAACTAAAAACAAAACGAAATCCAATACGATGTTTTCCTATATGTGTTCATTAAAAGCATTGAAACCATTACCAGAAAAAGAGACATTAGTTCCGTATAAAATATGTAGTTTTGATATTGAGGCATCTAGTAGTCACGGAGATTTCCCAATGCCAGTGAAATCATACAAGCGTCTTGCGTCTAATATTGCGGACGCTTTTGCAATACAAAAACCGGATAATAATAAAAAAGGTCAAATGTTGATGTCCTATGCAATTTACACCGCATTCGGATACAAAAAAATAGAAAATATTGATTTGGTGTATCCTATTCACCCGCCGACAAAAGAAGAGCTCAAAACAATGATTGACAAAATATTGAAGAAAAAAATGGACGCATCGTTGTATAGTGAACCGAGCACCAATGTTTTGAAAATCACGGAAATGTTCGCTAAAAAGACACACGACGATGATGACGAAGAAACATCTCATTCTACAAAAAAAGAGTCATTGAACCAAGAGACCTGTGTACATTTAATGATGAGCTCTTTGTCGCGGGAAAACAAGATCAAATATTTGGATTTATTATTAACAAGCGTATTACCTAAATTAGAAGGCGATAAAGTCACATTTATTGGTTCAACGTTTTTGAATTATGGTGAAAAAGAACCATATTATAATCATTGTTTAGTATTAAATACATGCGATGATGTGCCAAACACGACCATTGAAACATGTGAAACAGAAGAAGAGCTCTTATTAAAATGGCGCGATTTGATTATTGGCGAAGACCCCGACATCATTATTGGCTATAACATATTTGGTTTTGATTATGAGTTTATGTTTCGCCGCGCCATAGAAAACCGCTGTGTATCGGAGTTTTTGAAATTATCGCGTAATAATGATGTGATGTGTGGCAAAATCGTGGAAACGAATGTGGAAATAGAAAACACGAAAATCGTCTTGGCCACGGGTGAATATGATTTGCGGTATTATAAAATACCAGGTCGTATTCAAATAGATATGTATACGTATTTCCGCCGCGATTTCAATTTATCTTCATATAAGCTAGACGATGTTGCCGCGGAATACATTAGTGATGATATTTACAAACATGAGAGTTTTGTAGATGAAGACGGCGAAAGTTATACGAAATTATATTGCAAAAATATTGCAGGATTGCATGTGAATGATTATATACATATTGAGTTATGTGGATTCACAACGGATTATTATAACAATGGTGAAAAATTCCCTATATTGAATATTGAAAGAGAAGACAATACCAATGTATTGACCATACGCGGTTTGCATAGTTTCCAGAAAAAGACGAAATACACAATGGCAAAGGACGACGTCACACCACAAGATATTTTCCGACTAACAAATGGCACATCAACAGACCGTGCTCGTGTGGCGAAATATTGTATTCAAGATTGTAACTTAGTGCATCATTTAATGAATAAAATAGATGTAATTACTGGATATGTGGAAATGGCCAGTATTTGTAGTGTACCGATAAGCTATTTGGTGTTCCGTGGGCAAGGAATAAAACTCACGAGTTATGTGGCAAAGAAATGCCGTGAAAAGAACACATTGATGCCGGATTTGGATAAATCCGGTGAAAACGAAGGTTATGAAGGAGCCATAGTGTTGCCACCGAAATGTTCCATGTATATGGATAATCCAGTGGCTTGTGTGGATTATAGTTCCTTGTATCCGTCTTCAATGATTAGTCAGAATTATAGTCACGATAGTAAAGTATGGACAAAGGAATATGACTTGGAAAATAATTTGATAAATGAAACCGGTGTGAAAGATGAAGCAGGAGTGTATATATATGACAATTTACCGGATTATGAATACATAGATGTGGAGTTTGACACATATAAATATGTGCGGAAAAAGGAAACAGCAAAAGCGGAAAAAGTGAAATCCGGTAAAATGGTGTGTCGTTGGGCGCAGTTACCAAATAATGAGAAATCAATTATGCCATCTATATTACAAGAATTATTGAAAGCCCGTTCAGCAACAAAGAAGTTAATAAAAAAAGAGTCGGACCCTTTTATGCAAAATATATTGGATAAACGTCAATTGGGTTATAAAGTGACAGCCAATTCATTATATGGTCAATGTGGAGCAAAAACATCCACATTTTATGAAAAAGATGTGGCTGCATCAACAACAGCAACCGGACGTTCCATGATTATATATGCAAAGAAAATCATAGAAGAAGTATATGGCCATAAAGAATGTGAAACAAAAAACAATGGCGTTGTATTAACCAAAGCAGAATACGTGTACGGAGATAGTGTTGCATCATATACACCTATATATATACGTGTTAATGGAAATATTCATATTACGGAAATATCTAATTTAATGAAATATTCAAATAATAAATGGGAAAATTTCATAGAGAATGGTAAAGAGGATAAAGAATATTGTTCATTAGAAAATGTAGAAACATGGAGTGATATTGGTTGGACACCCTTAAAGAGAGTAATAAGACATAAATTGGCAAAACACAAAAAGATGTACAGAATATTGACACATACGGGTTTAATTGATGTTACAGATGATCATTCATTATTGAATATAAATGGTCATGAGATAAGTCCTAAGGATGTTACAATTGGAACAGAATTATTACACAAAACTATGACAAACGAGATATTTTCAAATAATAATGATGACATTACTATAATGAAGGCAAAAATCTATGGATTCTTCTTCGGTGATGGAAGTTGTGGTACATATAATTGTAGTAGTGGTAGAAAATCGTCTTGGGCTTTAAATAATGCAAATGAATATTTATTAAATAAATATTTTGATCTATGTAAATTATGTTATCCAAACTATGAGTGGAAAATATATGATACATTGAAAAGCTCAGGTATATATAAATTGAGTTTTACATGTAAAACGTATGGAGAAAAAAGACAGTTTATAGATGAATATTGTAAAGATATGTATAGTGACAAAAAAAAAATAATACCGAATTTTATACTAAATGGAACACACGATATTAGAGAATCATTTTGGGAGGGTGTTTATGATGCGGATGGTGACAAAGATGTGAGAGGATTTGTGCGGATAGATCAAAAAAATCAAATAAGTGCTTCACATTTATGTTGGTTAGCAAATAGTATAGGATATAAAACCTCATTAAATACACGAAAAGATAAACCGAATATATATAGAATTACTGCTACAAAGAGATCACAAAGAAAGAATCCAAATGCTATAAAAAAAAAAGAAGAAATACTATACGATGATTATGTATATGACTTGACAACAGAAAATCATCACTTTGCGGCAGGAATTGGAAATATGATCGTTCATAATACCGATTCTGTATTCTTCACGTTTAATTTGGAAGATCCTAAGACAAAAACGCCAATCCGCGGTGAAAAAGCATTGGAAATTACCATAGAAATTGCACAACAAGCAGCGGATTTGTGTACACAATGGTTAAAACCTCCAATGAATTTGGAATATGAGAAAACCCTAATGCCCTTTATATTATTATCAAAAAAGCGTTATGTTGGGATGTTATATGAAGATGATCCAAACAAGGGTAAATTAAAATATATGGGATTGTCTTTAAAACGGCGTGATTCATGTGATTATTTAAAAGACACATATGGTGAAATTATCAATATATTGATGAAAGAAAACGACATAGAAAAGGCAATAGAATTTCTGAATAACTCTTTAATGGAATTAATAAATGGAAAAGTATCTATGGATAAGCTGGCATTAACAAAGGCATTACGCAGTGACTATAAAAATCCACAAACCATCGCTCACAAAGTGCTTTCAGATAGAATCGGCGTTCGCGACCCAGGAAATAAGCCGAAGCCAGGAGACAGAATAAAGTTCGTGTTTATACATAACAAAGACCCGAAAAGTCTATTAGGAGACAGAGTAGAAACCCCAGAATACATAATAGATAACAAATTACCAATAGACTATACATATTATGTAACAAACCAGCTCATGAAGCCAATTTTACAATTATTTGGATTAGCATTAGTTCCAATATATGAAAAGCGTAAGAAATTTTCACAAATAAAGGAATATTTGAAAGAAGACGACAAATTACAGAAACTCCACAATGATGATTTTGAAACATATATGAAGAAACGCGAAAAATATTGTTCAGCAAAAATAAAAACAATATTATTTGACGATACACTGAAAACCATAGAAAATAGGAAAAATGGCAACTCAAATATAAGGAGTTTCTTCAGTTAAATATTAGACGGAAAATACATTGGAAATTCAAAACTATAAATGCTATTTCCTGACCCATCGCTGTCAAATGACGACGTAATGAGGTTATCAGATAAATTATCATTAAACATTGAAAAAAAAATATTATTAAATGATGAATCAAATATATTTGCATTGTAAATATTATTGTTTGTATTGTTAACATTGGCTTGATAAAGTAAGTCATGTCTACATACAGGACAGTTTGTACTGCGATTAAACCATCTATATATCGCCTCTTTTTTAAAATAATGTCCACAATGAATAATCTGACAAATTTCTTCGCCTTCTTCAAAATTTTCTTGTGTAATAGGACATCGTGATTCATTCAATTGTTCTGTATATGAAATGAGCTGTGTATATTGATTGATTTGTTGTTCACTTAAAGCATTATGGTTTTGGTCATTTCTACCTAATGCACGTAATAGTTGTTGCATGAGTCTTGAACTAATATTTGGATAATAATCATTATTAATATTGTTTGTGTTAATATTGTTTGTGTTAATGTTACTTCTATATGGGTTCATATTAGATGTATTCATAGAATAAAGATTTCTCTGAAACAATGGAGTTCTATTAATAGTTGACTGTGTATTATTTGTGTCATATAAGTGATTAAGCATTTGTAACAACATCGTCATATTTCTATTATAATCATAATAATTCAGATTATACAATCGTTGGTTTACATTATAATTATGAATAATTGTACGCAATGTCTGAATATTTTCTTCTCTTTGTGAATCTTGATTGTTGTCATTATTCATAAATTACTACACTATAGATTTATATAAAGATATTTTTTTATATAAATATAGGATGGCATTTAATAAATATAAAAAAAATGGTTTAACGGGACTCGTAAATTTGGGTAATACATGTTTTATGAATAGTACATTACAAGCACTGAGTCATACGTATGAATTACATGATATATTGCAAAGTGATTGGAAGTTTAAGAAAAATATAACAAATGAAGACGAGTTATTGACAAACGAATATAATGAATTAATAAACCTCATGTGGAAAGACAATGGAAAAATATCACCTAATCGTTTTCTTCATTTTCTATATAAGGTAGCCATAAGCAAAGACAAAGAAATATTAACAGGATATAGTCAAAATGACATGCCAGAATTTCTATTATTTTTATTTGATTGTATACACAAATCATTGTGTCGCGAAGTGAGTGTAAATATTAAGGGGTCAGTGCAACATAGTGTAGATAAAATAGCCAAAATATGTTATGAATATAAGAAGAAGACGTATGAAAAAGAGTATAGTGAAATATATGAAAACTTTTTCGGATTAACAGTATCACAAGTTATGTCACTCAAAAATAAGACGTATTCAATAAGACCAGAATATTATAATATTTTGGATTTGCCAATAAATGAACAATGCAAAACATTGTATGAATGTTTTGATTTCTTCGTAACACCGGAATATTTAAACAAAGAAAACAACAATCAGTATTATTATGAAAAGGAAGACAAATATATAGACGCAAAAAAGAGGTTAATATTTTGGGATTTTCCAAACATATTGATTATTTCACTAAAACGTTATGAAAACCGGAATAACAAAAAGAATCAAATGGTCCACTTTCCGGTCAACAATCTGGATTTATCAAAATACGTGTGTGGATATAATGCATCGTCCTATGTATATGATCTATATAGTATTATTAATCATTCTGGTCATGCCACTGGTGGACATTATACGACATATGTAAGAAATGCAGATAACAAATGGTTTCATTTTAATGATGATGACGTAACACTTATAGATAGAAATAAATTGTTGAGTCCATTGGCGTATGTATTGTTTTATAGAAAAAAAACGTGATATTCTAAAAAAAATAATTGGTTATAATATATAATGTCATCAATAACTGAAAATGAAATAAATCAAGAAAGTAGTATAGAAGGAGGATTGAATTATATTTTTAATGAAACCACGATAACTATATTAATATGGTTTTTAGCTATTTATATTGTAATATCAACAGTTTTAGGTAATTTCTCCATTTCAAACCCAGCACATAGTTTTGTAGTAAGACTTTTAGATTCCAGTTTGATATTTTTGATAACACTTTACATATTATTTTCCTATTATAACTTATCTTCGGTAGAACGTAATGAAATATTCACATACTCATTTACCTCATTACGTGAAACATTATTGGCACCTGGTGTAAGTTTCTTGTGGAGTTTACTATATATAGCCGTTCTATATGGTGTCGTCTATTTGTTCCAAATACCATACAATAATATTCCGAATGGTACAAACTTCTTGATTGGCATATTATCTGTATTATTAGTGATATTTGCCGTATTATTTATATTGCATGAAATATTAGGAATACGTATTGTGGAGGCATTACTTGACGTATTAGATAAGATGTTTTATGGTTTCAAAAAAGAAGATGACGATGATGAGGAAGCAGAAGGAAAGCCAGAAGTATTCAATGTAAGTAACAATTTATATTCTTATCAAGAAGCTCCATATGTGTGTCAAGCATTGGGTGGAAGATTAGCAAGTTATGATGAAATAGAGCAATCATATCAAAATGGCGGAGAATGGTGTAATTATGGATGGTCTGCTGATCAGCTTGCTTTGTTTCCAACACAAAAGGATACTTGGCGGCAGCTCCAATCCAGTGAAGAAAATAAAAACAATTGTGGAAGACCAGGAATAAACGGAGGATATTTTGCCAATCCTAACATAAAGTTTGGTGTAAATTGTTATGGCATAAAACCAAAAGCCAAACAGTCAGATTTAGATATGATGGATGCAAATAAAAATCGCATTGTACCAAAGTCTAAATATCAAATGATGGTAGATAAGAAGGTGGAGTTCTGGAAAGAAAATGCCGACAAATTAATGACAATAAATGCATTTAATAAAAATGAATGGTCTAAGCATTAAACCAAGATAAAATAAACAAAGATCAAACAAAACAATAGATTTATGTATAATTAAATTCATACATAAATATGTAAATATGTAAATATGTAGCCTAATTAGGAAATTCACTATATAGGGGTTCACAAGGTGAGTCTTCAAATTTAGCATAATAAGATACTTGATATGGTTGTGTATTTTCATAGGATGCGTATAAAAATGTCCATTCTAAATAACCCATTGTTGAGTTGAGCAAACAGTCGTATATTTTCCCTTCAAATTGATTATATATACCTTGGTTAATAGATGACAATTGTGGAAAAATATTCAAAGGCTCATTTCCGTATCCACCTAGGCGGTTTGCCAATATATGTCCAGCATCACAATCGTCTTTTCCATCATCTTCTAACATTCGCGCATAATCCCTTGTACATGAAGTTGTATCACTACCATTGTGGATAGAAGATGGAAATATAGTTCCATATCCCATTGTTACAACAGGAATATTATTGTGTTCCTCGTAAACATATGTAATATTAGCACCACCTTGACCCATAATAATGTTGTTTTCCCCAATTTGCGGACATGGTACAGTTGTACATACACATGGTGAATCACTAGAGTACACTGCATCATAGAGCGCAAAAAAGGCAACAAATATACGCAACCACATATATATATATTAAAATGACATATTATTTGATATTTACACATTTTTCTTAAAACGCACTTTTTTGGAAACAGCATTCCTTTTAGCCTTCTTCTTACGTGATAAACGTTCTTTATGTAAAGCAATAGAGTCGCTTAATTTAGAGAAAACATTATTAGAAATAACATCATTACTTACAATGTCAATTTCATTGGTTTTGTCATGATGGTCGCTATCACTATCGCTATCACTATCGCTATTATACATTTTATCTAAATCAACAAAATCGTTAGAATCTTCAATGGCATCCATAGATTCCTTTATAGCATAGTTCTCATAAGGTTTGTATGCATATAATGTTGGTATTGATAGATGTTTTAGTCGTTCACAACCCTTGGTATTCTGTGTATTATCAATAATGGCCTGTTTTATGGGATATAACATACAAGTAATTTCATCATCATTTTCATAACATACCATATGTTGTTCAAAAGAATTGTATATGATTTGATTTTCCATCTTATATACTATAATATATTATTTGATATTGTTTCTACGTATATCGTACGATGTCGTAATATCCCTATTTTGTTTCAAATATTGTACTATCATGTGTACTTGGTCTTCGTTCTTAATTATATCATGTAAACATTGTTCTACATATTGAAATGTAAGCGGCGTATAATCTTTTTTTTCATATACTTTGAGATTTCCATTGCTAATTTCTATTTTCTTTTCCAACAATGAATTTTCGTCCATATATTCACAAATATTAGACGTAAGTTCTTGTTTATCATTTCTATATTTGGAAATTGCGGTGTTTAATTGCTTGATCTGATTATCAAGAGCAACCCATTTTTTTATATTATTGATGAATTCTTCTTTTGACATAGTTATTATGTATAGAATATATTTATATACATAATTTATCTTCTTATCTTCTTTTAGAGGAAAAACGACGCTTGGACGTACGTCTCTTGTTTGTCTTTCTCTTACCTTTTTTAACTAAAGTATTTGCAGCAACAAATAAAGCAGGGACGGCGATTTCTCCCAATACATTACCACCTTTTACACTTTTCTTACTACCAACATTTTTCTTTGTTGCCTTGTTACTACCTTTTTTGTGATGTTTATTGCCACCAGTCTGGGCATGTACCTCAGTTCTGTAAACAGCAGGGGATGACTCAAATATGGACATTATATAATAATAATATATTTTAACTTTCAACAAAATATTAGTTAATAACAAAAGATTCACTGACATTGATTTTATACGAGATTCGTAGGACTAAATAAAATATAGCTAAAATCATGATTACAAATAACAAATGATAAATGAAGAAGAACCAAATATATAAATAGATTTCATTGTATATACTGCATATTATGGGTTGTATTACATTTTTTTGTATATTATGAGTTTTTAATAAATCCAAACATGTTTCACGAAGTTTATCCATAATATAAGAAATATATTTTAAGCATTCTAGTAACGAGCCTATGCGTTAACTATCATTTAGAAAAATATAATAAAATAATAAATGCCGTCATTAATGACACCAAACAATGACTTTAGATTTGATGATGTTACATTGAGTTCACCAATTATTATGAGTGGTGGAACTCATTTTATTAAATACAATGTAAAAGGAGAGCCGATGTATATTCAACCACCAAAATCCACAGTAAAGCAAAGTATAATAAAGTCACAAAAACGAATGTATTGTGATTTGTTATTTACAAATGAACACGAGGAATTCTTAAGTTGGATTGAGAATTTAGAAGAACATAGTAAAAAGTATATATTTAATCAAAGAGAAAAATGGTTTGAAACAGAGCTTGAGGAATCGGATATAGACAATACATTTACTTCTATATTGAAGCCATTTAAATCAGGAAAGTATTACATATTACGTGTATATATTCCTGTTCATTTAGGGAATGTTTCATTGAAGATTTACGATGAAAATGAGAATTCCTTATCAATAGATGATATTAAGGAAAACCATAAAGTAATGTGTGCTTTAGATTTCAAAGGCATAAAATGTTCTCCTCGTAACTTTCAAGTAGATATTGAGTTGAAACAAATATTAATTATGGAAGAAGAGAAAATATTTGACACATGTATTTTGAAGAAAAATGAAACAAAAAAGGCTTTAGAAAAACCGACAATTTTAGATAATATAGAAATGAATATTTCTGAAAAAGAGGAGAAAGATACTTTAGAAGAGGAAGTAAACCTTTCAGATGAGGAATCAACAAAAGATGATTCAGAGGAAAATATAGTTATAGAAGATTCTGTAGAAGATGTTAAGGATGAAAATGCGGAGAACGAAGATATCAAGGATGAAGATATCAAGGATGAAGATATGAAGGATGAAGAAAAAGAATTAGAAGAACCAGAGCTTTTAGAAGAAAATGTAGGACCAGTGGAATTTGACTTTAATTGCGATGAAATTGTCAATGAAGAAACGGTTGCTATAAAAAAACCAAACGCCATATATTATGAAATGTATAAAGAGGCTTTAAAAAAGGCGAAAATGGCGAAAGAATTAGCATTGGCGAGTTATTTAGAGGCAAAGAATATTAAAAATACATATATGTTGGATGATTTAGATGATAGTGATTTAGAAGAGGAATCTTTGGATGATATTTAATCATAATGTAATATTTTATCAAAAATAATTTATCCACCGATTATATATTAGAGAATGGATCTTTTTAAATCTTTGAAACGCATGTTCCTATCTTCCACTGTTCGCTCACTATTATTGTTGGTAGTTGTTGCGGTTATTGCATATATGGCTTTAGACCATTACGGATACCTTAAAAATAAAGAAGAAGAGAAAATGACTCCATCCGGCGAACAAGCACAAGAAGCAACTTTACCACAAGTAACTAACAGCAATGCGCAATACAACAGTCAAGTCGCAAACCCTGCGGATCTTCTTCCCAATGACGTTAACAATAATATCAATACTGTATTAGCTGGTAACCAAAATGGTGTCGCTGTCCCTGACATGCTTGAGGCCGGATATCACATTGGTTTAGATACTGTTGGACAAACCCTTCGCAACGCCAACCAACAACTTCGTTCTGATCCTTACATTCCTAAGAAGGATGTTTGTGGATGGAACCAGAGTACCATTGAACCTGATATTGCCCGTGTTCCTTTGGAATTAGGTGCCAGTGTATAAATGCTGAAATAAAAATCTAATTTATATTTATTTATAATAAATATGAATGAAAACATACCCACAGATATATCTTTAATGAGTTCTTCTATTTCGGGTGCATTGCATATTATTATGGGTTATCCATTTGATACTATAAAAACATTGAGACAAAGCAATAAAAAATTGAATATAAGTCAAACGCCTTTTAAGCGTTATTTTCAAGGCATTAAATACCCATTATTACAGAACTCATTTATCAACTCATTTTGTTTTGGATTAAACAATTATTTCATGAATAACATTGAAAACAAAACAATCGGTCATTTATTAACAGCATTTGTGAGTACAATTATTTTAACACCATTTGATAAATTTAAAATAATGTCACAATATAATGCCAAATATGATGTAAATATGAGAACCATTTTTAAATCATATCATAATTTACACATTGTTAGTGCATGTGAAGTGCCTTCTACGTTCCTTTATTTTTATGTATATCAAAAAATGAAAACATGCGAATACCCTATTTTTCTATGCGGTGGTATTGCAGGAATGAGTTCATGGATATTCACATATCCTATTGATACAATAAAAACTCGCATGCAAAATGAGTCCTGTAAAACGATACAACAGGCATTTAAACGAGGTTCTCTTTATAGTGGATTATCTATATGTCTAGCACGATCCTTCTTTGTGAATGGTATTAACTTCTATAGTTATGAATCTATAACGAATCTCTTCATGAAAATGAGAACCTCTTCTTAAAATTTTTATGCATTATAAAATATCACTATGGTTTATAATGGATAAATCTGATATTTTAGGGTATATTCTCATATTGTTTATACTTGTTATATGTGCATATATATATTTTGATACAGACAGTTTTCAATTAAAATGTATAGTATCAACTGTGGATGGTAATAAATATTGTGTAAGAGAACGCGACCAAGTGCAAAAAGCCGCGGATTTATTGGCGAAAATCACAGAGAAATGTAAGAAATTAGTAGACTATGTAGATAAGAAATATCCAGAAAAAGAGAACATTCGTCGTTTAGTAAATGGTTATAATCCACAAAAAATAATGGAAACATTGCCAACAAGTCAATACACTGCATATAGTGAAAACAAAGGCGAAAAATTGGCCTTTTGTTTAAATAGAAAGAAAAATGATAATGACAATTTAATAGATGAACATACACTTATGTTTGTGGCGATTCACGAATTATCACATGTAGCAACCAAATCTATAGGTCACAAAGATGAATTCTGGCAGAATTTCAAGTTTTTATTACAAGAGGCCAAAGAGGCAAATATTCATAACCCCGAAGATTATAAACAGAGTCCAAAAGAATATTGTGGTATGAGTATTAAAGATAATCCATATTTTGATTCTTAATTGGTATAAAAAATATAGCCATATTTACTATATGACTATATTTAGAGTAATATTAAATGATACAAGAGAAATCATTTTTGATAATCAAAGTGAAACAAGTTCTCTAGAAAATACTCTTATAAGTTCACATAATATATATATTGACGATACCATTCAAACTATAAAAAACAAATTATTGGATACTTTAGATTATGAGTACTCTTATGGAGAACTATATTTGTTTTCAAAAGAGAACGTTATATTGGAGAAACAGCAAATATATGAAAAACTCTATAATTACGAGGAAAATAATAACATTAAAAAAGAAGATTTTGAGAACTTCATGTTAAATATTCAACTTGTTTATGAATCCAAAGAATTATATGATTATGATACAATATTAGAATTACCTGAACAGGTTCTCTCAGATGTCTTGGTAGGCTTCAAACAGAAAAAAATTTCAAAAGAGGATTTACTTTTTCCTGTGAGTCCAATGAATTACAATGGAAAAAGAGAACCTAACTTATATGTTTCTGATAATTCCCTATTACTCAATTTTTTGAATTACAGTAATACAATTTATGCATATACCTGTGATTATACATTGAGACTGTATGATAATGCTGATATTCAGAAAGATATAATAAATATATATTATCCATATTTATTCAAAGAAGGTATTTATGACACAGGTTCTCTTTTGACATCAAAACAAACATTGATCAGAAAAACAAAATCAATGATTCCTAGTGAATTGTTGAAAATTTATTCTATGGTTGATGTTTATAATTCTATTTATGAAACAACAAAAGAAGATAGTATTCCATATGGTAAAATAGGTATCAAATCATTCCAAATAGAAATCACAAATACTTCAAAAATATTTCCTTTGGACGCTATATTCAAAAATATACATTCTACAAAAAATGCACCATTTATTCGTTATAATCCCAATATTAGACGCGATACGATGTATCGTTTGTATAGTGAGAAGAAAACAAAACAAAATGATAAAGTTCCATATTTACCATCTGTTGACATAATGAAGTTTGTGAAAATGCCAGGAAAGAGTGAACAAATTATGATACTTGTAAAATATGAAAACACAGGTTCTCTTATTGATGTATTTATTAAGATAAATAAACAAGGAAATGTATCAATAGAATGTGATTTTGGACAAGACATTTATGAAAATAACGTACAAATGATGATTACAAAAATAGAAACCTTGATGTATAGTTGTGTCAATCCACAAATTGCAGAAATTAACGATCAATTGGAGAACATTGGATATAAATTACCTCAATTTACTACTTTTCAGAAATGTATTGTGAAAAATATGAGCTTGTATATGACTACAGAAATATCAAAAACCATAAAAATTTCCAAATATAGACAATTTTTAAGTTCCATGTTCTCATTTGTAGATTCAGATTCCAATAAAATGTTTTTCAAGCGCGTAGAAAATTACATTGCTATGGATGATGAAGATGAATTCATTGCACGTTATCAAAAAGAAGGTTATGAAGTAGGTGATATTATAAGAATTTTAAAAGATGAGTTCTCTATTACAGAAGAAGAAGCAGAGTCACGTGTACATAATTTTGTGGCAAATCATATGTTTATGCAAGGAGAACTTATTGAAAATAGTGGGTTTCCATTTTTATATAATGTGAATACTTTCAACAATTTATTAACTATACAGGTTCTCAACATTAACTCCATACACTATATTGATTTGTTTATTAAATATATTCATAGTTTCATTTCTTTATTTCAAAGTAAAGACAAATTGGAATCAATTATAAGTGACATCAATTCTCTATCTAAAAAATCAATAAACAATGAAGAAATAGAGAACCAAACACGTGTTGATATCATTATACCAGAAATCATTGCTCCGATAACCGAATCTGATGAAGTGGATGAAGATTTTTTCACAACAAAGGTAGAGGTAGAGGAAGAAGAGGGTGATGAAGAAATATATGGTGCAGACGATGACGAAGAGGAAGAAGATGGTGAAATATATGGCGCAGATGATGACGACGAAGAGGAAGAAGTATATGGAGGCAGTGGTACACCAGAAAAATTGGAAATATCATTAGAAGGTATGGATATTAAGAACCCGACACCTTTCCAAAAGCGTATTGAAGAAAGAGACCCTAGGTTAATAATAAAGAAGAAAATGGAGAAATTCAATTCATATTCAATGACATGTCCAAGTAGTGAAAAACGTCAACCTGTTATTTTGACGTCAGAAGAAAAGGATTATATTGACAAAAATCATCCAGATTCTTATAATACACACATAACCTATGGAAGTGACCCAAAAAAACAATTTCATTATATATGTCCGCGTTATTGGAGTCTCAAACTAAACACAAGTTTGACGCACGAAGAAGTCCAAGAAATATTGAAAGAGAACCCAGATGCAATTATTCCACATAAAGCTAAAACAATACCAAAAAATGCCCATATATTTGAGTTCAATCATCCACCTAGACATATGAATTCCAAAGGAGAATATGTCACACATTATCCTGGACTCCAGCGCGACTCGCATCCTGATGGATATAGTTTACCATGTTGTTTCAAAAAACAACAAAAAGAGGATAAACCAAAAGCCAAACAAACACAACCAACCAATTATGTAGTAGATGCCACTAAATTTCCATTAACAGAACATCGTATTGGTTTCCTTTTGGGAGAACTAGAAGATTTTCTACAAAGCGACCATAAAAAATGTGTAGAAAAATCCAATCCATCCATCATTATGCCAAATAAAAAATGTTTCGTAAGGTATGGTGTGAATCAAGACATTACACGCTCGTTATTGTGTTGTTACGCCGATTTATATTGTAAATTGAATAATAAAGAAAATGTCTCTATTGAAAATATGGCCAACATTATGTATAATGCAATAACGATAGATGATTTCATTAAATACAACAATGGGTCTCTTGTTTCATTATTCAAAATAAAAGATTCCTATATTGTTGAGAACCTAGATGTATACAAAAGTTCCGATATTTATAAAAAATTAAACTTGTCTAATGATAACGAAAAAGAATTATTATCTGAAATATCTAATTCATATGAAAACTTTCGCAACTTTTTGATTGATCCATATAGTATTCTGGATCATACTTATTTCTGGAGCATATTCTGTAATCCAAACAATAACCTAATACCAAGTGGATTAAATATGGTCATTTTTGAAATAAATAAGGCGAATCACATTGAAGTATTATGTCCAACAAATGTATATATTGCAAATATCTTTGACCAAACAAAGCCAATATGGTTCCTTTATAAACGCGATGCTTATTATGAACCTATTTATTTATATGAAAATGGAGATTATACTTGTTTATTTGATAAATCCATGAAAGATATACATATGGATTATATATATGAAGTATTGAAAACCAATATCAATCAAGTATGTAAGCCAAAGAAATCACTGCCAAATATAGATAAATATACAAAACCGCAACATTTGGAAACAATGGTAACTATTTTGGAAAAATATTCTATAGAGATTAAAAATGAGGTGATGAATTATCAATCCAAAGTAATAGGTATATTGGTAGTTGTGAAAGATGATTTGATATTATTGCCTTGTTTACCTTCAGCATATATGAAATATCCACTGTTAATATATGATGATAGTATTATAGGAAACACTTATAAGAAAACACTTGAAGCATATGCGTTTATACAAGAGAAAACACACAATGAAATAAAATGTAAAGTCATCAAAAAAGTGAGCAATAACAAACAAATTATTGGTGTTGTACTTGAAACAAATCAATTTGTAAAGACGACGGAAGAGAACTTTTCAAAAAACATGGACAATATTCCAATAGTAGATGGTCATGACACAAATAGTATAGAGACATATATTAAAAATGATGAGCTGGATAAGAGCCGTATACAAACAACATACAAAATATATATGGAAAGCCAATATTATAGTATTTTCCGCACAACATTACGTATTTTATTGAATGAACCAATTTTCAAGAACAATAAACAATCCATTTTGGAAACCATCAAAAGTAAATCCACATATATGGAAAAAATAGAAGAAATTTTCAATATATTAATACAAGTGGGCAAACAATACATTGAATTTGATATTATAACTAAAAAAATACAACCCAATGATATTTCAACATGCTTTAATTGTGATAATAAACCCAATTGCAAATCCGATAATGGACGTTGCCTATTAATTATACCTGTTAAAAATATGCACAATCCTAATTTGAAGAATGAACAATTATATTACACCCGTTTAGCAGACGAATTATTGCGATTTCATCGTATTCGCAGTTTTATATTAGAACCAAACAAGTATTTAAATGTATCCAATATGGATTATAAAGTGAACAAAAATGAAATCCTACTTGTAGATACATTCATGAAGAATGATTATTTGAATAGTCTTATGGTATTTGATGATACATATCTGAAGAACATTAATTATGAGTTTGCAACACCATATGGTGAAAGTCAGAAATACATTAATCATGTGAATTTACATTTACCATAAATAATTTATAAACATATTTAAAAATTATTTATTACCTACTATATAATGCCTTTGTATTTATTAGAGTATATATGGCTTGATGCAGACCAAAATCTCAGAAGTAAAACAAAAGTAACATATATAGAAAACAAACATCCAATATTAGATATTCTTAATTATCCTATTTGGAATTTTGACGGTAGTTCTACAAATCAGGCACCATCTGATAATTCAGAAGTGAAACTAATCCCGTGTCAAGTTTTTAATGACCCTTTTCGCAGAAATAATGATAGAACTGTGAATAAACTTGTTTTGTGTCAAACATATGATTCAAATGATAACCCATTAGAGTCAAATACTAGACATATTGCTAGCAATATTTTTGATAGTAAACCCGAAGAAGAACCTTGGTTTGGATTGGAACAAGAATATTTCATCAAGAAAGACGATAAAGTATTAGGATTTGATGAGAATGTAAAACAAGGACAATTTTATTGTGGTGTTGGAAAAAAGAACGCATTTGGTAGAGAGATTGTTGAAGCGCATTTGGAGCATTGTATTTATGCTGGTGTAAAAATTTCTGGTATTAATGCAGAAGTGGCACCAGGTCAATGGGAGTTCCAAGTAGGACCATGTGAAGGTATCCAAGCTGGCGACCATTTACACATAGCACGATACATTTTGTTGCGTGTTGCTGAAACATATAATTGTACTATTGATTTTCATCCCAAACCAATAAAGGGTGATTATAATGGTTCTGGATGTCATACAAACTATAGTACCAAGAATATGAGAGAAGGAACAGCAAATAAGAGTGGTTTTGATTATATCATTGACGCTGTTGAAAAACTAGCACCGAAACATAAAGAACACATGGAAGTATATGGTTCCGGTAATGATGAACGTATGACCGGAGAGCATGAAACAGCATCATACGACAATTTCAATTATAATGTAGCAAATAGAGGATGCTCTGTTAGAATTGGAAATGAAACAAATGTTAACGGAAAAGGATATTTTGAAGATAGACGTCCGGCTTCTAATTGTGACCCATATCTTGTTACAAGTAAATTGTTTGAGACAACCATACTATAGACGATTATATATACACTATCCAGTGACCAGCTCCAGTTTAGGTTCTAATTAATTTTTTCATTAAATTTGAAAATATTAATTATATTTCAATTCACGAATATTATCCAAAAATAGGAATACCAATAATATATCCAGTTAGTCCTAATAAACCACCAACAACTAGGTGATCTATAAAAAGAAGGTAATATATATTCAAAAGTATATATCTTAGTATTATTCATATATACCAGTATAATTATTAACATCCAATGATTTTATTTCATCAATAATTTTATTCTTATTTACATGATACACCAACTTTTGTTCAATAACTCTTATTATATTATTTATGGAAAATTCAGTGTCATTACGGGTAATAGATTTAATTATATCATATGAGTTATCCACAGATTCCCTACGAAGAATGCTTTGTATTGCTTCCGCTAAAACAATGGAATTATTATTCAAATCCGATTTTATTTTTTCAAGATTAGGTTCAATTCTCTTAAAACCCTCACAAATAGATGTAATACTTATTAATAGATATGCAAAACAAGTTCCGACATTTCTTAATACAGTTGAATCAGATAAATCTCGTTGTAATCTTGACACAGGTAGCTTTTTACTCAAAAATTCAAATAATGTTATTGCCAGCATTAAATTACCTTCGGCATTTTCAAAGTATATCGGATTTATTTTATGAGGCATAGTTGAAGAACCAACTTCGGTTGATATACATTTTTGCTTGAAATATTCCTGGGAAATATATAACCACATGTCTCTAGATAGGTCAAGTAATATAACCGAAAGTCGTTTAAATATATCAAATAATTCCGAATAGTTATCATATATATCAATTTGAGTTGTGTATTTGTTTCTTGTAAACCCAAATAATTCAATAAACGAATCAGAAAATTTTATCCAATCTATTTCTGGATAAGTTATGTAATGACTATTAAAGTTTCCTACAGCACCTCCAAATTTTGTTGTGTAATTATATGATTTCAACAATTCCAACTGTTTTGACAATCTATACGAAAAAACATTGATTTCTTTTCCTACCAAAGTGGGTGATGCAGGTTGACCATGTGTTCTAGACAACATTGGTACATGTTTGTATTTTATTATGATATCATTTAAAATGTCTAATAACATATTCATATGTGGAATGAATACCTCATTATTTGCTTCATAAAATGATAATACATATGAAGTAGAATTAATATCTTGTGATGTTAGCCCAAAATGTATGTATTCATTATACTTATCAAAATTTAATTCTGTCAGTTTATTTCTTAAAAATAATTCAACAGATTTTACATCATGTTTTACTTTGCTTTCTATTTTTTTAATTTCAATAATATATTCATCTTTTATATTGTTATAAATATCTCTTAAGTTATATTTAAAATTTTCATATGTTTCTTTGTTATGAATTATATCAATGTTTAATACTCGTAATAAATGTATTAAATATTCAATCTCAATTTTCAATCTATACTTTATTAATGCCTTTTCCGAAAAGTAATCAGATAAAATTCTGGTTCTATCACTATACCTACCATCAATAGATGTTATACAAGATAACGAATATTCCATTACTTATAATAAAAATTATATATTTAAATATTATTTCCTATACACTTTTGAACAATATATCGGTGTTAGTCGCATTGATTCTAATAAACTTGTAATGTTAGGAAAGATAATGAGTGTTAAATATAATCCATATAAGAAGAAAAAATCCTTATATGAATCTAGATTTCTATATACCAACGAACATTACAAAAATATTAACAATTGAACTCCTTTAATTTCTTTGTATGTAGTTCACAATTCGTTTGACTCTTCATACATTCTTCATATAATTTCAATAAATCTATACATTGATTTTTATTTGTACTTGGGTAATCACTAATAACCCCGATTGTTTTATGCGCAATTGAACTACCTGTACCAAATGCCATACCATTTGCCATCGCAGATAACAATGATGGTTCTTTTTTATTTTCTTGACTATTTGATGACGATGGAGGTGGAGGCGGAGGCGTTTTATGTTTTAGTGGAATATAACCTTTATAGTGTGGCATATAGTAATATAAAATAATTATTTATATTCATTAATTATATTCATTATTTTTATATCTAAGTAATAAAAATCCATATGTAATGCTCATCCATAAAGCATAAGTTGGTTTGTAATACACATGAATTAAATTTTTATCCACAATATAACAATAGATATAATTTGATAAGATTATAAATCCACTGCAATATAGTAATTCGTCAACAATTTTTTTGCAAATCATAATATAGTTTTATATTATTATTACATATTTTATAAGTTATGTAGATAAGTTCAATAGTTAACGCAATATAAGTATAAAGATATTATGAAGTATATTGAATATGAATAAAATAGAATCTGGCGAGAAATTGGATTTTCATAATGTATTAATAAGACCTAAAAGATCTACTATTAATAGTCGTTCCAAAGTAGATGTGACGAGAAAATTCAAATTTCGGCATAGTCCATTGGAATATACAGGTGTTCCTATTATTGCTGCCAATATGGATACAACAGGTACCTTTGAAGTATATGAATGTCTAAGTAAACACAATATAATTACGTCTTTACATAAATTCTACACGCCTATTGATTTTGTCGGTAGAAATATGGATCCTAATTTGTTTATGGTATCCACAGGAATATCTGACAGTAATTTTGAGAATTTATGCGATATATTGACAAATGTATCGTGTAATTGGATTAACATTGACATTGCAAATGGTTATATCAATGATTTTTTATTGTTCTGTAAAAGAGTACGGGAACGTTTTCCTGATAAAATTATTGTTGCTGGAAATGTGGTGACGCGCGAAATGGTTGAACAACTTATTTTGGATGGTGGTGTGGATGTATGTAAAGTGGGTCTAGGTAATGGGTCTGTCTGCTCTACACGTCTAAAAACTGGTGTTGGAATGCCTCAATTATCCGCAATATTAGAATGTGCAGATGCAGCACATGGTGTGAATGGTCATATTATTTCTGATGGTGGAATCACTTGTCCAGGAGATATGGCAAAAGCCTTCGGTGCTGGTGCGGATTTTGTTATGATGGGAGGACAATTTGCTGGTCATGATCAAAATCCAGGAGAAGTTGTCACAATAAATGGTAAAAAATATAAACAATTCTATGGAATGAGCTCGGATGCAGCACAAGAAAAGCATTTTGGAAAAATGGAATCATATAGATCATCAGAAGGTCGTGTATTAAACATTCCGTATAAAGGAGATATGAACAATACTGTGTTGGATTTCCTAGGTGGTATCAGGAGCGCATGTACGTATATTAATGCCCAGTCTATTAAACAAATGCCAAAATGTACTACATTTGTCCGTGTTTCTCAACAAGTAAATAGCGTGTTTCTATAATAAAAAATAGTTTATTTATGATATTCATTTATAATATTTATTTATGATATTTATTTATGATATACATATTATATCATAATTAAAATCTACAAAAGTGACAGGAAGTATTGTATGTGCGCTTATAACAATCCAAACACACTTCATGACCGCAATCCAAACAAATATTCAATTTGTTTTCATAACATATGACACAATCATGTATATTATTTAATCGTGTAAATAGCTCCTTCTTCATAATAAATGTAGATACACATGAAGAATTGCGAATTTTCTTTCTATGTGTTTCAATATGCGTTTTCATTTCAGTTGCATTCATGTTTGGTAACTTTATATCTTGGTTGTTATTTAATAAGTCATATACTTCCAGTGTTTTAAGTAAGACAAAGTTTCTAAATATATTTTCACTTTTATTACGTTCATTGCCATTCACCCATACAAATACATTGTCACACCATGTTTTATCTGTATAATCTGTCATCAAAAAGAAGTACAAGAATTTGTTAATATCATTTGTTTCATAATAATGCTTAACAAGTATTACTATACATTCCTTGTCATTTTGAAGTGCTGCTGCTTCTAAATATCCTAATCGTTTCTCTAAATTTCCAACCATTCTCCAAAAATCAGAATAATTAAATAAAATACGAATACATACTGGGTTCATTTCAATTGCCTTTTCATAATAATAAATAATCTTGTTATATATTTCCATATTAATGTTATTATAATCCAACATATTCTCATAAAACAAGGCAAATGCCTCATATGTGTCTTCTGTTTCCATAATATTAAATGCGGTATTTAAAATATTTTCGCAATCACAAACAACATTGTCTGCACGCTGTAAAAGTATCATACTCAAATCATTAAGACCAATACGAGAAGGCTCATTATTAACAATTTGCGTTGACATATCTTGTGATTGTTGCTGTTTTTTATATCATACAATGAAAGTATTTCAGATTTCAATTTTTCAATATTGCAATTATGGCCAAGTAGATACCGAAGAAATTCTTAGAAAATATGTCCAGAATATTATAATGAATATTTTTCAATATATATGGTTGAAGCGCGTTGATACCATATAAAGACCATAATGCTGTAAATAGATAAAATAATATTCGGCTGTTACTACTATATTTGGCATAGTTTTCATATATAAAGTAGAAATAAGTACCGAAAAATCCAAATCCTATTGTTGTAGTCACATACTTATTGAGCACCCCTTTTGCACCTAAATAACCAAAAAACAACATCATGAAATTCATACATGCAATATAAAACCAATTTTCAGAATTTCGGCTGAATGTTTCATGTAAAACATCCATAGCAGTTTCGTCTTTCTTTGCAACCACCTGCATATTATTCATGTAATCTAAATATACTATCAAGACAAACAACATAGCCGGTGTTGTCAATACCCAATCATAATAACGTTTGGATGTAATATTTGTAGCAGTATTGAAATTATTATAAAGCCATAAATAAAATATTACTTCAATGAATTGTACGAAAATCTCAATACCAATCAAACCCTGTAATATCATATCTTGTGGTTTATATTCCAAATTCACAGCATATATATCTAATAATAATGTGGAGAATTGTACCAATAGAGAAATGAACACGCTATAATATAAAATACTATTTGTCATATATAATGGAATTATAATATAATTTTATTATATAATGAAATCTTGTTGTAATACTAAAAAAACAAGAGGTAAATGCGTGCGTAAAGATAAGAAAGTGTTTTCTTTACCTAGACGTTTCACACGTAAACAATGCAAGAAACCCCGTGGTTTCACAATGCGCTCATCATGTGCACCATACAAGTATTGCAAATAAATCATTGACTTATGTATTTTTCTGCATAAAATTTAACAAAATAGAATAAATACATACTCCAAAGAATGAATACATATACATGTTCATATATATTGTTTTTGATCGTCGCTATCAAACCCTTTTATGAAATGAATCATTTGGTAATATATATAGCAATGACAATGATGAATTATTTTCTTGTAATGAATAATTTGAACACTATATGTGAGTCAAATATGTAAAATTGAAATAATATTATATTTATTATATAGTATTATTACAATGGATAGCAAATATCTGGAAATTATTTTCACTTCTTCTGTATCTTCTGTAGCATTTGCTTCTATCATATACATAATATATAAGTATGTATATCACAATAGTATTTTTACAAATATTCATTCAGAAACATTGAATAATTATGTTAATAGACACCATGAAAATAACCATGGAATTGATACAGATATAGAGTCACAAGCAAGTACACAACATGCATAAAACTACGCACTTGGTAAACTAGCCAAACACAATTTTATAGAACCTAAACTAGCCACGTCATATTTCACAATAAGTGGTAAATTATTACCAATGTATATTTCCAAATTCGCACATAGAGGTGTACATTTTATAAAATGACTCAGGCTCTTCAGAGAAAACTCCCCTTGAACCACGGTAGATGCATCCGGCTTGTTAATGAAATTCATATTTCCATCTGACTCTGTTCTATATATTTTACTACTTGCGAAGTTGCCATCACATGAAAATATCAAGTCGTCACCGGCACTCTTTATTTCAATGCGATCCGATATACCATTCATGTCACGAATGATTTTCTGGAAATCTGTTGTGGGCATATTGATGACGGTGGAGTACTCTACCTTTGGTATGGCCAGTTCTTCTGTGTCTGGCTCTATTAAACGTAATTTTTGACTATATAGTTGTTTGATATCACCATTTTCATATTGTAGACCCAAATATGAAACTACACCATCATGGTAGTCATTTTTATCAATGTATATACACAGTGTATCATCATTGGACATAGTAGATATCACTTTAAATAAATGTAGCGTATTTGCACATACAATTATCTTATCTGGGTCACAACGATATTTCTCAAATTTATTGGAATCAAGTGTAACATTGACCAATATTGTATGAGTTTTATCAAAATTAATGATTTTCAGACCTTGTTTAGTAAAAGTAATGGTGGCATCGGTCAAAACATCTTTTAGTGCAGTTATCATGTTTCTTATTGGTGATACCTGAACACTTTGGATTTCTAATACACGGTCACTCATTATTTTTATAACCTGTTTATTCGTTTATATTTCTTTTTCTATTATATTGATTACACTTATTTTAACGCATTACTTAGTCGCCTTACATGTGCGATTTAGTTTTTTGCATTGTTTTTTAGCAAGTTTCAAAGGCTTAGAAGATGTAGCGCAATATTTCTCCAACACATGATAATCTATTGTAGATGCATTACCGCCAGTTAACGCGCTTGCCAAACGAGCTGCACCCCAGGAATGTGCTGTTTGATTTGGACGACTTCCTGAACTATAATATGCACCTTGGCCTTTTTTCATGATTTCTTCTAAACCCTCTATTTTACATTGTGTCTTTCTTGCTAAATCTTCATTTATATTAGCATTTTCTACATTATACATAGTTTGTAAGTTCTGTAAATGTCTGGATTTCTTTGACTTGAAACTCTTCACTTTTGGACGAATATAATAAATACCCTTTTTGTAGAGTTTGCGCGATTTCAACAAGTTACGCTTTTGTTTCTTTTTATCTTTTTGTGTTAGATGATGAGGATTATATCGTAACGGCACCTTTATAGTTTTATTTAATGATGTTTTTACTGGGTCCATTTATATAATATAAATATAATTATGAAAAATCATATTTATAAACAACCATGACGTGATAAAAAAATACTATATACAAACTATCTATTCTACTAACTAATTGTAATACTATTTATAATACTACTTATAATACTACTTATAACTCTTACTATTTATACAAGTGAAGATTTAAAATGTCCCATTTTAATCTTCAAGGGTTTAAATGTACATAGCCAACAAACTCTGATTCTGCTTTTCATCATTCTTAATCAATATATCCACATCGGACTTCTTCACTGTAAATGGGAACTCTACCTTAAGTGCAATTTCCTTTGTTATTTTTGCATTATCAGGCTTTACTAATCGGAACAAATTCAACTTTGTGTGAATCACCTCCAAGCATCTCTTCAAATTTCTCACACCTTCCTCATTTGCAGTTAGTCCTTTATTTGATACAATGTATTCAATTGTCTCATCTGGGATGATGACGTCTTCTGTTGAGAAATTTACTTGTTCACGTAACTTTGGCAACAAATAGTTATTGGCAATTGTAATTTTCTCCTTTGGATTATAACCCTTTGTTTGGATTCTATACATACGATCCTTCAATATAGGGTTCACTTTGGACTCATCATTGTAGCTAAAGATAAACAAACACTTGCTCAAATCAAAATCAACATCTGCAAAGTACTTGTCATGGAATGATGAGTTCTGTGATGTATCCGTTAGATGAGTCAAAATTCCAATGATTTCTTCTCCTTTTGGAGTATCACTGACCTTGTCTAATTCGTCAAAATAAATCACTGGATTCATAGACTTTGATTCCATTAATATTTGCACAATTTTTCCCCACAAACTACCTTCATATGTATATGAATGGCCTTCCAAGAAGGAACTGTCACTTGCTCCTCCAAGAGCTATAAATGCGAATTCACGACCTAGAATTTTACTTATGCCGTCTTTAATGAGCGACGTTTTACCTGTTCCAGGTGGTCCTTTTATCGCAATAGCTGTTCCTAGAGCACTAGGATTTGAAATCCACTGACCAATCATCTGCAAAATTTGCATTTTTGCATCATTCAATCCATATACACACTTATCTAGTATATCCATTGATTTTTCCATAAATTCACTACATTGTTCAATGCCATTTTCCATTTTTATATCCAATTCCTTGTATTTTCCAAAAGGAATCTTCATAAACGCATCCACCCAGTTCTTAATCTTATAATATTCACTGTCACTTGGTTCCATGGATTTCAATATATTGAGCTTTTGCATAACAGCTGCCTTATATTTGTTGGGCACCTGTGAATCCAACAATGCCACTCTATAAGGAATATTGACTTGGATTTGTTCATTGACTTCTTTCAAATCAGTCATAATTTTCATTTGTTCCTTATGTGAAAGCTTCTTCTTGAAATATTCCATTTCATTTGTCATTTTCTGCTTATGACTATTAATTAACTTATGATAATTCTTTGTATTTCTATCACGCGTCTTCTTGACCAGTTTCTTAATTGAATCCTTCGTTTCATTCAAAGAACGTAAAAGTGTCTTACTATTTGGTTTCTCGTGAAGCTTTGTTGTCAAATACTTCTTCATATCCACAAGGTCATTATATTCACTTTCAAACTTATTTTCATTTTCATCACTTTCTTCGCTATCCTTTGTTTTATTTTTCTTTGATTTGCTGGATTTCTTTTCCAATTCCTTGACTTGCTTCATTTCATTTGGTAGCTCCAAGGATTGATAAGATTCCTTCATAAATGTCTTTTCATCATCACTGTCACATTCTTCATTATCATCTTCCACAAGTTCATCATCTGCATCACCATTTCCAATACCTAAAATGATGTTGATTCTTCCACCATTATCATCATCATCTTCATCTTCAATACTTCTCATGTATTCTTCATATTCTTCATCACTATCCGACATTTCTTTTTGCTTCTTCTTTTTGTCTTTTTTATTTTTTCTTTGTCTTCTACTGCTTTTTTCCTTTACACGTTCATTCATATATTTAGAGGGAAATATTCTAGAAATTATTTTTTGTACTTCTTTTCTTGATATGTTTTCTTCTTCATCGTCTGAATTGCGATGTTTCAATCTTCTAGAACTACGCTTTTTTGGAACGTAAGAAGAATCGCTTTCAGACTCAGATTCAGTTTCCTCACTTTCCGACTCTGTTTCTTCAGAGGAAGATTCAGTTACAGTTTCAGATTCCTCATCTTCAGTTTCCCATGACTCTTCACTTGAAGATGATTCTTCGTCACTGGACTCTTCCTTCTTGTTACGTCTTCTTCTATCGTATTTGGACATGATGTTAATAGATCCAAGTATTTATACTCTTTCAAATATGAGATTTTTTGATTTCAATTTTTTTAAAATATATTAAAAATTCCTGATTTTCAAGAAATTCTAAAAAGGAATTTTGAATACTCAGTACTTTTTCATTTTTATCAAAAAACGTACCCATTATTATTGTTATAAAAAATTGAATCATATAAATATAAAAATATAACTTACATATATACCATGGTTCATAATCAAGAAACATCAAAAATTATCGGCATCCAATTTGGGATTTTAAGTGCTGAAGAAATCAGACGAACTTCCATTGGTCCAATAAATGATCGCGATACATTTATCGGTAATAAACCAGTGAATGGAGGTTTGTTTGATTCACGCATGGGCGTTTTAGAATCTGGTCAAATTTGCCCTACAGATGGTTATACTTATATTCATACGCCGGGGTATTTTGGTCATATTGATTTGGCTCGTCCAGTATTCTTTATTCAGCACTTAAGAGATATAGTTAAAATATTAAAATGTGTATGTTTCAAATGCAGTAAATTACTTCTCAATAAAACACAATATACTTATCTTCTAGAATATAGTCCCGAAAAAAGATGGGATGCAGTATACAAAATTTGTGATAAAATTGACCGTTGTGGTGCAGTAAGCGACGACGGTTGTGGTTGTAAACAACCAAAATCAATTACAACATTTGAAATGGCGACAATATATGCAGAATGGAAAGAAATCGGCGATGAAGAATCAGTTTCTATTCACTTTACACCTGAAATCGTATTGAAAATATTCCAAAGAATAAGCGATGATGATATTCATTTTATGGGATTTAGTCCTTTGTGGTCTCGTCCTGATTCTATGATATGTCAAGCTTTGCCGGTTGCACCACCTGCTGTCCGTCCTTCAGTTAAACATGATGCGCAACAAAGAAGTGAAGATGACTTGACGCATATATACAGTAACATTATTCGTGTAAATAATGATCTAAAAGAGAAAATTCAGAAAAACGATAAACCCACAATTATTGATGGATTGACCAAGTTTCTCCAATATTTTGTAGCAATGATTGTTAATAACAAGACAAAGGGCGCTGCTCCTATGGCTCAGCGTTCCGGTCGTCCATTGGTTGGTATTGCAGACCGTCTTAATGGAAAGAGTGGACGTATTAGAGGCAATTGTATGGGTAAACGTGTTGATTTTAGTGCGCGTTCTGTGATTACAGGCGACCCTAATTTGTCAATAGAACAATTGGGTGTGCCCATGAAAATCGCGAAAAATCTCACAAAACCAATTGTTGTAAATGATAAAAACAGAATGTTTCTTACAAAATTGGTTCAAAATGGTCCTGAAAATTATCCTGGAGCCAAGATTTTGGAGAAGAAAGGTGGTCAAAATATTTCCTTGCGTTATGTTGATAGAAATTCCATTGTTCTTGAAAATGGTGATATTGTTCATCGTCATATGATGGATGGTGACGCTGTATTGTTCAACAGACAGCCATCGCTTCATAGAATGTCAATGATGTGTCATATTGCGAAAATTATGAAAAAGGGTGATACATTCAGAATGAATGTTGCTGACACTAAACCTTATAATGCTGATTTTGATGGTGATGAAATGAATATGCATATGCCACAAAATGTATTGGCAGAAACGGAATTGCGTCATTTGGCGGCAATCCCTTATCAAATTGTCAGTCCATCTTCATCATCGCCCATTATTGGTATTTATCAGGATTCCATGTTAGGTAGTTATCGTTTCACAAGAAACGATATTTCAATGACACCATTAAAAGCAATGAATCTGTTGATGGGTTGCAAGAATGTGAACCCTGAAGTACTGAGTAAAATAGGCAAAGAAGTGAAGAATTTTGACATTCTTTCACAAATTATGCCACCCATTACTCTCCAATACAAGACGAAACTATTCAAGGATAATGAGGATTATTTGAGTTCAAACAATGTATTGGAAATCCGTAATGGTAATTTTGTAAGAGGACAATTGGAGAAATCCTCTCTTCATTCCAGTACAAAGGGTATATTACACAGAATTTACAATGATTATGGACAATCATCATGTTCGGAATTTATTGATAATCTACAAAGCATTATTACAGAATATATGAAAACCAGTGCCTATAGTGTAGGTATTAGTGATCTTATTGCGGATTCAACAACAAAACAGTCTATTATACAGGCAATCAGTAAAAAGAAGATGGAAGTGAGCGATATTTTGGAAAAGGTTCATCTGGGTATTTTTGAAAATAAAACATCCAAATCAAACAAATATGAATTTGAGATACAAGTGAATCAAATATTGAATAAAGCCATGGATGAATCGGGTAAAATTGCCCGTAATAGTCTAAGTAAAGACAATCGGTTTCTTATGATTGTGAATTCTGGTTCTAAAGGCAGTATATTGAATATTTCACAAATGGTTTCTGGTCTAGGACAACAAAATGTGGACGGAAAACGTATTCCATATGGATTTGATAGCCGGTCTCTTCCTCATTATAATAAATACGACGATAGTCCTAGTGCACGTGGATTTGTAGAAAATTCCTATATTTCTGGACTAAGTGCACCAGAATTATTCTTCCATGCTATGGGTGGTCGTATTGGTCTTATTGATACAGCAGTGAAGACCTCACAAACGGGTTATATTCAACGTCGTCTTATTAAAGGTCTTGAAGATTTGAAAGTAGAATATGATATGACAGTGCGTAATAATAAACGGAAAATCGCGCAATTTAAATATGGCGATGATTCTATTAATACAACAAAAGTGGAAAATCAGAATATGGCTCTTGTAAATAGTAGTCTAGAAGATATTTACATGCATTATGATATTGAAGGCACACAGGACAATGACAAAGATTTATTGAAAATCTATAGTAAATCAACATTAACCCGTGTTAAGAAGCAGCGAAAAGATACGAAGATAAAAATCAAGACATATATTGATTATATGATTGAAAAACGAGATGAAATCATCAAATATGTTTTCAAAAATAGTGATGATAATTTCATCAAACTACCGGTATCATTTGTAAATACTATTTCCAATATACAGAGTCAATTGAATCTAAATGCAAATTCCGTTGTAGATATTACACCATTGGAGGCATTTGAATTAATAGAGAATTATATGAAAGATTTGAGGAATACCAATCAAATTGAACCCACAGAATTATTCCAAGTCATGTATTATTATTGTTTGAGTCCAAAAGATTTACTTGTAAATAAGCGTTTTCATAAAAAGGCATTAGTATTATTATTGGAAACAATCACATATAAATACAAACAATCCATCATACATCCAGGAGAAATGGTCGGTGTGATTGCAGGACAATCTATTGGTGAACCTACTACACAAATGACATTGAATACATTTCATATGGCTGGTGTAGGCAGCAAGTCCAATGTAACTCGCGGTGTACCACGTATTGAAGAGCTCTTGAGATTAACCAAAAATCCCAAGAATCCGTCATTGACCATTCACATGAAACCACTGGATGAATCCGATAAAACAAAGGCCATTAAATACTCAAATATGATAAGTTATACCAAATTAATAGATGTTGTAGATAAGGTTCAAATTTATTTTGAACCATTGGAAGAGAAAACAAACATAGCCGAAGATACAATGTTTTTAGAACAATTTTTGGAATTTGAAAAAATGATGGAACAATGCATGGAATTAAAGAAGCCAAAGGATAATTTATCAAAATGGTTGTTACGTATGGAAATTTCACAAGAAATATTGCTCAACAAAAACATTACTATGGATGATATTCACTTTGCATTGAAAAATAGCAGTTTTGGCAGCAAAATTCATTGTGTATTTTCGGATTATAATCACGATAAATTGGTTTTCCGCATTCGCATACAAAAGGATGCACTAAGTAAGAAGAAGTCATTGGACCAATCTGATGAAATCTACTTGTTGAAAGACTTTCAAGATAATTTACTTAATAATATTGTTTTGCGTGGTATATCTAATATATCAAACACAACACCACGTAACCTGAAGAACATGGTACATTTAGAAGATGGTAAATATAAAAATCGTGAA